>Ga0209579_10000030_pt1 | contig 365874 bp, 325 predicted proteins | sample Coa_R1_2_FD_187152 | JGI IMG/M metagenome (GOLD analysis project Ga0209579, IMG submission 187152) | Surface soil microbial communities from Centralia Pennsylvania, which are recovering from an underground coalmine fire - Coalmine... | ecosystem: Environmental > Terrestrial > Soil >... | reverse complement strand
AGTTGCGCGAGCGCTATTACGAGGCGCACGATCTGGTGCTCAAGGCGTGGACCGAGCCCGAAACCTTTGCCTGGAACGGCCGCTTCAACCAGCAGCGCTATGTCAATATCTGGCCGCGGCCGGTGCAGAAGCCGCATCCGCCGATCTGGATCCCGGGCGGCGGCTCGGTCGAGACCTGGCAGTGGTGCGCGCAGATGGACCACGTCTACGCCTATCTCTCCTATTTTGGCTACAAGGACGGCCGCGCCACGATGCACGGCTTCTGGGAGGAGATGGACCGGCTGGGCAAGGAGCGTAACCCGTACCGCGCCGGCTTTTTGCAATCGGTCGGGGTCGCTGAAACCCGTGAACAGGCGATGCGCCTCTACAAAGAGCCGGCGGAATATTTCTACGGCCGCTGCCTGCGTGTCGATCCGCGCTGGGCGATGCCCCCCGGCTATATCACCGAAGCCACCCAGCGGGCCGGCATTATCGGCCAGATCGGGCGTGCGGCGAGCCTCGCCGCCCGACAGGAGGCGCGCGCGACCACCCGCATCGAGGATATTGTCGAGCGCGGCTATGTGATCGTCGGTTCGCCCGAGGAGGTCGCCGAGCAACTGACCGAGCTGGCGCTCGACCTCAATGTCGGCCATCTGATGCTGCTGTTGCAGTTCGGCAATATGAGCAAGGAGCTGACCGCCTATAACACACGGCTGTTCGCCGGCAAGGTCATGCCCCGGCTCAAGGGCCTGTTCTCCGAATGGGAGGACCGCTGGTGGCCGCAGCCGATGGCGCGAAACGAGCGCGCCGCGATCGCCCCGCCGCTGCTCGCCGCCGAATAGCCTCCCCTCGGCGGCGCACTCGCGCGGTCGGGGCGCTGCCAGCCGGGCGCCGCGCCCGGCGCCGCTGCCGGCCGGGGCGGATGTCGGCGGATCGGGCGCCGCCGAATTTCCCCGGCTCGCCGACATTTCTTCCCCGATCGCTGTTCGCCGCAGAATTGGCGAGGCTGGTCGGCATGCCGAAATCATCGGCGGGGCGACGGTTCGCAAGCGAGGAGCCGGTCATGGGTCAAACCCGTATCGAACGCGACAGCATGGGCGCGGTCGCGGTTCCGGCCGACAAATTGTGGGGGGCGCAAACCCAGCGCGCGCTCGAATATTTCAGCATCGGCCGCGAGCTGATGCCGGGTGAAATGATCCCGGCCTATGCGATCGTGAAAAAGGCGGCCGCCACCGCGAACCACGCCGCCGGCCGGCTCGACGACCGGGTCTGCCGGCTGATCACCCAGGCTTGCGACGAGATTCTGGCTGGCCGGCATGACGACATGTTCCCGCTACGGGTGTGGATGACCGGCAGCGGCACCCAATTCAACATGAACGTCAACGAGGTCATCTCCAACCGCTGCTGCCAACTCGCCGGCACCCCGCTGGGCAGCAAGACGCCGGTTCATCCCAACGACCACGCCAACATGTCGCAATCCTCGAACGACAATTTTCCGACGGCGATGCACATCGCCGCCGCCCGGGGCGTGACCGGCCGCCTGATCCCGGCGGTGCGCGGCTTGGAGCAGGCGATCGCGGCCAAGGCCGAGGCGTGGGCCGACATCATCAAAATCGGCCGGACCCATATGCAGGATGCGACACCGTTGACGCTGGGCCAGGAGTGGTCGGGTTACGCCGCTATGCTCGGCGACGACCTTGCCCGGCTGGACGAGGCGCTGCCGGGCGTCTACCGGCTGGCGCTGGGCGGCACCGCGGTCGGCACCGGTTTGAATGCCGCCCCCGGCTTTGCCGAGGCGGCAACAGCCGAGATCGCGCGGCTGACCGGCCTGCCCTTTGTCAGCGCCCCGAACAAATTTGCCGTGCAAGGCGCCCATGACGCATTGGTGCATTTGTCGGCCGCGCTGCGCACACTTGCCGTCTCGCTCTACAAGATCGCCAATGACATCCGGCTTTTGTGCTGCGGTCCGCGCGCCGGCTTGGCCGAATTGCTGATCCCGGAAAACGAGCCCGGCTCGTCGATCATGCCGGGCAAGGTGAACCCGACGCAGGCCGAGGCGCTGACCATGATTTGCGTGCAGGTGATCGGCAACGATGTGGCGACGGGGCTGGGCGGGGCCGGCGGCTATCTCGAAATGAACGTGTACAAGCCGCTGATCATTCACAATCTGATGCAGTCGATCACCCTGCTCGCCGACGGCTGCACCAATTTTCGCAAATTCTTGATCGAAGGAACGCGCCCGAACCTGACCCGGCTGCGCCAGGATGTCGAGCGCTCGCTGATGCTGGTCACCGCCCTGGCGCCGGTCATCGGCTACGACAAAGCGGCCGCGATCGCTCATCATGCGAGCGAGCACGGGCTGAGCCTGAAGGAGGCGGCGCTGGCGCTCGGTTTTGTCAGTGAAGCCGAGTTCGACCGGATCGTCGACCCGCGAAAAATGCTGGCCCCCTCGGTCGCCGACGGCTAATGCGGCAGGTGCAGCCGCGCGCGCAATCCGCCATAGGGCGAGGTTTCCAGGCGAATATCGCCGCCATGCCCGCGGGCGACGTCGCGGGCGATCGTCAGACCAAGGCCGACGCCGCCGGTCGACGGGTTGCGCGAGGCATCAAGCCGCACAAACGCGCGAAAGACGCGCTCGCGATCGGCGGGCGCGATCCCCGGGCCGTCGTCGTCGACCAGGATGTCGAGCCCTTCCGCTCCCGCCGCCGCGGTAATCCAGACATGGGCGGCGTGCCGACGGGCGTTGGCGACGAGGTTCACCAGGCAGCGGCGCACAGCGTTGGGCCGGACCGTCATCAGACATTCGGGCGGCGCGCTGAGCGTCAGGCTGGCGCCCTCGCGCCGCATCGTCGCGGCGACATCCTCGAGCAGCAATGACAGATCGGTTTCGACCGGCACCTCGCTGCCCTCGCCGCGGGCGAAATCGAGATAGCCGAGCACCATATGCTCCATTTCGGCGACGTCGGATTTCAGCTCTTCGACGACCGGATCGTCGCCAAGGATTTCGAGCGCGAGCTTCATCCTGGTCAATGGCGTGCGCAGATCGTGCGACACCCCGGCCAGCATCTGGGTGCGCTGCCGGATCTGGCGCTGGATGCGGTCGCGCATTTGCATGAACGCGACCGCGGCCCGGCGGATTTCGATCGCGCCTTCGACCTTGAAAAACGGCACATAGCGCCCCTTGCCAAAATTGTCGGCTGCCGCTGCAAGCCGCCGCAGCGATTTGACCTGATTGCGCAAAAACACCGTGGCGATGGCCAGCAGGACCAGCGACGAGCCGACCATCCACATCACAAACATATAGGTCGTGTAGCTGTAGAGCAGGTTCCACGGCACCGACGCGGTCAACACCCCGCGCTTGAGCTGCACCTCGATGCGCAGCCCGTCGGGGTTGTCGAGACCGGTGATCCGCCACGGCTCGGAAATCCGCCCGAGCATCGCTTGGCGCAACTGGCTTTCGAGCCGCGTCCCGCCGGGCGGCGCCGGCGGCGGGAGACGCGCGTCGCGGGCCAACGTGTAGTGGATGTCGGTCAGCCCTTCGGCCCGCGCCAACAGGCGGGTCACCGCCGCCTCCGAGCCGATATGGTCGAGCGTTTCGATCACCAGCGCGACATCGCCGACCACGCCGCTCGACAACCGCCAAGAAATCGCCGCCCAATGTCGGTCGTAAAAAATCCAGGTCGCAATCGCTTGCAGCAACAGCAGCGGCATGATTACGATCAACAGCGACCGGCCAAACATCGTCCGCGGCAGGACGCGTTTGATCCAGCCGCGCGGCTCAATCTCGCGGCGGCGCCAGACTTCGGCGTCGGCCTCGTCGGGCGGCTCGATCGAGGCCGGCGGCGCGGCGGCGGCCGGCTCCGCCTCAATCCGGCTTGAGGACATAGCCGGTTCCGCGCACGGTTTGCAGATAGCGCGGATAGCGGGGGTCGCGCTCGATCTTGCGCCGCAGCCGCGTCATCTGAACATCGACATTGCGCACATTGCCGCTGAATTGCGCCGACAACGACAATTCCTCGCGCGATACCGGCTGGCCGGCCCGCTCCGCCAACCCGACGAGCAGCGCGGTTTCAGCGGCGGTCAGGTGAACCGGCTCGCTGCCGCGAAACAACTCGCTGCGCGCGAGATCGAACCGGCAGCCGCCAAAACGAACCTCGCGCCGCAGGGCCTCGGGCGATGGGCGGCGTTGCAGCAGGTTGCGGATGCGCAGCACCAGTTCGCGCGGCTCGAACGGCTTTGACAGGTAATCGTCGGCTCCTTGTTCGAGCCCGTTGACCCGGTCTTCGGGCTCGGCCATCGCGGTCAACAACAGCACCGGCAGGCGCCGCTCATGCTGTAAGGCGCGGGTCAGATCGAGGCCGCTTTCGCCCGGCAGCATCACATCGAGCACGATCAGATCAAAGGCAAAGCCGGCGAGATAGCCGCGCGCCTCGGCGGCGTCCGCGGCGGTCGTCACGCGAAATCCATTTTCCGACAAATAGCGGCGCAGCAATTCGCGCAACCGGTGGTCGTCGTCGACGACGAGGAGATGGGGTTCGAGATCGCTCATGCCATGCCGTCGCCATTATATGCCGACCGAGCGGTCATCGCTTGTCGCGCCCACCCCTCTCAAAGCGCCGGCGGTCGCCGACATCGGCGATGATCGCCAACAGCACTTTGCGAAACCCGTCGACCGCGCCGGCGCCGGCCTGGCGAAAGGCGGCGGCGACGCGGGCGCGTTGCGGCGCCGACACCTCGCGCTCCAGGGCGCGGCCGGCGGCGGTCAGTTCGAGCAGGCGCTGGCGACGGTCGTGGGGGCCGGGTCGCTGCACGATAAACCCCTGCTGCACCAATTCGCCGAGCACGCGGCTCAGGCTCTGCTTGGTGATCTGCAGGATGCTCAACAGCTCGCTGACGGTCATCTGCGGATGACGGCCGACAAAATGGATGACGCGATGATGGGCGCGGCCAAAGCCGTACCGCGCCAGGATGGCATCGGGTTCGGCGATGAAGTCGCGATAGGCAAAAAACAGCAGCTCGATGCCCTCTCTGACCTCGTCCTCGCCGGTATGCGGCTCGGGGCGCAATTTTATGTCAGACATATTGACTTATCTCGCAACCTCGTTTAGCCTTTGAGCGTCCTCTGGAATATAAATGGCCGCGATCCCCGGGGCGGTTTGTCCGCAGCGGACCGGCCGCGACAACGGTGCGAGGAACCGCTGATGACCATCATCCCGTTCGACGACCGCGACGGCTTCATCTGGTACGACGGCCGCCTGATCCCGTGGCGCGACGCTCGGCTGCACGTGTTGAGCCATGGGCTGCATTATGCAAGCTGCGTGTTCGAAGGCGAGCGCGTCTATAATGGCGCCGTGTTTCGTCTCGACGACCATAATGCGCGGCTGCGCAATTCGGCGAAGATTCTGGGGTTCGAGGTGCCGGCCAGCATGGATGATCTCGCCGCCGCGACCGCCGAGGTGATCGCCTCGAACAAGATCGTCGACGGTTATGTCCGGCCGATCGCATGGCGCGGCGCCGAGCAGATGGGGGTTTCGGCGCAGGCCACCAAGATTCATCTGGCGATCGCCGCATGGGATTGGCCGGCTTACTTTTCGCCGGAGGCGCGGGCCCGGGGGATTCGCATGAAATGGGCGCCATGGGCGCGGCCGGCGCCGCACACCGCGCCGACCCAGGCCAAGGCCGCCGGACTTTACATGATCTGCACGATGTCGAAACACGATGCCGAGGCCAATGGCTGCGACGACGCGCTGATGCTCGACTGGCGCGGCCAGCTTGCCGAGGGAACCGGCGCCAACATCTTTCTGGTCATCAACGGCGAACTTCATACCCCGACCCCGGATTGCTTTCTGAATGGCATTACCCGTCAGACCGTGATCGCGCTCGCCAAAAAGCGCGGCATCAAGGTGGTCGAGCGGGCGATCATGCCCGAGGAGCTGGGCAAAGCCGAGGAAGTGTTTCTGACCGGCTCGGCGGCCGAGGTCACCCCGGTCGGCGAGATCATCGGCGAGCGCGGTCATTACCGCTTCACCCCCGGCACGATCTGCCGGTTGATGTGGGAGGATTACGACCGCACCGTCGGCAAGACGGTCGCGGCGACGGCCGCTTAGCTCCCCGCGACCCCGCCGGCCGCCTGGCCGCCGCCCCAACCGGCGGTCGGCGCGTCGCGGCCGGCGGAGATCAGCGGCGCGAGACGCCCGCGGCAGCCCTGCGCCGCTCAGTGTATGAGCGGCTTATTCACAATTCGCGGTCGGCAGGCACGCGGTATTTCCCAGATATCGCTTGATCCTTCCCTCAAATTCTTCAAAGAAACCGTCATCGACACCAATTGTTGCGAAAGCGTCACCGCCTTGCCGCAAAGACCGGACATTCTCGGCTTGGTCACCCGAACCCATTTAGCAACGCTGAACCTCGACGGGCTAGGCTGAACCTTTACGGTTTGCGCAAGGGTGGATCGGCTTACTGGCTAAACCGCAGGAAACGCGATGACGTATCGGGTCTCATACTACGACGCCTCGGCCGCTCTTGGCCGCAACCCGGAAGCGGCACGGCGTGTCGAGCATTTCAACGGCGAATTCGAGGCGCTGCGGCGGGCGCGCCAGCTGCTCGAGGACGGCGATTGTCACGGCATCGCCGTCCATGATGATCAGGGCGGCATCCTCGCCGGCATCCGCCTGCAACTGAAGCTCGGCGTGCAGCCGGTGGATTAGCCAGATCCGGGCGTGCCGGCCCGGTCCTCGGCCGGGCGGCGCCGCGTTTATCGCGCCGAGGATGCGGCTTAGCCGCGGGCGGGCTCGGCGCGGTGCGTGCGCAGCCAGGTTTCGAGGATGAACAACTCCCAGCACTGATAGGCATGGAAATCGGTCTCGAACCGATCGAGATAGGCGGCGAGCCGGCGCCGCTCGAGCCATTGCGGCAGCCGCGCATCGCGGGCTTCGAGCAATGCGCGGGTGGCGGGCAACAAATGCCGCTTGTCCCATAGCGGGATCGGGATGCCAAAGCCGCGTTTCGGCCGGCCGACCCAGCTTTGCGGCAGATAACGGCTGGTCACCCGCTTGAGCACCAGCTTTCCTTGGCCGTCGCCGTAGCAACTCTCGCCGGCCAGACGGGCGGCGAAGGCCGCCACGTCACGGCCGAGCAGCGGCGCCCGCACCTCGAGCGAGTGCTGCATGCTCATCCGGTCGACCTTGGCGAGCACGGCGCCCGGCATATAGCCGGCGGCATCGAGCTCGCGCAGCACATTGATCAGCGGACGCGGGTCGCTGTTGACCCGGCCGCGCAACGCCGCCAGCCGCTCGGCCAAGCCGGGCGGCATGGCGCCAAACAGCGCGGCCAGATCGGCGTCGACAAACACCAGGAGCCGCGAGGAGATGTAATTGTCGCCGGCCCGCGCCAGCGCAAAGCGCCGGTCGCCGGCGCGCTTGCCGTCATCTTCGTCAACGGTGACGAAATAGCGGCCATAGCCGCCGAACATCTCGTCCCCGCCATCCCCAGACAACGCCACGGTCACCGCTTGCCGGGCATGGCGGCTGACCAGATAGGTCGGCACGCATGAACTGTCGCCATTGGGTTCGTCGAGCACGGTGCCGATGTGCCGACCAAGCTCGACCGCATAGCCTTCGAGAACTTGCTCGTGGTGGTTGCAGCCCAAGTGCTGCGCGACCTCGGCGGCGTCGAAATGCTCCGAGCCCGGGTCGCCGGCAAACCCGATCGAGAACGTGTTGAGCGGCAGTCCCAGCCTTTTTCTGACGAGCGCCGCAATGGTCGAGGAATCGACGCCGCCCGACAGGAACGCCCCCAGCGGCACATCGCTGATCAGGCGGCGGTGCAGCGAGGTGAGCAGAATTTCCTCGAGTTCGTCGGCGAGATCGTCGAGCGACCGGCCGGCGGTTCGCGCATCGCCGGCCACAAACCGGAAATAGCGGCAGACTTCCGGGGGTCGGCCTTCGCGCAACCGAAGATAACAGCCCGGCGGCAACTTGCATGCCTGGCGATAAATGGTCTGCGGCGCCGGCACATATTGAAAGGCCAGATAGGCGGCAATCGTCTCGCGGTCGATGGCCGGAACAAAACCGGGAAGGTCTTGCAGCGCTTGCAATTCCGAGGCAAATGCAAAATAATCTGGCGCATCCACATAGTATAGGGGTTTTTCGCCAAAAATATCTCTGGCAAGGATGAGTTCACGCTTTACCCGATCGTAGTAGCCGAACGCGAACATCGCGTCCATCCGATCGAGAAAATCGGTGTTCCAGCGGCGCAACCCGGCAAGCAAGACTTCGGTATCACTGCGCGAATGAAAAACAAAGCCGGCGTTTTCAAGCTGCGGCTTGACTTCCAAAAAATTGTAAAATTCACCGTTATAGGTCAGCACCTGCTGGCCATCCGCGCTGGCCATCGGCTGCGCGCCGCCGGGGCTGAGATCGATGATCGCCAGCCGGCGGTGCGAAAGCGCACAGCGCCCGTCGGGATCGACCCACAAGCCGGCCCCGTCCGGTCCGCGGTAGACCATCCGCCCGGCCATATCTTCGGCGATCGCCGCCAACTGGGCGGGCGACCACTTTCCTTGCTTGCTGACTATGCCGGCGATGCCGCACATGCGCCTCGTGCTCCCGATCCGTTCCGGTTGTTGCCGTCAGTTCGCCGCGGCGGCGCGCGGATCGAGCTTGATCACCAGCCCTTGCCCGGTCGGCAGATGCACGATCCGTTCCGGCCGACCGGCGAAATACTCGTCCATCGCGCGGCGCGCGCCGGGACAGGAATCAAAGCCGTAATCGTCGCAGACCAGCATTCCGCCCGCCTGCAACCGCGGAAAAAAGAATTCGACACTGTCGCGCGTCGGTTGATAGAGGTCGACATCGACATGCACAAAACAGAACTGCCGACCGGCCACCGCCGGGAATTGCACCGGGATCCAGCCGCGATAAAAGCGGACATCCGAAAACCGCGCGAGATTGCCGCGCGCCACCTCCTCGGGACAGGCCAATGTGCCGGCCCGCCAAAAACTGCCGTCCGCGGCGCCGGGTTGTGACAGACCGGCAAACGAATCGAACAGATGAAGGACCCGTCTGCGGCCGCCGCGCTCGATCCCCAGAGCCAGGAAATAAGCGGTGGCCCCGTTGTAGACCCCGCATTCGGCGACGTCTCCGGCGACCGAATCCAGCGCCTTCAACAGATTGTAGACCGTCCATTTGCGCTCGAGCGCCCGGTAATTGTCACCGGCCAGCATGCGGTAGGCGGTGATGAATTCGCGCTCGTTCCAAAAAGATTTGAGGTCCTCGCCGATTTTGGCCGCCGGGTAGAGCGCGGCCAGACACCGTTCCACGGCCGCATAGGCCTCGGCCGGGGTGTAGCCCTCGGCGAGGGCGTCAAGCGACGCCAGCGCGCGCCCGACCGCACCCGATCGCACCGCCGGAACATAGATCTGGTAGCGTCGCCGGTTGACCCGCGGATCGCTGTTGTCGCTGGCCGACAGATAAAGGCTGTCTTTCCAGTGCGAATAACGCCCGCCGCCGGCTTCGCGAATTCCGGCGTGCAGACTATGCGGCGGCCCCAGCGCGATCCCGTCTTCGAACAGAACCAGCGGCGAGCCGAACGGATCTTCCTCGCGATCGCCGGGTGGCACATCGGCGAGCGGTGCGATAAAGCAATGCCCGCCGCCCGGCGCAAAGCGCGTCAGCTCGATCAGCCGGCCGCGATCAGCCTGATCCATCCCGCAAACACCCCCGCCGCCCGGGTCTAATAGAAAGCGCGGCCGGGCTTGTCCAGCCTGGCGCTTGAGCGGTCGGCCGGCGAATGATAGAGGGCTGCGCCGACCTTCAGCAGACATCGCCGGGCGCGGCCGCCACGGCGTCGGGCGGTGCGGAGAACGTCCTGGAAGCGATTCGGATTGTTCATCTGATCACCGGGCTCGAGGCCGGCGGCGCGGAAAACATGCTGTTACGGCTGGTGACGGGCGGCGACCGCCGCCGTTTCTCTTCGGTCGTCGTCAGCTTGACGGCGGGCGGCATGGTGGCCGAGCGACTGCGCGCCGCCGGGATTCGCGTCGAGACGCTGGGCATGGCGCGTGGCCGCGCCGATCCTCGCGGCGCGGCGCGATTGCTGCGCCTGCTGCACCGATTGCGACCGCGATTGGTGCAGACCTGGCTTTATCACGCCGATCTGCTCGGCCTGGCGGTGCGGTTGTTGCGCCCTTCGCCGCCTCTGTTGTGGAACATCCGCTGCACCGAGGCGCTGTGCCCGCCCGGCCTCCCGCGCCTGTTGGCCTGCTGCTCGGGGTGGCCGGACGCGGTCGTCGTCAACTCGGTGGCCGGGCAGCGTTATCACCAGCGGCTCGGCTATCACCCATCCCGCTGGGCCTATATCCCGAACGGGTTCGACACCGCGCAGCTGCGGCCCGACGCCGGCGCCCGCGCGCGCCTGCGTCAGGCGCTTGGCATCGGCGAGGACACGGTCGTGATCGGCATGGCCGCGCGCTACCATCCGATGAAAGATCACGCAAATTTTTTGGCCGCCGCGGCCGCTCTGGCGGCGCGCCGCAAGGATGTGGTGTTTGTGCTGGCCGGCACCGGCGTCAGCGAAGACAACCCCGAGCTTGCCGCCGCGATCGCCGGCTTCAGCCTCGCGCCGCGCCTGCGGCTCTTGGGTGAGCGGCCCGACATCGCGTCGATCTATCCCGGCTTCGACATCGCCACGCTGTCGTCTGCCTATGGCGAAGGTTGCCCCAACGCCCTGGGGGAAGCCATGGCGTGCGGCGTGCCGTGCGTGGCGACCGACAGCGGCGACAGCGCCCTGCTGCTCGGCGATACGGGGGTTGTCGTACCACCGCGCGACCCCTTGGCGCTGGCCGCAGCCTGGGAGCGCCTTGCGGCCCTGTCGCCGGCCGCGCGCACGGCCGCCGGCAGGCGCGCCCGCGAGCGCATCGAACGCGATTACGCGCTCGCCGCGATCATCGCCCGTTATGAAAAGCTATACGCCGAAATCGCGGCCGGCGGCTGACGCGGATCACGCCGCCGGTCACTCCAAGGCGGCGTCGGCGGCAACCCGTTTCAGCACATAATTGCGGCCATTGCGCCGCGCATCGCTGTTGTCGGACGCCGAAAAATAGACGTTCTGACCCCACAGCGAATAACGGCCGCCGCCCTGATGGCGGATATCGTCATGCACGGCACCCGGCGGACCCAATGGCCGGTCATCTTCATAGAGGCGGTAGCCCGAGGTCGAAAGTCCGGGCGGCAACCGCGCGATGTGGCAAAACCCGGTCTCCTTTTGCACGACTTCGAGCGGCCATTCCGGCCAGTCGCCGTAAGCAAGGCGCAGCCCGCCGGCCCCGCCGCCGTAATCGACCGCGGGCCGTCCGCGCAGGCTGTGCGGCGCAAAGGCGGCGATGCAGCCTTCGCAATTCGGCAATGGCAGCGGCCCCTCGGCGTCGCGCCGCAACGACGCGCGAACCGCGCGGTAATTGGCGCCGAACCAGGCCCGGGCGAAGGCCTCGGGCGAGGTGGCAAAACCGAGCGGCACATCCTGGGCCCTGCAGCAAGCGCTTATCTGGCCGTCGAGACCGATCTCGACATAGTGCAACGGAGCCGCGCAGATATGCACCGGGTCGGCGAGATGCATCCCCGGTTCCATCGGCGCCATCAGTGCCGTTACCAACCCGGCAAAGCGATGCTTGACCGGATCAGCAAACACGCGCCGCCGTGACGGCCGACCGGCCGAGATCGGGTTGCCGTCGAGGGTGATCTTCGGCGCCGAACGGCGCGTCCCGGCCCATCGGCGCAGCCGCTCTGCCAAGGCCGCGAGCTCGCCGGCGTCGGGTGCTTCCTCAAACGAATTCTGGATCGGGCTGTAGCGATGAAAGGCGATCTCGTCGACATCGTGGGCCTCGCCCCATTCGACGATCGACAGCGCATCGCCGAGGGTGCGCCGGGTCACCGTCGGATAAACGCCGACCGAGAGCGCGGCCGGATCGCGCCGCTGCAAAAACCGCTCGAGACCGGGTTCGGCCCGCGCCCACACACCCCCGCGGCGCACCTCGTCAAAGCGCGGACCGACCGCGTCGAGAGACAGCATCACCTGGCCGCGCTGCCGGCACAACAATTCGATGACCCGATCGGTGAATAGCGTGCCGTTGGTTTGAACCTTGATCTCGCAGCGATGTTCGGCGACCAACTCCAGCACGCGGTCAATTTCGGGATGCAGCAGCGGATCGCCCTGGCTGTTGAGCTCGACCTCCGCCACCACCGGAAACAGCGTCTGCGCCACCGCCTCGATCCGTCCGAGATCCATGTGCCGGCGGCGCACGCCGGTCTCGTCGAGGTATTTCTGGCTGCCGCAGATCTCGCAGCGCAGGTTGCACTTGTTGGTCAGGCCGAGATTGCAGAACAAGGGCGGCGGGATCTCGTCACCGCCTTGCGCGCGAAAATACGCCGCCTGCGGATGCAGGTCCCACAGCCCGGTCAATGAGTTGAGATGGGCCGCCTTCCAGGTCGGAAGGTCGAGCGAAAAATCGACCTCGTAGCAACGCCCGTTCGTGTTCGGATTGGAATTGTCGGTCGCCGAGAACCAGATGCGCCGGTTTTTATGGTCATAGAGCCCGCCTCCGGCGGTGCGGATCACCTCGTGCAAGGTGTTGGCCGCCAACAGCCGCACGCCGTCTTCATAGAGGCAGGTTGTCATCCCCTCACGCCACCCGCCGCTCTCGGCCGGCATGACCCAAGGGGCAATCGCGATCCAGGCGTGGCCGCCATCGGCTTCAAACGGCGGCCGCAAGCGCACACGCCCGGCTCGGGGCGCCCGCCGCAACAAGCCCAGGCTCATCATCGATCCCTCGCTGCGCGTGCCGCGGCTGCCGCCGGTTCGGTCCCGCCGGCCGCGCCGGAATGGGCGAGATCGTAAGCCGCGATCGTCTCGTCGATCATGCGCTTGAGCCCGAACCGTGCCTGCACAAAGCGCGGTCCGGCGCAGCGCGCCGAAGCGCGCATTTCGGGGTTGGCCAAGAGCCAATTCACCCGGTCGGCGAGGCGGGCCGGGTCGGCCGGATCGACGACCCAGCCGCTGACCCCGGGATCGAGGGCCTCGGCGACCCCACCCGCGGCGGTGGCGACCACCGGCGTGCCGGCCCATTGCGCCTCCAGCACGACGTTCGGCACTCCTTCCCCGTACGAGGTCAGCAAAAACACGTCAAAGGCGCGCATCGCCGGCAGCACTTCGGCCGTGATCCCGGGCATGATCAGCCGCTCGCCAATCCCCAGCCGGTTGGCGGCCTCTTTGATCTCCGCCGCGAGAATGCCGGATCCAAACATCACAAACCACGCTTCCGGGTTGGCGGCCAACACCCGTGCCGCCGTCTCGACCCACAACAGCGGGCGTTTTTCCGGGTAGAGCCGAAAGATGCCACCGACCAGCGGCGCCGCTGCCGGGATGCCGAGCCGCGTCCGCTGTTGCTGCGCCGCAGCGGTATCGACCGGGTCCAACTCGATCCCGTTATAGATGACCTTGATGCGATCGGGCGCCAGATTGAGCCATCGGCGATAGCTCTCGGCGCCGGCTTGGCTGTTGTTCAAAAACACGACATTGGGCAGCGCGCACAAGGCCTCGTAAATCGGATCCATATAGGGCTGGTAGAGGGCGAAATTTGTCGGGGCGAGGTTGCGGCCGGACAGCACGATCCGCGGCACGCCCGCCAAGGCGGCGGCGAGACCCGCCCGGGTATTGCTCCAGTCGAGCCAGGCATGCACGACCTCGGGCCGCGCCGCGATGAATTCCTCGTACAGATTGGCGACATCGACCAGAAGCCCTTCGGGGAGAGCGGCACCGCAGCGCACCAGAGCGGCCGGCCCGCGCACGCTCGCCCGGTCGGCCGCGCGCCGCGCGACCGCCCGCGCCTCGATCCCCGCCCCCCGCACCAGCGGCAGGTAGAAGTCATAGCGGGCCGGATGACCCGGGGTCAGCATGTCGCAGATCAGCCGCACACTTTCGACCCCCGGGCGATCCGCCAAGCCGCGGGCGGTATAGGCAACCTGCCGCTCGGCGCCGCCCGGCTGGAGATTGCCGCAGACGAGAACCACCCGCCCGCGAACAAACGCCGGCGGCCGTCGCTCGGCCGCGGCCGCGATCATCGCCGCTACCGGTTGCGCGTCAAGCCGCGGCGGCGCGGCGAGCATTTGCGGTTCGCGCGGGTGCAGCCGTGCCGACCATTGCTTGGCCCGGGACCACAACGCGGCGCGCGAACGCGCAATCCGTCCGACCGTGCCCAACGGCACATCGACCCAGCTGCGCCCGCAGCGCACCGTCAGGGTCAGCACCTGGCGGCGCACCGCCTCGCGCAGCATTGCCGGGGTAACCAGCCGCCACGATCCGATGAAATACACATGCAGCGCGTCGTCGGGCAGCGACCACGCCCCGGGTTCCCAATAACTGCCGAGATTGGCGTTGGGGATTTCCCGCCGCAGCGAGACCACCGTTTCCGGGCGATGCTTGCCGACAATACCGTTTACCACGGAGCGACCGGCGAGAGCAGCAATCTCGGGCACGGATAGCGGAAACGACGCCGCAACGCAGACCGGCGCTCGCCTGGCCCGCTGGGCATGGCGCAGCGCGGCGGCGATCAATTCTTCGGGCTTGGCATCGAGCCCAGCCGACAGCGTGTACCATACCCGCCCGGCCAGTCGCCGCGGCAGCCGAACCGCGTGGCGGACGATGATCTTGGGCGCCGGCCCAGCCATCGCCTTTAGGCGGCGAGCGCCGGAGGCTGCAGCGCCGCATCGGCGGGCTGATCGACCCACATCCGGAACCACAATTCCAACATCAATAGCGCCCACAAGCGGGTGTCGTGCTGGGCCGCGCCGCTGACATGTTCGCGCAACAACCGCTCGACATAGTCGCGGCGGAAAATCTGCCGCGCCGACGCGGTCGGCGACAGCAGCAGATCATAGGCCATTTCCCGCAACTCGCGGCGCAGCCAGTCGCCGACCGGACAGCCGAACCCCATTTTGCTGCGATAGAGGACCTCGCGCGGCAGAAACGGCGCCATCGCCTTTTTAAAGATCGCCTTGGTCTCGCCGCCGGCCATCTTGACGCTGTCGGGCAAACTCAGCGCCCATTCCATCAGCACATGGTCGAGCAGCGGGGCGCGCGTCTCGAGGGCATGCGCCATGCTCGCCACATCCACCTTGACCATCAGATCGTCGGGCAAATAGGTGTGGATATCGGCCCAATTGGCGCCGGCGACGAGGTTCGGCGCTTCGGCGAAATAGGCCTCGAGCTGGTCGAGCGCCGAGCCCTCGACATAGCCGGCCATCGCGTCGCCATAACCCTCGCGCTTTTGATGGTCCATGAAGAATGTGATCGTGAACGCATAGCGTTGGCTCGCGCGCGGGTCGGCGCTGTCCAACAGTCCGGCGATCGCGTTGAGCCGCCGCTCGTAGCGGCCCTTGAGCGGGCTCGGCATCCCCCGCAGCATCGCGGCGCCGGCTCGGCGAACGGCCCATGGAACACGGTCCACCCGCGACAGGCTGCGGCAGGCGGCATACCGGCCATAGCCAAGAAAGGCCTCGTCGCCGCCGTCGCCGCTCAGCACGACGGTGACCTTCTGCCGCGCCAATTGCGAGACATACCAGGTCGGCACCATCGACGGGTCGGCAAAGGGCTCGCCGTAATGCCAGACCAATCGCGGGATCACCGCTGCGGCATCGGGTTCGACAATGAATTCTTCATGGTCGGTGTCATAGCGCCGGGCGACCATGCGCGCATAACCCGTCTCATCAAAGGCGGCGTTGCGAAACCCGATCGAAAAGGTCTTGACCGGGTTGGCGCCGAGCCGCGACATCAGCGCCACGACCGCCGACGAATCAACCCCGCCCGACAGGAAGGCGCCGAGCGGCACGTCCGAGATCAGCCGCAACCGTACCGCCTCGGTCAGGCGCTCGACCAGTTCGCCGGCCAGGGCTTGCGGCGAGAGCGGCGGCTTTTGCTCGGTCGGGGGCGGCAGCCGCCAATAGCGCTCGACGGTCTGGGTCGGGCCGGCGGCGGCCTTGTCGGCCGTCAGCTGCAACCGATGCGCCGCCGGCAGCTTGCGCACGGCGGCAAAGGCGGTGCGCGGCGCCGGCACATATTGCAGGCTCAGATACTCGTCGATTGCCGCCAGATCGGCGGTCCGGTCAATCCCCGGCCAAGCCAGGATCGCCTTGATCTCGGAACCAAAAACCAGCGCGTCGTCGGTGCGACACCAATAGAGCGGCTTCTTACCGAACCGGTCGCGGATCAGCGACAATCGCCGCTCTTGCCGGTCCCACAGTGCGATCGCAAACATCCCGCGCAGCCGGTCGACGGCTTGCGGTCCCCACAGCGCAAACGCCTCGACCAAAACTTCGGTGTCCGAACGGCTGCGAAAGACGTGACCCTGCTGTTCAAGTTCCTGGCGCAGCTCCCGGTAATTGTAGATTTCGCCGTTGTAGCTGACCCACAACCGGCCGTCGGCGCTGCCCATCGGCTGGTGGCCGCCGGGCGAAAGGTCGAGAATCGACAGCCGCGCATGCGCCAGACCGCATGTCCCGTCGAACCAGATCCCCTCGTCATCGGGACCCCGATGACGGATCGTCGCAATCATCCGCCGCAGCCGCACATCCGGATCAAAATCGACGCCGCCCGCGCCGAGCCTGACAAAACCAGCGATGCCGCACACCGGCTGAGCCGCCGCCGTTTAGCGACCCGCGCCCCGGCCGCGGCGGGTTCGGCCGCGGCGCTGCGCTACGCTGCGCATGAGCCGGCACTCGGTCGCTGAAATCATTGCCTCGACCCCGTAATTATCGACAATCCGTTTGCGAGCATTGAGATTAACCGCGCCAATCTTTCGGATCGCTTGAAGACAGTCAAGGATCGCCGCCGCCAACATCTGTGGCGCGCGCGGCGGCACCACCCATCCGGTGTCGCCGACCACCGCGGCGCTGTCGCCGACCGCGGTGACGACGCAACACCGACCGCACGCCATCGCCTCACCGACGACATTCGGAAACCCCTCGCCAAACGCCGAGGGCAGACACAACAAATCGGCGGCCGCGTAAATCTCGGTGACCTCGCGACGCGCCTCGGCCCAGATCAGGCGCCCCGCAATGCCGAGCCGCGCCGCCATCTGGTGCAATTCGGCGACCGCCGCAGGCGGCCCGTCTCCGGCGATCAGCGCCACGAGATCGGGCGCGGTCCGGGCCGCGATGGCGATGGCCTGGAAAAATGTCGGGTGATCCTTCATCGGATCGAACCGGGCGACCATCGCGACCACCATCGCCGATCCCGGACAATGCAGCGCAGCACGGGCGGCGAGGCGCTGCGACCGGCTGGCCGGACGAAAATGCCCGGTGTCGATGCCGTTCGCGATCATCGCCACAGGGCGGGCGGCAAACCCGTCCCCGCGCAGAGCGGCCGCACCGGAGGCGGAATTGGCAATCACCAAATCCGGCAGCCGGCTCGCCAACCGCTCGAGACGCACCGCGGCGCGCGCGAGCGGGTCATAGCGGTTCAGCGCGAGCGGCGTGCCGCGCATGCCCCAGACCAGGGCGGCGCGTCGCCGGACCAGCGTGCAAAAAACCGCCGCGAGCAGGTTCGGCACCGGCAGAAAGCTGTAGACGACATCGGGCGCAAACACCGCCATCGACCGCAGCAGCCGCCCCAGAAACCGCGCCAAATCGTAACGGCCGCGCTTGCCGATCACGACGAGATCGGGATTGCGGGCCGCGAGCTCGGGGTCGAACGGTCCGGGGTAAAAGGCGACCAGCCGCACCCGATGGCCGCGGGCGGCGAGACCCTGGGCGAGTTGGCGCGCTTGCCGCTCGGCGCCCCCGAAGCCGAGCGCGCGGACGAGAAGCAAAATCCGCAACGGTTCCGGCAGACCGTGCGCCGAGAGGCTCACTCCCGCCCGCGACTCGGGGTGGACAGCGCGCCGTGGCGCTGATAACAGGCGGCTTGTTGGATTTGAACCAGAATTCGACCCTGACATGCCGCGGTCCGGTTTTGCGCGCGCGCTTGGGCAGAGGTGCAGCGCCCGCCTTTCTCTCTGAGCGCGCCCGAATGCCGGCTGTCAAGCGAACAGATGACGGCGGCGAGGATGATCCGAGACGGTGCGAGGCGGTAATCAGGCGGGGGCGGAATGTCGAGCCTTGTTGAAACCCACGCCGCGGAGGTGCGGCACGGTGCGCGGTTCGCGTTTGGCCGCAACTGGCAGCGCTTCTTGAACACGCTCAATCAAGAGCGGATCACGATCGCCGAGCAATCGCTCGCCGACTATCTCCAGCAGAAGCGGCTCGATGGCCTTTCGTTTCTCGATATCGGCTCGGGTAGCGGGCTGTTCAGCCTGGCGGCGCGGCGGCTCGGCGCCCGGGTCGTTTCATTCGACTACGATCCGCACTCGGTCGCCTGCACCGCCGAACTCCGATGCCGCTATTTCCCCGATGATCGCGATTGGCTCGTGTTGCACGGCTCGGTCCTCGACCGCGATTTTCTCGCGCGCCTTCCCCCGGCCGACATCGTCTATTCCTGGGGGGTGCTGCACCATACCGGTGCGATGGCCACAGCCTTTGCCAATATCGAGCCGCTGGTGCCGGTCGGCGGCCGGCTGTTCATCGCGATCTACAACGATCTCGGACCGGTCACCGACCGCTGGTGGCGGGTCAAGCGGCGCTACAACCGGCTGCCGGTTGTGCTGCGCTGGCCCTACGCGCTCGGCATCATTGCCGCCGCCGAGGCGCGCAGCCTGTTGGGCCATCTTCGCCGCCGCGATCTCGCCGGCTATTTGCGGGCGTGGACCGATTACCAGCATCTCAGCGTCCGCGGCATGAGCCGCTGGCACGACTGGATCGACTGGATTGGCGGCTTTCCCTATGAGCGGGCGAGTGTCGAGACGATCGTCGACACCTTTGCCGCCAACGGCTTTCGCCTCGAAAAACTCGTCGACCGCGCCGCGGGCTATGGCTGCAACGAATTCGTTTTTCGCCGCGAGGCGGCGGCCGGGACCTGGATCGAACAGCCGGTGCCCAACAGCCAACTGTTGAGCCGGCGCTTTGGCATTGCCGCGCTCGGGCTCGCGCCCACGCCCGAGGGCGGCCTTGTCGGGCAGCTCGTCAATCCCTGGCCGAATGGTTCGGGCGCAGCTCCTCTGGTGTTGCACCGGGATCGGCTGCTCGGCGAGGCGGCGATCGAGCCGGCGGGCGGTGTCCGGATCGCGCCGCAAGTCGCCGCCCGGCTCCAGCCCGATCGCGGGGCGGTGCGGCTGGTGGCGGCGCGGGTCGAAGACCTGCCCGGTCCCTATGTCCATGTGCGCGGCCGCATGTGGCAGGCGGGCGCACCCCATCTGGCATCGCTCGCCGATGATGCGGCAGGGCCGGCGGAGCAGCGCTCGCCGGTCTTTGTGTTCGAGGATGACCGCCAACTGCCGTTGCCGCACAGCCTGCACGCCGAGATCGCACGGCGCGGCGCCGGCCGCTTTTCCCATTGGGGCGCGATGGTCTATTTCTCGACACGCGACGGCTCGGATCCCAACCGCAACCGCCGGCGCTATCGCCTCGTCTATCCGCCGCCGGCTCGGGGTGTGGACGATTTCGCCGGCACGGCGCAGGATCAGCGGTCAATGCCGGACGCAGCGAGGCTCTGAGCGACCGCTCAGCCGATCAAGTGGCGAATTGCTCCTTGAACACCCGCTCTTCGAGATTGGCGTCGTGATCGAACAGCAGGGTCATCGAAATGTCGCGCTTCTCGCCGATTTCGACACTGACGACATCGCGGGCTTCGGTGAAATCGGCGACCGCGCTCACCGGTCGCTTGTCGCTCTCGAGCACATCGATGCGCACATGCGCCTCGTGGCGCAGCAAGGCGCCGCGCCAGCGCCGCGGGCGGAACGCACTGATCGGCGTCAAGGCGAGGACGCCCGCGCCCAGTGGGATGATCGGCCCGTGCGCCGAAAGGTTGTAGGCGGTGCTGCCCACCGGTGTCGCGAGAAGAATGCCGTCGGCCATCAGCTCGTCGAGGCGCACCACCCCGTCGACGGTGATACGGAGCTTGGCTGCCTGCCGGCTCTCGCGCAGCAGCGAGACTTCGTTGAAAGCGAGCGCCCGATGTAGGCTGCCGTGCTGATTGCAGGCGGTCATCGCCAGCGGGTGCAACACCACCGGCTGCGCCGCGCTGAGCCGCTCAAACAATTTCTCGGGCCGATACGGGTTCATCAAGAACCCGACGCTGCCCCGGTGCATGCCGTAAATCGGCAGCCCTTGCGGCAGAAAACGATGCAAGGTCTCGAGCATGAACCCGTCGCCGCCGAGCGAGACGACGATTTCGGCCTCGGCCGGCGCCACGCACGGGTATAGGCGGTGCAGCTCCGCCAGAGCCTGCTGAGCCGGCTCGGTCTCGGCGGCGACAACCGTCAGGCGAGGAACAGCCGCACGCGGCCTGTCGGCGCTCACCCGCCGGTCACACTCATATGACGGGCGACCGCCGGACGGTTGTGGCGGCGATCGATGACGAAATCGTGGCCCTTGGGTTTTCGCGAGATCGCCTCGGCAATTGCCGCGACCAGCGCCTGATCGCCCTCCGACTGGCGCAGCGGCGTGCGCAGATCGGCGGCGTCCTCTTGTCCCAGGCACATATACAGCGTGCCGGTGCAGGTCAGCCGCACCCGGTTGCAACTCTCGCAGAAATTGTGGGTCAAGGGGGTGATAAAGCCGAGCCGGCACCCGGTCTCGCGCACGGTGACATAGCGCGCCGGGCCGCCGGTGCGATAATCGGTGTCGTCGAGCGTCCAGCGCCGCTCCACCCGGGCGCGCACCATCGACAAGGGCAGGTATTGTTCGAGGCGTGTCTCGCCCCCGATATCGCCCATCGGCATGACTTCGATGAAGACCAGATCAAAGCCCTGGGCGCCGCACCAGGCGATCAGATCGTCGAACTCGTCGTCGTTGACGCCGCGCAGCGCGACCGTGTTGATCTTGACCGCCAAGCCCGCGGCCTTGGCCGCGGCGAGCCCGTCGAGGACGACCTCGAGACGCCCGCGGCGGGTGATCTCGGTGAATTTCGCCGGATCGAGCGTGTCGAGCGACACATTGACCCGGCGCACACCGCACTCGCGCAGCTCGGCGGCATAGCGGGCAAGCTGGCTGCCATTGGTGGTCAGGGTCAGCTCGTCGAGCGCACCGCTTTCGAGATGACGGCCGAGCGAACGAAACAGCGTCATGATGCCGCGCCGCACCAGCGGCTCGCCGCCGGTCAGCCGCAATTTGCGGACGCCAAGCTGCACAAACGCGCTACACACCCGGTCGAGCTCTTCAAGCGTCAGCAATTCCGCCTTGGGCAGAAAAGTCATCTCTTCCGCCATGCAATAGACACAGCGGAAATCGCAGCGGTCGGTGACCGATACGCGCAGATAGGTGATCTTGCGTCCGAACGGGTCGATCATGCCGGGCTCAATAGCAGAAACCGTCAACCCTGGTTATCGAAAGATAGGTGCGGGCGAGCGAAATGTCGCCCCCTGCTCTTTTCATATCCCGACGGCGGCGCCGCCCCGGCGGCCAACGAGGAGGCTTGCGGCCGAGGCCGCGCGATCCGCCGCACGCCTCCGCCCCGCCGTCAAAGCCCGCCGTCACAGATAGGGCAACCGCTCATGAAGCGCGATCAGACCCGCATGGAACACCCCGTGTTGCGCCCGCTGTTGGGCGCTCTCGACAGCCCGTGGTTTGTTCCAGCCGCGTTTGTCCTCTATCTCGGCCTGCGCCTTTCCTTGCTGTTGTGCGTGCCGATCGCCCAGCACTCCGACGAGGCCTGGTATGTCGGCCGGGCGATCGACATCGCCGCCGGGCGAGGCTATTCCGAAGGCGGCATCCCGACCGCCTATTGGCCGGTCGGCTGGCCGGGGTTTCTCGGTCTTGTTTTCTGGGTCTCACATCCCTCGCCGTTTGTCGGCCAGCTGGTCAACCTCGCCTGTTCGGTGGCGATTTTCGGGCTGACGCTGCGCCTGGGAGCCCGCCTGTTCGGCGAGCCGCGGGTCGGTCGGCTGGCGGTCCTGATGCTGGCGCTTTATCCCAACCAGATCGCCTACGTGCCGATCCTCGGAACCGAAATGTTCTACGCCGCCTTGGTCTTGCTCGCCGTCGATCTGCTGGTCGGCGGCGGGATCGGGCGAGGAATGGCGGCCGGTTTGGTGTTTGGCGTGGCGTCGCTGACCAAGGCGCAAACCGTGCTGCTGCCGGCGTTTGTCTTTGCGCTGTGGTGGCTTGCGGCGCAGCCGCGCCCGGCCCTCGGCCGCAGTCTCGCGCGGGCCGGCCTCGTCTATCTTGCGATGGCGGCGGTGATCCTGCCGTGGACCGCGCGCAACTATCGCGAGCTCCACGCCTTTGTGCCGATCTCGACCAATGGCGGGCCGACGCTGCTCGGCGGCAACAACCCGAGCGCCAATGGCGGCGATGCCGAGAATGACCCGCTGATGCGGCGGCTGCCGCACGCGGTCGCCGACCAGGTTGCCGCCGACCGCGAGGCAAGGGCGCTGGCGTTCGCGTGGATCCGGGAGCATCCGGTTCAATGGCTGGTCTCGCTCCCCAAGAAAATCTGGTGGCTGTGGGCGCCCGATGGTGAAGGCGAATGGGCTTACGAGGCCGGCTATCCGCGATACGACACCTATCGGTTGCTGTTCCGGGCGGTGCGGATCCTCAACCAGGCCTATTATGCGGGCCTCCTTGTGTTGTTTTTGATTTCGATCCGGTTGTGGGCCGGCGATCGGCAACACCTTCCGGCCGAGTTCACGACCGGTTATGCGCTGGTCCTGTTCACGACCGTCATTTCGCTGATCTTTTCCGGTCAATCGCGCTTCCATTTCGCGGTGATGCCGTGGATCGCGATGTACGCGGCCTGGTCGCTGTTGCGCCCGCACTCGGCGGCGGTCCAGCCGGCGCTTGGCGCCGCCTCGCGCTAGGCTCAAGACCCGCGCGGACCCGGCCCGGCGCGGGCGGCGGCCAAGCCCGAGCGAGGGTATCGAAGCGCCGCAAATCGGGGTAGGCTCGCCGCCGGCAAAGCCTAATATGGAGGAGACGATGCGCGGCGTGGTCTTTCCCGGCGAGCGCGAGATCGCCCTTTTGGACTTTCCCGACCCGACCCCGGGCGAGGGCGAGGTGGTCGTCGAAATGAAGGCCTCGGGCATGTGCGGCAGCGATCTGCACCAGTATCGGCGGCCGAAATCGGGCGGCGCCAGCGGCGGCCTGCCGGTCAATCCGGACCCGGTCATTGCCGGTCACGAGCCGTGCGGCGTGGTCGCCGCGATCGGCCCCGGGGTCAGCGACAAGCAGGCAAGGATCGGCCAGCGGGTGATGGTCCACCATTACAAGGGTTGCACGGTGTGCGCCCATTGCCGCTCGGGCTGGTCGCAGCTGTGCCAAGAAGAGCCGGTTCTGGTCTATGGCAACAACGCCCATGGCGGACATGCGCGCTATCTGAAAGTCCCGGCCTTTACGCTGGTGCCGCTGCCCGACGAATTGTCGTTTACCGCCGGAGCGGCGATCTCCTGCGGCACCGGCACCGCCTATGGGGCGCTGCGCCGGCTCAACCTGTCGGGCAACGACACGATCGCACTGTTCGGCCAGGGTCCGGTCGGGCTGTCGGCGACCCAGCTCGCCGCGGCCATGGGAGCGCGGGTCATCGCCCTCGATGTCAGCCCCGAGCGGCTCGAACGCGCCAAGGAATTCGGCGCCTGGCAAACCGTCAACCCGCGCTCCAACGACCCGGTCGGTGCGATCAAGGATTTGACCCATGGCGGCGCCGATTTCACCCTCGACACTTCGAGCCAACCCGAGGGTCGCATCGCCGCGGTGCGCAGCGCCAAGGTCTGGGGCACGGTGTGCTTTGTCGGCGAGCGCAACAACGTGACGATCGATGTCAGCCCCGACATGCTGCGCAAGCAATTGACGATCATCGGCTCGTGGACGTTTTCCTGGCAGGGCCAAGCCGATTGCGCGCGCTTTTGCGTCGAACGCCGGGTCGATGTCGACAAGCTGTTCACGCATCAATGGCGGCTCGATCAGGCCGAAGAGGCCTACCGCCTGTTCGACACCCAGACCACCGGCAAGGGCGTCTTTCTGATCTAGGCCCGGCGCGGCGCCAATCCGGGCGCACCGCTCACGCCATTGGCCGCGCCGCCCTGCCGCGCGGGGCCGCCCGACGCGACCGGACACCCCCGGGCAGGCCGGCGGCAGGGGCGGTTCCTGATCCCGGCGGCCGCTCAACGCCGGCCGAACAAGCGCTCGATATCGGCCAGACCCAGCGCCACATAGGTCGGCCGGCCGTGATTGCATTGGCCGCTGTTCGGCGTCGCCTCCATTTGGCGCAGCAGCGCGTCCATTTCGGCGAGCGACAGCCGCCGGCCGGCGCGCACGCTGGTGTGGCAGGCGAGCGTGGCGCAAAAGCGCTCGAAACGATCGCGCAGTGCCAGAGCCTCGCCCCATTCGGCGAGTTCGTCGGCGAGATCGCGGACCAGCGCGGCGACATCGAGCCCGGACAGCATCGCCGGAATTTCCCGGACAATGATTGCGCCCTGCCCGAATTTCTCGAGCACCAAGCCAAATTCGGCGAATTCGGCGGCGCGGGCGGAAAGCCGCTCAGCCTCGGCCTCGCCGAGCTCGACGATCTCGGGCAGCAACAGGGTCTGCCGGGCGACCCCGCGATCGGCGAGGGCGTGTTTGAGCCGCTCATGGGTCAGCCGCTCATGCGCGGCGTGCTGGTCGACAAGCACGATCCCGCTCGCGGTCTCGGCCAGGATGTAGGTGCCGTGGAGCTGCGCGCGCGCGGCGCCAAGCGGCGCCCGCTCCGGATCGGGCAGCGCCGCGGGCGGCGGATCGCTCGGGGTGTCGCGCCCGGCGTCCGATGCCGCAGCCGGGGCGAGATAAGCGTTGCCGGCTTCGGCGAGCGCCAAACCGGGAGCCGGCGCGGTGCGAAACGGCAGGCCGGGCCCGGCGGCGGGCAACGCGGCCGCACCCGGACGGAACGCGGCGAGGGCCGCATCGGCAACGGTCGTGGCGGCGCGGTGGCCGGCGGCGGCGAGCGCGGCGCGCAGCGCCCCGATGATCAGCCCGCGCACCAGGGCCGCGTCGCGAAACCGGACTTCGGCCTTGGCCGGATGCACATTGACGTCGATCTCCGCCGCCGGACCGTCGAGGAACAGCGCCACGATCGGGTGGCGGTCGCGCGCGAGCAGGTCCTGATAGGCGGCGCGGACGGCGCCGGCGAGCATTTTGTCGCGCACCGGCCGGCCGTTGACGACAAGATATTGGTCGCGCGGCAATGCCCGGTTCAGGGTCGGCAGAGCAGCGAGGCCGCTCAGCCTGAACCCGCCGCGCTCGGCGTCGATCGGCAAGGCGTTGTCGGCAAAATCACGGCCGAGCAGAGCCCCAAGCCGCGCCGTCCGATCGGCGGCCGCCGGCAGCCGCAGCAGCGCGCGCTCGTCGTCGCCGATCACCACAAAGGCGATTTGCGGATAGGCCATCGCCAGCCGCCGCACCGTATCGACCGCCATGTCGCGCTCGGTGCGCGGCGATTTCAGGAATTTGAGCCGCGCCGGCGTGGCGAAAAACAGCTCGTGCACCTCGACCCGGGTGCCACAGGGCGCCGCGGTTGGGGCGGGGGCGCTTTTGCGGCCGGCCTCGACGGCGATCTCCCAGGCGCTGTCCGCCGCCGGCGGGCGCGAGACGAGGCGCAGCCGGCTGACCGCGCCGATCGAAGGCAGCGCCTCGCCGCGAAACCCGAGCTGGGTGATATGGGCCAGATCGTCGTCGGGCAGCTTCGAGGTGCAGTGCCGCTCGACCGCGAGCGACAGTTCCTGAGCGCTCATGCCGAGGCCGTCATCGACGACGACGATCAACGCCTGGCCACCTTGGTGCAGGCGAACCTCGATCCGCCGGGCCTCGGCGTCGATCGCGTTTTCGACCAGCTCCTTGACCGCCGCGGCCGGCCGTTCGATGACCTCGCCGGCGGCGATGCGGTTGACCAGAACCGGCGGCAATTGGCGGATCGGCATATGCCGATTGTATCCGATCGGAGCCGGGCAGGACCATGCCGGCGAATGTCCCGCCCCGCGCCCGCACCATCACCGGGCTCGCAAAGCGGTTTGACAAATTCCTGTCGAATCGGCTCTTTGCTGTCGGCGGCGGCCGTCGCTTCCCCAGGACAGCGCCGGCCAGCTGCCCGAGGCGCAAGCGAGGAAATCCGAGTGGCGACCAGCGACAAAGGGGGCGGCGGCCGGTGTCCGCCCGACGAGATCGACTATCTCGCCCGCGCCTGCGCGCTCGCCCCACGGATTGCCGCGGCGGCCGACGCCATCGAAGCCCAGCGCGAATTGCCGCGGGAATTGCGCACCGCTTTGATCGAAGCGGGCTTTTATCGCCTGCTGCTGCCCCGCTCGCTGGGCGGCGCGGAACTCCTCCCCGCCGCTTTTGTGCGGGTCATCGAGACCATCGCCAAGGCCGACGCCAGTACGGCGTGGTCGCTCAACCAGGCCTCCGGCTGTTCGATGACCGCGGCCTATCTCGACCCCGAGACCGCGCGCGAGGTTTTTGGCCGACCCGACGGGATCCTTGCCTGGGGTCCGGGCCCGGGCGAGGCGCGGGTCGTGGACGGCGGCTACCGGGTCACCGCGAGCTTTGCCTTTGCCAGCGGCAGCCACGAGGCAAGCTGGCTTGGCGCTCATCTGCCGGTTATCGAGCGTGACGGCCGGCCACGCCTGCAGGCCGATGGCGCTGCGGCCATATACACCTTCCTGTTTCCAAAAGCCGCGGCGCGGATGACCGATATCTGGCATGTCGTCGGTCTCAAGGGCACCGGCAGCGACCAATATTCGGTCAGCGACCTGTTTGTGCCGGCGCGCTTTTGCGTCGCCCGCGACGCCGGCGCTGCGCGCCACGAGACGGGACTGCTCTACCGTTTCACGAGCTTGCAGCTTTACGCCTCGGGCTTTGCCGGGGTGGCGATGGGCATCGCCCGCGGCGCCCTCGACGCCTTGATCGAACTGGCGCGCGACAAGGTCCCGCGCGGCGCCCGGCGAACCTTGCGCGACAACCATGTCGTTCAGGCGCAAGTCGCGCAGGCCGAGGCCAAACTCGGCGCGGCACGCAGCTTTTTATTGCGCTCGCTGGCGGCGATCACCGATGCGGTGGCGCGCAGCGGCGAGCTTACCCTCGACCAGCGCATGACGATCCGGCTGGCGGCGACCTTTGCGATCCACGAGGCGCGCGACGTCGTCGACCTCGTCTATCACGCCGCCGGCGCGACCGCGGTCTTTGCCGCCAACCCGTTCGAGCGCCGTTTTCGCGACATTCACACCGTCACCCAGCAACTCCAAGGGCGGCAGGAGCATTACCAGACCGTCGGCCAATACCGGCTCGGTCTCGAACCCGATCTGATGTGGCTGTAACCGGCGCGGCGGCATGACCGGCTGGTTGCGCCGCCGCTCTCCCCGGTCGGTCGAGGCTATTGGGCGGCGCTTGCGGTCTTCTGGCGCATCAAATTCAACAGGCCCTGCACCTGGCCGCCATGGCGCTGGATCACCGAAGCGAATTCCGAGCGCTGGGTTATCAACATGCTAACGCCGTCGACAATGACGTCGGTGATCTTGTAAGCGCCGTCGTCGTTAACCAGCCGCCAATCGACCTTGAGCGGCTGCGGCGCGCCCGGCGTGATGACGTCGGTGGAGACGAGGGTGGCATCGCCGTCGGTGCGGGTGCCGGTGATCTTGAACTGCTCGCCCTCAAAATCCGACAACCGAGCGGTGTAAACGTAGACGACATAATCGTCGAACAGTTTCAGAAATTCCTTTTGTTCCTCCGGCGTCGCCGTCCGCCAATAACGGCCAAGTACAAACCGGGCGATACCCGGCGAGTCAAAATCCTTATGGAACAATTCGCGGAACCGCGCCTGGCGCTCGGCAACCGGCCTCTTCTTGTTCAGCAGATCGAGCGCCTGGCTCCAGAGTTCGTTCATGAAGGTATAGGCGTTCGAATTTGCCACATCGGGCGCCGCCGCGGCCGGCCCTGCCGCCATCGCAAGCGGCAACAAGATCACCAGCAAAACGCGGCCCAACAAGACTGAGCGCCGCGCTCGACCGCCGACCCCCGCGATAACATCCCGGGAATATAAAGAAGCCATGATCTCGCCTGTCCCCTTGGCTTTGGCTCGGTCAAACTTAATAGCGCGAGGGTCGGCCGCTGACAACCGCCTGCGATGGCCCGCGCACCGGTCCCCTTGATCGTCGCAGCATTCTTGGCCCGGCACGCTTTATGTCTGGGGTTTGGCGATCGCTGCGGCCGGCCGCACGCCGGCCGGCATTGCTGGGCGGCGCCCTCAGCCGCCGAAAAACCCGTCCAAGACCCGTTCCGCGGTCGTCGGCGGGTTCTGCTGCAACAATGCCGTGTCGGTGGTAACGACGACCACTCCGGCCATCGGTCCTGCAAAACCGCCGGTACCGGCTCGCTTGACCGGCTGCACAAGCTTGTTGAAGGTCGGCTTTAGCTGGGCATGCACCGAGCAATAATAGAACTTAAACCCCGGGTGATTGAAACTCACAGAATAAGTTGAAATGGCGTCTGTCGGTCCTTTTGTTCCTGATATGGTGCCAATTTTATTGGGCAGTGGCGAACCTGTTCTCGGGTCATAAAAGACCACCGTATGGGCGTCGGTGTCTTGATTGACAAACACGACTTTTTGACCGGGGAGAACCGCAACCACCGGTTCGAGGAAATAGTTTCCGCCGTTCATATGCGCATAAACCGGCGGCGGCGACGCCGCCCATCCGGCGGTCGGAAGCATCCCAGCCAAGACAACGATGACCGTAACGATAGAGCGCGACACGGAACTCCCTCCCGGCAAAAATTCCTGTACGTCCGGAAATGATGTTGGCGGCCTTATCGGCCGGTTCGGGCGGCGTTACAAGTGGCCCCGCGCAATCGCGCAGATTGCGCCGGCGCGGGCGGCGAGAGCGGCGGGCGCATCGCCTCGTCTACCGGAATCGGGCATTCTTTGCCCGACATCCCTCGCCCACTTGGCGAAGACCCTCGGGTCGCCTACATCCGACCCGCCGGCCTCGGTTGGCATCAGAGAAAGAGGGGGCGCAACAGATGTGGCCGTTTATGCGCGACAAGATGACGATCCCGCGGCCCGAGGAATGCCTGCCCGGGCGGGCCGAACCGATGCCGATACCGGAACGGCATTTCGTCAACCGCAACGCGCTGGCCGGCCCCTACCCCGCCGGCTTTGAGAAGGCGCTGTTTGCGATGGGTTGCTTTTGGGGTGCCGAGCGCGTGTTCTGGCAGGCGCCCGGGGTGTGGGTCACCGCGGTCGGCTATGCCGGCGGCACGACCCCGAACCCGACCTATGAAGAGGTCTGCAGCGGCCGCACCGGCCATGCCGAGGTGGTGCTTGTCGTGTACGACCCGCAGGCGACGAGCTACGAGGCGCTGCTCAAACTGTTCTGGGAAAGTCACGATCCGACCCAGGGCATGCGTCAGGGCAACGATTGGGGCACGCAATACCGTTCGGCAATCTACACCTTTTCCGAGGCGCAGCGCCGCGCCGCCGAAGCCTCACGCGCGGCGTTCCAGCCGCAGCTCGAGCGCGCCGGATACGGGCCAATCACAACCGAAATTGCCGACGCCCCGCCCTTTTATTTCGCCGAGGATTACCACCAGCAATATCTGGCCAAAAACCCGCATGGCTATTGCGGGCTCGGCCGCACCGGTGTCGCCTGCCCTGTGCCGACCAAGGCGGTCGCCGATTGACCGCGGGCCGCATGGCGCCGCCCTTCTGACCCAGACGGGCTCTGTTCCGTCGATGCCGATCGCGGCCGCGGCGCCGCGCGGCGTCAGCCGCGCCAGAACGGCCGCGCCTTGTTGAGCCGGCGCAACCGCCGACGCAGCCTGTCCTCGCCGGCCACGAGCCGGCTCTGATGCGCGGCGAGCAGCTGTGCTCCGGCATTGGCGATCGCCACGCCAAACGCCGCCGATCGACCGAGCTCGATCACCAGTCGATAGGCGACGTGCACGTCGTTGGCATAGCCGAGCGCATCCTGGGCCCGCTTGAGACGCGCGACATACGGTCGGCTTCTGCCCGGATCGTAAAGGCTGTCGAGGAGCTCGACCGCATAGCGCAGTTTTTTGACGGCGATTCTGAGGCGATGCCGAGCCGGCGCCGACAGGCGGCGAAAATGGCGGCTGCGCTTTCTGACCGATTGCCGGCGCCGGTCGAGCACCGCCGCCGCCAGGGCGCCAATCGCAACATCCAATTCCGGCGCCGGAGGCGGTGCGGCGCGGCGCCATTCGCAGGCCTCGAACCAGCGCAGCAAACGCAAGACGCAGGCGGTGTATTCCGGCGACCGGATGGCCTCGGCAACCCGGCGATGGGCCGCCGCCCGAGCGCCTTGCGCGGCGGCGCCGAGATCGGACCAGTCCGGTTCGTCCGGCGTTTGCTCGCGCATCGGCGGCAGCAATTCGGTGACAAACACGTCGAGATTGCGCGCCGGCCCCAGCGGGGCGTTGAGTTGCTTGATCGCGGTCACCGCCCGGCGGCGCTCGGCTTCGGGCAGGTTTGCTTTGACCACGGACAGGATCGAGCGCAATCGGCGCAGCGCAACCCGCATCTGATGGATGCCTTCGGCGTCGCCGTCGAGGGCCAAGGGCGCGGCGCGCAGGAAATGCACAAGACAGGCGCGGCCGATCCGCTGCAGCACCGCATCGATCGTCATCTCGGGGCTGAGCACGACCGGTTCGGCGGCGGGCACTTCATCGGGCCGGGGCCCGAGTGCAAGCTGGTAGCCGCGCTCCGCCTTGCTGCGCAATTCGAGGCGGAACGGTGCTGCCGCCAGCAGATCGAGGGCGAGATCGCACAAAGAAGCCGGTTCGCCTTGTTTGAGCTCGAGTTCGATTTCGGCGACAGGTTCGCTGCGCTGGTCGGGGGTGCGAATGACGCCGCGATCGATCGCGGCCTCGATGCACGTGCCCGCGACCGGCGCGATTTCGACGGCCAACCGCTCGATCTCGGTCACAAACAGCGGCCGTAATTCCGCCGCCAGTTGCGGCGGGATGCGCGCGCCGCTTTCACCGGCGTGAACATCGGGCGCGTTGCCCGCGACCGCGTCTTCCCATTCGCCGCGCGCCAGCGGGCTCGCTGCGCCGTCAACCCCGTCGCTTTTGACCGTCTGGACAAATTGCCCGGATCGCTCGCGCACCCGCAACACCAGCCCCGCCCGACGCAATCCGCGATCGGGCGTATCAAAATAGGTGGAGACGAGCCGCTGCGGGACCGCCGCTTGAGCCGGCCCCCGCGCCATGATCGCTCGCGCCAACTCGTCCAATTGCGCCGTCTCGGCGACGAGTTTCAGCTCCACTTCGCGCGAAATAAGGGCCTCCCCACCGGCGGCGACGGGCAGAGGCGGCGCCCGGCCCGATCCGACCAACAGCCGGCTTGGCTCAGGAGCATCGCTCTTTGCGTATTTTGCCTGAGCATCGCGACCGGCGCGAATCTCTGCTACAGCCTGCGGCAAATACAATCACGCCGACCGCCTAATGGGTCGGCCGGCAAGATGCACCAATGGCTTGTGGGACGGGAACGTGGCGGAGAACGGGAAAGCGAGCGGTATGACGTTTCGTCCGCGCCGGCTGCGGGGTGCCGTCGGGCTTGCCGCCAAAGGCGAGGGCGCCCGCCTGCTGTTCGCACCTCCCGATCCCCGCGCCTGGCTGATCGACGCTCCCGATTTTTGGCGGCTGTGGGTCGTCGGGCTCGTCGTTTTTGCGGTGCGCTGGCTGGAGATGGTTGCGGTTGCGGTATTTGCCTATCAGCACACCGGCTCGCCCTTTGTCGTCGCGGCGTTGACGATGCTGCGCATGCTGCCGATGGCGCTGTTCGGCGCCGTGATCGGCGCACTCGCCGAACGCTGCGAGCGGCGCATCGCTCTGCTCTGGGTCGTGCTGTCGATGGCATTGACATCGCTGACCCTCGCGATCCTGGCCTGGACCGGGGCGCTGGCGGTCTGGCACCTGGCGGTCGCGGCGTTTTGCAACGGCATCGGCTGGACCACCGACAACCCGGTGCGGCGCACGATGATCGGCGACGCCGTTGGCACCGACCGCATGAGCAGCGCCATGTCGCTCGATGTCGGAGCCAACAATGCCAGCCAGATTGTCGGGCCGACCTTGGGCGGCGTGCTTTTGGCCTCGGTCGGGATCGGCGGCGCTTTTTGCGTCAGCGTCGCATGCTATGCGCTGGCGCTTGTCGCGGCCTGGCGCGTCGGCCAGCGCAGCCCGCCCCGACCGGCGGCGATGCCGGGGATTGTGGCGCGGATGGCCGAGGGGCTGGCGCTGGTTCGCACCCAGCCGCGGCTCATCGGCACTTTGACGGTCACCGTGATCTACAATTTGTTCGGCTGGCCCGCGACCAGCATGATCCCGGTGATCGGCCATGACCGGCTCGGATTGGGTGCCGCGGGCATCGGTCTGTTGTCAAGCATGACCGGGGTCGGCGCCTTTTGCGGTGCGATCGCGATCGCCCTCGCGGCGCGTCAGCCGCTCTATTCGCGGATCTATCTGTGGGGTGTCATCGCCTATCTGGCGCTGGTGCCGGCCTTTGCGCTGGCCCCTTATCCATTGCTGACCGGGGCGGCGCTGCTGCTGACCGGGATCGCCAACGCCTGCTTTAGCATCATGCAGGCGACGCTCGTCTACCTCGCCGCGCCCGCCGAGATGCGCAGCCGGGTATATGGGGTGTTGTCGGTGTGCATCGGGGTGGGCATGCTCGGCTTTATCCAGATCGGCCTGCTGGCCGGGCTGGTCGGCGCGTCGTGGGCGGCGGTCGCAACCGCGGCCGCCGGCCTGGCGGCGATGCTGGCGACCCGGCGGTGGTGGCGGCCGCTGCGCGCCCCCGGCTGAACCCGGCGCCCGCGCCGCATCGGGCGCAGACTGCCGTAGCGCTTGACAGCACCGCGCGGGCAGGCGGAGATGGCCCGCGTCCAGGAGGAAAAAGCCGATGCTCGACGCCTATCTCTATAACGGTTTGCGTACCCCTTTCGGCCGCCACGCCGGCGCCCTGGCGCGGATGCGCCCCGACGACATGCTCGCCGCGGTCATTTCGGCGGTCGTCGAAGAAAGCCCGTTCGACGCGGCCCGGATCGAGGATGTCGTCGTCGGCTGCGCCAATCAGGCCGGCGAAGACAGTCGCTGCGTGGCGCGCCATGCCGGGCTCCTCGCCGGGTTGCCGATCGAAGTCGCCGGCTCGGTGTTGCAGCGCAATTGCGGTAGCGGCTTGAACGCGATCGTGATGGCCGCGCAGGCCGTCACCTGCGGCGAGGGTGAGGTGTTCTTGGCCGGCGGGGTCGAGAGCATGAGCCGGGCGCCGTTTGTCATGAACAAGGCCGAAATGCCGTTCAGCCGTGACGGCCGCGTTTACGATTCGACAATCGGCGCGCGCTTTCCCAATCCGAGGATCGAGCGCGAATTCGGCGCCGACACAATGCCCGAAACCGCCGACAATCTGGCCCGCGACTATCAAATCACCCGCGAGGCCTGCGACCTTTTTGCCGCCGCCTCGCAACAGAAATACGCCGCCGGCAAAGCGGCGGGCTTTTTCGACGGCGAGATCCGGGCGGTCGAGGTGCCGGGCGGCCGGGCGGGGCCGGTACGGGTTGCCGAGGACGAGCACCCGCGCCCGCAGACCAATCTCGAAGCGCTGGCAAAATTGCGGCCATTACAGGAGGGCGGGGTGACGACCGCCGGCAACGCCTCGGGCATCAATGACGGGGCGGTGGCGATGATCGTTGCCAGCCGCAAGGCGGGCGAGGCCGTCGGCGCCAAACCCTTGGCGCGGATCGTGGCGAGCGGGGTCGCCGGGGTGCCGCCGCGGATCATGGGCATCGGCCCGGTCGAAGCGTCGAAAAAAGCGCTGGCGCGGGCCGGGCTGAGCCTCTCCGACATCGATGTGATCGAGATCAACGAGGCCTTCGCCGCCCAGGTCTTGGCCTGTCTGAAAGGCCTCGGTCTGCCGTTCGACGACAGCCGGGTCAACATGAACGGCGGTGCGATCGCAGTCGGCCACCCGCTTGGTGCCTCGGGGCCGCGCATCGCGCTGACCGCGGCGCGCCAGCTCGAGCGCATCGGCGGACGCTATGCACTGGTGACGATGTGCGTCGGCGTCGGCCAGGGCATCGCCGCAATCCTCGAACGCGTCCCCTAGACGCCGGCGATCCTTCGGCCCGGTGCGGGGCGGCCCGCCGCGGACCGGCGGCTAGCCCCATGCCGCCTGCGAAGCGAGCCGCGCGCCCTCGGCCAATGTCTTCAATTTGGCCCAGACGAGATCGGCGTGGACGCGGCCGCCGAGCCCGCAATCGGTGCCGGCAATCACGTTTTCGCGGCCGACGATATCGACAAAGCGTCGGATCCGGTCGGCGACCAGTTGCGGATGTTCGACCAGGTTGGTGGCGTGGCTGACGACGCCCGGCATCAACATCTTGCCGTCGGGGATCTTGGCTTGCTGCCAGAGGCGCCATTCGTGCTCGTGGCGGACATTGGCCGCCTCAAACGAGTAGGTCTGAGCCTTGACCTCGAGAATCAGATCGATGATGTGCTCGAGCGGCAGGTCGTGGGTGTGCGGCCCGTGCCAGCTGCCCCAGCACAAATGATAGCGCACGCGATCCTCGGGGATGCCGGACAGCGCCCGGTTAACGGCGTCGATGCGCAGCCGGGCAAATCGCCGGTATTCGGCGACGCTCGGCTCGGGCTTCAGCATATCCCACCAATCGGGAAGCCCCGGATCGTCGATCTGCAGGATGAACCCGGCCTCGACCACGGCGCGATATTCGACCGCAATCGCGTCGGCCAGAGCGCTCAGAAATTCCTCCTCGGTCTGGTAGAATTCGTTGAAGATGAAATGGTCGAGCCAGCCCGGCGCCAACACCGGGATGAAGGCCTCCTCGACCGCCGCGCCCGAGGCCGCGATCGCGGCCTTGAACGCGTCGATCTGGCGCCGGATCGCGGCCGGGCCCTTCGAGGCGATTGGGCCGCGGGCGACCACCCGCTCGGTGATCGGCGGCGTCGGTTTTTCGCCCGGAACCAGAAACAGCGTGCCGGCGCGGTCACAATCGCCGTAGAAATCGGGAAATTCGTCGCGCTCGCGTGTTGAATGGCGGGTCGTCGGCGGCTCGCCGGGTTTGAGCGGCCGCACCTCAAGCCCGGTGAAATGGGCCTGATAATGGGCAAAGCTGCGCGCCGTCCAATACTCGCCGTCGCCGACGCAATCGATGCCGATCTCGGCCTGGCGTCTGACGGTTTCGGCAATCGCCGGCACCACTTGCCGGGCGATCGTCGCGGGATCGGTAATCTCCGCATTGGCGAGCCGGGCCGGCATCTCGTCCCAGCCTTTCGGCGGCGGCAGGCGGCCGACATGCGACGTCCGGATTCGTGTCGTGCTCCTCAACATTTTTCGATCCTCCCCGGTAATCGGCTAGATTGAAGAACCGCGGGGAGCGATTCTGGCCCGCTCCCGACCGCTGTGCGAGAACAAATGAACCCAACAGACCCGTGGACTGCCGATCGGCAACGCATCGTCGTACTCGGCGCCGGCTTTGCCGGGTTGTGGGCGGCGATCGGCGCGGCGCGCAAGCTCGACGAGCTCGGCATCGGTGCCGAGCGGGTCGAGGTCGCGCTTGTCGACCGCCACGCGTACCATTCGATCCGGGTGCGCAATTACGAAGCCGATCTCGGCGATACCCGCATCCCGCTCGACCAACTGTTGCCCCCGATCGGCGTGCGCCATATCACCGCCGAAGTCGCGGACATCGATCTTGCCGGGCGGCGCGTGATCTGGGCCGACGGGTCGGCGCCGCTTGCCTATGACCGGCTGGTTTTTGCCCTCGGCAGCCGGCTGGTGCGGCCGCCGATCCCGGGGCTCGCCGAGCACGCCTTTGATGTCGATACCTATGAAGGCGGTCGCCGCCTCAACGACCATATCGAGGGGCTGGCGCGACGCCGGCCGTCGCCCGGGCAATGGACCGCACTGGTGATCGGCGGCGGCCTGACCGGGATCGAGGTTGCCGCCGAGCTGCCCGGCAAATTGCGCGCCGCCGGCGGTGGCGACAACGCCTCGCGGGTCATCGTCGCCGACCGCCAAGCCTGGATCGGCTCGGATATGGGCGAGGAGGCGCGCCAGGTCATCGACGAGGCGCTGACCGCACTCGGCGTCGAGCAGCGGCCCGGCGTCTCGGTCGCATCGGTCGATCCCGAGGGCGTCACCTTGGCGAGCGGCGAGCGCATCGCGGCGGCGACGGTCGTGTGGTGCGCCGGTTTGCAGGCGCATCCGCTGACCCGATGCTTTCCGGCCGAACGCGACCGGTTTGGCCGACTTCCGGTCGACGAATTCATGAAGGTCAAGGGGATGGCGGCGGAGTTTGCCGCCGGCGACGTCGCCTGGTTTGCGATCGACGGCCGCCGCTCTTGCGTGATGTCGTGTCAGCACGGACGCCCGATGGGGCGGTTTGCCGGCCATAACGTGGTGGCCGACCTGCTCCGACTGCCGATGCTGCCGTTGCGGATCGACTGGTATTCGACGATCCTCGATCTCGGCCCGTGGGGTGCGGTTTGCACCGCCGGTTGGGAGCGGCGCGTGGCCAGCACCGGTGCGGCGGCCAAGCGGACCAAGATCACGATCAACCGCGAACGCATTTATCCGCCGCGCTCGGGCGATCGCCGCGAGCTCCTCGACGCCGCGGCTCCGGTGGTGCAGGCCCCGCCGCCGTTTTTCCGCTGACCGCGGGGATCCTCACCGCGCCGTCTCAGCGCCGGGACGAAAGGCTGAGGCCGCCGGCATCGTCCGCGCTTTGCCGGGCGGGAGGGTCGCGCGCGGCCGGCGGGCGAGGCGTGCCGCTTCGGCGGCCCGCGCCTCGCGCCGCCTCGCCTCGCCGGTGACCCGATCGAACAATTTCAGGTGATTGATCTCGCGGGAGAATTGCCTAGATCGCCGGCATGACCGACATCCCGACCTTTGCGATCCCGCCGAGCTTTCTCGGCCTTACCCGCCGCGACCCCAGCGCCGCGATTGCTATCGCCGGCATCCCCTTCGACCTCGGCACTTCGAACCGGCCCGGCGCCCGTTTTGGCCCTGCCGCGATCCGGCAGGCCAGCCGCATGCTCGTCGATGGCGCGCATCCGGCAAACGGCGTCGATCCGGCGAGGCTCGATGTCGCCGATGTCGGCGATTTCGCGATTGCGCATGGCGACATTTCCGGCAGCCTCGCCAAGATCGAAGCGCAGGCGGCGATGTTTGACCATCTGGCGGCGCTTGGCGGCGACCATACCGTAACCCTGGGGCTGTTGAGAGCGCTGGCAAAACGCCGCGGGCCGCTGGCGCTGGTCCATTTTGACGCGCATGTCGATACCTGGCCCGAGAGTTTTGGCCTGGCCTGGGGCCACGGCTCGCCGTTTTTTCACGCCATCGAAGAACGGCTCGTCGATCCGCACCGCATGGTGCAGATCGGCATCCGCTCGCCGCTGAGCCGGGAAGTGCATGACTGGACCCGCAACCAAGGGGTGACGATCGTCTCGGCCGAAGAGGTGCATGACAGCGGACCCGCGGCGATCGCCGAGCGCATTCGCGCGGTTATCGGCGAGGCGACCGCCTATTTGACCTTCGATATCGACGCGCTCGACCCGGCGTTTGCGCCGGGCACCGGCACGCCTGAGATCGGCGGCCTTGCCACCTGGCAGGCGCGGGCGATCCTGCGGCGGCTTGCCGGGCTCGACTTTGCCGGCATGGACGTCGTCGAGGTGGCGCCGCCTTACGACGTCGCCGAGATCACCGCCCTGGCCGCCGCGACAATCGTGTGGGACTACTTGGCATTGCTGGCGCCGCGGCGTTGAACCGCCCGTCGCCGGACCAAAATTTCTTGGTTAAACCCTTGCATTTGCAGGTGTCAGACCTATTTTCCGCGCCTGACGCCAATCGCACGTGCCTAGGACCTCGGCATCGGGGTGCTGCTACGACGTAACGCGTCTCTTTCGGTCGAGCCGGTCACCCGTGGACCGGTGCCCCTTAAGGGAAACGGATATGGTCCGGCACGCGCTGCGAAGTCCTCGCACGGCCTCCCGCCTCTAACCGGGAGGTCGGCCGCGGCACAGCGGTAGAGCCCCGAGGACGGGGCATTCCGCCCGCGGCTTCCTCGCCCTGATCGGTCATTCCGCTTCCCCGGCGTGTATCGCGGTGGAGCGGAATGTCGCCTCCTGACGCTGGAGGGCGGTGCGATGGCTCATTTCCGCCATGGCTTCACCCGTCCGCTCGCGGACCCCGCCCTGCCCACGGTCGACGCCGTCATCGCAAGTGAGCGGCCAAGCGAGCCCGTTTTGTGCCTGCGTCCGGCGGTGATCGCCGACGCGGCTCGGCGCTTTGTCGCGGCATTTCCCGGCGATGTTCTCTACGCCGTCAAATGCAACCCCGAGCCGCGGGTGCTGCGCGCGCTGTGGACGGGCGGCATACGCCATTTCGATTGCGCCTCGCCCGCCGAGGTCAGGCTCGTCCGGCGGCTGCTGCCGCGGGCCGAAATCCATTTCATGCATCCGGTCAAGGCGCGACCGGCGATCGCCGAGGCGTTTGCGCGCTGGGCGGTGACCGATTTCGCCTTCGACAGCGCCGACGAATTGGCGAAAATCCGCCAGGAGACGGTTCCGGTCGAGTTGGTCGGCACGCCGCCGGCGCTCGGCCTGTTTGTCCGGCTGGCCCTGCCCAAGGGCAGCGCCGTCTTGGACCTGTCGGGAAAATTCGGCGCCCCGCCCGCAGAGGCCGCCCGGCTGTTGCGCGCCGCCCGGCCGCACGCCGCGCGCCTCGGCCTGACCTTCCATGTCGGCTCGCAATGCCTCGATCCCGCCGCCTATGCGCGAGCCTTGGCCTTGGCCGCCGAAGTCATCGCCGCAGCCGCTGTCGCGGTTGACATTGTCGATGTCGGCGGCGGCTTTCCGGTCAGCTATGCCGACATGACGCCGCCGCCGCTGGCCGCGTTTGTCGCCGCGATCGAGCGCGGTGCGGCGGCGCTGCCTGCGGGCGTGCGCCTGTGGGCCGAGCCCGGCCGGGCGCTCGTCGCCGGCGGCGGGTCGCTTGTCATCCAGGTGCTGCTGCGTCGCGACGATGCGCTTTATGTCAATGACGGGGTTTACGGCAATCTGAGCGACGCCGGGGCGTTGGGCTTCCGTTTTCCGGCGCGGCGCATCCGCCTCGGCGAGGGCGGGGAACCGGCGCCCTTGGCGCGCGACTTCGCGCTGTTCGGCCCGACCTGCGACAGCGCCGACCGCATGAAAGGGCCGTTTCGCCTCCCTGCCGATATGCGCGAAGGCGACTGGATCGAACTCGGTCAGCTCGGCGCCTACGGCGCCTGTCTGGCCAGCCGCTTCAACGGCTTCGGAGCCGCCGAGCTGGTCGAGGTGTCGGACCCGCCGCTGCTGCCGTCGCGCTGACCGGGCGCCGCGGCTCAAGGGTGATTTTTGACCACGACCTTGATCGCATCGTCGATGCGTTCGCGCGCAAATTTGAGCGCGGTCGGCAATTGGTCGAGCGGGAAGGTGTGGGTGTGGACAAGCTTGGCGTCAAAGCGCTTTTGTTTCATCAGCGCCATCGCGCGATGGGTGGCGCTGCGTCCCTCGCCGCGAATGCCAAAAACGTAGATGTTGTTGCGCACGATGTGGGCGAGGTCGACCGGCACCCGCTCATGCGGGAAGGCCGCCAGGCAGATCCGGCCGCCGCGATCGACCATCTGCGCCGCCTCGTCGAGCGCCGAGGGTGCGCCCGAGCATTCAAGGACGAACTGCACCCCCTTGCCGCCGGTAAGACGCTTGACGGCAGCCACGGCGTTTTCCGCGCGCACATTGACCGCATGATCGGCGCCAAGTTTCTTGCCGAGCTCGAGCCGCCGCTCGCGGGTGCCGGTCAGGATGACCGGGTCGGCGCCGAGCGCCTTGGCGACGGCGACCCCCAAAAGGCCGATCGGGCCCGGTCCGGTGACGACCACGCCCTCGCCGGCGATCAGTCCGCCCAGCACGTCAAGCCCATACATCGCCGTGCCGGCGGTGACCACGAGCGTCGCCTCCTCGTCGCTCATGTCATCCGGGACATGCACCAAGGTATTGATGTTGTTGACCGCGTATTCGGCAAACCCGCCATCGGTGGTAAAGCCGTTGGCGCGGTGGCCCTTTTTGACATCGCCATAGTTCAGGCAAGAGGTGTACATGCCCTGGCGGCAGCGCGCGCAGCGGCCGCAGCCGGCATGGACCTCGACCGTCACCCGGTCGCCGACCGCATATTCGTCGACCGCCGGCCCGAGCTTGACCACCGTCCCCATATATTCATGGCCGATCGTGAAGTTCTTGTTGAACGGCAACCCGCCCTCGACCATCGCCGGCAGGCCATGTGCGATGATTTCAAGATCGGTGGCGCAGATCGCGACCGCATCGATCCGCACCAGCACTTCGGCCGCACCGGGATGCGGCACCGGCTTTTCGGTCGGCCGGATTTCTCCTGGATCACCGAGCACCCAGGCCTTCATGCGCTCGGGGATCGGATATTGGTTGCTCAACCGGGCGGGTTCGGTCATTGCGATGGTCTCCAATTGCGGCCAGTGGGGCAATGTAGCGCTCGCCGAGCGCGAGAAAAGGTGTCGGTCACTTTGCGCGCCGCCGGCGCTGGATTATAGATCATCGGCTCCGGGCAGGGCACCGGAGCGGGGTCGCCAGGGGGACAGATGAGAAGTCGCCGCACCGCGGTGCTCGGCGGGTCGGGGTTTATCGGCCGCTATGTCGTCCAGCGGCTGGCGGCGCGCGGCGATGTAATCCCGGTCGGCTGCCGCTATGCCGAGGAAGCCAAATTTCTGACGCCGCTCGGCAATGTCGGGCAGATCGCGGCCGTCAACATCGACATCGAAGACGAGCAATTGCTGCCCGCCTTTCTCGCCGGCAGCAATGCGGTGGTCAATTGCGTCGGGATCCTGACCGAGCGCGGCCGCCAGACCTTCGAGCGGGTTCATCACCAAGGCCCAGCGCGGCTGGCGCGGCTGGCGCGCGAAGCCGGCGTCGAACGCCTGGTGCATATCTCGGCGATCGGCGCCGACCCGCGTTCGCGCTCGGCCTATGCGCGCACAAAAGCGCAAGGCGAGGCGGCGGTGCGCGACTCGTTCCCGACCGCGACGATCTTGAGACCATCGATCGTGTTCGGGCCGGAGGATCAGTTTTTCAACCGCTTCGCGGCGATGGCGATGGTCTCGCCGGTATTGCCATTGATCGGCGGCGGCCGCACCCGCTTCCAACCGGTCTATGTCGGCGATGTCGCCGCCGCGGTGCTCAAATGCCTCGAAGACCCGACGACCGCTGGCCGCACCTACGAACTCGGCGGCCCCAAGATCTACACCTTCCGCCAACTTGTCGAATTGCTGCTCGCCGAGATTCGCCGCAAGCGGCTGTTGATCGACGTACCGTTTGGGGTGGCGGAACTCCAGGCCCGGCTGCTGTCGCTGCTGCCCAGCCCGCCATTGACCCCGGACCAGGTCGAATTGTTGAAGACCGACAACGTCGTGTCGTCGAGTGCGCTGACGCTGGCTACGCTCGGCATCACGCCGACCGCGGTCGAAGCGATTTTGCCGAGTTATCTCGATCGTTTTCGCCGCGGCGGCTGGTATGAAAGGCGGGTGTAGACTGCGTTGAACACAGCGGCGCCGCGGTTAAGGGCGACGCCGCACGCTCGGGAAGAGGGTGATGGCAGCGTTCACTCGGCTCGGCCTGCTCGTCATCGCGCTTTGTTTTGGAGGAACAGCGATGGCGGCCAGTCTCGACGACACGATTTACCTCGACCTGCCCGCCGGACGCGTCGTGATCGCGATGCGGCCGGATCTGGCGCCGCAGACCTGCGCCCAGATCAAGCGGCTGGTGCGGCAGGGCTTTTACAACGGGTTGACCTTCCACCGCGTCATCGACGGCTTCATGGCCCAGACCGGCGACCCGAAGGGCGACGGTACCGGCGGCTCGGGGCACCCGCTCAAGGCCGAATTTTCGAGCGAGCCGTTTGTGCGCGGGACCGTCGCGATGGCCCGCACCTCTGATCCCAACAGCGCCGACAGCCAGTTTTTCATCGTGCTCGGCGCGGCGCCGTGGCTCGATGGGAAATATACGATCTGGGGCGAGGTCACCTCCGGCATGGAATATGTCGACCAGATCAAGAAAGGCGACCCGGCCGACAACGGCAAGGTGACAAACCCCGACAAGATCATTCGCATGCAGGTCGCCGCCGACGCCGAAAAAGCGCCGCAAAAGCCCTAGCGGCGCCCGCTCGAGAGCAGCAATGGGCCGGCGGCCTAGCCCTCTTGCGGTGTCTCGGCGTGAGCCAAACCACGCCTCGTTGCCGGCTGTGCGTCACCTTCGGGAGCGGACGCGGCGGGCGCGCCAGGGGTCGCCATTCCGGCTGACGGCGCGAATGGCCGGATGGCTGGCGGCGCTCGAGGTTTACCGCCGGCCGCGACTGATCGCGATCCTGCTGATGGGATTTTCGAGCGGGCTACCGCTGGCCCTGACCTTTGCGACGCTGTCGTTCCGGCTGGCCGAGCTTGGCGTGTCGCGCACCGCGATCGGGCTGTTCGCGCTGGTCGGGGTGCCATACAGCGTCAAATTCCTGTGGTCGCCACTGATCGACCGGCTGCCGATCCCATGGATGACCGCACGCCTCGGTCGGCGCCGCAGCTGGGCATTGGCGATCCAGCCGCTGCTGGGGCTGGCGATCCTGGCGCTGGGGCTCGCCGATCCGCGCGCCGCGCCGGGGCTGACGGCGGCGCTGGCGCTGACGGTCGCGTTTTTGTCGGCGAGCCAGGACATCGTCATCGACGCCTATCGCATCGAGCTTTTGACCGCTGAAGAGCAAGGCGCGGGAGCGGCGGCCACGCAATGGGGCTACCGCTTCGGCATGCTTGCCGCCTCGGCCGGCGCCCTCTACGCGGCGAGCTTTGGCGGCTGGCGGTTTGCCTATGGGCTGATGGCGGCGCTGATGGGTGTGGGCATGGTCACGGTGTGGTTCACATCCGAACCCGACGGCGAGGCGTTGCCCGACCCGCTTTCCGGCCACGGTGCATTGGCGCGTGTCATGGCCTGGCTCGAGCGCGCGGTGGCGGCCCCGTTTCGCGACATGCTGGCGCGCGAGCAGGCGCTGGTCATCCTCGCCTTCGTGATCCTCTACAAATTCGGCGATGCGCTCGCCGGCACGATGTCGAACCCGCTTTATGTCTCGCTCGGCTTCAGCAAGGTCGAATTGGCCAACATCGCCAAAATCTATGGCTTTATCGCCAGCCTGGCGGGTCTCGGTTTGGGCGGAGTGGTGGTGCTGCGCCTCGGGGTCATGCGCGCGCTGTTGCTCTGCGGCGTGCTGCAGATGCTGGCGAATTTGATGTACGCGGTGCAGGTCTGGGCCGGCCACAACCAGGCGGCGCTGGCGCTGACGATCGGGCTCGAAAACCTGTTGGGCGGCATGGGCTCGGCGGCGTTTGTGGCCTACCTCTCGGGGCTGTGCCGGCTGGCCTTTACCGCCACGCAATATGCGCTGCTGTCGTCGTTGGCGGCGGTTGGCCGCACCACCCTGTCGGCATCGGGCGGGGCGCTGGCCGACGCGTTCGGTTGGGTCCCGTTCTTCCTGCTCAGCGCCGTTGCCTGCCTACCCGGCCTGCTGCTGCTGGTCTGGCTGATGCACCGCGAACGCCGACGCGATCCGTCGCTCGCCGCGGCTCAACCATAGGCGAGCAATTCGGCGCGGTGGCGGTCGAGCCAGCGCCGCTGCCGCGTATGTCCCGGCGCCAGGCTCTCGACGAGGCGCCAGAACCGTGGCCCGTGATTCATCTCGACCAGATGCGCCACCTCATGCGCCACGACGTAATCGACAACCGCCTCCGGGGCAAAAATCAGCCGCCAGCTGAACGACAGATTGCCCGATGCCGAACAGCTGCCCCAGCGGCTGCGGGTGTCGCGAACACTCACGCGCGCCACCTGGCATCCGAGGCGCGCCGCCAATGGCCGGGCGCGCCGGGCGAGCTCAGTGCGGGCCAACGCGGCGAGATAGTCGCGCACCCGCCGCGGCACATGCGGCGGCTCGCCGCGCACCCGGAGCTCGCCTTGCACGAGGTCAACCGGCGGCGCGCCGGGATCGAACACCCGCCGGATGCGATGCGGCACGCCCAGAACCGGGATCTCGGCGCCCTCGGCAAACGGCACCGGCTGCGGCAGCGCCCCGAGGCGGGCCGCGACCCAGCCCCGCTTCTCGCGCAGAAAACGCAGGCCCAGTTCGGCCGGCGCGCCATCCGGGAGCACCAATTCGACTTGGCGACGGGCGGCGTCGATACGCAGCCCAACGCGTCGCGCCCGGGCGCTGTAACGAACCGAGAGCGGCGCACCGAGGGCGAGCGCTGCGAGCTCGGAACCGATTTCGCGATCGACCGATTCGCGCATCGCCGCCGCCCGCGCCGGGTCTGGTGCGGCTCTGCGAGTTCCGCTGTTGTTTGCGAGGCCCCCCATTTCGGCCACCGCCCCCTTTGCCGCCAGCTTGCGGCGTTTTCCTCGCTCAATGCAACGGCTGTGCCGGGCGCGAAGGCAAAGCTAGACGCGCAGCAACGCGATCAGCGGCGCAACCTCATCCGCATCGGCCAATCTCCGAATCAGCGCAAGGCTGGCCTCGATCCGCGCTTCGGACAAGCCGGCCTCGGGCAATAGCGCGCGATATTTCTGCTCCACGTCACGCCATGCGATGCCGCGCGCCGCCGACCCATACGGTTCGAACACCGTGTTCGCGACGCTGCGGCCGTCCTTGGTGTGGATCACGACCGTGGCGCCTTGGCGATAACGATCGACATGTTCGGTCGGGGGTGCGCCGATCTCGACCTTGTCGATCAGCCGATGAATGACCGGATCGGCGATTTTTGCTGCACCGGCATGGGCCCAGGAAAAGGCGCGGTCGGCCGCCCCCGCGGCGATGAAATAAGCCGGGCTGTGCGCCATGCCGATCAGATCGGTCGGATGGCGCGGACCGGTCAGCGCGGTAAAGCCGGGCCGTGAAACGATGATGCCGTCGATCTGGTCGGGAGCAATGTCGGCCTCGCGCGCGGCATTGGCGGCGGCCTCGGCGAAGGCATGGTAAGGGTGGCCTCCGGGCACCAGCTTGATCGCCATATCGGTCAGAATGTCCCAGGATTGGCCGAGGTCGCGCAGCGCCTGCGCGGCGCCGGCGGCGCCATCGACGCCGCCGTAAGCCTCGAAAAACCCGCGCCGCGTTTCGAGAACCGTTTCCTCCGCCCGAAAGCCGCGACCGGCAGCCAAGGCGGCGCGCAAGCCGAGCAATGTCGCCAATCCGGCGTGGTATTCCCGCGCCACGCTGGTATTGGCCGCCGCCATCAGCCCGCCGATCGACGTCGCCGCCAGCGCAATCGCTTGGGCGAGCTGCGGCGCCGGCAGCTGCAACAACCGTCCGGCGGCGACCGCCGCGCCAAAAATCGCGACCACACAACCGTGAAATCCTCGTTCGCGCAGCCCGGGTGTGACCGCTTCGCCGATACGCCCCGATGCCTCGTAGCCGAGCACAATCGCGGCGAGAATGTCGGCGCCGCGGATGCGGCTTCGCTCCCCGAGGGCCAGCACGGTCGCGGTCAACGGCGTCCCGGCATGAACGATGTTGCGCAGATCGCTATCGTCGGAAGCGGCCGCGTCACTCATCACCGCGTTGACCTGCGCGGCCTCGGTGGCCGGCAGCTTGGCGCCGGAATCGAACCACAGCGAGGCCTCGGGCGTCCCGCCCCGCTCGCAGGCGAGTTCGCGCATGATGGCCGCCGATTCGAGCCGGCTCCCCATCGCCGCGCTGGCGAGGGTGCTGGCGATCAACATCGCGGCATGGTCAAGCGCCGCCTCGGGCAAGTCGCTCGCGCGCCGGCCAGCCAGAAACGCCGCAAGATCGCCAGCGACACTCATTTGCCCCCCTTTGCCAAACTCGAACCCGGTCGGAACGGCCGAACTCCGCCAAAGCCAACCATGCCCCCCGCCGCTCGGTCGGATCAAGACCGCAAAAATTGGACGCGCTCGGTCGGCCATTGGCGACGGCCGGCGGGCATGCTATCGCAATCCTCCGCGAACGGATCGGCGAGGCGTGCAACCGATGAGCCCCGTGAAGGGAGCCGCGATCTTGCTCGTGACGGCGCCGCTCGTGTTTGCCGGGGGCTCTGTCGCCGCGCAAACCGGCGTCATTCAGCAGAACAACGTCAACATCAGTGGCGGCGGTGCGAGCGTCACGGTCTCGGGTCAGACCGTCACTGTTGAAACCACAACCGGCTTTGCCGGTCATGTTGTCGGTGACGGCGAGCCGGCGTCGCAGACGCGGCCGCTCCCGGCGGTGCGTTCGGTCGACGCCGACGGCGCCTTTGCGCTGACGATACGGGTCGGGCCACAGCCAAGCCTGGTCGTCGCCACCGACCGCAACCTGCTGCCGATCGTCAAGACCGAGGTCGCCGACGGGCGCCTGCGCCTTTACACCGACCGCTCCTATTCGGTCGATGGGCGCATCCACATCACCCTGACCTCGCCGCAAATCGACGCGATCTCGGCCTCGGGCAGCAACGAGATCGACGCCCAAGGGCTCGCCGGCGGCAATCTGACCCTGTCGCTCAACGGCTCGAACAATGCGATGCTGGCCGGCAACGTGGCGTCGTTGAGCGTGGAGATGAGCGGCTCGAACCGGCTTGCGGCGCGTTCGCTGGCGGCGGGATCGGCGGAAGTGACGCTGAGCGGTTCGGGCAACGCCGCGGTGACCGCTGAGCAGCGCCTGGTCGCGACAATCTCCGGCGCCGGTTCGCTTGCCGTCTGGGGCAATCCGCAAGAGCGCCGCACCGAGGTCAACGGCGCCGGCAAGGTCACCTTCGAGCAATAAATCGGTCGGCGCGCCAGCGCGCGCCGCGCCGGCTCGCGGCTACCGCGGCTCGGCGATCGGCGGCATCAACAAGCTGCGCGGATCGTCGGCCAGCGCGTCGAGTTGCAGCAGCAGCGGTTCGGCCGCTTCGACCGCGCGGCCCAGCGCGGTGACCCCGATCGTGTCCTCGTCCGGTTTGCCGGTAACCCAGTCATACAGCGTCTCGGCCAGGCTGCGCTGGCGCGGAAACACGGTCAGCTCGACCGGTGCGCCGGCGGGAATGCCGGCGGCGGCTTTGGCAAGACGCAGCGCCGTCGCATAACCGCCGAGCGCATCAACCAGACCGTTGGCCTTGGCCTCGGCACCGGTCCACACCCGGCCCTGCGCCACCTTTTCGACGGCATCGGCGGTCATATGTCGGCCGGCCGCGACATGGGCCTTGAACCCCTGATAGGCGGCGTCGAGCAAAGCTTCGAGCCGTGCGCGTGCCGCCGGTGAGAATTTCGATGCGGCGCTGAACATCGCGGCGTTGTCGCCAAACTGCGCGCTGTCGGTGGTGATGCCGATCTTTTTCAGCAGATCGGCGATGACCAGCTTGCCGGCGAGCACCCCGATCGAGCCGGTCAGGGTGGCAGGCTCGGCAACAATCTTATCGGCGGGCGCGGCGACATAATAACCGCCCGAGCCCGCGACATCGCCCATCGACACGATGACCGGCTTGCCGCGCTCGCGGGCAAAGACGACGTCGTGCCAAATCGTCTCCGAAGCCACCACCGAGCCGCCCGGGCTGTTGATGCGGAACAGGATCGCGCGAACCTTGGGGTCGCGGACCGCGGCGCGGAAAGCGCGCGTCATGTCATTCGCCGCCATCTCTTCGGAGCGGGCCAGCGGATTTGTCGTGCCGCGGCCGCCGCGAACGATCAGCCCGGTCCCATAGATCAGCGCAATGCGGGCACCCTTGCGATGCGGCCGTCCGGCGCCCTCCAGATATGTCGAAAGCCCGACCAGCTCGGCCCCGGGCGCCCGCTTATGGGCGGCGGCGATCGCGTCGTCGCGATAGCCGATATGATCGACCAGCCCGGCCTGCACGGCTTCGTCGGCGAGCAGCGGCGCCCGGTCGATGGCGGCGGTGACCGCCGCCGGGGACAGCTTGCGGGCCTGCGCGATGCCGCCGACGACCTGGTCCGAGAGCGAGGTCAGCAGATCGTCGACCTCTTGGCGCTGCGGCGGCGTCATCTTGGTTTCGGTCAAGACGTTGGCGGCGGTCTTATATTGGCCGCGATGGTCGAATTCGGCGGTAATGCCGATCTTGTCGAGGGTGCCCCTGAGAAAGGTTTGTTCCGCGTAAAGCCCGGTCAGCGCCAGGCTGCCCATCGGCTGCAGCCAGATCTGGTCGAACGCGCTGGCCAGGTAATAGGGGCGGGTACCGGCGCCAAACTCGCCAAAGCTGTCGGCAAACACGATCGCGAATTTGCCTTTGGCCCGAAAGGCGGCGATTGCATCGCGCAGCTGCTGGATCGTCGCCAAACCGAAATCGTCGCCGCCGATGCGGGCCAGCAGCCCCTTGACGCGCGGATCGTTGGCACCGGCTTCGAGGGCGTCGAGAACATCACGCAAAGCGGGCTTCTGGCCAAAGACCACCCGCCGCCACCCCGCTTGCGCGGGGGCATCGGCCAGTCCGCGGGTCAGGTCGGCCGACAGGACGATATTCGCCGGCAAGCTCGGCCGGGCCCGCTCGAGCCGGATCGCAGCGACGACGGCCGCGGCCAACAGCAGGATTGTCAGCAGCCCGATCGCGGCGAGAAAGCCGACCGCAAACCGCCGCATTGCTACACGTCGCCGCCGAGGGCGCGGTGACGCAGGAGATGGTCGGCGAGCACGCAGGCAACCATCGCCTCGCCAACCGGCACGGCGCGAATGCCGACACACGGGTCATGACGCCCGTGGGTGGCGATCTCGACCTCGTTGCCCTCGGTGTCGACGCTGCGCAGCGGGGTCGGGATCGAACTGGTCGGCTTGACCGCAAAGCGCACGACGATGTCCTGGCCGGTCGAAATGCCGCCGAGGATGCCGCCGGCATGGTTCGACAAAAAGGCCACGCGGCCGTTGCGGATCCGCATTTCGTCGGCATTCTCCTCGCCGCGGAGCGCGGCCGCGGCGAAACCGGCGCCGATCTCAACCCCCTTGACCGCGTTGATGGTCATCAGGGCGCGCGCCAAATCGCCGTCGAGCTTGTCGTAGATCGGCTCGCCAAGACCGGCCGGAACGCCGCCGGCGACGACTTCGATCACCGCTCCAGCCGACGAGCCGGCTTTGCGCACGCCATCGAGGTAATCCGTCCACACCGGCACCATCGCCGCATCCGGGCACCAGAACGGGTTTTCCTCGACGGCCTGCCAGTCCCAGCGGTCGCGGTCGATCCGGTGCGGCCCGATCTGGATCAGGGCGCCGCGGATCGTGATCCCCGGCCCGAGGATCGCGCGCGCGACCGCGCCCGCCGCCACGCGCGAGGCGGTCTCGCGGGCCGAGGCCCGGCCGCCGCCGCGATAATCGCGCACCCCGTATTTCTTCCAATAGGTGTAGTCGGCGTGACCGGGGCGAAAGCGATCGGCGATGTTGCGGTAGTCCTTTGAGCGCTGGTCGGTGTTTTCGATCAGCAATTGGATCGGGGTGCCGGTGGTGACCCCGTCAAACACGCCGCTCAGAATGCGAACCAAATCGTCCTCACGGCGCTGGGTCGTAAACCGCGACTGTCCGGGCTTACGTTTGTCGAGCCAGCGTTGAATATCCGGCTCGGCGAGCGGCAAGCGGGGCGGCACCCCGTCCACCACCACGCCGATCGCCGGGCCGTGGCTTTCACCCCAGGTCGTGAAGCGGAACAGGGTTCCGAATGAATTGCCGGCCATGATCCCACCTGCCCCAGCCTGCGATCAGCCCTTCGTGCCCACGCCGCATTTGCCGCCGGTCGGTCGGTCAGGGGTCCGGAACCGGCCGGCAGCAAGGATCATGTTAGCATTGCCGGCGGTGGCGCGGGCATCGCGACGTACGGGGCTCACACCACCGAGATGTCGGGGGCGTCGACGGCCTTCATGCCGACCACGTGATAGCCACAATCGATGTGATGGATCTCGCCACTGACCCCGGCCGACAGATCGCTCAGCAGATACAGCGCGCCGCCGCCGACATCCTCGATCGTGACGTTGCGTTTGAGCGGCGAATTGAGTTGGTTCCATTTCAGAATGTAGCGGAAATCACCGATGCCCGATGCCGCCAAGGTCTTGATCGGGCCGGCCGAAATCGCATTGACCCGGATATTGTCACCGCCGAGATCGACCGCGAGATAGCGCACGCTCGCCTCAAGCGCGGCCTTGGCGACCCCCATGACATTATAGTGCGGCATCACCCGCTCGGCGCCGGAATAGGTCATGGTCAACAGACTGCCGCCGGCGGTCATCAACGGTGCCGCGCGCCGGCAGAGATCGGTGAACGAATAGCAGGAGATCTCCAGCGTCCGCAAAAAATTGGCCCGTTTTGTATTGAGATATTTGCCTTTGAGCTCCTCCTTGTCGGAAAAGGCGATGGCGTGAACCAGAAAATCAAGACGCTCCCACCGCCGGGCGATCATGTCGAACAGCGAATCGAGGCTTTCTTCGGAAGCGACGTCGGCTTCGACGACAAAATCGCTGTCGAGGCTCTGCGCCAGCGGCCGCACTCTTTTGCCCAGCGCCTCACCCTGATAAGTGAAGGCGAGCGTGGCGCCATGGGCATGCAGCACCTTTGCTATTCCCCAGGCGATCGAGCGCTCATTGGCGACGCCCATGATCAGCCCCTGTTTTCCCGCCATCAGCGGCATGGTGATCCCCGTTTTCGTTTCGCAACCATCCTATACAGAGGCTTTCGCGAGGGCCAAGGCCGCCCCGCCGCGGCGGTCCACGCCGCTCGGGCGGGCGCGAGATAATTGCTCGCCGCCGACCCGTTTACCAGATACCACAGCGCGAGGGTCGTCAGATGTCGGCAGAGGCGGAAAAACGCCCCGATCATGTGCGCGGCGGGCTGCGCGGCGCCGCACCGGACGCCGTCGCTTTTACGCTTTACACGTTGCGCCGGTTCAATGCCGACGGCTGCTTTGCCGCGTGCGGGGCGTTGAGCTATGCCGCCCTTGTTTCGCTGGTGCCGCTGGCGGTGATCGCGCTCGGCACGTTGTCGGTGCTGCCGGTCTTTAGCCAGCTGCACGACCAGATTCTTGCTCTGGTATTCAAATATTTCGTGCCGTCGATTGGCGAGCAGGCGGGGTGGTGGTTTCGTGCCTTTGCCAACTCGGCCGCCCAGACGACAGCGATTGGCGTCGTCGGCATCACCGCCACCGGGGTGCTGCTGCTGGCCACGGTCGAAGACCAGCTAAACCTGATCTGGCGGGTGACGGCGCCGCGGCCATGGGGCCAGCGCGTTCTTGCCTATTGGGCGCTGATCACGCTCGGACCGTTACTGATCGGGCTCAGCCTGTCGCTGTCGACCTATTTCGAAATCGCGGCGCGACGCGCGGGCTTTGGCGCACAGGCCCTCGAGTGGCTGACCAGCAGTTGGCTGCACGGCGTCGCGCGCGCAATCCCGGCGCTGCTCGAATTTTTCGCCCTGAGCTTGCTTTATTGGCTGATCCCGAACTGCCTGGTGCGGCTGCGCGACGCCGCGCGCGGCGCGCTGATGGCGACCATCGCGATCGAGATCTTGAAGATCGGTTTCACGATTTATATCGGCGCGATGTCCTATTACCAGACGGTTTATGGCGCGCTGTCGGCAATCCCGATCTTTCTGCTGTGGATGTATGTTTCGTGGTTGGCCGTGTTGTTCGGGGCGGAAGTGGCGGCGGCGCTGCCGCTGTGGCGCATCGACGAACGGATCGGTTCGGGCCCCGGCGGCGGTGTGCGGCTGGGGCTGAGCTTGGCGCTGCTGGCGGCGTTGAACCGGGCGCAGCGCAGGGGCGCGTCGCTGACCACCCAGGCGCTGGCCAACGAGCTCGGGATCGCAAGCACGGTCATCGATGAGCATCTCGAGCCGCTGGCCGCGGCCGGCTTTGTTGCGCACACTCAATCCGGGAGCTGGGTGCTGTCATGGAACCCCGAGACCGCGACCTTGCGCGACCTTTATGATGCGTTGCATCTGCCCTTTGCCGGGAGCTGGCTTGGCAACGCGGCGGCGCCGTGGCAGCGGCAGATCGAGCCGGCCGTCAGGCGCATCGTCGATGCCGAAGCGGCGGCGGCGGGAATGACGATCGCCGCCCTGCTGGCAACGGCGGAAGAAGGACCCGGCGCGGATCAACCGCCGCCCGCGGAGGCCCCGTCGCGGCGGCGGGCGGCGAACCGGGTCGCAGTCGAGAGGTGACAGGGGATGGACGAGATCAGCGAGCGGGAACCGCTCCCGCTGTTCGAGCGCTGGTATGGCGAGGCGCTGGCGGCGGAGAGCGACGCCAATGCAATGGTTCTCGCCACGGTCGGCGCGGACGGTCGCCCTTCGGCGCGGGCGGTGCTGCTCAAGGGCTGCGACGACCGCGGCCTGGTGTTCTACACCAATCTCGAAAGCCGCAAGGCGCGGGAGCTGGCCGGCAACCCGCACGCTGCGCTGTGCTTTTTCTGGCGGTCGTCGCGGCGCCAGGTTCGGTTCGAGGGCGCCGTCGAAGCGGTCACGGCCGCCGAAGCCGACGCTTATTTTGCGACCCGGCCGCGCGACAGCCGCATCGGCGCCTGGGCTTCGGACCAGTCGCGCCCGCTCGCCAGCCGGGCAGCCCTCGAGGACCGCGTGGCCGCCTTTACCCGCCGCTTCGGTGACGGCGAGATACCGCGGCCGCCATTCTGGTCGGGCTACCGGGTCGTCCCGCACCGCGTCGAATTCTGGCAGGAGCGCCCGTTTCGCCTGCATGACCGCTGGCTCTATGTGCGGGTGAACGGCGCATGGCAATGCGAGCGGCTGTTCCCCTGACTTCCGGGCCCGCAGCCGAGCGCCTGAGACGGCGCGCGACCTATGCCTCGGTCACGGTCGCCTGCGTTCTGATCGCGGTCAAGTTTGGCGCTTGGCTCGCCACCGGTTCGGTGGCGCTGTTGTCGAGCGTTATCGACTCGCTACTCGACGCCGTCTCCTCCCTGATCAATCTTTTCGCGGTGCGCCAGGCGTTGATGCCGCCCGACCGCGAGCATCGCTTTGGTCACGGCAAGGCGGAGCCGCTGGCGGTGCTCGCCCAATCGGCCTTTATCACCGGCAGCGCCTTGGCATTGCTGGCCGAAGCGGTGCGCCGCTTGGTCCACCCGACGCCCGTCGCCAACCCCCCGGCTGGCATTGCCGTTGTCATATTCTCGATCGTCATGACGGTCGCGCTGGTGCTCTATCAGCGCAAGGTGGTACGGCATACCGGCTCGATCGCGGTCCGCGCCGATGAGCTGCATTATCGCGGCGATGTGATCCTCAATCTGGGCGTCATCGCGGCGCTGGTTCTCGGCGCGGTGCCGCATCTGCAGGTCTTCGACCCGCTGTTTGGCGCCGCGATCGGGGTGTGGATCATCATCTCGGCGGTCGGCTTGGCGCGGTTGTCGCTGACCCAGCTGATGGACCAGGAAATGTCCGACGACGAGCGCGAGAGCATCCGCGCCATCGCCCAATCCCATCCCGATGTCGCCGCGGCGCATGATTTGCGGACACGGGTCGCCGGACCCACCACTTTTATTCAGATCCACATCGAAATGAGCGGCGAGATGACTCTGAAACGCGCCCACCAGATCTCCGACGAAGTCGAAGCCAAGCTGCGCGCCGCCTATCCCGGCGCCGAGATCATCATCCACCAGGACCCGGAAGGGATCGAAGAGCCGCGCTCCAATTTCCCGCGGCGGGCGTCGGTGCGATGAAGCCCGACCGGCGGGTGCTGCTGCTGACCGGCGCCAGCCGCGGCATCGGACACGCGACCGTCAAGCGCTTTAGCGACGCCGGCTGGCGCATCATCACCTGCTCGCGGGAGGAGGTGCCGCCCGAATGCAAGCGCGACCCCAATTGGAGCCACCACATCACCGCCGATCTCGGCGAGACCGCCGATCTCGACCGCTTTGTCGCCGAGGCCAAGGAGCACATCGGCGGGACGCTGCATGCGCTGGTCAACAACGCCGGGGTATCGCCGAAATCCCCGACTCGCGAGCGATTGGGCACCTTGAACGGCGATCTCGAGGACTGGCATCGCGTCTTTCACCTTAACTTTTTTGTGCCGCTGATGCTGTCGCGCGCCTTTGCCGCAGAACTCGCACGAGGCAAAGGGGCGGTCGTCAATATCACCTCGATCGCCGGGCATGTCGTCCACCCGTTTGCCGGCTCGGCCTACGCCACCTCGAAGGCGGCGTTGTCGGCGCTGACCCGCGAAATGGCGCATGATTTCGCCAAGCTCGGCGTGCGCGTCAACGCGGTGGCGCCGGGCGAGATCGAGACCGCGATGCTGTCGCCGGAAACAACCACGCTGCTGCCGCGCATCCCGCTCCATCGGTTCGGGGTGCCAGCGGATGTCGCCGGCACGGTGTTTTTTCTGTGCAGCGACGACGCGGCCTATGTCACCGCCACCGAAATCTCGGTCAATGGCGGTCAGCATATCTACTGAGCCGCCGGCCCGCGCCGCGTGACGGCGACGGCTCGGCCGCCCGGCGCCTGTCCAAGACCAAAAGCGGCGTAGCTCGACACCCCGATCGCGATCCGCCGCGCTGCGCTTGCCCACCGCAAAAGACCGCCCTCCGCCATTTTTGACCTGGATCAAGGTCCAAGGCGGGGCCCGGGCGCAAGCTCCGCCAGCGCAGCAGGGAGCCGGTCGAATGCCGAGTTATCGCGTCTGCTTCTTCAACCAAATACCGCGAAATAATCGGCTTTTCCGGTGTTGTCAGCGCTCGATCGTGATCCGCCGGGCCCACACCCCGGAGCGGGCGATCGAGGCCGCCAAAAAGCGGTTTGCCCGGGCTGAAGGCATTCGCGACTGGAACATCCATGCCAGCTTGATCGAGATCGAACCGATACTGCTCGAAGGTTTCGCCGAAAGCACGGTCAATGCCGCAACCGAAGCGCGAGAGGATAGTGTTCAAAGCCGGACGGATTCCCGGCGGCAACCGGACGTTCACAGCACGCACGACCATTCTGAAACAGGCTCGTCATCCTCGCCGCATCGGAGACGACGCCGTCGCGGGGGTTGAAGCGAGCCTCTCGTCATGGTCTGGAGTGCGCGCGCCCATTTCGCCGCCGGGATCGAAGGCGCAGCCTCGGCGTGCCAGGCCACCTTTGGTCTGGCCGTCTGATCGGGTTCGCTCTTGAACGGGGCTGGGCGACCGCCGACCACCGGTCGAAGAGACGATCTTGCCGCCCATCCTTTAACGCGGCGCTTGTTCACGTCTCGGCGGCGGGTTCGCCGCCGCCGATCAGGCGCGACTGCCTAGAGGCCGGCCAGCAGGTCACGCAACACAACCGCGTCATTACGCTTTGCGTCGCGCGCGGCGTAAACCAGCGTCACCGGCCCCCGCGCCGCCATCCCTCTTAGTTCCTCGAGGCGTGTTTGGTGATGCTTCAGCTCGGCGATATAGCGGCGGCGAAACTCGTCCCACCGTTCCGGGTCGTGGCCAAACCACCGGCGCAATTCGGTACTCGGCGCCAGATCGCGGAACCAGTGGTCGATTGCCGCTTTGGTTTTGGAGAGGCCGCGCGGCCACAGCCGGTCGACCAGGATGCGCATTCCGTCGTCCCCCGTCGCCGGCTCGTAAACGCGTTTAATCCTGATGGTGAAGTGCGCAGACGGCGTCGACACCGGAGCCCTGGAGATAATCACTCACAACAGCGGCGGTCATGAAGATCGGGGGTGGCGCCCTGTTGGCGTTTCCTCGCGACAACGATCGCGCGTGACGATCCGCGACGTGCGAAAATGAGCCGGCCCACACCATAACCCCGGAAGGATTCGCGATGAAGATCGGTTTTGTCGGCACCGGTACGATGGGGACGCCGATCGCCGGCTGTCTGATCGACGCCGGCCACATGCTGACCGTCTTCGACATCCGCCCTGAGGCGACCCGGAGGCTGGCCGAGCGCGGCGCCGCCATCGCCGCCAGCCCGCGCGCCGCCGCCGCGGCGGGCGAGGTCGTTTTCACCTCGCTGCCCGGCCCCGACGAGATGCAGCGCGCGGTGCTGGATGAGGAGACCGGGATCCTTGCCGGGATCGCGGCCGGCGGCTGTTACATCGACTTGACGACCAACGCTCCCGAGGTGGTGCGGGCCGTCGCCGCCGCCTGCCACGGCGCCGGGGCGGCGATGCTCGATGCGCCGGTCAGCGGCCGCCCGCCCGGCATGACCGTGATGGTCGGCGGCGAGGAAGCAGTTTTTGCCCGCTACCGGCCCCTGTTTGAAGCGATTGCCCGAAACATTTTTTATGTCGGCGCTTGCGGGGCGGGGGCGATCGCCAAGCTCGTCACCCAGTATCTCGGCTACACCAATTTCGTCGCCGCCCTCGAAGGGCTGCTGATCGCGGCCAAGGCCGGGGTCGATCCCGGCCTTGTGGCGCAAATCGTCCCGTTCAGCGCCGGCGCCAGCCGCACCTTCGACAATATTCCGCGTTCGGTCTTGAGCCGCAGTTTCACCGCCGGCGGCACGCTCGACATCGTCGCCAAGGATTTGCATCTCGCTTGCGAGCTCGCGCGCGCGGTGGCCGCGCCGGCCGAACTCGGTCTGCTCGCCCATGACGTGTTGCACCGCGCCCAGGCGCAGGGCTGGGGGCAGCAGGGCTTCCCGATCGCAGCCCGCATCCTCGAGGCGATGGCGGGAGCGGAATTGCGCTCCCAGGCCGGACAGAACGCCGCACCCTATCAGGCCGACGACCCGCGCCGCAGCCGGCCAACACAACCCCGCGCTTCGGCCGGGCATTGAGGGCGAATGCTCGGTCCTCGTTAGGGGTCCTCAGAACGGGATGTCGTCGTCGAGATCCTCGCGGGTGCTGCGGCCGCGGGCGGCGCCGCCGGCGCGACCGGGTCCGGGCATGACCGTCGCGGTGCGCGGCGCCGGTTCGTCTTCGTAACCGCCGCCGTAATCGTCGAAATCGGCGTCCGGGGCGGCGCCGCCCGGCATCGCGCCGCGTGCGCCGTCGAGCATCGTCAATTCGCCGCGAAAGCGCTGCAGCACGACCTCGGTCGTGTAGCGGTCCTGGCCGCTCTGGTCAGTCCATTTGCGCGTCTGCAACTGGCCTTCGAGATACACCTTGGAGCCCTTGCGCAGGTATTTCTCGGCGATCTCGGCCAGCCGCTCGTTGAAGATCACCACCCGGTGCCACTCGGTGCGTTCCCTGCGCTCGCCGGAGGCCCGGTCGCGCCAGTTTTCCGAGGTCGCAACCCGCAGATTGGCGACGCGCGTCCCATCCTGGGTCGAGCGAATTTCCGGGTCGGCGCCGAGATTGCCGACGAGGATTACCTTGTTGACGCTGCCAGCCATGAGGTCACCGCTCTTTCGTGATCGCCATGCCATCCCATCTTATCAGGTCCGGCAAATGTTCCCAGTTTATTCGCTACATGCGAGACGCGGCCCATGACCTATCTTTCCCCGATCAACGATCCCCGCGACGACGCCCCGCCAACGAGCGCAGAGGCCGCCGCCACGCTTCCGCCCGCCGATGACATCGCTCTTCTCGACGCCTATTCACGCGCCGTAATCGGTGCGGTCGACAAAGTCGGGCCGGCGGTATTGCACCTGCAGGTGACCGGCGCGCGGGGCGGCGCCGGCTCCGGGTCGGGTGTGGTTTTCACGCCCGACGCTTATGTCCTGACCAACAGCCATGTCGTGTCCGAGGCGCGCAAGATCGAGGCGACGTTCCCCGACGGCCGCACGCTCGCCGCCGACATCATTGGCGACGATCCCGATACCGATCTCGCCGTGCTCCGCCTCAACGGCGAGGCGCAAAACTATGCCCGGCTCGGCGACTCGCGAAAATTGCGGGTCGGCCAGCTGGTCGTCGCCATCGGCAATCCGTTCGGGTTCCAATGCACCGTGACCGCGGGCGTGATCAGCGCTCTCGGGCGCTCGCTGCGGGCCCGCTCGGGGCGCCTGATCGACAGCGTCATCCAGACCGACGCGGCGCTGAACCCGGGCAATTCGGGGGGACCGCTGGTCACCGGCGCCGGCGAAGTCGTCGGCATCAACACCGCGATCATCGGCATCGCCCAGGGCATCTGCTTTTCGATTTCGGCGGCGACCGTCGAATTTGTCGCTGCGAGGCTGATCCGCGAAGGCCGCGTGCGACGCTGCTATATCGGGGTCGCCGGACAGAATGTGCCGCTGCCGCGTCGAGTCGCGCGCTTCCACGCGCTGCCGCGCGAAAGCGGCGTGCGCATTCAATCGACCGCCCCCGACGGCGCCGCCCGCGCGGCGGGGCTCACCAGCGGCGACATCATCGTCGCGGTCGACGGTCTCCCGGTCGCCGATATCGACGAATTGCACCGGCTGATGACCGAGGAGCGGGTCGGCAAGCCGGTACCGTTTACGGTGCTGCGGCTCGCGCAAAAGCACGACATTGTGGTTGTGCCGCGCGAAGCCCCGCCCCGCACAGCGCCCTGAACGAGGCGGACGGGTCCGACCCTCGCCGTAAGCGGCCGCGCCTAACCGCCGCCTTGCCCGCAGGTTGTCCGGGGCAAGGCGACACCGGTCAACGAATGCGATCAGGCAGCCGGCGGGAAAAACACCAATGTGCGCACCTCGATGCTTTCGCGCGGCGGCGCGCCCGGGGTCAGCGGGTTCTCGAACGAGGTGTGGAACGACAGCCGCGCACGGCCGTCATTGGCGCTGTCATGCACGCGGATAAACAGCACCTCGTCGGTCTGCATGTCGGAAAAATAATACCAGCGGTGGCGCGGGCTGTATTCGACCCGCGAAGTCTCGCCACGGACATGCGCGTAGACGAGGTCGCTGGCGATCAAATCGTCATCGGTGAAGCTGCGCGCATCGCACAGCGCCAGCGGTGAATCCTGCACCGGGCCGCGGATCGGGCGCCACACATTGACGATGCCAAAGCGATGCTTCAGCAGCTCCTCGGCTTCGTCGGGGAGATGATCGCGTACCCGGCGCGGCGCCGAGTTAACCGTGTGGTCGTTGTGCACCTGCCGCGACGGCTTGGCCAGACCCTCGATCGTGGCGTTGCGCACATTGTGGTCAAACACAAACACGCGGCTGGCGCCGAGTTTATCCTTCAGCAGCTGTTCGACTTCGGGATAGTAGACGCGCTTGATCTCTTCGGGGTCATAGAAATTGGCGACCGCGGTCGGCGCCTTGACCAGCGCGAAGCCGTTGCGGTCGAGGGTGAACTCGGCCTCCCGGCCCCGCGCATCCTCGATCGTGACCTCGCGCGGATCGTCGAGGCCGTTCCATTTGGGCACGCCCGGCGGCGGATCGATGCGGTAAAAGGCCGGCTTTTCGGCGCCGCGTTTGAGGTAATAGAGGGTTGTGGTCAGGGTTTTCGGGGCTGCGGCGACATCGAGCGGCATGCTGGGGTTCCTCCAGGGTTGGGGATGTGCGTCGGGTGGCGTTCAGCTCCGCGGGTCGCGATCGGTGCGTGATCGCGAACTGTTCCGGTTCTACTCTTCACATCGCCGCACCGCTGTCAATCGGTTGCGCGGGCGGCGCGACGGGCGGTGACCGGTCGGGCCGCGCGGGCTGCGGATGGGCCTTTTCGCCGCGCCGCCTTTTGCGGCTGGCGCCGCCGCTGGCCGCGATCGCCGCCGCCGTTTCGGCGCCGGGGTGACGGCCGGTTTGGTCCAAGATGCGTGCTTGGGTTGATCAGATCGCCGCCGCCCCGCGTCGCGGCCGGTAGCGTCGCCCTACGCGGCGCGCTAGATATTCGTCATGCAGCAGCAGATCCGGATCCGCGGCGCGCGCGAACACAATCTCAAGAACATCGACGTTGATCTGCCGCGCGACAGCCTGGTGGTGATCACCGGGCTGTCGGGCTCGGGCAAGTCGTCGCTGGCATTCGACACCATCTATGCCGAAGGACAGCGTCGCTATGTCGAGAGCCTGTCGGCCTATGCCCGGCAGTTTCTCGAATTGATGCAAAAGCCAGAGGTCGAATCGATCGAGGGGCTCAGTCCGGCGATCTCGATCGAACAGAAAACAACCTCGCGCAATCCGCGTTCAACCGTCGCCACGGTGACCGAGATCTACGATTACATGCGACTGTTATGGGCGCGGGTGGGCGTGCCCTATTCGCCGGCAACCGGACTGCCGATCGTCAGCCAAACCGTCTCGCAGATGGTCGACCGGGTGATGGCGCTGCCCGAGGGCACCCGGCTCTATTTGCTGGCGCCGATTGTGCGCGGCCGCAAAGGCGAATACCGCAAGGAACTGGTCGAGTTGCAAAAGCGCGGGTTTCAGCGGGTTAAAATCGATGGGAAGATGCTCGAACTCGACGAGGTGCGGGCGCTCAACAAGAACCTCAAACACGACATTGCGGTGGTCGTGGACCGCATCATCGTCGGCCCGGATCTCGGCAACCGGCTGGCCGATTCGTTCGAGACGGCGCTCGACCTCGCCGACGGCATCGCGATCACCGAAAACGCCGACACCGGCGAAGAGACCATTTTTTCGGCCAAATTCGCCTGCCCGGTTTCCGGCTTCACGATCCCCGAGATCGAGCCCCGGCTGTTTTCGTTCAACAACCCGTTTGGCGCCTGTCCCGCCTGTGACGGGCTCGGCAGCAAGCTCTATTTCGACCCGATGCTGGTCGTTCATGACGAAGGCCGCAGTCTCGCCGAAGGTGCGGTCAGCCCATGGGCGCATTCCTCCTCGCCCTATTACACACAGACCCTCGAAAGCATCGCCAAGCACTTCCGCCAGAGCATGCACACGCCGTGGCGGGAGCTGCCGGAAAAGATGCGCAAGACGATCCTTTACGGGTCGGGCGGCGAAGCGATCGCGATGACCTATGACGACGGTCTGCGCAAATACACGACCGACCGCCCGTTCGAAGGCGTGCTGCCGAACATGGAGCGCCGCTTTCGCGAGACCGACAGCGCTTGGTTGCGCGAAGAGCTGGGCCGCTACCAGAGTGCGCGGACCTGCGAGGTGTGCCAGGGCGACCGGCTCAAGCCCGAGGCGCTGGCCGTCAAGATCGCCGGCCGCAACATCAGCGAAGTGGCAAGGTTGAGCATCGCCGAAGCCCTCGCTTGGTTCTCCGGCATCGAGGCCGAACTGTCGGCAAAAGAACGCGAAATCGCCCAGCGCATCCTGCGCGAGATCAACGAGCGCTTGGGCTTTCTGCAGAATGTCGGGCTCGAATATCTGACCCTGTCGCGCGCCTCGGGCACGCTTTCGGGCGGCGAGAGCCAGCGGATCCGCCTGGCCTCGCAAATCGGCTCGGGGCTGACCGGTGTGCTCTATGTGCTCGACGAGCCGTCGATCGGGCTGCATCAGCGCGACAACGGCCGGCTGCTCGCCACCCTGAAACGGTTGAGGGATCTCGGCAACACGGTCATCGTCGTCGAACACGACGAGGAGGCGATCCGCACCGCCGATTGGGTCATCGATATGGGACCGGGGGCCGGCGTCCATGGCGGACACGTTGTCGCCAAAGGCCCCCCCGCCGCGGTCATGGCCGATCCGGCGAGCCTGACCGGCCAATACCTGACCGGGATCCGCCAGATCCCAGTGCCGGCGCGGCGGCGCGCGGGTCATCCCGGGCAAATTCTTCGGGTTGTCGAAGCCACCGGCAACAACCTCAAAGCCATCACCGCCGAGATCCCGCTCGGCACGTTCTGTTGCGTCACCGGCGTGTCGGGCGGGGGCAAATCGACGCTGATCATCGAGACGCTGTACAAGGCCCTCGCCAAGCGGCTCAACAACGCGCGCGAACAGCCGGCCCCGCATCAACGGCTCGAGGGTGTCGAATTTCTCGACAAGATCGTCGACATCGACCAGTCGCCGATCGGCCGCACACCGCGCTCGAACCCGGCGACCTACACCGGCTGCTTCACCCCGATCCGCGACTGGTATGCCGGGCTGCCGGAGGCCAAGGCGCGCGGTTATGCGCCGGGCCGGTTCTCGTTCAACGTCAAGGGCGGACGCTGTGAAGCCTGCCAGGGCGACGGCGTGATCAAGATCGAGATGCACTTTCTGCCCGACGTCTATGTGCAATGCGATGTCTGCAAGGGCCGGCGCTACAACCGCGAGACGCTGGAGGTCACGTTCCGCGGCAAATCGATTGCCGATGTCCTCGACATGACGGTCGATGAGGGGGTCGAGTTTTTCCGTGCGGTGCCGTCGATCCGCGACAAGCTCTCGACATTGGCGCAGGTCGGGCTCGGCTATATCAAGATCGGCCAGCCGGCGACGACGCTTTCGGGCGGCGAGGCGCAGCGGGTTAAATTGTCAAAGGAGCTTTCGCGCCGCGCCACCGGCCGCACCCTCTACATCCTCGACGAACCGACCACCGGCCTCCATTTCGAAGACGTGCGCAAATTGCTCGAAGTGCTGCACGCGCTGGTCGCGACCGGCAACACGGTCATCGTCATCGAACACAATCTCGAAGTCATCAAGACCGCCGATTGGATTATCGATCTGGGACCCGAGGGCGGCGACAAGGGCGGCTATATTGTCGCCACCGGCACCCCCGAAGACGTCGCCGCCAGTTCGACGAGCTACACCGGCGAATACCTGCGCCCCTATCTGAAGCCGCAACCGCAACCCGCCCGCCGCCGCCGCGCCGGGTGATCGAGTTCAAGGGAGAATGTCACCGGAGAATCCCGAAATGCGCGCCGATCACGCTTGCGGAAACGTGCCGGACGGCCAAGTTTCGCCGGCTCTCTGAAGCAAGCGCAAGAGTACGCGTGAACCCAACGCGCCAGCAGGCGATCGAAGAGTTGCAGCGGATGGTGCTGAACGCACTCGGCGAGCAGACCGCGGCGGCTTGACGATTTCAGCACGGCCCATGCCGATATAACGGTTCCTCCCCCGTTTGGACGGGGGAGGGAGACCATGCGCAGCATGGTGGAGGGGGTAATGCGAGGGCCGAGCAGAACCATCGAGCGAGCCCGCGCCCTGCGGCGCCAGATGAGCTTGCCCGAGGTCGTGCTGTGGCAGGCGCTGCGACAAAAGCGTCTCGCGGGCTTGCGGATCCGCCGGCAGCATCCGATCGGGCCGTACGTCCTGGATTTTTATTGCCCGGTGGCGCGGCTGGCGATCGAGGTCGAAGGCTTGGCGCATGACGCCCCGATCCGAGTGCGGCGCGACGAGCGACGGCGGGCTTGGCTCTCGCAGCGCGGGATCACCATATTGCGCGTACGCGCCGAGGACGTGTTGCGCGACGAGAGCTTGGAGGGCGTGCTTCGAGAGATCGAGAACGCAGCCAGCTTTGTCGTCGCCCCCTCCGGCGCGCGTTGCGCGCCACCTCCCCCGAGGAAGCGGGGGAGGAACCCGCTCTCGTCAGGAGCAAACAACCTCACGTCGTCACGGTCTATATGAACACCGTGCGCCAGCAGGCGATCGAAGAGTTGCGGCGGATGGTGCTGAACGCACTCGGCGAGCAGGGCGCGGCGGTGTGGCTGTTCGGCTCCTGCGCCCGCGATGACGTGCGCCGGCACAGCGACATCGACATCGCGATCGTGCCGCGCGACGAACTCCCGAGCGGCTTTTTCGGCGCACTCGAGGCGAACATCGAGGAGAGCGCGATCCCCGACGATGTCGATCTGATCGATCTTCGCCACGCCGATCCGGCGCTGGTCGAGGAAGTGCTGCGCGAGGGCGTCAAATGGCGGGACTAGAGCACCGGTTGGCGGAGGCCGGCGCAGCGCTCGCCAGTCGCGACGAGGCGGTCGCGAATGCCGGCCGATCGATCATCGAGCGTGACCGCGCGCTTCTGCGGTTGATCGATACATTCGCAGCGCTGTGGAAGGCTTGTTGGGCGCCCCGGGGCGTTAGCGCGACGGCGGCAGAGCGTGCAACTGGCTTTTTAACAGGTCGAAATCGACCGGTTTGGTGATGAAATCGCTGGCACCATATTCGGCAGCGCGGCGGCGGCGCTCGTCGTCGCCATAGGCGGTCACCATGATCACCGGCAAGCGGGGGTAACGGCGCTTGACTTCCTGGAGCAAGGTCAAACCGTCCATGCCCGGCATGTTGATATCGGAAAGGATCACGATCAGCTGCGGCTCGATATCGTGCGCGAGCAGGTTGAGCGCCTCTTCGCCGGAGGCGGCAAAATGCAACACATAGGTGCCCTGCCGGGTCTCGCGACGAAAGCGTTGGCGAAACAATTCGGCGATGTCGGGCTCGTCGTCCACGATCAGGATGCTTACGCTCATTGCCGCTTCTCGGTTGCTTCGTTATGCCTACCAGACGACCGCCGGTTGCTAGGCAGACCGGCGGTCGTCGTCATTGCCGTGTCGGGCCGCACACTACGCTCCGCCGGGAAATATTCCGTTCCCGCGACCGCTCGCGGCCGGCCAGCCTACGACATCCCGCGCGCCGATTTGCTCTGCGCGGAAATGTCATCCACAAACGATCCTTTCCACCCCCTGGGGAGTTTACGCGGCCGGTTTGGCGCCAACCACGCAATGCAGCGGGTGAGCCATGAACAACAGGCCGGCCGCGGCCGCCCGCGCGCATGCCGCCTGCCAATGGGCGCGCTCTGCAGCGGTCAGCAACGATAACACATGGTCCTCGCGGTTGCGCCAGATCGGGCCGCCGGGCCGGTCGAGCGTGACCAGCGTCGGGAAACAACCGATATCGACAAAGCCGGCGCTGCGCATTCGAGGATAGAGGCTGCGGTCGGCAACGCCGTTGGGCGCCACCGAATAGGGCGGCGTGTCGCTCTTGGCCAACACCGCCGGCGGCAGGTCGAGGTTCCACCATTGCTTCATGTCGAGCGCCCTAACCGCGATCCCGGCGCGACCGCCGGGACGCAGCACCCGGGCGATCTCGGCAAGGGCGCGGTCGGCGTCGCATTCTTCGAGCACCGTCACCGAATAGACACAGTCGAATGACCGGTCGGCAAACGGCAGCCGCTCGGCGTTGGCCTGCTCGAAACGGATCGCGCTGTCGAGCCCTTCGGTCCGGGCCAGCGCCTGTGCTTCACGCAGCAAAAACGGGTTGACGTCGGCGGCGGTCAGAGAATTGGCGCCGCCAAGCCGCCTCGCCAACCGCCGCACCAGAGCCCCGGAACCGCAGCCGACTTCGAGAATCGCCTCTCCCGGGCGCGGCGCGATGCGATCGATCAGCGCATGGAACATTGCCTCGTAGCTGCGGTTGTTGGCCCGGTCCTCGAGCGAGGCAACACCGCCGAGATGAGGCCCACCCAGCGTGATGACCGAAAAATGCCGCGCCAGCTCGGTGATCGCCGGCTCCCATTGCGACGGCGCCAGAAAAAACGGCAGCAAGATTAACGCCGGTCCGGCGCCGCGAATCCGGTAGGTGATGCCGGCGTGCTCACCCTCGCTTGCCGGCGCGCGCGGAGGGTCGGCGGCCTGTCCGCCGGCGGACAGCCGGGTGAGAAATCCGGTCATGGCCGCCGCGATCTCGGCGGTGCGATCAGCGACGGCATCGGCCCAGCTGCCCGGCGCGTCATAGCCGGCAAGGGTGATCGAGCGGGCGGCGGGCAAGGCGGCGACGGCGCGTGTCGAACTCTCCGCCGAGGGTCCGCGCTCGGCGGCGATCAATAACAGGCGGGCGGCGATGTTGGTAAAGGGGGCGGGGTCGAGACGACTCGGCACGCACAGCACGGCGCCGGCGATACGGTCGGGATGACGCGCCGCGAGTTCGGCGAGATCGCCGGGTATCGGGGTCGCGACATAGGCCGCACGCAGCTCCAGATGCCGCCACAACGCCAGCAGCCGCTCGGTCGGTGAGAATTCGCTTTGCTCCGGCATTTCTCCCCCATGGACAAGCCGATCATCGTCAATTCTGGCATCCGCGGCCGCGATCCGCCACGGCCGCGCGCTCGCAGACCCTGCCCCCGCTGCCGATGGTTCGACCCGCGACGAACGGGTGAGGCTCGCACGGTGCGGCAATTTTCACGATATTGGTCGCCAGGCGCATCAGGAGGCGCAACCATGTTCGCGGTGATCTTCGAGGTCGAACCAAAGCCGGAGCGGTTTGACGACTACCTGGCGCTGGCGGCGGAGCTGCGCCCCGAACTCGAAGGCATCGAAGGGTTTGTCGCAAACGAGCGCTTTCGCAGTCGCGAGCGTCCGGGCCTCGTGTTGTCGCTGTCGATCTGGCGTGACGAAAAGGCGGTCGTGCGCTGGCGCAGCCGCGCCCGTCATCACGAGGCTCAGAGCCGCGGCCGCGCCGAGATCTTCGCCGATTACCATCTCCGGGTCGGCGAGGTCGTCGCCGACAGCGGCCTGGCGCCGGATGCGGCGTTACCTCAGCACCGTTTTGACGAGACCGAGGTCGGTGTCGCCAAATACGTGACACTGACCGAGTTTGCCGCCGGGCTCGGCGTGGAGGCCGCCGATCTTGGAACCGAGGTCGGACCGCCCCGGGACGCGCCCGGCGTCGTCGAACAGCAAAGTTTTGTCGGCATCACCGACCCGAAAAAGCGTTTGCTGTTGGTCGGTTGCCGCGACGCGGTGGCGGCGCGGCACTGGCAACCGGCGCCGCCCGCAACCGGGCGCCGCCAGCGTATGGTGCGGATCATCCGCGATTACGGCCTCCGCGATCGCCGCGAGGCGCCCCAATATCATCCGCCGGTACCGGCCGGGGCCACCCTCGCCTGAGCAACGGTTCCGGCGGCGAGCGGGCCGGCGCCTGGCGCCGAACGACGCCGCCCGAGGCATGACCCTCGATCTCCGCAGCCGCGGTCCCGCCGTTGCCCGGTCGAGAGCCGTCACCGGCGATTGCGTTCGAGCGCCAACCCGGCTCGCGCGGTCTTGGCCTGCAGCACGGCGTCGAGCAGTCCTGCGACGATCCGGGCTTGCGTGCGGGCGCTGAAGGTTTCGACAAACCAGCGCGAAGCCGGCCGCGTCTCGGGAGGAAGGCGCAAAAATTCAAGCAGCTTGCGATCGCTGATTTCGGGCGGAGCCAACGGATCGATGGTCGTATGAGCGATCCCGCTGCGCGCGAGGATGCGCTCGACCGGCGAGCCGGTCGGGGTATAGGCCAGAATGGGTTTGCCGACGCGGATATAGTCGAGCAGCTTTGACGGCACCTGGAAGGAGGCATTCTTCTCGTTGACGTCGAGCAGGACGAGATAGTCGGCACCGGCGGTCTCGGCGAGCGCTTCATCGCGGGAAACGACCCGGTTGCCGTAAGTCAAAACCCCGCTGTGCCTCACCCGTTCGAACAGCGCGCCATGCTCGGCGAGAACCGCCGGGGCGATCGGGCCCACCAGCTTGATCCGGGCGCAGGACGGTTCGATCTTCAGCCGCTCGACACTCTCCAGCAGCTGACGCGGGTGGCGCCCGTCATAGAGGCTGCCGATATGCGCAAGAACACGTTCCGGGCGGCGAGCGGTTTCGCCCGTCGCTATCGGTTCGAGGGGATCATAGCTGTTCCACAAGACCGAGATTTTCTCCCGCCATTGGGGATAGCGCGCGCGCCACGCCGCGGCGACGGTGTCGGTATTGGCGGCGAGATGATCCGCCCAGCGAAAAAACCCGCGCTCGATCAGCGCGTCGTAAGGATAAAACCAACGCCGTGTGCGAAACGGATTATCCCGCACCGGATCCTGAAAATCGGCGACCCATGGCAGACCGAACCGCCCCTTCAGCCACAATCCGGCGAATTGCGCGGCCAGGGACGGCGAGGTCGTAAAGATGGCGTCGATCGCGTTCGCTTTGATGATGTCGGCGGCGGCCGCGGTGGCATAGGGGACCCAGGCCCAGCGATCCTCGTAAGGGGCGAAAAAACGGGCGGCCCAGCGCGCAGCCGTTGCGGCGAGCGAGGAGGTCATGCGACCGTTGCCGGCCGGAACGCGATGAACGCTTGGGTCGTCTTTCCCCCATCCGGCAAGCGGCGCGGCGACGACAACCGGCTGGTATCCGTAATCCGGGAGGAATTTAAACAGCTGGCCGGCGCGGGCGGCGGCCGGGACATTTTCGGGTGGAAACGTATAGCTGATCAGCAGCACATGGCGCATCGCCGGCGCTCCGCGCCGCTCACAGCGCGGCGGGGCGGCGCAGCCCGAGCCAGCGCAAGGGTCGCAGGAGACGCGAGGTCACAAAGGCGGCGGCCGAAAACGCGATACAGCCACAACGGACCAGTGGAAACGCCGGCCGCCACAGCCGGCTCTCGAACCGGCGCGGATACCCCGACCGCTCGAGGCGGGTGCCGATAAACGCCTCGGAAACCAGTTGCTCACGGACCGTCATCTCCCGCCGCCACCGCCCGACATCCGCTTCGAGCGGCGCCCGCCTCAACTTGCCGTGGATGACCATTTCACGCGCCGGCACCAAATCGTCGACCCGTGACTGCCACGCCAGCATTTGCGGTTCGAACGGCTCATCGAGAAAATCACAGATACGGTGCACGACCCGATCGGTATCGAGCACCAAATCCTCATAATGCACATCCAATAGATGATTATTGTATTCGGCTTTGTCCCAGCGGGCTCGCCAGTCCGACGCCTCGCTCCACTCGCGGAAATTGTGATGCAACCAAGGCCCGTACCAGCCCTGCCGCTGAAACGATTTGGCCACGTCACGCCCGTCGCGGCACAAATAGATGAACTTTGACCCCGGAAACATCCTCAGAAGTTGCGGCACAATCTCGATATAACCGGGTGTTTTATCGCCCCAACGCGGTTTGTTTTCCCGCGCGGTATGGTCCCGATAGATGACCTCCACGACCTCGCGCAGCGAGGCTTGTTGCAGCCGATCAACGCGCTGGCGGAATTCGGCCGCCGGCAACTTCATATCCGGCCAGCGGTAATGATGGATAACCGTGTTTACGGCGAATTCGAGTTCGGCTTTGGTCAGCGGGCGAACCGGGTCAAGGCGCTGCAGCAGCGGCAGCAAGAACCACGTTTCCGGCGGAATCGTCAGACGCGAATGCGACGCGAGGATCATGCGCAGCAGCGTCGTCCCCGAACGCCCGGAACCGACGATAAAGAACGGGGCCGATCCTAGCGCCATAACCGGTTACCAGCCCCGCAACGAAACCGCGTCAGTCGAAAATAGCGGCCGTCCGGCCAGGAGGCTTGCCGCATCCGGCGGCGGCGACCGCGCTCGCGCCTCCACCCGCGGAGGATGACGGCGCCGCCAACAACAGCGGCCGGCCCGGAAAGCTCGCGCCTATCCATGTCGAACCCACTCCCGGCGCCGCATCCCAGCCCCGTAAAAATCTCGCCGTCCGTCGCCAGGGAGCGGGCCGCGCGCATGTCGGACGAACCCGCCGCCGACAGATACCCAAGGATTGGGGATGAGTCAATCCGAAGCCCGGGCGATCGACGGGTCCAGCTGTCCGAGGCGGTCGCGCCGCTGCCCATTTGGCCCCGCCCCAGCCTTGTTTAACAGCGCTCGCGTTGAACCGGGGTGCGGTTGCCCAAGCTCCCGCCCGCGGCCGTGGCGGTCGAGGGCGTTGTTCAGCGCTGTTCGCTGCGCTCGAAATCGGTGCGCTCGGTCACCGGCAACCCGTGCAAATAGCGACGCAGGCAATCCAGCCCAAGCTCCACGGCACCCAGCCGCAGCCATTCGCGCCCGCCGTAAATCCGCGCGCGCCGCGTCTCGACACGCGCGCCGTCGCTGATCGCAAGATGAATACTGCCGCCGAAATCGATGCGATCGGGGCCGTCGTCAGTTTCCACCAGCACCGCCAATCCGTGGCTGGCGCCGGCTCCGCGGCGCGCCGCTTCGGCCACCGCCGCGGCGGTCTCGCGCGTGATCTCGCCGCCGGGGAGCGCGGCGTCGACATCGAGGGCGGCGGCGATTCCGGCCGGGTCGCGGATCACCAGCCCGCGGCGGAATACGCTCTCGGCTCCCGGCAATGGCGCGATGCGCGCGGCGATCTGCCCGCCCGTATAGGTCTCGACGACTGCGAGCGAGCCGCCGCGCGCGGCCAACGCCTTCAGCACCACGCCTTCGAGGGTCTCGTCGTCTTCGGCGAGGATGAAATTGCCGAGCCGCTTGCGCACCTCCGCGACGATCGGCGCGAGCTTCTGTTCGATATCGTCGCGATCCCGCCCGCGCACCGTCAGCTTGGTCTCGATCTGCGGATAATGGCTGCGGAAGCCGAGCTTGACGCTGCCGTCGGGCACCAGCGCCTCGACCCCGGCCAGCAGCTGATCGACATGCGACTCGCCGAGACCGTAGGAATGAAAGCGCTTTAAATGAATGACGCCGGGCGTCCCGGCGCGCGCCAATATGCGGGGAATCACCTGCTCTTCCAGCATCCGAAAGAGCTCGCGCGGCACCCCGGGCGTAAAGAAAAACCGCGCCCTGCCAATGTCGAGGGCAAATCCACAGGCGGTGCCGACCGGATTGTCGAGCATCTCGGCGCCCGCCGGCAACATCGCCTGCTTGCGATTGTTTGCCGACATGACGCGGTTGCGGCGGCGGAAAAACTCCTCCATGCGGGCGAGCCATTCCTCGCTAAGAACGAGATCGACACCGGCCGCGCGCGCCGCAATCTCCTGCGAAAGATCGTCAACCGTCGGACCCAGCCCGCCATTGACGATGACCGCATCGGCGCGCTCGCCGGCCATGCGGAAGGCCGCCAGCAACTCGTCGCGGTCGTCCCCGACGGTCGTGCCCCAAGACACCGACAGCCCATAATCCTCGAGCTTTTGGCTCATATAGCTAAAGTTGGTGTTGACTATTTTGCCGGTCAAAACCTCGTCGCCGGTGCAAATGATCTCGATGCGCATTCACCGCCCTCGCCCTTGACGCGACGCTCGCTCGGATGTCCGACATCGGCCGCAGCGCAACTCATGTAACCGGTTTCCGGCGGCCGGGCTAGAAGGTGCAGCCCCCTGCCCTCGCCCGCCTTGGCTCGGCCGGTTTCAAGGCATCATCGCCGGCACCGGCGCCGGTTCACCCGGGTTCGGCCGGCAGCGCCACAAAGCGGGTAATCCCGTCGCGCTCGACCCGCACAAGCAGCTCCTTGCGTCCGGTTTTTTTGGCGGCGGCGGCGCGCTGCCGGACCTCTTCCGGGGTCGTCACCGCACCCGAGCCGACGGCGATCACCAGATCGCCCGCGCGCAGCCCCTTGGCGGCGGCGGCGCTGTTCGCCTGCACGTCGGTCACGACCACGCCGCGCGCGGTTTCCGGCAGCGAGAATTGTTTGCGCAACTCGGTACTGAGGCGTGCCAGCCGCATGCCCAGAGCATCGAGCGTCGGCGGCGGTTTGGGTTTTTCCGGCTCGGGCGGCGGCGGCGCCGGCCGGTTCGGGTCGAGCAGCCCGACCTTGACGTCAATCTCCTGCGCCTTGCCGTCGTGCCAGACCGACAGCTTGACCGTCGTTTCCGGTGGGGTTTCGGCCACCAATCGCGGCAACTGCCGGCTGCGCTCGATTTCGTGGCCGTCATAGCTGAGGATCACATCGCCCGGCTGCAGCTTTGCCGACGCCGCCGGACTTCCGGGGTCGATCGTCGCCACCATCGCCCCGCGCGCCTTGTCGAGACCGACCGCCTCGGCCAGGTCGTCGCCGACCGGTTGGATATGCGCGCCGATCCAGCCGCGCACGACCTTGCCGGTGGTTCTCAGCTGGTCGATGATCGGCCGCGCCGATGCCGACGGGATCGCAAATCCGATGCCGATCGAGCCGCCCGACGGCGAATAGATCGCGGTGTTGATGCCGATGACTTCGCCATCGAGGTTGAACATCGGCCCGCCCGAATTGCCGCGATTGATCGAGGCGTCGGTCTGCAGGAAATCGTCATAGGGCCCGGCGTGAATGTCCCGCGCGGTCGCCGAGATGATGCCCGAGGTGACGGTGCCCCCGAGCCCGAACGGGTTGCCGATCGCCAGCACCCAGTCCCCGACCCGGGCTTTGCCCGAATCGCCCCATTTGGCCGCCGGCAGCGGTCGCTTCGCATCGATTTTGAGGAGCGCCAGATCGCTGACCGGGTCGCGGCCGATCACCTGCGCCTCGTAGGTCGTGTTGTCGGCCAAGGTCACTGCGATCTCGGCGGCGTTGGCGACGACATGGTTGTTGGTGACGATGAGCCCCGAGGGGTCGATGATAAAGCCTGAACCGAGCGAGGCGATCGGCGGGGCCAGCCCGTTCTGCTCGCCGGGACCGGCGCGATCGCCAAAAAAATCGCGAAACAGCTCGTCGAGCTGCTGCGAGCCCGGATTGGCCGGTTTGCCATCGGCCGTTTTGGCCGCGGTCGTGCCGGCCTGGGTCGTCGAGATGTTGACGACAACCGCTTCGAGCCGCGCCGCCAATTGCGCAAAGACTTCGGCAAAGGGCGTTTTGGCGATCGGCGACGGCGCCGATGCGGGCGGTGCGACGGCCGCCTGCTTGGCCGCTTCCGGCGCGTGCGCTGCAGTTCCGGCCGGCGGCGCCGAGGCCGTGGGCGCAGCCGGCGCTTGCTTGGCCGCTTCCGGCGGGTGCGACACCGGCCCGGCCGGCGGCGCCGATGCCGGCGGCGCAGCCGGCGCTTGCTCAGCCGCCGCCGGCGACTGGGCCGGCGCGTGATTGGCCGCGGCCGGCGCCGGCTGCGCACCGGCATGGCCCGGCATCGCCCTCGCCAGCGAGAGCACGAGGGTTGCGGCCACTACTGCGCCCCGACCGCCGATCCGCCTCACAAGCCCGTTCCTCATTCGCGCGGGAGACGCCGATGCCGCCGTCGCAACCATCCGAAACTAGCTTTTTCTCGGCGCTCGATATGAAATGGCGGCGCACTTGGCAATACGGAACCGCAGCGTGAGCGCGCGCGATCAATTGCCGCCGGGAACATTTCTGCGCTCGCTGTTCGATGCGGCGCTGGCGGCGGCCGATCCACAACTGGCCTTGGCCGAGCACATTCCGGCCGCGGTGACCGGGCGCACGGTGGTCACCGGCGCCGGCAAAGCCGCCGCGGCGATGGCGCAGGCCTTTGCCGCGCGCTGGCCCGGACCGCTCGAAGGGCTGGTTTTGACCCGCTACGGCCACGCGCTGCCATGCGAGCGCATCGAGATTTGCGAAGGCGGCCATCCGGTTCCCGATGCCGCCGGTGAACGCGCCGCCCGGCGCATGATCGAATTGGCGCACCAGCTTGGACCTGACGACCAGCTCGTTTTTCTCGCTTCGGGCGGCGGTTCGGCCTTGTTGACCCTGCCGGCGCCGGGTCTGAGCCTGGCCGACAAGCAGGCGGTGACGCGGGCGCTGTTACGCTCGGGCGCCTCGATCGGCGAGATCAATACCGTGCGCAAACACCTCTCGGCGATCAAGGGCGGCAGGCTGGCGGCGGCGGCGGCGCCGGCGCAAATCGTCACCTTGGCGATTTCGGACGTCCCCGGCGACGACCCGGCGGTGATCGCCTCGGGACCGACGGTACCCGACCCGACGACTTTCGCCGATGCCCGCGCGGTGCTCGCCAAATATGGCATCGGCGAACCGCGGGCGGTGTTGCGGCATCTCGAGACGGCCGCCGAGGAAACCCCAAAACCGGGAGACCCGGTTTTCGCCCGGGCCCGCTTTCAATTGGTCGCCAGTCCGCAGGGCGCATTGCGGGCGGCCGCCGCGGCCGCGATGCGGCAAAATGTCGTACCGATTGTCCTCAGCGACCGCATCGAGGGCGAGGCGCGCGAGGTGGCGCGGGTCCATGCCGCGCTCGCGCTGCAGCTGCGCGCCGGGGAGTTTCGCGTCGGCAATGACGTGGTTCGCCCACCGGCTGTCCTGCTTTCCGGCGGCGAAACCACGGTCACCGTCGCCGGCGCCGGGCGCGGCGGCCGGAATGTCGAGTTTCTGTTGGCTTTGGCCGTCGCGCTCAACGGCGCCGGGGACATCACCGCCTTGGCCTGCGACACCGACGGCATTGACGGGACCGAGAACAACGCCGGAGCGATCCTATATCCGGAAAGCATCGCGCGCGCGGCGGCGCTTGGCGTTTCGGCCAAGGCCGCGCTCGCCGACAATGACGGCTACGGGTTTTTTGCGGCACTCGGCGATTTGGTGGTGACAGGTCCGACCTTGACCAACGTCAACGATTTTCGAGCAATCCTCGTTGCCTGACCGGGGTAGCGGCGGAGAGGGCAGCATGCGGCGCCAGCGCAGCGCGAAAATCGTCGCCACTCTCGGCCCCGCCAGTTCGAGCCCGGAACAGATCAGGCGTCTGTTTGACGCCGGGGTCGACGTGTTCCGGCTCAATTTCAGTCACGGCACCCACACCGACCATTTGGCCCGGTTGCAGGCGATCCGCGAGGTGGAGAGCGATACCGGGCGCCCGATCGGGATCCTTGCCGATCTGCAGGGACCAAAATTGCGGCTCGGCACTTTTGCCGAGGGCTCGATCGAACTCGCGGCCGGGGCGCGCTTTCGCCTGGATCTCGACCGCCGGCCCGGAGACCAGAACCGCGCGCCGCTGCCTCATCCCGAAATCTTCCAGGCCCTCGAACCCGGCACCGAACTGCTCGTCGATGACGGCAAAGTGCGGCTGGAGACCGAACGGTGCTGCGCCGAATACGCCGAGACCCGGTGTCTGGTCGGGGGGGTTTTGTCCGACCGCAAGGGGGTGAACGTCCCGCATGCGGTCTTGCCGATCTCGGCGATCACCGAAAAGGATCGGGCCGATCTCGCCTTTGCGCTCGATCAGGGGGCGGATTGGATCGCGTTTTCGTTCGTGCAGCGGCCCGATGACGTCGCCGAGGGGCGCAAGCTCGTCGCCGGTCGGGCCGGAGTTCTGGTCAAGCTCGAAAAGCCGGCGGCCATCGCACGCCTCGCCGAGATCATCGAGCAGGCCGATGCGGTGATGGTGGCCCGCGGCGATCTCGGCGTCGAAATGCCGCCCGAGGATGTGCCGAGCGTGCAAAAACACGTGGTGCATGCCTGCCGGATGGCCGGCAAGCCGGTCATTGTCGCCACGCAGATGCTCGAATCGATGGTGTTTTCCCCGACCCCGACCCGGGCCGAGGCCTCGGACGTGGCGACCGCGGTTTATGACGGCGCGGATGCGGTGATGCTGTCGGCGGAAACGGCGACCGGCCGCTACCCGGTTGAAGCGGTGCTGATGATGGATCGCATCGCCTGCCGGGTCCAGGAGGACCCGCTTTACCGGCAGATGCTCGAGGGCATGCGCGTCGATCACGAGCACACCGCGCCGGACGCGATCAGCGCCGCCGCCTGCCAGGTGGCCGGGGTGGTCGATGCGGCGGCGATCGTCTCTTATACGACCTCCGGAGCCACCGCGCTGCGCGCGGCGCGCGAGCGGCCGCGGGCGCCGATCCTGGTGTTGACCTCGCAGCTCGCCACCGCGCGCCGGCTGGCTCTGCTGTGGGGCGCGCATTGCGTTCACGCGCGCGACGTCAAAAACTTCACCGACATGGTTCAGAACGCGGCACGGATCGCGCATCGCGAAGGGCTTGCCAAGCCCGGCCAGCGCATCGTTGTCACCGCAGGCGTCCCGTTTGGCACGCCCGGCGCCACCAATGTGCTGCGCATCGCTTGGGTCGACCGCTGAGACCGGCTTTGCCGCGGCGATCGGCGGGCTGCGACAGGATGACGCCGCTGGGCACGCCGGCGCCGGCTGTCGCCTTACCTCGTCAAGTTGCCGCACAAAATGACAGGAATAGGCCAGCCACGCCGCCGTTGTGCCGAAGAACTGGCAATTGCGGGTTTAATGGATCTTTCGGTCGTCATCCCGCTTCGCAACGAAGCTGAAAACATCGCGCCGCTGATCGACGAAATTCTCGTCGCGATCGGCAAGACGACGCGGTTCGAGATCGTCTGTGTCGATGACGGTAGCGAGGATGCAACCGCCGCCGAGGTATTGCGCATCGCGGCTCAAACGCCGCAATTGCGGCTCTTGCGGCATGCCAAAAGCTGTGGCCAGAGCGCGGCACTCGCAACCGGCGTCAAAGCCGCGCGCGGCGGCTGGATCGCCACCCTTGACGGCGACGGCCAGAATGATCCGTCCGACATCCCCCGATTGTGGCGCCTGGCGCGGGCGGCGCCGGCGCAGCCGCCATTGCTGATCGCCGGGCATCGCCAGCAGCGGCACGATACGCGCGTCAAGCGCCTCGCCTCGCGGGTTGCCAACGCCATACGGGCCGCGGTTTTGGGGGATGCCACGCCCGATACCGGCTGCGGCCTGAAACTGTTTCCGCGCGAGCTGTATCTGGCGCTGCCGGCGTTCGACCATATGCACCGCTTTCTGCCGGCCTTGGTGCTGCGCGCCGGCGGATCGGTGCGTTCGGTGCCGGTCAACCACCGGCCGCGGCGCGCCGGGGTCTCGAAATATGGCGTGCTCGACCGCCTCGGCGTCGGCATTGTCGATCTCTTGGGTGTGTGGTGGCTGCAGCGGCGTGCCATTCCGGTTTCCCGCGGCGACGAGCTGACCGCGCTGCGCGAAACCGCCTCGCTGGCGACCATCGCCGCGTCGGCGCCCGGCGCCGGATGAGTATCAGGCGCGGCCGGGCGGCCGCTCAACCGCGCGGTCGCTCCTTTCGCCTGGTCTCGCGCGCCGCGTTTTTGATGCTGGTCGCGGCCGGGATCTGTGCGGCCTGGTATTGCCGCGCCGAGCTCGAACCCGCCGCCCTGGCTGCCGCGATCGCGCAGCATCCTTTCGCCCCGCTCGTATTTCTCGGCCTTCATATCCTTGCCAGCCTGCTGTTTGTGCCGCGCACCGTGTTGGCGGCCGCGGCCGGCATTGCCTTCGGCGTCGCCTGGGGGGTGGTTTGGGCCGCCGCCGGAAGTGTGGTCGGCGCGCTCGCCGGTTTTTGGCTCGCTCGCTACCTCAATTCCGGGTTCTTTGATGTTGAGCGAACACGGCGGTTGGGTCCGGCCTTCGAGCGGATCGCCCGGGGCGGCTGGCGTGCTGTTGCCCTGCTGCGATTGATCCCGGTGGTTCCGCACAGCCTGGCCAATTACGGCCTCGGACTGACGCGGCTACCGGCGGTCGCTTACGCGGCCGGCTCGCTGCTCGGCCAGCTGCCGATGACCGTCGCCTGCGTCGAACTTGGCGCCGCCGGTGAGCGGCTGGCCGCCGGAGCCGCCGGATGGCTGCTGCCGAGCATGGTCGGCGCGGCGGCGCTGGGGCTGTCGTGGCTGGTCCCGGCCCTGTTCCGCCCGCGGCCCTTGTAGCGCTTGAGCGCCGGTGGCTCCGGTCCGCCGGTGGCCCAATCGAGAAGTTCGACAGTGTGCACGACCGGAACCTCGCTCGCGCCGGCCAGCTGGCTGATGCAGCCGATATTGCCGGTGGCGACGAGATTGGCACGGGTGCTGGCGATATTGGCGAGCTTGCGGTCGCGCAGGCGCGCGGCGAGGTCAGGCTGCAGCAGGTTATAAGTGCCGGCCGAACCGCAGCAAAGATGCCCTTCCGGCACCTCGACGACATCAAACCCGACCTGCGCCAAGAGGGTCATCGGCAGCTTGTGCAGCCTCTGGCCGTGCTGCATCGAGCAGGCCGAATGGTAAGCGACCCGCAGACCGCGCCCGGGATTCGCCGCCGGCGCCCCCAGCCCCAGCCCTGAGACGAGCTCGCTGACATCGCGGGCGAGCGCCGCGACTGCCGCCGCCTTTTCGGCATAGGCCCGGTCCTCGCGCAGCATGAAACCATAATCCTTGAGCGTTGTGCCGCAGCCCGAGGCATTGGCGAGGATCGCGTCAAGACCGCCGGCGGCGCGCTCGTGCTCCCAGGCGTCGACATTGGCCCGGGCGCGGGCGAGCGCTTCGCGCTCCTGGCCGAGATGATGGTTGAGCGAGCCGCAACAGCCGCTGCGCGCGGCGATCACCACCTCGCAGCCATGGCGGGTCAGGAGGCGGATGGTGGCGGCGTTGATCTCCGGCGCCAGCACGGGCTGGACACAGCCGGGCAGCAGCGCCACCCGCATGCGGCGCTCACCTGCGGCGGGGTGGACCCGCTCACGCTCGGCGGGCGCGGAAACGGGAATCTTTGGCGGCGCCAGCGCCACCATCGGCTTGAGCGACCCCGGCAGCACCGGCAGCAACGGCTTGGCCAGCGCCGCGGCGCGCAACGCAAGACGGAAGAGCGCGGGCTGCGGCAGCACCGTACCGAGCATCCGCCGCAGCATCCGCTCGGACCACGGCCGACGATAGGTCTGTTCGATCCAACGCCGGCCATGGTCGACAAGATGCATGTAATTGACGCCGGACGGGCAGGTCGTCATGCAGGCCAGGCACGACAGGCAGCGGTCGATATGCTTGACCGCCTCGGCGCTCGGCGCGGTGCCGGAGGCCAGCATGTTTTTGAGCAGATAGATCCGGCCGCGCGGGCTGTCGAGCTCGTCGCCGAGCAGCAGATAGGTCGGACAGGTTGCGGTGCAGAAGCCGCAATGGGTGCATTTGCGCAGAATCTTCTCGGATTCGGCGATATCGGGATCGGCGCGCTGCTCTTCGGTAAAATCGGTGCGCACGTTCTATCGGCTCCGCTCGGCCATGCGTCCGGGGTTCAGAATATGGTGAGGGTCGAAGGCCTCCTTGATCCGTTGGCCAAGCGCGGCCAGCGCCGCCGGCTGGGGTTCGAACACCGGCACCATTTGGCGCAAGGCCGCCGGGCCGCGGATCAGCGTGGCATGACCGCGGCCTTGCCCGTCGGTGCCGCGGATTGCGGCGCGGACAATCTCGGCGCCGCCGTCTTCGGCGTCGGCAACCGCCGCCCAGACGAGACCGCCGCCCCAGTCGAGATACCAGAGCGCGTCGAGAGCACGCGCGATCGCCATCCCGATCTCGGCGCCGCGCGCCGGCGCCACCGATATCCGCCAGACGACGCGATCGGGAAGCGCGGCAAACGGCTCGACATCGCGCACCGACTGCCAGAAATCCAGCGCCGCCTCCCGATCGAGAACCGCGGCGTCGCTGCCGAGGGCGAGCTCCGCCAGCAGCCGCTGACAACGGAAGACGACCGACGGCTCGGGCCCTTCAAGCCGCAACGCCACCACCGGTTCGGCGGTCACCGGCGGCGCCCCGGCCGGCAGGTAGGCGGCGGCGGAAACATCGTGCGCCGAGGCGAGGGCATGGCCCATCTTCCCTATCGCGGCCGCCGGGTCGAGCCCGCATAACGCAACCGTCGCGACCTGTTCGGGGGCCGGCAGGACCTTGACCGTCACCTCTTCAAGCGCCGCCAGGGTGCCATAGGAACCGGCCATCAGCTTGGGCAGATCGTAGCCGGTCACATTCTTGACGACCTTGCCGCCCGCCTTGAAAATCTCGCCGCGGCCGCTGACGGCGCGAAAGCCGAGGAAATGGTCGCGCGCCGCGCCGGCCTTGATCCGCCGCGGCCCCGAAAGATTGCAGGCCAGGGCGCCACCGAGGGTCGGCGTTGTGTCTGTCGACCCCAGCAGCCGGCGCCAATCGGGTGGCTCGAAGGCGAGGATCTGGGCGTTTTCCGCCAGCGCCGCCGCTATTGTGGCGAGCGGCGTGGCCGCCGCGACGGTCAGCACCAATTCGCTCGGCTCGTAGCTGCGGATGCCGGCAAACCGCGTCAGATCGAGCGTGTGGGGCGTCTGCAACGGCCGGCCGAGGTCACGTTTGGAGCCGCCGGCGACGAGTTCGAGCGGCTCGTCCGCGGCAAGCGCCGCCGCCACCACCTCGCGCAACTCGTCGATATCGACGGGTGAGAACACGGTCATGCTGTCAGCGACCCTCCCGCCGCCACGCTGCGTTTCGCATTGCCCAGGCTAAGCCGGCCCGGCACGCGCGCAAAGCGGCTCGAACCGAAACCGCCACGAAATCGCCGATTTGCGTGGGAAGGCGGCGGCGCACACACCAGCCGCTCTTCCGCGTGCGAAGGGCCGACCTGTATGATCCGCGAAACAGACCGGAGGATCCTGCCGATGCCCGCCGACGCCGCGCCCGCCGCCACCCCATGGCCGAATTTCCATGAGGGCGATTTCATTCTCAGGGACTACGTCTTCCACAGCGGCGAGACCCTCGCCGAATTGCGGCTGCATTACCGCACGATGGGCACCGCCCGCCGTGACGCCGCCGGGAAAATCATCAACGGCATATTGCTGTTGCAAGGCAACACCGGCACCGGCGCCAATTGGCTGCGCCCGAGCCTCGCCGATGAATTGTTCCGGCCCGGCCAGCCGCTCGATCCGGCCGCGTATTTCATCATCATGCCGGATGCGATCGGGCGCGGCGGATCGAGCAAGCCCTCGGACGGGCTTAGGGGCAATTTTCCGCATTATCGCTACCGCGACATGGTTCAGTCCGGCTATCGCCTGATCACCGAGGGGCTCGGCGTCGGTCATCTGCGCCTGGTGATCGGCAGCTCGATGGGCGGCATGCATGCGTGGATGTGGGCCGAAATGTACCCCGATCTGATGGACGGCATCGTCGCGTTGTCCTGCCAGCCGATCGAGATCAGCGGCCGCAATTGGATCAGCCGCCGCGCCGCCGCCGAGGCGATCCGTCATGACCCGGATTGGAACAACGGCTTCTACGACAAGAACCCGCGCACTTATATCTGGACCGCGGCGGCCAATTCACTGCGTACCGAGAGCGCCAGCCGCATCCAGGAACTGGCGCCGACCCGCGCCGCCGCCGACAAGCTCTATGAGCAGCGCCTCGCCCAGGCCGCCAACAGCGACGCCAACGACCAGCTGTGGGCGATCGAGGCGATCATGGACTACAACCCCGAACCCGACCTCGACAAAATCAAGGCCAAAGTGCTGCTGATCAACACCGCCGAAGACGAGGCCAATCCGCCCGAGCTCGGCACCGTCGAGCGGGCGATGCAGCGGGTCCGCCACGGCCGCTATGTGCTGATCCCGGCGGGCCCGAAGACCCATGGGCATTTCACGCATTTTTATGGCGAGCTTTGGAAGCCCTATCTGGTCGAGTTTATGGCCACGCTCGACCCGCTGCCGGTCGCGACCGCCGACGCCGCGGGCTGAGCCCGAGCGCCGCCGCGGTGGGCGCGCGCATGCGGCGTCACCGCGATCGAGGCCGGTTGACGCGGGCAAACCGGCGGCGTTGATCGGTCGCGGCGCCAAAGCGCTCGCTCTTGCCGGCAGAAAGAAGCCGCCTCGCCGCGGTTGACCGCGCCGGCATGATCGGGATCAATGCCGAGAAGCCGGCTCGCAAGGAGGGTTCCCAATGCCGCGTTTGCAATTCGGCGCGTTTCTCGCCCCGCACCATCCGATCGGCGAAAACCCGCTTCTTCAGTTCCGGCGCGATCTCGATCTCGTCGAGCATCTCGACCGGCTCGGTTACGACGAGTTCTGGTGCGGCGAGCACCATTCGAGCGGCTGGGAGATGATCGGCTCGCCGGAGATGTTTCTCGCCGCCGCCGGCGAACGCAGCAAGCGTATCAAGCTCGCCACCGGGGTCATTTCACTGCCCTACCACCACCCGTTCAACGTCGCCCAGCGGATGGTTCAGCTCGATTGGATGACCGGGGGCCGCGCGATCTTCGGGTCGGGGCCGGGGGCGCTCGCCTCCGACGCGCACACGCTGGCCATCGATCCGATGGTGCAGCGCGACCGCCAGGACGAAGCGATCGGCGTAATCCGCCGGTTGATGCGCGGCGAGCGGGTGACCCACAAAAGCGACTGGTTCACGCTCCAGGACGCACAGCTCCAATTGCTGCCATTGCAGGAGGAGATGCCATTTGCGGTCGCCTCGCAGATCAGCCCATCCGGGATGACGCTCGCCGGCAAATACGGGATCGGGGTGATCTCGATCGGCTCGCTGTCGAGCGAAGGCCTGGGGGCGTTACGCACGCAATGGAGCTTTGCCGAGTTGGCGGCGGCAAAACACGGCACCACCGTCAGCCGCAAAGACTGGCGCGTGCTGCTTTCCTGGCACATCGCCGAGACCCGCGAGAAGGCGATTGCCGAAGCGCGCGAGGGACTGTTGCGCCATCACAACCAATACATCGTCGGCACCTTGCAGCGCCCCGGCGCGAAGCCGTTCAAGGATCCCGACGAGGCGATCGAAAAGACGGCGTTTTCGCCCGAATCGGCGGCGACGATCGGCACCCCGGACGATCTCGTGGCACGGATCAAACAGGTGCTCGAGATGAGCGGCGGGTTTGGCACGGTGGTCGGCTTTGTCCACGACTGGGCCAACCCCGAGAACACGTTCCGCAGCTGGGACATGGTGGCGCGCTATGTCGTGCCGGAAATCAACGGCTATCTCTCCGGACTGCGCCGGTCACAGAGCTTCGTGGCCACCAACCGCGGCGTCTTCGACCGCGCCAAGGAGGCGATCATGGCGAAGATCAGCGAAAACGAGGCGGCCCGCGCCGCCTTGGCGGTCACCACCTCGGGCCGGCTCGGCAACCTTGCCGCCTCGGCCAGCAACCTTCCCGATCTCGAAAAGGCCCGCGCCGATGGCGTGAGGTGAGTAAAGAGGATTTGCTTCGGCTTCACGCGTGTCATACCGCTATCCGCGGTTCGTCTGTCCCGGCAAATCTGATCGTCATGGCCGGGCTTGTCCCGGCCATCCACCGCCGCGTCGCCGGTTTTCGGGAATTTTTCCATCGCGCCATGGAACGCGCTTGGGTCTGATGCGCGCGCCTCCAATGTCGGCAAAAGAAGCATTGTGGATTTGTGACCAGGAGAAATCATGGCGCTGCTGATCGTCGACCTCGACAAATACATCGGTAACGCGCAGACATGGCGCGAGACCTTCGCCGCCAAAATGCCTGAACTCGAAATCCGAATCTGGCCGGATGGGAGGGATCCGTCCGCGGTCGAGTACCTCGCCTTCATGCGCCCGGATTTTAATGCTCTGCCCGAATTCCCGAACCTGAAGGCGATGTTCAGCCGCTCGGCGGGCGTCGACGGATTTATCGACCATCCGCGCCTGCCCAAGGTGCCGCTCGGCAAGATCGAACCGCCGGGCGGCGACCCGATGATGACCGAATACGTGGTCATGCACGTGCTGCGCCTGCACCGCGACATGCCGGGCTATGAGGCGGCACAGAAGCGGCGCGAGTGGCGGCGCACCCGGATCGTCCGCCCCGAAGAACGGCGGATCGGGTTTCTCGGTTACGGGCTGATGGCGCGGCCGCCGGCGCTGGTCCTCAAATCGCTCGGCTTTCCGGTCCAGGCCTGGGTGCGCCGGCCGCGCGAGGCGACCGAAATCCCGATGTTTCACGGCTGGGACCAGCTCGCGGCGTTTCTCGGCCGGACCGATATCGCCGTCTGCCTGTTGCCGCTGACCCGCGAGACCGAGGGCATCTTCTGCGCCCGGACCTTCGCGATGATGCCGAAGGGCGCGATGCTGGTGAATGTCGGCCGCGGCGGCCACGTGGTCGTCGAGGATTTGATTGCGGCGCTCGATTCGGGGCAGCTGTCCTATGCCGCGCTCGATGCGCACCGGCCCGAACCGCTGCCGCCCGACAGCCCGTTATGGTCGCATCCACAAGTGACGGTGATGCCGCATGTCGCCCGGCGACCGACCGTCGCCCAGCTGGTCAACGAAATCGTCGCCAATATCGACAGCCTCAAAGCAGGCGGTCCGCTGTTGCAGGAGATCGACCGCCGCCTCGGATATTAGCGCGGGGGCGAGTTCAACCCGTCGCCCAGGGTGCAAAACCGGCGCCATGCCGGGAAAGGGGTCGCGGCATTGCGCAATCATATCCGCCGGGCGAGACAGCGCCGTCTCGCCGGTTATGGCCGCCTGGCCATGCACGGGGCGAACAGCTGCGCCGGCGGCACGCCAAGTTGAGTCTCGCCATATTGGCGGCCGATCGCCTCGATTGTCGCGGTGTCGTCGTGGTTCGCCGCGGCTTGTCGACGGCCGACGAGGCCGATCCCGACGCCGAGCAGCGCCGCCATGGCAATTGCGCGGAGCGGGCGGGCATGGATGGCAACGCCCGCAATCGGATGGTGCTCCACAACGGAAATGGCCCCCATTGCTGAGGGCCATCCGGTCCCGTCCGTCTCGTTGTCCTCGCCTGCTCCCGCCGCATGCGGCGGATGTGACCGAAAGTCGCAGCAATCGCCGCCGCCGTCAAGCGCTGATTGGCACGGCCGCAACACATTCGTTACCGATCGACCGCGCCGTAAGACGCCCGCCTCACCGCCGGGCGGCGTGCGGCGCGCCCGGGCGGAAGGCGGCCGGCGCCGGGGCGCCGGCGCCGATTGCCGAGACCTGTCAAGCTCGGCAATATCGCGGCCGACCGCCGCGCGGAGCAAGGCCGAGGGAGGAAATGGGGATGGGCAAGCTCGAAGGAAAAGTCGCGCTGATCACCGGGTCGGGACGCAATATCGGGCGCGCCACCGCGCTCAAATTTGCCGCCGAAGGCGCGCATGTTGTCGTCAATGCCCGCCGCAACCAGGCCGAAGCCGAGGCCGTCGCCCGCGAGGTTCGTGATAAGGGCGTCAAGGCGCTCGCCGTGCTTGGCGACGTCGCCAACAAGGACGAGGTCGACCGCATGGTAGCGCAGGCGATGGCCGAATTTGGCCGCGTCGACATCCTTGTCAACAACGCCGCGATCCGGCCGCACAAGCCGTTTACCGAGCTCATGATCGAAGATTGGGAACGGGTGCGCGGCGTGGTGCTCGACGGCGCCATCTATTGCACCAAGGCGGTAATAAATTCGATGGTCGAGAACCGCTATGGCCGCATCCTGTTTTTCACCGGCGACGGCGCCTTTACCGGCGGCAGTGGGCGCGCGCATGTGTCAGCGGCAAAAATGGGATTGATCGGTCTGGCGCGCAGCCTCGCCTCGGAATTTGCCGGCCACAATATTCGCGCCAATGTCGTCTCACCGGGCAGCATCGACACGCGCCGCGACAACCCGGAATGGTATCAGGGCCGGGTGCCGAATGCGGCCGGCATCCCGCTGGGGCGCCAAGGCCATGTCGACGAGATTGCCGCCACCTGCCTGTTTCTGGTCAGCGACGATGGCGGCTTCATCACCGGCCAGACCATCCACGTCAATGGCGGCGCGCATTATTACTGAGACGCGATTACCGCGGCGTGCGGTCGCGGGGCACCGATCCAGGCCGGACCCCGGCCGCGGCCACTCGCCCCGGTCAATGGAACGCCTTGACCGCGTTGAGCAAGGTCTGGACGACGCCCCACAATAGCGGGATGCCGACAAAACCCCAGGCGAGCACAAGCTTGAGGGCGTTGTGCCGGGCCGGGGCGGTGCGATCCTCGGCCATCGCTTAGGGCTCCGCCTCGACCCGGCGCCCCAGGCCGGGGATCTCGCTTGCTCCGATAAAGTGGCGTTCGGCGACCGGGCGGATCAACGCGTTGGCGATAAAGCCGACCACCAGCAGACAGGCCATCACATACATCGTCACGTTGTAGGCTTGGGCCGTGGCAACACCGTGCGTGACGTTGTATTCGCGGATGTAGTTAACAAGAACCGGCCCAAAGATGCCGGCCATCGACCACGCAGTCAGCAACAGGCCATGGATCGCGCCGACATAGCGGGTGCCGAACAAATCGCGCAGATAGGCCGGCACGGTCGCAAACCCGCCGCCATACATGCTGAAAATCAGCGCGTAGCAGACGACGAACAGCGCCACGCTGCCGATCGCACCGCTGTGCGGCACCAGGGCATAGAGCAGCGTCCCGAGCGCGAAAAACACAAAATACGTGTTCTTGCGCCCGATAAAATCGGAGACCGACGACCAGACAAATCGCCCACCCATATTGAACAGGCTGAACAAGCCGACCAATCCGGATGCGGCAACCGCGCTAACGCGATGATGAAACATTTCCTGGCTCATGGCCGAGGCCTGTCCCAAGACGCCGATACCGGCGGTGACATTGAGGCACAGCACCCACCAGACGAGCCAGAATTGCGGGGTCTTGAGCGCTCGATAGACGTAAACGTCGCGCGTCGTCACCAGGCGTCGGGGCTGGATCGGCGCGACATAGCCCTCGGGCTGCCAGCCGGGAGGCGGAATACGCACAATCGCCGCCCCCACCATCATGAAACAGAAATAGATGACGCCCAAACAGATGAACGCTTCGGCGACGCCAATATGAGTGGGAGAGGAGAACCGGTCCATCAGCCATACCGACAGCGGGGCGGCGATAAAGGCGCCGCCGCCAAACCCCATGATCGCCATACCGGTGGCCATCCCCGGCCGGTCGGGAAACCAGCGGATCAGGGTCGAGACCGGCGAGATGTAACCGATCCCAAGGCCAAGCCCGCCAAGCACGCCGTAACCGAGATAGACAACCCACAACGCGTGCAGCCACACCCCGATCGCCGCCACAAAAAACCCGCCGGACCAACACAGCGCCGCGGTGAACATCGCCCGGCGGGGACCGCCTTCCTCGACCCAGCGACCGAATACGGCCGCCGATCCGCCGAGAAAAAAGATCGCGATGCTGAAGATCCAGCCGAGTTGCGTCAGCCGCCAATCATCGGGCGCATGCGTCGTGATGCCGATCAATTTGGTCATCGGCAGGTTGAACACGCTGAACGCGTAGGCCTGACCGATGCAGAGATGGACGCACAGCGCCGCCGGTGGGATCAACCAGCGGCTGTAACCGGGCGGGGCCACGGTCCGGTCCCGGTGCAGAAATGACAGCGCCATTTCCCCCTCCCTCAAGATGCTTGGCCGCACGGCAACGCCGGGCTTTGCGAGATTGTCTTTTTCTTGGATTATAGCCGGGCCGCGGCGATCGCGCAGCCTGATCCGCGCCGCCGCAAGTGCCGAGCCGAGCCCGGGCGAGACCGCGGCGCCCGCGTTCAAAACAGCGCAACACTGGCGCGCCGAATTGACGTGACTGGACCCCAAGGCGCCGCTTACCTAATTAACAGACCCGTATCGCCCTCGCGCGTGGATTTCCCAGAGACGATATGACCGAGCTTGCTCTCAAAGGCGGGCTTTCGTTTCCCGACCTCTACGACCGCAACGGCCTGATGCGTATCGATCGGGCCTTTGCCGATTACCTCGCCGAAGCCGATGCCGCGTTGCATGCGCGGCTGATGGCGGCCCGGCTGGACCCGGATGGCCTCGCCCGCTCGGCCGAATCGGAGCTCCTCGTCGATCTCGCGCCGCATGTCGAGGATTTCCTCGCCGAGCTGTTCGGCATCACCGCTCAGGTCCGGGCGATGCAAGCGCGCCATCATGAATTGGCGCCGCTCTATTCGGTAAAGCGTTTGTTTGTTCAACGGCGTGCGGTCAAGGGGATCGGCGAGGCGGAGGCGGCGGCGATCGACGGCCCGGCCCTGGCCACCGCCCTCGACGACGCGATGGGCGGCCCGCTCGGCGATCTCGCCCGGTGGGAACGGCGCTACGCCGAACATGTCGCGGCGTGGCTCGACGACGAAGCGGCCAACCAGGCGCGGATCGATATGGCGCAGCGTTACGCGGCCTGGGCGACGCTGGCGCCGCAAGGCCGCCGCAAGCATCGCAGCGGCGTGTTGTTCAAGATTCCGCATCGCCTCGACATGAACCGTCTGGTTCCGGTCGAGACGATCGAAATCGACGGGGTCACGATGCTGCGCCTGCCCGAGGCGGAATGGCGGCGGCGCGAAGGTTTTGCCCTGACCGACCGCGGCACCGACCTGACCGGCGCGCTCGACCAGGCCAATTACTGCATCTGGTGTCACAACCAGGGCAAAGACAGCTGCTCAAAAGGATTGAAAGAAAAGGATGGGGCGTTCCGCAAAAGCGTGTTTGGCGTGACCCTTGCCGGCTGCCCGCTCGAGGAAAAGATTTCCGAAATGAACCTCGTCAAGGCCCGCGGTTGGGGTCTTGGCGCGCTCGCAATCGTCGCCGTCGACAACCCGATCTGTGCGGCGACCGGCCACCGCATTTGCAATGATTGCATGAAGGCGTGCATCTATCAGCGGCAGGATCCGGTCGATATCCCGCAAATCGAGACCCGCACCCTCAAAGACGTGCTGGCCTTACCCTGGGGTTTCGAGATCTATTCGCTGTTGACCCGCTGGAACCCGCTCAACCTGCGCCGTCCGTTGCCGCGGCCCGAAACCGGCCACAAGGTGCTGGTGGTCGGCCTCGGCCCGGCCGGGTTCACGCTCGCCCACCACCTGATCAATGACGGACATTTTGTCGCCGCCGTCGACGGGCTCAAGATCGAGCCGTTGCCTGCCGAGCTTTCCGGTGTCCGGCCCGATGGGACCCGCGTGCCGTTTCACCCGATCCGCGACACGGCAAGCCTCGTCGATCGCCTCGACGACCGGGTCATGGCCGGGTTTGGCGGGGTCGCCGAATACGGCATCACGGTTCGCTGGGACAAGAATTTCCTGAAGATCGTGCGTCTGCTGCTCGAGCGCCGCAGCCTATTCGCAATGTATGGCGGGGTGCGCTTTGGCGGCACCCTGACGATCGAGAGCGCGTTTGCGCTCGGTTTTGACCATGTGGCGCTGTGCGCCGGCGCCGGGCGCCCGACCGTGATCCAAATGCCGAACAATCTCGCGCCGGGGGTGCGCCAGGCTTCGGATTTTCTGATGGCTCTGCAGCTGACCGGGGCCGCCAAGACCGCCAGCATTGCCAATCTTTCGGTGCGGCTGCCGGTGGTCGTAATCGGCGGCGGGCTGACGGCGATCGACACCGCAACCGAGTCGCTCGCCTATTATCCGGTGCAGGTCGAGAAGTTTCTTGCGCGCTACGAAATCCTCGCCGCCGAGCGCGGCGAGGCCGCGGTGCGCAGCGAATGGAGCGCGGCCGAATGCGAGGCCGCCGACGAATTCATCGCCCATGGCCGGGCATTGCGCGCCGAGCGCGAGGCCGCCCGCCGTGAGGGCCGCCCGCCGCGTATCGCCGCATTGCTGACCGGGTGGGGCGGGGTCACGATCGCCTATCGCCGCCGGCTGATCGATGCGCCGAGTTACACGCTGAACCACGAAGAAGTCGCCAAGGCGATGGAGGAGGGCATCCGTTTCGCCGAAATGCTGACCCCGGTCGCGGTCGAGGTTGACGCGTTCGGCCAGGCCAAAGCGCTGCGGCTGACACGGCCGGCCGCCGAGCCCGGGGCCAAGGGCGAAGAGGTCGTCTTGCCGGCCCGCACAATCCTGATCGCCGCCGGCACTCAGCCCAACACCGTGCTGGCGCGCGAGGACCCCGACCATATCACGCTCGACGGCCGCTATTTCCGCGCGCTTGACGAAGACGGCAACCCGGCCGTCGCCGAGCGGGTAGCCAAACCCGGCGCCGTGCGGGTGTTGACCCATCTGCGCGAGGACGGTCGCGCGGTCAGCTTTTTCGGCGATCTCCACCCGAGCTTTTCCGGCAATGTGGTCAAGGCGATGGGCGGCGCGACCCTGGGCTATCCGGTGGTCAGCCGGATGCTGGCCAAACGCCCGGCCGCGGCGCCGACCCCGGCCGAACTGCGCGCCCGGCTCGACGACGAGTTGCGGGCGCGGGTGCATGCGGTCATTCGCCTGACCCCGAAGATCATCGAGATCGTTGTCAAGGCGCCGATGGCGGCGCGCGCCTTCAAACCCGGCCAGTTCTACCGGTTGCAGAATTACGAGACCCTGGCCGCCCGGGTCGACGACACGACGCTGGCGATGGAAGGGCTGGCGCTGACCGGTGCGGCCGTCGACAGGCAACAGGGATTGTTGTCGACGATCGTGCTCGAAATGGGCGGTTCGTCCGATTTATGCGCATTGCTGAAACCCGGCGAACCGGTCGTGCTGATGGGCCCGACCGGCGCACCGACCGAGACGCCGGCCGGCGAGACCGTGTTGCTGGTCGGTGGCGGGCTCGGCAATGCCGTGCTGTTCTCAATCGCCGCCGCACTCAGGGCGCAGGGCTCGCGCGTGCTGTATTTTGCCGGCTACAAGACCATCGCCGACCGCTACAAGGTCGAAGAGATCGAGCGCTCCGCCGACAGTGTGGTGTGGTGCTGCGACGAGGCGCCGGGATTTGCCCCCGGTCGCCCGCAAGACCGCGCCTTTGTCGGCAACATCGTCGAGGCGATCGCGGCCTACGGCGCCGGCCGCCTGGGGCCCGCCGTCATTCCGCTCGCCGCGGTCGACCGCATCATCGCAATCGGGTCGGACGGCATGATGAACGCGGTCGCGCAAGCCCGCCAGGCGCGGCTCAAGGACTATTTCCGCCCCGACCACCGGGCGATCGCGTCGATCAACTCGCCGATGCAATGCATGATGAAGGAAATCTGCGCGCAATGCCTGCAGATGCATCGCGATCCGGCGACCGGGACAGAGACGGTCGTGTTTTCCTGCTTCAACCAGGACCAAGACATGGACCGGGTCGATTTCGCCGCGTTGCACCGTCGCCTGTCGCAAAACGGGGCGCAGGAAAAACTGACCAAATTGTGGATCGACCGCTGCCTGCAGCATCTGGGCGAACGACCGGCCCTGGCCGCGGAATAGCCGCCGACCGCTATCAGAACGGGCCCGCGACCTTTTGCACAGGTGTTTTGTCTCCGGCGTCAGGTTCGCGGGCCGCAGTCGTCGAACGGAGGACATCGTGATGCGGTCATCGCGGAGCAAAACCCCGCGCGATCACGCGATCTCGGTCGGCGGCGATCGGCAATCGCGGCGGGCTAGCTGAGCGGGCGGATGTTCTGGTTCAGATGAAAGACGTTTTCCGGATCGTATTTGGCTTTTAATTCACGCAATCGCTGGTAGTTGGGACCATAGGCGGCTGCGGTGGGGTCGCCGGGCTCGTCTTCGTCAAGATAGTTGACATACCGGCCCGAGGCGACGAATGGCTGCATCGCGGCATAACTCTGCCGCGCCCAGGCGATGCAGCGCTCGCTGTCCGCGTGATCGCGCCATTGCGACAGGACCAGATAATTGTAACCCGTCGATCGCAACGCAAAGGCGGTGTCGCCGATCCCGATCCGGGTGGCCGCACCGTGAAAATGTTCGAGGATGATGTTGCTCATCGGCGATGGCGTCGCCGCATAGGCCTCGACCATCGTGTCGATCGCGCTATCGCTGAGCTCACGCAGGAAATGTGATTTCCAGTAATTGAGCGCGCCCCGCGGGTAGCCTGCGTCGAGCATCGTGTTGAGATCGCAATAGCTCAGCCGGCCGATCGTGTTCACCACCGGCTGGCCGAAGCTCTTGAGGGACTGCAACGCGGCTTCGCCGACCGCGGGCGGGCCGCAATGACCGGCGGCGATAGCCGCCAGTTTTGTCCCGGACCCGTCGGGCGCGGTCAGCAACGCCGCCACCACAGACATGTCGTCGGGCGCCGTCGCGCTCACCTCGCGAAAAAGTTGCAGGACGTCGCGGGCCGAACTGAAATCGTGACATACCAGACCACCGGCAATCGTCGGTCCCACCGGGTGCAGCCGATATTCGAACGATCCCGCGACCCCGAAATTGCCGCCACCGCCGCGAACCGCCCAGTATAGGTCGCTGTTCTCGTCCTCGCTCGCCCGCAAAACGCGGCCATCGGCGGCGACAAGCTCGACCGATGCGAGGTTGTCCAGCGCCAGCCCGTATTTGCCCATCAGCCACCCCAGCCCGCCGCCGAGGGTGAGGCCTGCGATGCCGGTCGTCGATACGACGCCGCCGGTGGTCGCCAGCCCATAAAGCTGGGTCTCGCGGTTGAATTCGCCCCAGGTCACCCCGCTCTGCGCCCGCGCGGTGCGTTGTTTGGGATCGACATGGATGCCCTTCATCAGCGAGAGGTCGATCATCAGCCCGCGATCGACGGTGGCGCGCCCGGCCACATTGTGGCCGCCGCCGCGGACGGCGATCTCCAGCTTATGCTTTCGCGCCAGTGCTATGGCATCGGCAATGTCGACCAGCCCGCGACAGCGCGCAATCACCGCCGGCCGTTTGTCGATGAGCCCATTATGAATTCGCCGGGCCTCCTCATAGCCGGCATCGCCGGGGAGCAGCAGCTGACCGGCAAAACTCTTGCCGAGCTCGGCCGTTGCGGCGGCCAATAACGGCACCTCTCCACCGCGCATATTCGCCTCCCACCGCCAGTGCCTGACGTGAGCGCGCGGATCGCTTGTTCTGCCGATGAGGCCCGCCGCCCTCGCCCGACGCTTTGATACACGAGATGGCCGGCAGAGTCTTACAAAAACCTGACGACGTCTTACAAGAACCTGACGAACAATCTGAAGTCGTGCCCGCGCCTATTGCGCCGCCCTGCGACACGCTGGATTCGCCGCGATTTGACGCCAAAAAAGATGCGCGGGACGAGCCCGCGCATCCGACACGCGCCGCCGACGCCGCCGACCGCCGGATGCTCCCGCCGCCGGCGGATCGAGCGATGTTACATCGCGGCCATCCGCGCCTGGCGGCGGCGGGCCAGCGGGGTCGCGGGCTCGGGTGCCGGCTGGGCGGGCATGCGCTGCGAGCGCGGCAGCCACCAATCGTATTCGTCGGCGCCCATTTGGTAATACATCAAATTCTGTTTGGGATTGCGGTTGACGAGCCGGCGATTGTACAGCGGATGGGTGATCGACCGCACTTCGTGCTCGATCTTAAACAAGCACTTGCCGGTCTCGAGGCAGGCGATGTTTTCGAAGCGATATTGGTATTGGCTCGATTCTTCGGTGATCAAGCCGCGCTTTTCGAGCTCCTCATGCGGTCCCGAAAATTCCTGGATATAGATCTGGATATGGTGACCATCGAACTCCGGGATCTTCTTGTCCGTCTCGCGGAAGATCAGGCACTGGCCGTGGCCGGCGCCGACCCGCGCGCAGCGCCCGTCGCCATTTTCTTCAACCGTGGCGGGGGCGTAGAAGATCTCGCGATAGAAGCGGGCGATCCCGTCCGCGGTCCCTTCGGGCACATCGAATTCGACATAGGGCATGCCGAGACTGACCGGGCCGAACTGGTCGGGCTGCGGCTCATAGAGGCGGAAGCGATTGCCCCACGGGCAGGTCGCCTCGACATACTGGTTGGTGCGGCGGCAATCGAACTTGCTGCCCTCGAGCCGCGGCTTGACCGCGTTGAGGCGCTCGCACAGATCGTCGAGGCTCGGCACGACGAGGCCGATATGGCCGCGCAGCACGTTGGGGTCGCCCTTCGGCAGATGGAACTGGCTCTTGCCGACATTGACCCACATGTTGTTGGTGCCGGCCATCATGTAGGGATCGCGGGTCAGACCGAGACCGGCGAGGTAGAAGTCGGTGGCCGGTTCCTGATTGGGAACCTTGAGATTGACGTGTTCAAGCCCGACGATGTTGCCGATATCCTCGGCTGAGCGGTCATAGGTTGCTTGCGCCATATTCTGACCTCCAAGGATTGCCGGGGGCGGGTGCCGACCGGCGGTGTCGTGAAGCTATTCTAGCCGGCGGCGGCGTGCGTTTCATCCCTTTGCCGCGCCTTCGCCCGCTGACGCCGCCATCAAAACAACTTTTCGAAGCGCGCGTCTACTGGCACGCGATAGCCGTTGGCGAGCGCGTTGGTCTCGTTCGCCATGCCGACCACGGCCAGCAATTCGGCGAGCATTGCCGGGGTCATGCCGCGAGCCCGGGCCGCCGCCGCGTGCGAGTGGGTGCAATAGGCGCAGCCATTCGTCACGCTGACCGCGAGGTAGACAAGCTCTTTGGTCAGCGGGTGGAGCGCCCCCGGCGCCATCACTTGCTTGAGACTGGTCCAGGTCCGGCGCAGGCTCGGCGGATCGTTGGCCAGGGCCTTCCAGAAATTGTTGATCCAATCGACACCCCGGGTCTGCATGATGTCGTCATAGATTGCGCGGACTTCGGGGCTCGCCTCGTTATATTCGATCAGCGGTACCAAGCTCATCGCTCTCCCTCTTGCCGGCGGCGTGCATCTCGCGGCCAAGCCGGCCGGTCACAAACAGCGCCAGCATGCGCACATCGCTGGCCAACGACCAGAGCGGATGGCCAAAGGTTTCGGGGCGGTTGTGCTCAAAGGCAAAATGGCCGAACCAGGCGCAAAGATAACCGGCAAGCGGTGCCGCGACCAGCCACCGCCAATCGCCGGTGATCGCCGCGGCGAGCAACGCCGTGAGCGCGAGAACCGTACCGCTATAGTGCAGCGCCCGGCTGCGCGGGTTGCGATGCGCGCCGAGGTAACGGCGCCAGAATTCGGCGTAGGTCATCGCCGGCATCTGCCCGCAGCCGCAAGAGCCGAGGCCCCGGGCCGCGCAGGCGCGGGCGGATCCGGCAATGCGACGATGTGCGGCGCGGCGCCCATCTCGGTTCGACCGGCGCGGCCTCTATCCAGCCGGCGCTTGTAAAGCGACGGACGACAGCGTAAGTCAGCAGCCATTCCCGAAACGCTTTCGACGGCGGAGTCGATCGATGGGGTTCAAAGTAGCGGTGGTCGGCGCCACCGGCAATGTCGGGCGCGAAATCTTGACAACCCTCGCCGAGCGCGATTTCCCCGCCGACAAGGTCGTGGCCCTCGCCTCCTCGCGTTCGGTCGGCAAGGAGGTCTCCTTCGGCGAAGACGAGGTGCTCAAGGTCGAAGCCCTCGACACATACGATTTTCGCGGCACCGATATTGTGCTGTCGTCGCCGGGCGCCAAGGTGTCGGCGCAATTCGCGCCGCGCGCCGCCAAGGCCGGCGCGGTGGTGATCGACAACACCTCCTGTTTCCGGATGGAGCCGGACGTGCCGCTGGTCGTGCCGGAGGTCAATCCGCAGGCGATTGGCGATTTTCGCAAGCGCCACATCATTGCCAACCCCAACTGCTCGACGATTCAGATGGTCGTGGCCCTGAAGCCGCTGCACGACCTTGCCCGCATCAAACGCGTCGTCGTCGCGACCTATCAATCGACCTCGGGGGCCGGACGCGCGGCGATGGACGAGCTTTTCAACCAGACGCGCGCGATTTTTGTCAACGACCCGATCAAGCCCGAGCAGTTCACCAAGCAGATCGCGTTCAACGCGATCCCGCACATCGACATTTTTATGGATGACGGGTCGACCAAGGAAGAATGGAAGATGGCGGTCGAGACCCGCAAGATCCTCGACCCCGACATTGCCGTCGTGGCGACTTGTGTGCGCATCCCGGTGTTTATCGGTCATGGCGAGGCGGTCAATGTCGAGTTCGAACGCGCGCTCAGCGAAGAAATGGCGCGCGCGGCGTTGCGCCGGGCGCCGGGTGTGAGCGTCGTCGATCATCGCGTCGATGGCGGCTATGTCACCGCGACCGAGGCGGCCGGCGAAGACGAAGTCTATGTCAGCCGTATCCGTCGCGATCCGACCGTTCCCTTTGGGCTGAGCTTCTGGGTCGTCGCCGACAATCTGCGCAAGGGTGCGGCGCTCAACGCTGTGCAGATCGCCGAAATACTCGCCCGCGACTATCTCGGCGGCAAGCGCGCCGCCGCCCCCTCGAACGTCGCGCCGCTGCGGCGCAAAACCGGGTAAGCGCCGCGCTATTCCGGCTCTTCGGCGGGGTCCGAGATCAGCAGCCGGGTCGGGAAGCCGGCTTGGTTGAGGGCCGCGATCAAGACTTCGACATGGCGGCGGTTCTGGGTCTCGACGACAACATCGAGCTCGGCGCGCTTGACCGAGGTGTCGTGAAACAGCCGCTGGTGGTGGACTTCGACGATATTTCCGGCATGCTTTCCGATAATGCCTGACACCTTGGACAGCGCGCCCGGGACGTCCGGCAGCTCGGCGCGCAGCCGGACAAGACGCCCCGCGTGCACCAAGCCGCGCATCAGGATCGAGGCCAGCAGCCTTGCGTCGATGTTGCCGCCGCTGACGACGATCGCCAGCTTTTTGCCGCGAAACCGACGCGCCGACGCCATCACCGCGGCAATGCCGCTGGCGCCGGCGCCTTCGGCCAGCAGCCGCTGCTCTTCCAGCAGGCGGGTAATCGCGTTTTCGATCGCAATCTCGTCGACCAGCAGAATGTCCGAGACGAGCGCTGCGACGATCCGCCGCGTCAACAGGCCCGGATCCTTGACCGCGATGCCTTCGGCCAAGGTCATCGGTTCGGCTGGCGGGCCGGGCTCCTGGCCGTGCAGCAGCCGCTGCATCGCCGGATAGAGCTGCGCCTGCACCCCAAAGATTTCGGTGCGCGGCGCCAGCGCTTTGGCAGCGACGGCGACGCCCGAGATCAAACCGCCGCCGCCGACCGGGACCACGATCGCGTCGAGATCGGGAATTTCGGCCAAGACTTCGAGCGCGATCGTGCCCTGTCCGGCGATCACCACCGGATCGTCATAGGGATGGACGAAAACGAGGCCGTGTTCGCGGGCCAGCGCCTGGGCCGCCGCGGCCGCCGCGGCAAGCCCGGCGCCGCGCAACAACACCGTGGCGCCAAAGGCCTCGGTGTGGTCGATCTTGGTGAACGGGGTGCCTTCGGGCATCACGATCGTCGCCGGAATGCCAAGACGCTGCGCGTGGCAGGCGACGCCCTGCGCGTGGTTGCCGGCCGACATCGCGACCACCCCGGCGCGGCGTTCGGCCGGGCCAAGGCTCAACAGCTTGTTCAGCGCACCGCGCTCCTTGAACGAGCCGGTGCGCTGCAGATTTTCGAGCTTGAGCCAGATCTCGGCGCCGATTTGTTCGGAAAGGGCGCGCGCGGCGACCAAGGGCGTGCGCGCCACCGCGCCCGCGAGGGCCGCACCGGCGGCGCGGACATCGTCGAGGGTCACCGGCAGATCGTTCATTTCGCCGGGACCAGATCGAGGGTGGCGACGGCGGCGGCGCGCCCGGGGACGAGCAGCGCAAAATCGCGCCAGCGCCGCACAAGATCGGCAAAATGCCGCGACAACGGATTGCCGGATTGGCCCGGGGCAACGATCATCCGCGCCTGGTCGGGGGCGGCAAGGTCGGTGACGATGCGCAAGCCGGCGCCAAAGGTCTGGTCAAAGGGGTGGGCGGCGTCGCGCACCCGGCTCGGCGCGTGGTCGACGGTGTCGAACGCCCCGCCGGTGGCGATCGACGGCACCGCCCAGCGCCGCACCAGCGGGATGCGCCCCAACAGCGGATTGGCGAAAACCGCGCGATGGGCCCGCCCCCAAATCCAGCGGCTCATATCGCCGCCGTAAGCCGTCCGCAGCTCGGCCACAGCCGCCTTCAGCGCGGCCAGCAGACGGCCGGCGCAGGTTTCAGCCCGCGGGTGCCGCGGGTCGTCGCACCATTCCGGCCGCTTGGCCAACACCGCCTCCATGACTGCGGGGCGCAAGCCCCAATAATCCGCCACCTTATCGCCGAAACGGCCGTACAGCACCGCGTAGCTGAATTGCCGCAGCCAGGCGATGAACAACAACGGCGCGACCTTGTCGCGGTCCATGTGAAAATCCCACTGCCGCAGGATGTCGAGCGCCTGCCCAGTCAAGGCGTCATCGGCGGTGATCCGGGTCATCAGCGGGACGAGCCGTGCCGCCATCAGCGACAGCGTGTCGGCCTGGATCGCGGCGCTGCTCGCCGGCGTCTGGGGGGGTGTCTTGTCGAGCAAGGCGTTGATGCGCTCGGCGCGATCAGGCAAATCCCAATCGCGGCTCAGGAAATAGGGGTAAGTGTCGGGCACGATTTTGTTGTTGGCGCTGACAAAGCGGCCGGAAGGCGGATTGATCGCGCTCGGCAGCTGGTCGAAAGGGATAAAGCCCGTCCAATCATATGCCCCGCTCCAGCCCGGTGCGGGCATCCAGCCGTCGCCTTTTTTGCGGATCGGCACCAGGCCCGGCGCGATAAAGCCAATCGTGCCGCTGTCGTCGCCGTAAACAATGTTCTGCACCGGCCCGACAAAATTGCGCCAAGCCGCGCGGAAATCGGTCCAATTCGTCGCGTGGCTCGCCGCCCATAGCGCCTCGGCGCTGCGGTCGCCGGGCAAAAGAAATGTCGCCGAGAGGGCGAGCACCCGGTCCTGAGGGGCAAGCCCGGCCGGCAGCACGTCCGACAACACCGGACCATGGCGGGTCGCGCGCACCACAAAGTCGACCGGTGCGGCACCGCGCACCGCGATCGTCTCGTGCCGGGTCATAAAGCGCGCCGAGCCGTCGGGGGTCAGATAACGGCGGGGATCGCCGGGGTCGATTTTTTCGATAAAGAGATCCTCGACGTCGGCGGTTGTCGTCGTAAAGCCCCAGGCGATATGCCGGTTATGGCCGATCACCACAAACGGAATGCCGGGGGCGGTGGCGCCGGCGAGCTCGCCGTCCGGGGTTTCAAGCCGGGCGAGATACCACGGCCCGGGCGCGCCGAGGTCGAGATGCGGGTCGTTCGCGACAATCGGTTTGCCGCTCTGGCTGTGGCGGCCGTCGACGACCCAATTGTTGGACGCGTAACGCGGGCCGACCACGGGCGGCAGGGAGCGCAGCAACCGGCCGAGGGCGAGCCGGCGATAGAACGGGAGGAGTTCGGCCAACGTGACCGGGCCATCCTTCGGATAGCCGGGGTAGAGAAAGGCGAGGTCGGCCGGCGACAGCGATTGCGCGAGCTTGGCGCGCTCCAACTCGCCGCGATAATTGCCGCCGACCTGGAGCGCCATCAGCTTGCCCCAGGCAAGACTGTCGGCGGGCCGCCACGGCTCGGGCGAAAACCGCAGCAGCACAAATTCGGGCGGCAGCGCCCCGCGACGCGTCGCCAAAAACGCGTTGACCCCGGCGGCGTAGGCCGACAGCACGCGGTTGAGCTTCACCGACAGAACCGGCATCTCCTGGTCGGCGGCGCGATAGAGGCCCAGCACCCGCATCATCCGATCGACCGGCACCGCCTCCGGGCCGAAGATTTCGGCAAGGCGTCCGGCCGCGTAACGCCGCATCAGCTCCATCTGAAACAGCCGGTCCTGGGCGTGGACGAAACCGAGCCCAAAGGCCGCGTCTTCATCGCTCGCGGCGGTGATGGTCGGTATGCCGTCCGCGTCGCGCGTGATGCGCACCGGCGCCAAGAGCCCGGCTACGGCGATGCGCCCGCCGGTTTGCGGCAGCGACGAACGCAGATAGACGAAGAACCCGGCGCCGGCCACCGCCACGAGCAGCACGACGAGGCCGGCGATGCGCAGCCCGATCCCTCCCCAGCCCCGCAGGCGCGGGCGGGGCCGGGAAGAAAACCCCGTCAAAGGCCGAGTTCGCGCAAGATGCGCTCGCGGTCGGCATTAAGATCGGGCGCCGGGCGGCGTGTCTCGGGATCTTCAAAGGCGGAGAATTTCATCGGATTACCGGCCAATTGCAGCCGCCCCATTGTCGGATCCTCGACCCCGACCAGCATGTTGCGGGCCGCGGCCTGCGGATGTGCCAGCGCCTGGGCGATATTGTTGACCGGACCGCACGGGACCCCGGCCGCCTCCAGCACCTCGATCCAATGCCCGGTGCCGGCGGTCTGCAGCACGCGCTCGATTTCGCGCTTCAGCAGGCCCTGGTTTTCGTTGCGCAAGGCATTGGATTGAAAACGCGGGTCGGCGGCGAGGTCTTGGCGGCCGAGGGCCTCGGCAAGCTTGGCGAACAGGCCGTCATTGCCGGCGGCGATGATGATGTTGCCATCGGCGGTCGCAAACGCCTCAAACGGCGTGATCGAGGGATGGCGCGCCCCCATCGGGCCGGGAATTTCGCCGGTCGAGGTATAGCGGACAATCGCGTTTTCGAGGAGCGCCAACTGGCAATCAAACAGCGCCACATCGACCTTGGTCGCCTCGCCGGTGCGCTCGCGATGGAGCAGTGCGGCGTTCAAGGCGATCGCGGTAAACAGCCCGCCGCCGAGGTCGCCGATCGAGGTGCCGACCCGGGTCAATGGCATGCCGGGGTGGCCGGTGATGCTCATCACCCCGCCCAGCCCCTGCACCACCATGTCGTAGGCCGGATAGTGGGAATAGGGACCGCTATGACCAAACCCCGAGGCCGCGGCATAAACCAGCCGCGGATAACGCGGGTGCAACGTGTCCCAGCCATAGCCAAGCCGTTCCATCGTGCCGGGGCGGAAATTCTCGACCAGCGCATCGGCCTTATCCAGCAAGCGCTCGAAGACCTCACGGTCGGATGCCGATTTGAGGTCGAGGGCGATCGACTCCTTGCCGCGGTTGACCGACGCGAAATAGGCCGATTTGCCGTTCAGGAATGGCCCGTAATGGCGCGCATCGTCGCCTTGACCGGGGGGCTCGACCTTGATCACCCTCGCCCCGAGCTCGGCCATCAGCAAGGTGCAATAAGGACCGGCGAGAATGCGCGACAGATCGACAATGGTGATGCCTGAGAGCGGCCCGGGTTGCGCCATGCCATGCTTCCTTGATCCGAGGGGCTACGGCGTCAATAGCGCAGAGCACGTGCCACCCGCAACCGGCCCTGAGCCGCCGGCCGGCGGGGCTGGTCTTGGCGGCGGCCGCGGGTCGCGGTTGCGACGGCGAGCCCGCTCATTATGTCAATAGCGGCATGTTAAGAGCGGCCCCGATCGCGGCCACGGCGTCGAGCGTCACCGCGCAGGCCCCGCGCCGGCAGGCCGGGCCCGGCCGGGTGGTCGAGGGACGGGTGGTCGAGGGCCGGACGGTCGAGGGCCGGGCGGTTGTCTTGTCGCGCGGTTTGCGCAGGATCAACGGGGGATCTGGTTCGTGCGGCAGGTCTGGCTAGCGGCGGCGATCCTGATCATGGCGGCAAAAGCGGCGCTCGCCGCCGCCACCGGCTGGGTGGGCGATGACCATTCGGCGGCGCGGCTGATTACCGCGGTCGATGCGCTCGGCGCCGACAAGACGATCTGGGCGGGGCTCGAAATCCGCCTGGCGCCGGGCTGGCATTCCTATTGGCGAACCCCGGGCGATGCCGGGGTGCCGCCGAGCCTCGACTGGAGCGGCTCGCAAAACCTCGCCCGCGCCGAGGTCGATTGGCCGGCCCCGGCGCGATATTCGCTGCAGGGTTTCGAGACCGCGGGCTACATCGACCATGTCGTATTGCCGTTGCATCTGAGCCTGAGCCAACCGGGCCGCCCCCTTGTGCTCGCGGCGCAAGTCAGCTGGGCGGCGTGCGCCCAAATTTGCGTGCCCTATACGGCCAAATTTGCCTTGACCCTGCCGCCGGGAGCGGCGACGCCGTCACCGCAGGCGGGGTTGATCGAAGCCGCCCGCGCCCGCGTACCGGGCGCGCTTGCCGCCGCCGGGATCACGCTCCTCGGCGCCAACGTCAGGGCCGATGGCGACAACGCGACGCTGAATGTGGTTTTGCGCAGCCGCAAGGCTCCGTTTACAGCCCCCGATCTGTTTGTCGAAGGCCTCGACCAAGGATCGCCCGGCCGCCCGGTGGCCGCGCTGTCCGAGGGTGGCCACGCGGCAGCGCTCGACGTGCCGGTGCGCGGCATTCATGCGGCGGCGATCGCCGGCAAACCGCTGACCCTGACCCTGGTCGACGGCGGGCGAGCCGCACAATTTACCGCGAGGCCCGGGCTGGCGGCGCCCGGCCCGGGGGCCGCCGCGATCCCCCGCCTGTTGCCGATCCTGGCGATTGCGCTGCTCGGCGGCCTGGTATTGAACGCGATGCCGTGCGTGCTGCCGGTGCTGTCGCTGAAATTGTTGTCGGTCGCCAGCCACGCCGGAGCCGAGCGGCGGCGGATCCGGGCCGGCCTGGTCTTTACCGCGCTTGGCGTGATTGCGTCGTTCGCGCTGATTGCCGCCGTCCTGATCGGCCTCAAGGCGTCGGGTGCGGCGGTCGGCTGGGGAATCCAGTTTCAATGGCCGTGGTTCATCGCCGCCATGGCGGCGCTGACGACGCTGTTCGCGGCGAGCCTGTGGGGCTGGCTGCCGATCCTGCTGCCGCGCTTTGCCTATAACGCGGCGGCCGAGTTGCGCGGCGCCGCGGCCCATACCGACGCCTTTCTGACCGGCGCTTTTGCGACCCTGCTCGCAACCCCTTGCTCGGCGCCGTTTGTCGGCACCGCGGTCGGGTTTGCGCTGGCGCAGGGTCCGGCCGAAATCGCGGTCGTCTTTGTCGCCCTCGGAACCGGGATGGCCGCGCCCTATCTCGCGGTTGCGGTGTTTCCGCGACTGGTTCGCCTGCTGCCGCGGCCGGGCAGGTGGATGAACGGGTTGCGCATCATTCTCGGCGCGGCCCTGCTCGCCACGGCGATCTGGCTGTTGTCGGTCTTGGCGGCGCTGTCGGGCCTGAGAGTGGCGCTGATCGTCGCCGCGGCGCTGGCCGCAATCCTGGCGCTGCTGGCGGTCAAGGCGCGCGGCTGGCTGGCGGCCGGGGCGGCGCGAGCCGCCGGAATAGCGGTTGCCGGCCTTGTCGCTGCGGCGGTGCTGGGGCCGGCCCTGGCCGGGGTTTCGACGCCCGGCCGCGCCGATCGCGGCGGGCCGTGGCGCGCCTTCGACCCCAACGCCATTCCGCGCTTGGTCGCCGGCGGCAAAGTCGTGTTTGTTGATGTCACCGCGGCGTGGTGTCTTACCTGCAAGGTCAACGAAGCGGCGGTGCTCGACCGCGACCCGGTCGCGGCCCGGCTGTTCAGCGCGGGCGTGGTGGCGATGCGCGCCGACTGGACCCGGCCCGACCCGGCGCTCGGCCGTTATCTGGCAAGTTTTGGCCGCTACGGGATCCCGTTCAATGCGGTGTACGGGCCGAACCGGCCGGCCGGTGAAGTCTTGCCGGAACTGCTGACGACGGGCGCGGTCGAGCGGGCACTCGACCGCGCCGGCGCGCCCGGCTAGCCCCGCGCCCGGCTAGCCCCGCGCCCGGCTAGTCCCGCGCCCGGCTAGTCCCGGGCCGGATTTGCCGCTGCCGAACGGTCATTGTCGGAATTGCGAAATTGCGATATCGGTGGGGCGGCTGGCGCGAGACAGCCGCTTTGACCCGCGGCTTTGGGGCCGAATTGGCGCGGCGCCTTGCGGGGTTGGCCGATTGGTGGCGGCGACGCGATGCGCGACCCCTACGACGACGACCGCGAAGGCGACGACCGGCGGACGGCGGCGTTGATGGGGCTGGCGGTGGTGCTGTCGCTGGCGATCGCCGGCATCGTCCTGGTCCGCGACCTGGGTCGGGAAGCGGCGCTTGAGGATTGTCTGATGCAAGGGCGCACCAATTGCGCCCCGATCGAGCTGCCGCAACAATAGGGGAACGCCGCCTGCGACGTTTTGTGCGCGCCGGCGCCGCGACGGTCGGGATGGACAGGAACCGCCGCAGGCTATAGAGATAGTCTATGATAGACCCCGATTAGCTTAGCGAAAGGTTCGCCCGTCCATGCTCAGACGCGCGATCATCCCGGTTCTGCTGGTATTTACAGCCGCGATCTTGGTGTTTTGGCTGCACGACACCGGCGGCAACGGCCCGCATGCCGCCGCCCAGACGGCACCGCCCTTGGTTCCGGTCACCGCCGGCACCGTGGTGGCGCAAAACGTGCCGGTCTTTCTGCGCGGGATTGGCACGGTGCAGGCGTACAACACCGTCGCGGTTAAAACCCGGGTCGATGGCCAGATCGTCAAGGTCTATTTCAAAGAAGGCGAAGAGGTTAAAGAGGGCGACCCGCTGTTCCAGATCGACCCGCGCCCCTATCAGGCCGCCCTGGAACAGGCGCAGGCAACCCAGCAAAAGGACGAGGCGCAACTGGCCGGGGCCAAGCTCGATCTCGAACGCTATGCAAGACTGCTCGGCACCGGCTATCAGACGCGGCAGAGCTACGACCAGCAGACCGCGCTGGTTGCCCAATTGCAAGCCGCGATCAAGGGCGACCAGGCGGCGATCGACAATGCCGCGCTCAACCTCGGCTATGCCACCATTCGCTCGCCGATCAACGGCCGGCTGGGCGCGCGGCTGGTCGACAAGGGCAACCTCGTCCACGCCAACGACAACACCGCGTTGGTAACGATTACCGAGCTGAAGCCGATCTTTGTCAGCTTTACGCTGCCGCAGGACGCGGTCGACGAATTGCGCCAGGAACAGGCCAAGGCGCCGCTGACGGTGCGCGCCTATTCGAGCGACGGCAACACGCTGTTGTCGGTCGGCAAACTGACGCTGATCGACAACCAGATCGATCAGGCGACCGGGACGATCCATCTGAAGGCGCGGTTTGACAACCTCGACGAGCGGCTGTGGCCTGGCGAATTTGTCAGCGTGCGGGTGATCCTGAAGACCCTGCCCGATGTCGCCACGGTGCCCTCGCAAACCGTCCAAGAAGGCGCCGACGGCAATTACGCCTACATCATCAAACCCGACAACACCGTCGAGCGGCGGCCGGTCACCGTCGCCTCGGTACAAGACGGTATTGCCGTCATCACCAAGGGATTGAGCGCCGGTGAACGGGTTGTCGTCGATGGCCAGTACCGCCTGACCGACGGGGCGCGCGTCAGAATTCTGCCACCGCGAGCGTCGAACACGGCGAGTTAGGGTTCTGCCCGCCCCCGCACGGAGCGCGATCGAACTTTGGCCGGAACAGGGTGGTCCCGCCGATGAATATTTCGGAGCCTTTTATCCGCCGGCCGATTGCGACCTCGCTGCTGATGCTGGGGGTATTGGTGTTCGGCATCGCCGCTTATGGGCTGTTGCCGGTGGCGGCCTTGCCCAATGTCGATTTTCCGACGATCACGGTCAGCGTCAACTACCCCGGAGCCAGTCCCGAGACGATGGCGTCGGCGGTCGCGACCCCGCTCGAGCAGCAATTTGCCGCGATCCCCTCGCTCGCCCAGATGACCTCGACAAGCGGTGTCGGCTCATTGTCGATCACCTTGCAATTCGATCTGTCGCGCAACATCGACGCCGCCGCGCAAGACGTGCAACAGGCAATCAATGCCGCCAGCGGTCTGTTGCCGCCCGATCTGCCGAGCCAGCCGACCTACCGCAAGACCAACCCGGCCGACCGGCCGGTGCTGATCTATGCCGTTCATTCGAATTCGCTGCCGATCTACCGCGTCGACGATTATGCCTATGTCATCCTCGCGCAAAAGCTGTCCACGGTGCCCGGCGTCTCGGAAGCGCGGATCTTTGGCCAGCAGACCTATGCCGCTCATGTCCAGATCAACCCCGGCGCGCTGGCGGCGCGCGGGCTCGGGCTCGAGGATGTGCGCAACGCGCTCGTCGCAACGACCCTCGACCGCCCCAAAGGCACCCTTGAAGGGGCCCACCAAACCTATACCCTCGACGTCAACGATCAGCTGTTCAATGCCGCGGCCTATAACAATGTGATCATCGCCTACCGCAACGGCGCGCCGGTGCGGGTCAAGGATGTCGGCAAAGCGATCGACTCGGTTCAGTATGCCCGCACCGGCGCCTGGTTTTTCGACACCCGGGCCGAAGGGCTGGCGATCCAACGGCAAGCAGGCGCCAATACAATCCAACTCGTCGACAAGATCAAGGCGCTGGTTCCGAAAATCACGGCCTCGTTCCCGCCGTCGATAAAAGTGGATTTGGTAGCAGACCGCTCGCTGGTGATCCGGGCTGCCGTCCGCGATGTTCAATTCACGATGATGATGACCATTACCCTGGTGATCCTCGTGATCTTTCTATTTTTGCGTACCTTATGGGCGACCGTAATCCCCAGCATCGCGGTGCCGCTGTCGCTGTTGGCGACGTTTGCCGTGATGTATGCGGTTGGCTACAGTCTCGACAATATCTCATTAATGGCGTTGACGATTTCGGTCGGCTTTGTCGTCGACGACGCCGTCGTCATGATCGAGAACATCGTGCGTTATATCGAAATGGGCGACCGGCCATTCGAGGCGGCGCTGAGAGGTGCGGGGCAAATCGGCTTTACGATCATTTCGATTACGTTTTCATTGATCGCGGTCTTTATTCCGCTGTTGTTCATGGGCGGCATCATTGGCCGACTGTTCCGGGAATTCGCGGTCACCGTCTCGGTCGCGGTGGTCGCCTCGGCGATGATTTCGCTAACCCTGACCCCGGTATTGTGTTCGCTTTTTTTAAAAGAACAGAATTTGCACGGAACCGGTTGGCTGACCCGAGCGCTCGAAGGCGGCTTCAATTGGATGCTGCGCCGCTATCGACATGGTCTTGACTTTGTTTTTCGCCATCAGCTCCCGACTTTGCTGCTGACTTTGGCGCTGATCGGCGTGACCGGCTATCTTTATATAACAATCCCGAAGGGGTTTTTCCCGGAACAGGACACCGGCTTTATTTTCGGTCAGGCCGATGCCCGCGAAGACATCTCCTTCAACGGCATGGCGCGGCTGGTGCAGCAGATCGTCGATGTCGTGCGCAAGGATCCCAACGTCTCCGGCGTTTTCGCCTTTACCGGCGCCACCGCCTACAACCCGACCGAAAATACCGCGCGCATCTTTATTCAGCTGGTGCCGCACGATCGGCGCTCACTGACCTCGAACCAGATCATCCAGCGGCTGCGCCCGAAAGTCGCCGCGGTCCAAGGCGTCAAATTTTTTATGCAGTCGGGTCAGGACATCAGCGTCGGCGGTCGGCTCAGCCGGACGATGTATCAATATACGCTGACCGACACCGATCCCGACGAACTTTATCATTGGGCGCCGATCCTCGAGCGCGCGATGAAAAAACTCCCGGAATTGGAGGACGTCGCCTCCGACCAGCAGGTCGCCGCCCCGCATATCGGCATCGAGATCGACCGCGACGCCGCCTCGCGGCTCGGCATCTCGCCGTCATTGATCGATGCGACACTGTACGACGCTTTCGGTCAGCGCCAGGTGGCGACGATGTACACGGCCAAAAACCAGTACAAAGTCATCCTCGAGGTCGCGCCGCAGTTCCAGGATGACCCGACCGCCCTGTCCAAGATCTATGTTGCCGGCCCAAACGGGGCCCAAATCCCGATCAGCGCCTTCGCCCATTTGACCAAAAAGATTGAATCGCTGTCGGTCAATCATCAGGGCCAGTTCCCGGCCGTGACCCTGTCGTTCAATTTGGCGCCCGGCAGTTCGCTCGGGCAAGCGGTCGACAAGATCCAGGCGCTGAGCGCGCAATTGCGGCTGCCGGCGACGCTGGACGGATCGTTTCAGGGGACGGCGCAAGCATTCCGCGCGTCGTTGTCGTCGATGCCGTTATTGGTGGCGGCGGCCATTCTCGTCGTCTACATCGTCCTCGGGGTGCTCTATGAAAGCTACATTCACCCGATCACGATCCTCTCTGCCCTACCCTCGGCCGGCGTCGGCGCGTTGTTGGCATTAATATTGCTCCATTACGATCTGAGCGTGATCGCGATGATCGGCATCATCCTTCTGATCGGCATTGTCAAAAAGAACGCGATTATGATGATCGATTTCGCCCTCCAGGCGGAACGGATCGAGGGCAAGAGCCCGGCCGAGGCGATTTACCAGGCCTGTCTGCTGCGCTTTCGGCCGATCATGATGACGACGTTTGCGGCCCTCTTTGGAAGTTTGCCGATCGCGCTGGGCCAAGGGGCGGGCTCCGAACTGCGCCGGCCGCTCGGCATCGCGATTATTGGCGGACTGCTTGTGTCGCAGTGGTTAACGCTCTATACCACGCCGATCATTTATCTCTATCTCGAGCGCTGCGCGCGCTGGCTTGGGCGCCCGTATCGACCCTCGCGCATGGCCGAAGCCCTGGCGGGCGACGCCGGCTCCGGCAGCATGCCGATCCGTCACGGCGCGGAATGATCCCGAAATGACACCGATGGGCGAAGGCCCGCGCGGCGGGCCGCCGCCCGACCTGGCATAGCAATGAGAGCAGTGGCTAAATGAGTATCTCCGAACCCTTTATCCGACGGCCGATCGCCACCTCACTGTTGATGCTGGGGGTGTTGGTGTTCGGGATCGGCGCCTACAACCTGTTGCCGGTGGCGCCGGTGCCCAATGTCGATTTTCCGACGATCACCGTGACCGCACAATATCCGGGCGCCGACCCCCAGACGATGGCCTCGGCCGTCGCCACCCCGCTCGAAACGCAATTCACCTCGATCCCGTCCTTGGCCCAGATGACGTCATGGAGCGGCGTCGGGATCACCTCGATCACGCTGCAATTCGACCTCAACCGCAACATCGACGGCGCCGCCGAGGACGTGCAACAGGCGATCAATGCGGCGAGCGGCTTGCTGCCCAAGGACATGCCGACACCGCCGACCTATCGCAAGGTGAACCCGGCGGATTTCGCCATCCTGATCTATGCGATCCACTCCGACGCTCTGCCGCCCTACAAGGTCGATGATTACGCCACCAACGTTCTTGCCGACCGCTTGTCGACCCAGCCGGGCGTGGGGCAGGTCTTTGTCTTTGGCTCGATGCCATATGCCGCGCGCGTCCAGATCAACCCGGCGGCGCTGGCCGCCAAGGGGATCGGACTGGAAGACGTGCGCAGCGCATTGACCGCCGCCACCGTCAACAACCCAAAAGGCGAGATCGAGACCGAGCATCAAGCGATTGCGCTTGACACCAATGATCAGCTGTATAACGCCGCGCAATACGGCAACATTATCATCGCCTACCGCAACGGCGCCCCGGTTCGCATCAAGGATGTCGGCGACGTCATCAACTCGGTGCAGAACGAGCGGCTGCGCTCATGGTTTCGCGACCAGCGCGCCGAGGGCATCGCGATCCAGAAAGCCCCGGGCGCCAACACGATCGACGTGGTCGACCGGATTCAGGCGCTGATGCCGAAGCTCGAGCAATCGCTGCCGCCGGCGGTGCATGTCGATTTGATGTCGGACCGGTCGCAGACGACCCGCGCCTCGGTCCGCGACGTGCAATTCACGATGCTGCTCACGATCAGTCTCGTGATCGTCGTGATCTTCCTGTTTTTGCGAACCGTGTGGGCGACGGTGATCCCGAGCTTGGCGGTGCCGCTGTCGCTGCTCGCCACCTTTGGCGTCATGTATGTCGGGGGCTACAGCATCGACAACATCTCGCTGATGGGATTGACGATTTCGGTCGGCTTCATTGTCGACGACGCGATCGTGATGATCGAAAACATCGTCCGCTATATCGAGCAGGGCATGCGCCCGTTCGACGCCGCGCTGAAAGGTGCGGGGCAGATCGGTTTCACGATCATTTCGATCACCTTTTCCCTGATCGCGGTGTTCATCCCGCTGTTCTTCATGGGCGGGATCATCGGACGGTTGTTCCGTGAGTTTGCGGTGACCGTGGCGGTTGCGGTGATGGCGTCGGCGATCATCTCGCTAACCTTGACCCCGGTTCTGTGCTCGCTGTTCTTGAAGCAAGAAGGACTGCATCCCAAAGGCCGCTTTAACCGAGGCGCCGAACGCGTCTTTCAAGCGGTGCTGCGCCGCTATGACCGCGGGCTCAATTTCATCTTCCGCCACCAATTCGCGGCCCTGTTGGCGACGCTGCTGCTGATGGTGGCGACCGGGTACCTCTATGTAAAAATCCCCAAAGGCTTTTTCCCGCAACAGGATACCGGCTTCGTCTTTGGCGAGCTTGACGTGCGCCAAGATGCCTCACTCGCCCAGACCGACCGGATTCGCCGCCAGGTGGTCGACATCGTAAGCCGGGAACCGGGTGTCGAGGGCGTCTTTTCCTATGACGGTGCGACCCCCTACAACCCCGCCGAGAACACCGCGCGCATCTTCTGGGGCCTGAAACCCTATGACCAGCGCGACCTCACCGCGGAACAGATCATCGCCCGCATCCGCAAAAAGGTGGCCGGCATCGAGGGCGCCAAATTCTACATGCAGGTGCCCCAAAATATCACGGTCGGCGGCCGGCTGTCGCGCACCCAATACCAATACACCCTGACCGACACGAACAACGACGAACTCAATCACTGGGCGCCGATCCTCGAAAGAGAGATGAGGAAACTGCCGCAATTGGTGGATGTCGCCTCCGATCAACAGATAGCGGCGGCGCATTTGGCGATCGACGTCGACCGCGACACGGCCTATCGCCTCGGATTGTCGATGAACCAGATCGACCAGACGCTCTATGACGCCTTTGGCCAGCGGCAGGTCGCCACGATCTATACCCCGACCAACCAATACAAGGTCGTGCTCGAAGTGCAGCCGCGCTACCAGCATGACCCCAATCTCCTGTCCGAGATCTATGTCTCGGGTCCGGGCGGCGTCCAGGTGCCGCTCAGCACCTTCACGCATTTCACACGGAAGACCGAGCCCTTGATTATCAACCATCAAGGGATCTTCCCGGCGGTGACCCTGTCGTTCAATCTGGCCCCCGGCGCGTCGCTCGGGCAGGCGGTCAATGCCATCCAGGCAATGACCGAACGGCTGCGTGTGCCGCCGACGCTTAATGCCTCGTTCCAGGGTACGGCGCAGGCCTTCCAGGCGTCGCTGTCGTCGATGCCGTTGCTGGTCGCCGCCGCGATCCTCGTCGTCTATATCGTGCTCGGCATCCTCTATGAGAGTTACATCCACCCGATCACGATCCTCTCGGCGCTACCCTCGGCCGGCGTCGGCGCGCTGTTGCTGTTGATGCTGCTGCATTACGATTTGTCGGTCATCGCGATCGTCGGCATCATTCTGTTGATCGGCATCGTCAAGAAGAATGCGATCATGATGATCGACTTTGCCTTGCAGGCCGAGCGGCTGGAAGGCAAGAGCCCGCGCGAAGCCATCCACCAGGCCTGCCTGCTGCGGTTCCGTCCGATCATGATGACCACCTTCGCGGCGCTGTTTGGGGCGATGCCCATCGCCTTTGGCCAGGGCGGCGGCTCCGAGTTGCGCCAGCCGCTGGGTGTGGCGATCATCGGCGGCTTGTTGATCTCGCAATGGCTGACGCTGTACACGACCCCGGTCATCTATCTCTATCTCGATCGCTTCGCCCGCTGGCTCGGGCGCCCCTACCGTCCCTCGCGCATGGCCGAAGCCCTGAGCGCCGAACCCGCGGCGGTGCTCGTGCGCGAGCGCCAGGAAGCGGAGTAGCGGCGATGTCGCGCAACCTTCCCCCCGCCGGCGAGCGTGGCGCCGTCGCCGGCGCCGATCGCAATTTCGGCTTTCTGGTCCATGACGTCTCGCGGCTCGTCAAACGCCGCTTCGAGCGCGCGGCGCGGCAGACCGGGCTGCCGATTACCCGCCGGCAGGCGGCGGTGCTGCTGTACATCGCCCGCAAGCAGGGCGTGAGCCAGGCCGAAGTGGCCAATTGGCTCGACATCGAGCCGATTGCGTTGGTGCGGATGCTCGACAAGCTCAATGAAGAGGGGCTGGTTGAGCGGCGCGCCCACCCGACCGATCGGCGGGTGCGGACCTTGTGGTTGATGCCGGCCGCGCATCCGGTCGTCGAACGCATTCTCGAAATCAACCTGGCGATCCGCGCCGAGGCCTTTGCCGGCCTTGCGCCGGGCGCGCGCGATGCGCTGATCACCACGCTCAGCGCCGTGAAAGACAATCTGATGCTGCAAGAGGAAGCCGCGGCGGCCGACCGGCCGAACCCGTCGGCCGAGCTTGCGGCCGAGCCCGCGGCGCAGCCCATCGCCGGCTAAGGCGCATCGCGGCAACGCCGATGCTGCGGCGGGAATTGTTGACGCTACCGGTGCTCGCGGCGGCGGCGCCGACCGCCGGCTTGGCAGAGCCAGCCGCCGCCTTTGCGGCATTGGCCCCCCGTCTCGAACCCTTCACCGCCGAATACCAGCTGCCGGCACTGGCCGCAGCGGTGGTGCAACAAGGGCGGATCGTGGCCGCCGGGGCGGTCGGCACACGCCGCGTGGCGACGCACATCCCGGTCACGATCGACGACCGCTTTCACATCGGCTCCGACACCAAAGCGATGACCGCGCTGCTGGCGGCGATGCTCGTCGAGAGCGGCAGGCTGGGCTGGGATACGACCGTCGCCGCGATCTTTCCCGAGCTGGTCGCGGCGATGGCGCCAGGCATCGGCGCGGTCACCCTCACCCAGCTGCTCTCGCATACCAGCGGCATTCCCGGCGACAACCCGGCGCAAGAGCGACTGCTCGAACAATCGCTCGCCCAGCCCGGCAATCTCGACGAATTGCGCTATTGGATCGTGGCCCGGCTCGTCAAGCAGCCGCTACAGTCGAAACCGGGAGCCGCTTTTGCGTATTCCAATCTCGGTTATCTGCTGGCCGGTGCAATCATCGAAAGGCTCAACGCCAAGACCTGGGAAGAGCTGGTCGCCACCCGCATTTTCGACCCGCTCGGCCTGCGAACGGCCGGATTTGGCCCGCAATCGAGCCTTGGCCGGGTCGATGCGCCGCTCGGCCACCTCACCCTGGCAAACGGGCAGCTCAAGGCAATGCTGGCCGGTCCCAACGGCGACAACCCGTTGGTCCTCGGCCCGGCCGGCACCGTCCACCTGTCGGTGCTCGATTTTGCCGTGTGGGCCGGCTGGCATGCCGGCGCCGGCAAACGGCCGCCGGCACTGGTTCAACCCGCGACATTTGAAACGCTGCACAAGATGGTCATCACGATGCCGCCCAAGCCGGGGGCGGCGGTGGGCACCCCCGCGCAGGGCGGGTACGGGCTCGGCATGGGTGAGGTCGGCATGCCCTTTTCGTCCGAGCCGTTTCTGTTTCATGGCGGCTCGAACCAGTTGAATCTGGCCTACATCATGCTCCAGCCAAAATACGATTTTGCGATGGTGCTGATGACCAACCGCGGGGGCGACAAGGCGGATGCGGCGCTGAAGGCGCTCGCCGCCCTGCTTTACCAGGATTTTGGCCCGGCGCCGAAGCACTAATCAATTCACATCCACGGGCCTCCTAAAGAATGGGTGCAAACTGTATCATTGATCTAGATTAAGGCGATGCGATCGTCGGCGCGATAAGCGGGACCGGACCCAAGCACGGCCCTTGGCCGGCGCACAAGCTCGGAGCGGATAGGATGACCGGGATCGCCCAATCCGGCGGCTCGATAGGGCCGAGGGGGCTGCGCCGCGAAATCGCGCTGGTGCTGACCGCCAAGGCCTTGGCTTTGGCGCTGTTGTATGGGCTGTGCTTCGGGCCGGCGCATCAAACCCATGCCGACGCGTCGAGCGTCGCGACGTCGATCCTGGGCCCGTCTTCACCAAGCCACGGAATGCGCTGACATGCCGCCGATCGATGTCGTCGAGCTCTCGCGCCTGCAATTCGCGCTGACCGCCCTTTACCACTTCCTGTTCGTGCCCCTGACCTTGGGGCTGTCGGTGCTGCTGGCCATCATGGAAAGCGTCTATGTGATGACCGGCCGCCCGATCTGGCGGGAGTTGACCCGGTTCTGGGGGATTTTGTTTGGCATCAATTTCGCGATGGGGGTGGCCACCGGCATCACGATGGAATTTCAGTTCGGCACGAACTGGGCCTATTACGCGCATTATGTCGGCGACATCTTCGGGGCGCCGCTGGCGATCGAAGGGCTGATGGCGTTTTTTCTCGAAGCGACGTTTATCGGCCTGTTCTTTTTCGGCTGGGACCGGATGAGCCGGCCTGCCCACCTCGCCGTGACTTGGCTGGTTGCGATCGGCAGCAATCTTTCCGCGCTGTGGATCCTGATCGCCAATGCCTGGATGCAATACCCGGTCGGTGCCCGCTTCAATCCGGCCACGATGCGCATGGAATTGACGTCGTTCTATGACGTGCTGTTCAACCCGGTCGCCCAGGCGAAATTTGTCCACACCGTCAGCGCCGGCTACGTGACCGGTTCGATGTTCGTCTTGTCGGTCAGCGCTTATTACCTGCTGAACCGGCGTCATCGCGGATTTGCCCTGCGATCGATGACCGTCGCGGCCAGTTTTGGGCTGGCTTCGGCGTTGTCGGTGGTCGTGCTCGGCGACGACAGCGGCTACATGATCGACCAGAACCAAAAAATGAAGATGGCCGCCATCGAGGCGATGTGGAACACCGAACCGCCGCCGGCGAGCTTCACCCTGTTCGGCGTTCCCGACCTCAAATCCGAAACCACCCGCTTTGCAATCCGCATCCCCTGGGTCATGGGACTGATCGGGACGCGTTCGCTCGACGAGCCGATCCCCGGCATCCACCAGCTCGTCGCCGCGAACGAACGGCGCATCCGCAACGGGCTCATCGGCTATAAGGCATTGGCGCAACTGCGTGCGGCGCAGGCCACCGAGGTGCCGGCGCAACTTCGATCGGCGGTCGGCGATCTTGGCTATGCGCTGCTCTTAAAGCGGTTTCGGCCGGACATCGAAAACGCCACGGATGCCGAAATCCGCATGGCGGCCAAGAGCACCATTCCCGATGTCCCGGTGCTGTTCTGGGTATTCCGTTTTATGGTGGGGTTCGGGTTTTATTTCATCTTGCTGTTTGCGCTCGCATTCTATCTCTCCTGCCGCCGCGACCTCGAACGCCGGTGGTTCCTGTGGCTGGCCCTGCTGAGCCTTCCCCTGCCTTGGCTCGCCGCCGAATTCGGCTGGGTGGTCGCCGAATACGGGCGCCAGCCTTGGATTATCGATGGCGTGCTGCCGACCTTTCTCGCGGCCTCGACGGTCCCGGCCGCAAATGTCTGGTTCAGCCTTGCCGGTTTTGTGCTGTTTTACAGCGCCCTGGCGATCGTCGAGCTATACCTGATGGTCAAATATATCCGGCTCGGACCGGGCTTTCTCGCCGGCGGCGCCGCACCGGCTTTGGCCGGCCGCGGGCAAGAATTGAGGAGGGTGCGGTGATACCGCTCGATTACGCGGCGTTGCGGCTCGTCTGGTGGCTCTTTTTGGGGGTCCTGCTGATCGGTTTTGCCGTCATGGACGGGTTTGACCTGGGCGCGGCGCTGCTGCAGCCGTTTGTCGCCCGCACCGATACCGAAAAGCGGCTCTTGCTCAATGCGATCGGCCCGGTCTGGGAAGGCAACCAGGTTTGGTTCATCCTCGGCGGCGGGGCGGCCTTTGCCGCGTGGCCGCCGCTCTATGCCGTCTCGTTTTCCGGCTTTTACCTGGCCATGTTTCTGGTCCTGGCGGCGCTGATCCTGAGGCCGGTGGCGATCAATTACCGCAGCAAGCGCGACGACAGGTTTTGGCGCAGCGCCTGGGATTGGGCGTTTTTTATCTCCGGGATCGTGCCGGCGCTGATCTTTGGCGTCGCCTTTGGCAATCTGTTCCTCGGCGTCCCGTTCCGGTTCGACGACACGCTGCGCGTCAGCTATGAGGGCGGGCTGGTCGGGCTTCTCAACCCCTGGGCATTGCTGTGCGGAGCGGTCAGCGTCGCGATGCTGGCGATGCAGGGCGGCGCGTGGCTCGCCCTGAAAACCGAGGGCGCCTTGGCGCGGCGCGGCGCGTCCGCCGCCTGCTGGGCCGCGGTGAGCGCGCTCGTGCTGTTCTCGGCGGCCGGTCTTTGGCTGGGCCTCGGGATCGACGGCTATAGGATCCAGGGAGCGATCGATCCCTCGGGTCCGTCAAACCCGCTGGTCAAGACCGTGCTCCGCATTCCGGGCGCGTGGCTGGCGAACTACGTCCGTCATCCGTGGACGGCCGCTGCTCCCTTTCTCGCCTATCTTGCACTGATCTTGACCCTGGTGTGGCAGCGCGCCGGTGCGCGGCGCCTGGCTTTTGTCGCCAGCAGCGTCGGTGTGGCCGGAATTGTCGCGACCGCCGGGCTGAGCCTGTTCCCGTTCCTGCTGCCGTCCTCACTCGACCCGCGCAGCAGCCTCACCGTGTGGGACGCGTCGAGCAGCCGGGCAACCTTGTTCATTATGATGATCGCGACGCTGGTCTTTCTGCCGGTCATCGTGATCTATACCGGCTTTGTGTTCCGCGTCATGCGTGGCCCGGTGACAGTCGAGAGCCTGCGCTCCGACGACCACGCCTATTAGCGCCGAGCCGCGGTTCAGGATATCGGGCAATGTGGTATTTCTCCTGGGTTCTCGGTCTCGGCCTGGCCTGCTCGTTTGCGATCCTGAACGCGATGTGGCTCGAACTCGATCGCAGCCCCGCCGATGACGAAGAACCGCCGGCGACATCCGCCTAGGTCGAGCGCCAGCCCGGTCGGGCCGGGGGCCTTGGACCGGGGATCGACCGATCAGCACCGGGCGTTTGCGATCGCTCCGCTCGCCCGGGCGCGGCCCTTGCCAACGCCGCGCCGGCGACAATAATCCCTGATCTCCGGGGCCCGGTGAGAAAGTTATGGAAACCGTAAATTTCTCGGTCAATGGACGCGAGGTGACCGTCGATGCCGACGGCGACACGCCGCTGCTCGATATCCTGCGCAACCGTCTCGGCCTGCGCGGCGCCAAATTCGGCTGCGGTCTCGAGCAATGTGGCTGCTGCATGGTGCTGGTCGACGGCCGGCCCGAAAAATCCTGCGGCAAGGCGCTCGCAACCGTTCGCGGCCGGCAGGTCCTGACGATCGAGGGGCTCGGCACCGTTGATCACCCGCATCCGCTGCAGCAGGCGTTTCTCGACGAGCAGGCCGGTCAATGCGGCTACTGCCTTCCCGGCATCCTGATTTCGGCCAAGGCGCTGCTTGACCGCAACCCCGATCCGACGCGGCGGCAGATCGCCGAGGCGCTTGACGAGAACATCTGCCGTTGCGGCAGCCACCACCGCATCCTGCGCGCGGTCGCGCTTGCCGCCCGGCGGATGCGCGACCAGGGACAAGCGGCATGAGCGGCCCCATGGCGCTGCCGCCGCTTCTCGCCAGCAATCCGCGGCTTAGCCTCTGGGTCGCGTTCGATCGTCCGGGCGAGGTCAGGGTTGCGACCGGGCGGGTCGAGATCGGCCAGGGTGTGTTGACCGCGATGCGGCAGATCGCCGCCGAAGAGCTCGAGGTCGCACTCGACCGCATCCGGCTGCAGTCGGGCGACACCGACCTCACCCCGAACGAGGGCTACACCGCCGGCAGCCAGTCGATCCAATTCGGAGGCGTGGCGTTGCGCCAAGCCTGCGCCGAAGTCCGCGACTTGTTCCTCGACCATGCCGCGGCCAGCTTTGGCTATGAGCGCGGCGATCTTGCGGTCATGGACGGCGCCATTCTGGAACGCGGGCGGCCCACGGGTCACGATTACTGGTCGCTCGCCGGTGCGGTCGATCTGGCCCGGCCGGCGCGGGGCGATCGGGGCCCCAAAGCCAGGTCGGACGGCAAAATTGTCGGGCGCAGCGCCCCCCGCATCGATCTTGCCGGCAAGGTGTTCGGCGAGCCGGTATTCGTCCACGACATGGCGCTCGACGGCCTGCGTCACGCGCGCATCGTGCGCCAGCCGCGACGCGGAGCCACGATCAGATCGCTCGACGAAGCCGGGTTGCGGCGCGCGGCCAAGGGGCCGATCGACATCGCGCGCCGCGGCAATTTTCTCGCGATCGTCGGAGACGATGAAAGCGTTGTCGAGGCCGCTGCCGCGGTCGCGGCCAATTACGTCGAATGGGACGGCGTCGAGCCGCTCAACCCCTTGCAGGAAGAGGCGCGCTGGTTGCTGCAGCAGCCCTCGCTCGACCGGGTGGTCGGCGATCCACCCCCAACCGCGCCGGTTCCGCCGAGAAACCGCTACGAAGCGACCTATACGCGCATGCATGTGGCTCACGCATCGGTGGCGCCGTCCTGCGGCGTTGCCGTTTACCGTGACGGTCGGCTCGACGTGTGGACCCACTCCCAGGGCGTGTTTCCGCTGCGCGAGGCGCTTGCCCGCATGCTCGCGCTCGACCCGACCGCGATCCGGGTCAGGCATGTGCAAGGGCCGGGTTGCTACGGTCACAACGGCGCCGACGATGCCGCCGCCGACGCCGCGGCGCTGGCGGTGCAGATGCCGGGCGTTCCGGTGCGGGTGCGGTGGCGGCGCGAGGAGGAATTCGGCTTCGAGCCGGTGAGCCCGGCCATGGTGGTCACGACGAGCGCGCTGATCGACGAGGCCGGACGGCCCGCCGATTGGACCACCGAGATCTGGAGCGGGCGCCACAGCAACCGTCCCGGCAGCGGCGGCAATCTGCTCGCCGCCGAGGCCCTCCCCGACCCGCCGCCGGCGCCGCCGGTAACCGAATCATCGAACCCGCCCGGTGCCGGCACCCGCAATGGCGAACCCCTCTATGCCTTTGCGGCCAAGCGCATTGTCCATCACCTGATCCCCGAGACGCCGGTGCGGACCTCGTCGCTGCGCGGGCTCGGCGCGACGCTCAACGTGTTTGCGATCGAGGGGGCGATGGACGAACTGGCCGAGCGCGCCGGCCAAGACCCGGTCGCCTATCGGCTGGCCTTGCTTGCCGACCCGCGGGCGCGAGCGGTAATCGAGCGGGTGGCGGCAATGAGCGGCTGGGAGCCGGGTTTGCCGGCGGGCACCGGCCGCGGCCGCGGGATAGGCTTTGCCCGCTACAAGAATATGGCGGCTTATGCGGCGGTCGTCGTCGAAGTCGAGGCCGAGGCCGAGATCCGGGTGCAACGCGTCTGGTGCGCCTGCGACGCCGGGCTCGTAATCAACCCCGACGGAGCCGTCAACCAGCTTGAAGGCGGCATCATCCAGGCCACGAGCTGGGCCCTCAAAGAGGGGGTTCGGCTCGACAGCGCCGGCATTGCCTCGCGCGATTGGGATGGCTATCCGGTCTTGCGCTTCAGCGAGGTGCCCGAAATCGCCGTGGAACTGATCGGCGCCGCGGCCGATTTGCCGCCGCTCGGGGTCGGTGAGGCCGCCGGCGGACCGACCGTCGCGGCGATTGGCAACGCCGTCGCGCATGCGCTTGGCATGCGGCTGCGCGACCTGCCCCTGACCCGCGAGCGAATAGCCGCCGCGCTTCTGGGCGCGTGAGCCCCGGGCGGCCGGAGCGCGGGGATCGCCTCAGCCGGGCCAGGCGACGGCGTTAAAGTCGTCGATCAACGCGGCGATGCGGCCGCTATCCGATTGGTCCATGATCGCGCGGGCGCGACGTGTTGCCGCGACCATATCGAGGTTGCGGATGCGCTGCTTGACGCGCGGAATGTTGCGCGGCGCCATCGACAGATTGCGCAAGCCGAGGCCGAGCAACAGCGCGGTGAAGCGCGGATCGCCGGCCATTTCGCCGCACACCGCCACCGGCATGCCGCGCCGCAACGCCGCCTCGACGGTGAACTGGATCAGCCGCAAGACCGCCGGGTGCAGCGGGTTGTAAAGATGGGCGACCTGCTCGTCGCCGCGATCGATGGCCAGCGTGTACTGGATCAGGTCATTGGTGCCGATCGAAAAGAAATCGGATTCGGCGGCCAGCGCATCGGCGGCCAGCGCCGCGCCCGGCACCTCGATCATCGCGCCCAAGGGCGGCAGCGGCTTTGGGACCGGTACGCCACGCCGGCGCAGCCGCCGCGCGACCTGCTCCATGGCTTCACGCACCCGGCGGATCTCGCCGGCATGGGTGATCATCGGCAGCATGATGCGCAGCGGCCCCTCGGCCGCCGCCCGCAGCATCGCCGCCAGTTGCGGGTCCAACAGCCGCCGGTCCTGCAACGACAAGCGGATCGCGCGCAGCCCAAGCGCCGGATTGTCGGCCTTGGCATAATGATCGGCCAGCGAGCGGGCGAGCTTGTCGCCGCCGAGATCGAAGGTGCGCACCGTCACCGGTTTGCCCTGCATGCCGCGCACCAGCGACGAAAACACCGCGTATTGCTCTTCCTCGCCGGGCAGATCGTCGCGGTTCATATAGAGGAATTCGGAGCGCACGAGGCCGAGCCCCATGGCGCCGTTGACGATTGCTTGTTCGAGTTCGATCGGCAGCTCGATATTGGCTTCGAGGGTGATTTCGACGGCGTCGCGGGTTACGGCGGGCAACCGGCGCAACCGCGCCAGATAGCGTCGCTCGCGCGTCAGCGCTTCCCGCCGCGCCTGATAATCGGCGATGGTCTCGGGGCGCGGATCGATGATGACCGTACCCTCGCTGCCATCGACGATGACCGTCGCGTCCGGCCGCGCATTGGCGATCAGCTCGGGCACCCCGAGCACCGCCGGCATACCCAGGGCGCGGGCGACGATCGCGGTGTGGCTCTCGGCGCCGCCGAACTGCGCGGCAAAGCCGGAGATGCGCTGCGGGTCCATCAGCGCGGTGTCGGCCGGGGTCAGTTCGTCGGCAATGATGACCGCGCCCTCGGGCACACCGGAAAAAGCGACATAAGGCTTTTTGATCAGGTTGCGGATCAGGCGCGTGCCGACGACCCGGATGTCCTCGCCACGGGCCGCGAGATAGGGATCGCGCATCGCCGCGAAGCTGCGGGCAATCTCGTCGATTTCCAACTCGACCGCGCGTTCGGCGTTGATGCGCTGGCGCCCGATGCGTTCGCCGGCGCCGCGCACCAGCCGCGAATTCGACAGCATCTGCGCATGGGCGTCGAGCAGAAAGCCGATCTCTTCGGCCGCCGATTCAGGCAGACCCGAGGCCTTGCCCTTGAGCTTGCGCAGCTGTTTGAGCGAAGCCTCGACCGCTTCGCGCAAGCGCTCCCGCTCGGCGTCGATCTCGCCCTCGGGTATATGGCTTTCATGGACCGGGAGATCGCCGCCCTCGACGAGATAGGCCGATCCGATCGCGATCCCGGGCGACACCCCGAGCCCCGCCAAGCGACGCTCGTCGGCTGGCTGCGCCGGCCCCGGCGCCTCCGCCACCTCGACAATCTCGTCAGTCCTCATTGAACTTGCATTCTATCAGATCGGCGAGCGCGTTGACTGCCTCCTTGGCCTGCGGACCGCTGGCGCTGAGCTCGACCACCGCGCCGGGGGCCGCGGCCAGCATCATCAACCCCATGATCGAGCGCCCCGACACCTCGGTGCCGTTTTTGCGCACCCGAATATCGGCGTCGAATTGCGCGGCCATTTTGACAAAGCGCGCCGAAGCGCGGGCGTGCAGACCGCGCTGGTTACAGATCGTGGCCATGCGGCGGATCGTCGCCGACGCGGCGGCGCCGCCCTCCGACTCACAGCCGCTCATTGTCGGGCCTCGCTTAACAATTGCGAGGCGACATTGATGTATTTGCGGCCCGCCTCCTGCGCGCCGAGAACGGTGCGCTCGAGGCTCTCGCTCTGGCGCAAGCTGGCCAGCTTGATCAGCATCGGCAGGTTAACCCCGGCGATGACCTCGATCTTGGGCCGATCCATGACCGAAATCGCCAAATTCGACGGGGTGCCGCCAAACATGTCGGTCAGCAGCACCGCTCCATCGCCGCTGTCGACCTCGGCGATCCGGCGCAGGATTTCCTGGCGACGCTGCTCCATGTCGTCCTCGGGCCCGATGCAAACCGCGGCGATCTGAGTTTGCGGGCCGACCACGTGCTCAAGGGCCGCGACGAATTCCGCCGCCAGCCGCCCATGGGTCACCAAAATCATGCCGATCATCGGAGTCCTCTGTTGGACGGCCGCCTCAATCGGGCACGACGGCAATCGCAGAAGGCGACGCCGCGGTGCCGGCCGGGCTCGACGGCAAATCGCGATGAGCAAGCTCGGTCCGCCATCCGGCGGCGAGCAACCGCTGGGCCAGCCTTTCGGCCGCATATACCGAACGATGCCGGCCGCCGGTGCAGCCGAACGCAATCGTCAGATAAGTCCTGCCGCTGCTTTCATAGAGCGGCAAAAGGGGTTCCAACAAAAGCCACAGCCGCTCGAAAAAGCGGCCAAACTCGGCATCCTTCTCGATATGCACGCCGACCGCGCGATCGGCGCCGGTCAGCCCGCGCAGCGTCTCGACATAATGGGGGTTTTCGAGAAACCGGACGTCGAAGACGAGATCGGCCTCACGCGGCAATCCGTGGCGAAAGGCGAAGGATGTGACAAAAATTCGCACGCCGCCGCCGCCCAGTCCGAAATGTCCCGCCAGCAGGCGTTTCAGCTGGACGGCGTTCAAAGCGGAGGTGTCGATCACCAGATCGGCGCGGTCGCGAAGGGCAGCGAGCATTTGGCGCTCTCGGCGGATGCCGTCCATGATCGGACGATCGCCGGCCAGCGGGTGGGGTCTTCGGGTCTCGATATAGCGCCGTTCCAGGCGGTCGTCATCACAATCGATAAACAGCACACGCAGCTCGCGGCCGGTGCGCGAGACCATTTCGGCCAACCCGTCGAGCATCGTCGCCGCTGCGGTAAAGCCGCGGGTGCGCGCATCGGCGCCGACGGCAATCGCCGGCCCATCGGCCGCCGCACTCTCGATCAGGGCCGGAACCAGCGCCGCCGGGAAGTTGTCGAAACTCTCGTAGCCGAGATCCTCGAGGATCTTGAGCGCCGTCGAGCGGCCCGCGCCCGACATTCCGGTGACCAGCAATACGCGGGCGGGCGGCGGTGTTCTTGCCGCAACGGAAGGTTCCTGACCACCCTTGGTGCTCACATGCCGATTATAGCCCCTGGCCACCCCGCCGCCAACGCGCGCCGCACGCATCGCAGCTTGGCCGGCGCCGAGGCCTCGAACGGCGCAAGCGCGATCAGCGGAACCCTTATTCCCAGCAGCGTCTCGAAGCGCGGCTCGGGCATGCGTTCGATCGCGGCCGCCGCACCCAGCTCGGCGACGAACAACAGCGGCGCCTCCGCCAGCGCATCGAGCTTGACGATGCCGACGCCGCGCACCTCGAGAAGACCGGCGATCGCCGGCGGGGCGGAAGCCACAAGCCGTTCGCCGGCCCGCCGCAGCAGGGTCTGATCGTCGGCGACGAGCCGCGCCCCGCCATCGATCAGCCGCAGCGCCAAGTCGGACTTGCCGCAGCCCGAAGGACCGCGCAGCAGCACCGCCTCCCCCGCGATCGCGACGGCCGTGGCATGCTGCAACAGCATCTGGCTCACGACAGCGCCGGCAAGCGGATGCAGAACCGGGCGCCACCGACACCCTCGGCGGGGTCCCGGTTCTCGGCCCAGATCATCCCGCGATGGGCCTCGACGATCTGCTTCGAGATCGACAGGCCGAGCCCGGAATGCGTGCCGAATTTCTCGCCGGGGGGCCGCTCGCTGTAAAAGCGGTCAAAGATCGCGACCAGCTTGTCGGGCGGAATTCCGGGCCCGCAATCCTCCACGGTCACCAGCACGGCGCGCCCGTCGGAGCGGGCGGTCAACCGGATTTCCGCCCCCGCCGGGCTGAATGAAATCGCATTGGCGATCACGTTCAAAAACACCTGTGACAGGCGCGTCTCGATGCCGGAAACCATCAGCGCCCGGCCCCGCTCGGGCAGATCGAGAACCAGCCGCGGGCCGTCCCCGGTGCGCGTCGCCGCGTTGACGTCGACCAGCGCCTGCAGCATGGCGGCGATATCCACCGGGCCCAGTTCGAGCCGGCTCAACTCGGCATCGAGCCGGGATGCGTCAGAGATGTCGGTGATCAGACGATCAAGCCGCTCGACATCGTCGAGAATGATCGCCATCAGCCGCCGCAGCGTGACCGGATCCTCGATCCGCACCGCGGTTTCCACCGCGCTTCGCAGCGAGCTCAACGGGTTTTTGATTTCATGGGCGACGTCGGCCGCGAACCGCTCGATCGCGCTCATGCGTTGCCATAACGCATCGGTCATCTCTCTGAGCGCCCCCGACAGATCGCCGATCTCGTCGCCGCGGCGCGTGAAGTCGGGGATTTCAACGCGCGCCCGCCGGCCACGACCACGTTCGGCGGCCGCTGCGAGACGGCGGATCGGCCGCGCGATCGTGCCGGCCAGATAGAGCGACAACAATACCGTGACAAACAGCGCCGCGGCAAAAATCCGCAGCAGCTCGAAGCGGACGGTGCGCACCTCCTGTTCGATTTCGGCGCTCGAAGTGGAGAGCATCAGCGCGCCAAGCACCTGTTTGTAGCGCTGCACCGGTATCGCGACGCTGAGCACGAGCCCGCCGGCGGGATCGCGGCGGATCATTTCGGCGGGCTCGCCGCTGAGCGCCCGCTCGACTTCGCTGTAATCGGCGGCGTGCGGGACGAAACTCTCGTGATAGGTGGCGTAGGGCCGGGTCCGGGGCAGCTTTCCGACAATCCAGGCATAGGCCTCTTCGAGCAGCCGGCCGATCGCGCCGGTATGGGTGGGAGGCGGCAGCGCGAAGACCTGGATTGCGCCGCCGGGCCCGCGCAGCACGCGGCTGTCGGCGATCAGATCACCCTTGACGTCGAACAGGCGGGCGCGGGTCTTGGTCGGCGCCACCAGCCGGCGCATCATCTGCCGGGCAAGATCGGGCAGCAATACCTCGCCTTCATCGGCCGAATCCAGAACCGCACCCTCGCCGAGCGCGGCCGCGAACACCTCGCCTTGGGTCTTGAGCGCCTCGATCTGCTGGTCGATCAAGCTCGCCTGGTAGCGGCCGAGATATAAAAACCCGCTTCCCAGCAACGCCAGCGCCAAAACATTGACCGCCAAAATACGAAGGGTAAGCGGCGATATCGCGCGCCGACGCGCCCCGCGCAGTCGTCGGCGCAGCAGCAAGGAACGACGCTCGGCGGTCGGCGCGGCGCCCCCGACCGCAGGCCCGCCGCGCTCGGTTTCGACGGCCGTCGCCGTCGGCGCAGATTCAGCGTTCGCGATATCGGTAGCCGACGCCATAGAGCGTTTCGATATGGGCGAAATCGCTGTCGACCGCTTTGAACTTCTTGCGCAACCGTTTGATGTGGCTGTCGATGGTGCGATCATCGACATAAATGTGCTCGCCATAAGCGGCGTCCATCAGCTGGTCGCGGCTTTTGACATGGCCCGGCCGCTGCGCCAGCGATTTCAAGATCAGGAACTCGGTCACGGTCAACTCGACCGGTTGATTGCCCCACGTACACATATGCCGCGCCGGGTCGAGAACCAGCCGGCCGCGCACGACCACCGGCTCGCCCTGCGGGTCGTTCCGCTCGCGCGCCAATTCGCCGCGCCGAATGAGCGCGCGGATGCGCTCGATCAGCAGCCGCTGCGAAAAAGGCTTTTTGATATAGTCGTCGGCGCCCATGCGCAAACCCAGCAACTCGTCGACCTCGTCGTCTTTCGAGGTCAGAAAAATCACCGGTACGTGGCTTAGCCGTCGCAGCTGCTCGAGCAGCTCCATTCCGTCCATGCGCGGCATCTTGATGTCGAGCACCGCAACATCGACCGGCTGGGTGCTGATGCCTTTGAGCGCCTCGGCACCGTCGCTGTAACAGCGCACCGAGAAGCCTTCCGCTTCGAGTGCGATCGACACCGAGGTCAGGATGTTGCGGTCGTCATCGACGAGAGCAATAGTGTTTGTCACTCGTCACCCCCAAAGAACTTCCGGCAGGCTGCAATCGGATCACGACGGATGCTTTTAATTCCGAATATGGCCATTTGCCGGCAACAGCCAAGCAGGGTATCGCCTGTGATGTTCTATAGCGGCAAATTTACAGCCTCTCCCCGCTGCCCGATTGCCGGCGGGCCGCGCGATCGGCGGTCGGCGCACCGCGACCGGCGATGAGCGGCGGAGAATCGGCCGGGGCCGCGCTTGGGCGGCGGCTGCTGCGCCGCTGTGCGCGGGCCGCCCTCGCCACCAGCTTGCGCGGCGCGCCTTACGCCTCGCTTGTGCTTACCGCCGCCGATCTCGATGCCAGCCCGCTGCTGTTGCTCTCCGACATCGCCCAGCACAGCCGCAACATCGCCTTCGACCCGCGGGTCTCGCTGTTGTTCGACGGCGCCGAGGCCGGCGACGACCGGCTCGACGGACCGCGTCTGAGCGTACTCGGGCAGGCCCGGCGTTGCGACGACCCCGGGCGTTTGGCGCGGTTTACCCGGCTGCGCCCGTCGAGTGCGCGCTATGCTCGGTTTTCCGATTTCCAGCTTTACCGGGTCGCGGTCGAGCGCGCCCATCTCGTTGCCGGTTTCGGCCGGATCGAATGGATCGACGGCGGCGAATTTCTGCTGACCGCCGATCTTGCGCCCTTCGCCGCCGCCGAAGCCGGGTTGCTGGATGAAATCAACCGGGATCACCGCCGCGCCCTCGAGGCGCTGATGCGCCGGCGCCGCGGGCGCGGCGGCAGCGATTGGCAGGTCGTCGGGCTCGATCCCGAAGGAGCCGACTTGCGCTGCGCAGCGGCTGAGGCGCGCATCGAGTTTGCCGCCGCTGTCACCGCCGCCGCGGCGCGGGCGGCACTCTTGCAGCTCGCCGCCGCGGAATGAATGGCCTGGCCGCGGTAGCGGTCAACCGCCGCGCGACCCAGCCACAACGCACTTTGACAGGCCGGCACGCTTATGGTAGGCGCCGGCAAACCCGGGGGCTCTCGCACGCCAAGCGGGGGCGCACGGCACAGGAAGGAAACGTCGATGACGGAGATTCCAGCGATAATGACCAAAAGCCGCTTCGGGCTCGACCGCCAGGGAATGCGCCACCTTGAAGCCGAGTATTGGAACCTGTCGATGCCGGTGCTGTACGAGCATGCGGTCCGCCGCTGCGAGGGCGAGGTGGTCGCCGGCGGCAGCTTCTCGGTCAACACCGGGGCGTTCACCGGCCGCACCCCGCGCGACAAATATATTGTTGAGGAACCCGGGACCCGGGACACGGTGTGGTGGGGCAAAATCAACCAGGGGATCTCGCCCGAGCGGTTTGACAGCCTGCACCAACGGATGCTCGCCTATTTCCAGCGGCGCGAGCTTTATGTGCAGGATCTCTATGCCGGCGCCGATCCCGCCTATCGCTTGCCGGTGCGGGTCGTCACCGACAGCGCCTGGCACAGCCTCTTCTCACGCAACATGTTCATTCGGCCGCCGGCGTCGGAGTTGCCCGGGTTCGAACCGGCCTTCACGATCCTGCATGCTCCCAATTTCCATGCCATCGCCGAGGCCGACGCGATCAATTCCGACGTCTTTATCTTTATCAACTTTGCCCGCGGGCTCGTTCTAATCGGCGGCACCGCCTATGCCGGTGAGATCAAGAAATCGGTTTTCAGTTATCTGAATTTCGTGTTGCCGGCAAAGGGCGTGCTGCCGATGCACGCCTCGGCCAATGTCGGCCCGAAGGGCGATGCCGCGATCTTTTTCGGGCTTTCCGGCACCGGCAAGACCACGTTGTCGGCCGACAATTCCCGCACCTTGATTGGCGACGACGAGCACGGCTGGAGCGACAACGGCCTCTTCAATTTCGAGGGCGGCTGTTATGCCAAGGTGATCCATCTGTCACCGACCGCCGAGCCCGAAATCTATGCGACGATCGGCCGGTTTGGCACCGTGCTCGAAAACGTCGTGGTCGATCCAACCACCCGGGTGCCCGATGTCGACGATGACAGCCTGACCGAAAACACCCGCGCCTGCTACCCGATCGATTTCATCCCCAACGCCGATCCGACCGGGCTTGGCCCGCACCCGGCCAATGTCGTGATGTTGACCGCCGACGCGTTTGGGGTGATGCCGCCGATCGCCAGGCTGAGTGCCGAACAGGCGATGTACCATTTCCTGTCGGGCTACACCGCACGCGTCGCCGGCACCGAAAAAGGCCTCGGCAACGCGCCCGAGGCGACATTCTCGACCTGCTTTGGCGCCCCGTTCATGCCCCGCCACCCCTCGGTCTACGCCGAGTTGCTGGGCCAGCGGATCAAGCGTCATGGCTCGCAATGCTGGCTGGTCAACACCGGCTGGTCGGGCGGCACCTACGGCGTCGGCAAGCGCATGCCGATCGCCTACACCCGGGCCTTGTTGCGTGCTGCTTTGGATGGCCGGCTTGCCGACGCCCCGGTTCGGCGCGAACCGAATTTCGGGCTGCTGGTCCCCGAAGCTTGCCCCGAGGTGCCGAGCGAGGTGCTCGACCCGCGTGGCACCTGGTCGGACAAGCGCGCCTACGATGAAACGGCGCGTGAATTGACCCACCGCTTCGCCGAGAATTTTCGCGAATTCGAACCCTTTGTCAGCGATCAGGTCAAGGCGGCCGCCATCCACCCGGCAGGGTAAGGATAAGGAAAAGGCGCCCGCCGCGCTCGGCGGCATTCTTGCGCGACGGCGCCGGCTTTTCGGCGCCATGCGCCTGTGCCCGCCACCGCCGAGTTTGGCTCTTGCGCCGGGGAACGACCGGGAATAGCGACGATTTGAACGCTCGGCGCGGACCTCCCCGCCGGGTCGCGGCGGCCGCTGCCCTTCACAGCGCCCCTCCCTTTCGCAGCCGCCCAGCGGTGGTGCCGTTGGCGATGTCTACCGGCAGTGGTGACCGGGAACCTCGATTGAAAGCAAGCGTATCCACCTGCGGAAGGCCGAGGAGGGCGCATGCTGACATTTGCCGAGGCGGAGAAACGGATCGAGGATTTTTTGACCGGACAAATGCCCCAGGCGTTACGCGCGGTCGATTATGAATTGCCGAGCTTCGATGCCGAGAGCGGCGAGACCGATTTGCAAACGGCGGCGCGCGCCCAGGTCGAAATCCGCCACGTCCGCGGCGCCGCAGACGCCGCCTATCTGGTGCAGGCTTTTGGCGACGAGCTGTTGATGCAATTGCAGCTCAATGTCCACCGGCTGGTCGCGGTCTACCGGGTTCCCGCCCTCGATGCGCTCGATGCCAGCACCTTGGCGGTGCGGCTCGACCGTTGGCGGATCGGCGCCGAACACGCCGGCTGGCAATTCGGCTGGCGCGATGCTCTGATTATGCGCGATCCGGTGCGGCGTTATGTCGAAACCTACTGCTACGCTTTTGCCGGCCCCGATTTTCTCGAAAGCGAGCAGCAGCAGCTCTATTGGCGCACCGATATTGTGCAGATGACCCGCTATTACATGCTCGAAGCGGCACGCATCGGCATCGCGCTATCGCCGCGCCGTGCCGGTTTTCCGGTGTGAGCATGCCCTCGTCCGTCCGGTAAGGGTTCGCCGACACGCGGCCGGCCGCCGAGGGCATGCGTTGTCGGGGATGAGCGGCCCGCCATTTAGGTGTAAAGCGCATGATGTGCCGCTTTTCGCTGGCCTCGTGTCGCAATCGGCGAGAGAGGTGTTTCCAGGCCGGGCTCGAGCCCTCGCTCGATCGTCTCGGGGGGCAGACGCAATGACGCCAGACAGCAGGTATTTGAGGAAGGGTTCGGCGGCCGCGATGGCGAGCGTCGTTGCGGGAATGCTGCTGGTCGCCGCAGCCCCCACCCACGCCCAGGCGGCGGCGCAACCGGCGGGAGCCTCGCCGGCCTGCCCCGGGGACAATGGCGGCATCAGCCTGTCTGCAGGTTTCTGCGCCACGGTCTTTGCCGACCGGCTGGGCCATCCCCGGCACCTGGCCGTGGCGCCGAACGGTGTCGTCTATGTCAACACCTGGAGCGGGCGCTATTACCATTACGACACGCCGCCGCCCGGCGGCTTTCTGATCGCCTTGCAGGATACGACCGGCAATGGCCGTGCCGACAAGATCGTCCGCTTTGGTCCGACCCAGGCGGAGGGCAATGCCGGAGGGACCGGCATCGCGATCTACAACGGCTATCTCTATGCCGAGACCAATGACCGGATTGTCCGCTACCGGCTGCCGACCAGCGGGATCGCGCCGACCACGGCGCCGGAAACGGTCGTCTCGGGCTTGCCGCTGACCGGCGACCACCCGATGCACCCCTTTGCCATTGATCACCAGGGCAACCTCTATGTCGACCTCGGCTCTGCGACCAATTCGTGCCAGAGCGAGAACCGCATGCCCAATGTGCCGGGCGAGAACCCTTGCCCCGAGCTCGAAACCCGGGCCGGCATCTGGCGCTACGATGCGAACCGCATCGGGCAGCATTTCTCGCCGGCGGAGCGTTTTGTCACGGGCCTGCGCAATGGCGAGGGGATCTCGTTTGATTCCGCGGGTCGGATCTTCGCCACCCAGCATGGCCGCGACCAGCTGGGACAAAATTGGCCCAAGCTCTATAGCTTGCGGCAAAGCGCCGACCTGCCGGCCGAAGAGTTGGTCCAGCTGCACAAGGGCGCGGATTTCGGCTGGCCGGAGTGCTATTACGACGGCTTCCAGCACCGGCTCGTGCTCGCTCCGGAATATGGCGGGGATGGCGGCAAAGCGGTCGGGATCTGCGCCGAAAAGGACGCGCCGGTCGCCGCCTTTCCGGCCCATTGGGCGCCCAACGACATGCTGATCTACGAGGGTGCCCAATTCCCTTCGGCCTATAAAGACGGCGCCTTTATCGCGTTCCACGGGTCATGGAACCGCGCCCCCGAGCCGCAGGGCGGCTACAACGTCGTGTTTCAGCCGCTGGCGGACGGCAAGCCGTCGGGCCCGTTTGTCGTGTTCGCCGACGGTTTTGCCGGGAAATACATGGAGCCGGGCCGGGCGGCGCATCGCCCGACGGGGCTCGCGGTCGGGCCCGACGGGGCATTGTACATCGCCGACGATAAGGGCGGCCGCATCTGGCGGGTCACCTATCAGGGCGCCAATAAGGCGGCGGGGATTGCCCCGGCGGCGCCGGCGACGGCCGCGACGGCGGCTGCAACCTCGGGCAACGCGCTGCCGCCCGAGGGCGTTCATCCCAATGCCGGGGCGGGTCCGCTTCCGATCCCGCCGGGCGCATCGCCGGACCAGGTCGCGCTCGGCGAGCGCATCTTCCGCGGCGAGGCCGGCAACGGAACCTGCGCCGGATGTCACGGTACGGACGGCAAGGGGACCCCGATGGGGTCTGATTTGACCAGCGGGCATTGGCTGTGGGGTGACGGCAGCGTGCCGGCGATCACCCGGACCATCGCCGATGGGGTCCAGCATCCAAAGCAACACACCGGGGTGATGCCGCCGATGGGCGGCGCCCGGCTCTCACAAGCCGAGCTGGCCGCCGTCGCCGATTATGTGTGGGCGATCGGTCACCGCCAGGCGCTCAGCGGATCGCGGCAGTAATCGCCGCACCCAATTCGCGCGTGCCGGCGTTGCCGCCGAGATCGGGGGTGCGCACCCCGCCATCGGCCAATACCTCGGCGATCGCGCGCTCGATTGCTTCGGCCGCCGCGGTCTCGCCGAAATGGGCGAGCATCATCGCGCCCGACCAGATCTGACCGATCGGGTTGGCGATGCCGCGCCCGGCGATGTCGGGGGCCGAGCCGTGCACCGGCTCGAACATTGACGGATATTCGCGCTCGGGATTGATGTTGCCCGAGGGCGCGATGCCGATCGAGCCGACGACCGCCGGCCCCAAATCCGACAGGATGTCACCAAACAGGTTCGACCCGACCACGACGTCGAACCAATCCGGGTGGCGCACGAAATGCGCCGTCAGAATGTCGATGTGGTACTGGTCGGTGCGGATGTCGGGATAGTCCTGCGCCACCGCGGCAAAGCGCTCGTCCCAGTAGGGCATCGTATGGATGATCCCGTTCGACTTGGTCGCCGAAGTCACGTGCTTTTTGCGCTTGCGCGCGAGTTCGAAGGCAAAACGCATGATCCGGTCGCAGCCGCGGCGCGTGAATACCGCCTGCTGCATCGCCATCTCGAATTCGGTGCCCTGATAAAGCCGGCCGCCGATCTCGGAATACTCGCCTTCGTTATTCTCGCGCACGACATAGAAATCGATGTCGCCGGGGGCACGGTCCTTGAGCGGCGACTGCACCCCGGCCAACAGCCGCACCGGTCGCAGATTGACATATTGCTGAAAGCCGCGGCGCAGCGGGATCAGCAGCCCCCACAGCGAGACGTGGTCGGGCACCTCGGGATGGCCGACCGCGCCCAGATAGACCGCATCGTAAAGCCGCAAACGGTCGAGCCCGTCTTCCGGCATCATTCGCCCGGTCTTGGCGTAGCGCTCACAGCTCCAATCGAACTCGGTCCAGCTCAAGGCGAAACCGTGGGCGGCGGCCGCGCGCTCGAGCGCGGCGATCCCTTCGGGCATCACCTCGCGGCCAATACCGTCGCCGGCAATCACCGCAACACGATAACTCTTCGCCATCAGCCTTCTCCGAACACCGCGCCAGCCTAAGGCGGATCGCCGCCGGCGAAAATCGCCGGGTTTGCCGCTCAGCCCGGCTGCGGATGCATTTCAAAGCCGGCGGGCCGACCGGCGATCCGCGCCGCCGCGGCCGGCGGAAGCCGGCTATCCCACAGATTGGCATCAAACCGCCAGCCATTGATCCGGTCGGCCTCGCGCGACACGACATAGAGCAGCGGCGGAACCATCTCCTCGGGCTCGACAAGACGCGCCGCGCGGCCCTCGCGGCTCATCTGCCGCATCTCTTCGGCCATGCCGGGGGTGTTGGCGCCGGCGCCGGGGTTGACGATGTTGACCGTAAGCCCGGTACCTTCGGTTTCCTTCGCCCATACCTCGGTCGCCATTTCAAGCGCCGCCTTCGAGGCGCCATAGGGGTGGGTCCCGGCCCGGTTCATGGTGTCGAGCTTGGTCGTGACATTGACGATGCGGCCCCAGCCGCGCTCCACCATTCCCCGCGCCACCCGCCGCGCCAGCCGGTCGGCGGCAAGATAGTTGGTGGCAATGACGTTGGCGACGACCTCATCGGCGACCTCCCAAAAGCGCTGGATCGTCGGCCGCCGGTAACGCGCCGGGTCGATATAGGTAAAGGTGAGCCCGGCATTGTTGACCAGGATGTCGACCGGGCCGCATCGCGCCTCGGCTGCGGCGACAATCCGGGCGCATTCCTCGGCGCGGCGCAGATCGGCCACCAACGGCAGGAGATGGTCGACCAGCGGCGTTCCCGCGATTTCGCGCTCGATTTCGGCCACGTCGGTGGCGATGTGACCCACGGCCACGACCCGGCAGCCGGCGCGGGCGAGCCCCAGCGCCATCGCCCGGCCGAGGCCGCGCAAGCCGCCGGTCACGATTGCGGTGCGCTGTTCCATGCCTCCTCCCTTTGCATGCTTTGGCCTCACCCTCTGCATTCTTTGCCTCACAGGGGGCCGCCTGCGCGCCCCGCAGCCGCGGGGTGAGGAATATTGCCGTGTTCAGACCTGGGCGAGAGAGAGCGGCGCATCGGCAAAGGCCGGCATGATCTCTTCGGCAAAAGTCCGCAGATGCGCGACCGACGCGCCCGGCGCCGCAAACAGCACATTCTCGACCCCGCCGGCTTCGAGCTTTTTGAGCCGCGCGATGATCTCTTCGGGCGTGCCGAGCAGCGGCGCGTCGTCGAGCACGAACGCGTCTTCGTCGTCCTTGATCCGGGCATAACGCTCGGCATCCGGGCCGCGCGCAAGATCGCCGATGTTTTTCAACACTTGCCGGCGGATCGCGATCGCGCGCCGCCGCTCTTCCTCGTTGTGAACAATTTGCAGCCCGCGGGTGACGCCGACCGACAGCGGATCCCAGCGGCGACCAACGCGTTCGCATTCGTCGCGGAACACCGCGACCCGTTCGATGATCAGATCGGTCGGGGCGATCTGGTCGAGCAGAAGATTATAGCCTTCGCGGGCGGCGCGACGGATTGAGGGCGCACTGCCGGCGCCCAGCCATAACGGCGGATGCGGCCGCTGGATCGGGCTCGGCTCGACGACGACGTTGTCGAAATGCCAGCGCTTGCCGTGATGCGAAAAGCGGCCGGGCGCGGTCCACGCCTTGCGGATCACCTCGATCGCTTCGTCAAAGCGCTCGCCGGCTTCCTCGGGCGGGATGCAAAACCCGGAAAATTCATAAGCGCGATAACCCTTGCCGACGCCGAAATCGAGCCTGCCATTTGATAGCAGATCGAGGGTGGCGGCCTGCTCGGCGACCAGGATCGGATTGTGCCACGGCAGCACGACAACCGCGGTGCCGAGCCGGATGTGCTCGGTGCGCGCCGCGAGATAAGCCAGCAGGCTCATCGACGCCGAGACCTGGCCAAAACCCGTGAAGTGGTGTTCGACCAGAAAGACGCTTGAGAATCCGAGTTTTTCGGCTTCGACCACATAATTCACGAAATCGTGATAGGCGTGACTGTCGCCCGCCGGCCCGCCCTTGGCGCGCGCCCCGCCGAATAGCCCAAATCTCATTCCTGTCCTCCTGCCTGGCCGCGCAACCGCCGACCGGCTCCCACCCTCGCAAATCCTCCATGCCGCGACAGCGGCGGCGACGCAACCCCGCGCCGCAGCGCCCGCCATCCCGGGCAGGCCGCCGCCCCGCTCCAGCCGCGGCCCGAGTTTATCACCATCGCCGGGCGAAAACGCCGCCGCAAACGCCTCGATGCGACGGCCGCGGTTGCGATCGGCACGAAATGCACATTGTTCATATTTCCTATTACCGCCCATGTATGATGCAGGGCTGTCATGCCGCGACGCCCCTATCTAGGTCAGTCCGGCTTGCCTATCTTTCTTGCAGTGCAAAAAACCTCGGGGCGTTGCCATGCCTGAATATTTCGAGATGGAGACCGAGCGCAGCGTGCTACAGCGCCATCTCGGCGGTTGGCGGATGGTGGCCTCGGCCTGGGCGGTCGCGATCGCGCTGGTGGTGCTGTTTGGCGGGGTGCAGGCCTTGGCCTCGCGGCACAGCGTCATGGCCACCGACCCGCAGCTGGTCGGAGCCGTCATCCCGAGCCATGAGATGACCTGCGTTGGCGCCGATGTTATGGCCGCTGTGCCGGCACCGGCGGTCTGTCACACGGTCAGCGACGATATGGCGCGGGCCGAAGCCGAAGCCGAAGTTGGCGCCTCCTACGGCTGGTAAAGCCAAGTCCGACTAGCGCGCGGCGACGCCGGCCGCCGATACCTGTTTTGCGGCGCGGCGATACGCGGTGAGTGCGGTAAGCTGCGCGGCAACCTGGCTGGACGACACAGCCACGGTTTGTTTGTCGCCATTCTTGGCGACAAAGGTGACCGAAAAGCCCTGCGGATTTTCCTCCAATTCATTTTGCGGCAGTTTCGCCGCGAACTCCTCGGCGTAGGAGCAGTCGGCCTTGCCTTGGCAGGCAATCGGAAACCGGCTGATCGGCAGAAATTTTAAGCTCCGGCCGCGGCTGTCGTAAGCGGCCGTCCAATCATGGTTGCGGTCATAGCTCGCGGCAACATAAAGCTGTTGCGCGGTCTCGCCGGTGCGCCGATCGATAAAACTGCGCAGGCATGAGAAATTGGTGTAGGGCGTCCCGAGATAGGGCGGGTCGTCCTGCCGTTTGGGACCGATCAGCGCGATAAAGTGGCCCGATATATCCTCGCGGACTGCGATCTTGCTCCCCCCGCCCGCGTCGTGATCCGCACCGCCCGATGTTGTCGCCGCGCAGGCGGCGAGGGCGAGGCCAAGCAGGGCGGTGCACGCCGCGCTGCGGACCGGGATCATGTTTTACCGGCGAAGTCGGGATTGTCCTCGCCAAGAGCGGGAGCGGCCTTGGTAAAGGGCGGGCGAACGCCGTCGAACGACAACGGCAACCCGACCAGCGACAACCGTCCATTTCCCGCATCACGCGCCGCGATCGATTGGATCATGCCCAGGGCCGCGGTTTGCTGGTCGCCGACAACCTGGTCGACGGTCTGCAGCGGACCGTTCGGAATGCCGGCGCGATCGAGGCGCTCGCGCCACGCCGCGATCGGCTCGGCCGCAAAGATATCCTCGAGAATGCCGATCAGCGCCGCGCGGTTGACAACCCGGTCCTTGTTGGTGCGAAAGCGCGGGTCCTCGGCGAGCTCGGGCCGCGAGACGACCCCGCATAGCCGGTGGAACAGGTTGTCGTTGCCGGCAGCCACCATCAGATACCCGTCCGCGGCGGCAAACGCCTGGTAAGGTACGATCATCTCGACGCCCGAACCCTGCGGCCGGGGGATTTTGCGGTCGACGAGATAGGCCGCGATCGGGATCGTCATCCAGGCAAGCGCGCTTTCGTAAAGCGAGGTGTCGACCACCCCGCCGCGGCCGGTCCGCCCGCGCTCGGCCAAGGCGGCGAGAATGCCGATCACCGCCCACATCCCGGTCGCGAGATCGACGATCGACACCCCGACCCGCACCGGCGCCCGTCCATCTTCGCCCATCAGGCTCATCAGCCCGCCATAGGCCTGCATCAACGGGTCGTAGCCGGGCCGGTCCTTGAGCGGACCGACGGCGCCGAACGCGCCGAGATTGCAATAGATCAGGCTCGGTTTTTCGGCGAGCAGCGCCGCCGCCGACAAGCCGTAACGGTCGAGCGCGCCGAATTTCAGATTATGCAGGACGATATCGGCGCGATCGAGGACGAGGCGCTTTAATGTCGCGACCTCGCCGGGGTCGGCGAGGTCGATCGTGATCCCGCGCTTGGCGCGGTTGACGGCATGAAAGCAGGTCGCCGCTCCGGCGGCAAAAGGCGGGCCCCAGCCGCGCGCCGCATCGCCGGTGCGCGGATTTTCGACCTTGACGACCTCGGCGCCGAGTTCGCCGAGGATCATGCCGGCATAGGGCGCCGCAATGCTGTGGCCGATTTCGACCACGGTAAGCCCGGAAAGAGGAGTAGTGCTCGACATCGAAACTCCCGCCGCAAGCGCCGCCCATTTCTAGCACGCCGGCGCACAAAATAGGCAGCGGCCGATCGAGCCATCCTCGCCACCCGGCTCCGCAGCCGACGGCGATCCGCGCGGAACGACGGCGCCCCTCAGAACTCCATGTCCAGCTCTTCGAGCTCGTCGGGCTCCAAGAGTGCCGCCTCGCGCCAGGCGATCATGTCGGGCAGCGACAGAATGCGGTCGCAATAGCTCGCACAATCGCGGTCGAGTTTTACATCGTAGGTCAGAAACCGGGTCACGACCGGCGCATACATCGCATCCGCCATCGTCAATCGGCCGAACAGGTAAGGCCCTTTGTATTCGGCGAAACAATCGCGCCAGATCGTCGTGATCCGGTCGATATCGGCCTGCGCGCCCGACCAGACCTTGAACCCGGGATGACGCGCTTTGAGGTTCATCGGCAATGCCGAACGCAAATTGGCAAAACCCGAATGCATCTCGCCGCAGATCGAACGGCAGCGCGCCCGGGCCGCCCGCGAGGCCGGCAACAAGCCGGCTTCCGGTTTGATCTCGTTGAGATACTCGGCAATCGCCAAGGTGTCCCAGATGCGCATGCCGTCGTGAACCAGGCACGGGACCAGGATCGATGGCGAGAGCAGCAACAGCTCGGCGCGATTAGCCGGGTCCTCGACCGGCACGACCTCCTCGGCAAACTCCAAACCGGCCATGCGGCACAGGAGCCAGCCGCGCAACGACCAAGAGGAATAGTTTTTGCTACTGATCGTCAGGGTGGCCATGGTCATCACAATGGTCCCTCGATTGAAACCGATGAGGTGACGTCCACTCGTCCCGAAGGATCGATGGTCGGCGTGGGTCGGCCACGCAAGCCGCGGGCCAATCAACGCAGCCTCTGCCCAAAAAAGGTTCAGACCCGCGCAATGATCTATCAAAATTTCGAGGCCTACGCCGAGGGTGTTGCGCCGTTACGCGGCATGGCCGGATGCGCCGCCGCGGCATTGCGCTCGCTGCCGCCCGGGATCGCACAAAGCGCGCTCGAGCGCGCCGGCGCGGCGATCTGCGAACTGATCGCCCGGGCCGGGTTGACGCATCGCCGGCCGGCCTTTGCGATCGATCGGGTCATGGTTGATGGCGTCCCGCTGGCGGTGCGCGAAGAGGTCGTCGACGCCACCCCGTTCGGAAGCCTGCTGCATTTTGCCAAGCCGGCGCCGACGGCCCAGCCGCGGGTGCTGGTCGTGGCGCCGATGTCGGGTCATTTTGCGACGTTGCTGCGCGGCACGGTCGAGACATTGTTGGCCGAACACGAGGTGTTTATCACCGACTGGCACAACGCGCGCGACGTGGCCCTCGACGATGGCGGCTTCGGCTTCGACGACTTCATCGACCATGTGATCCGGTTTCTCGACCGCATCGGTCCCGGCGCCCACATCGTCGCGGTCTGCCAGCCTTGTGTCGCGGTTTTGGCTGCGGTCGCGGTGATGGCCGAAGACCGTCACCGGGCGACCCCGCACAGCATGACGCTGATGGCCGGGCCGATCGATGCGCGCATCAACCCGACCGCCGTCAATCGATTGGCGACCAGCCGCCCGCTGGGTTGGTTTGAACGCACCTTGATCGATGTCGTGCCGCCACGCCATCGCGGCGCCTGGCGCCGGGTCTATCCCGGACATGCCCAGCTCGCCGCCTTTATGAGCATGAATATCGTCCGCCACATCAAGGCTCAGCTCGACCTGTTCTGTCATCTTGCCAATGGCGAGACCGAAAAAGCGGCGGCGATCCGCAAATTCTATGATGAGTATTTCGCGGTTATGGATTTGCCGGCGGAGTTTTACCTGGAGACCGTGCGCGCGGTGTTCCAGGAACACGCCTTGCCGCGGGGGCGGCTGGCTTGGCGTGGACACCCGGTCGATACCGGCGCCATCCGCCACACGGCGCTGCTGACGGTCGAAGGCGAGCGCGACGATATTTGCGCCGTCGGCCAGACCGCGGCGGCGCAGGAACTCTGTTTTCGCCTGCCGCGCTACCTAAAGCGGCATCATGTCCAGACTGGCGTCGGCCATTACGGCGTGTTCAACGGCCAACGCTGGAGCCGGTTCATCTATCCGTTGCTGCGCGACACGATCTACGCCAACGACTGAACCCGCGGGCGCGGCGCCGATCGCGACGCCGCCTCTTATCGCGACAAGGCGACCCGGCAGCCGACTGCGCCGGCGACCGCGATCAGCGCGTCGTCGGAATTGCCGGCGGCGTGATCTCGGTCGTCTGGTAATCGGCCGGAGCGATTATCTCCATGAATTCCATGTCATCCGACCAGTCATAGAGGTTGTGCACGATCCCCGGACGCTGGTGGACGCAGTCGCCGGTCTCGACCAACGTATCGACGCCGTCATAGTCGAACTTGGCCCAGCCGCGGATCATGTAGACGACATGGATATCGGCGGTGTGGATATGAAAGCCGGTCCCGCCTTTGGCTTCGGACGACGGGCGTGCCGCGCGCACCAGCTGCACGCGCAACCTGCCGTGGGTCGCCTCGATGACCCCCATATCGCGGTAGACAAAAAACGCGCGCAGCCCGCCATCCGAATAGCGCGCTTCCGGTGAATTGGCCTTTTGATGCGTAAACAGCGTGTCGTTCATGACCAGCCCCTCAACCCGCCTGGCAAATTATCGACCGGCCTCTATTGCGGCGCAACAAGAAAATTGTGACTGGATCACTGTATATTCTGCTATTTAAATGTGCGACGCACAAATGCCGGGCAGTCAGGGGCTGCATTTTCGGGCATTTTCGACAATATGCGTGGCTCAACCGACGCGGCCGCACCAGCCAAAGCGCATCCGGCCGCAGGGCTCGATCGAGCCAACCGACCGGAAGCGTTTTTTCGACAAACCGCCATCCGATCGCCCGAACCGTTGCACCGCAGCCGCCGGCACATTATTCCGGGTCGCTCGCGCCTGTGGCGGCGCGCGGTGAAACGCCGGCGGAAGGCGCATGCCTGGCAAGGGGATCGCGATGAGGCGACAGCTGCACCTCAACCTGTTCATCCACAGCCGTGGCCACCATGAGGCGGCGTGGCGGCATCCGGCCACCTCGCCGCTGGCGCTGACCGATATCCGCTATTACCAGGATCTAGCGCAGCGCGCCGAGGCCGCGCGGTTCGACTCGATCTTTTTCGCCGACCAACTGGCCCTGGCCGAGGATGTCGGCCAGGCGGCGCGCGCCTGGCTCGAACCCGTCACTCTGCTTGCCGCCCTCGCGGTGTCGACCCGGCATATCGGGTTGATCGCCACCGCCTCGACCACCTACACCGAACCCTTCAACCTCGCCCGCCAGTTCGCCACGATCGATCACATCAGCAACGGCCGCGCCGCCTGGAACATCGTCACGTCGTGGCTGGCGACCGCGGCGCGCAACTTCGGCGGTGCGGCGCAGCTGAGCCACGCCGACCGCTACGCCCGCGGCGAGGAGTTCATGGCGGTGGTCAAGGCGCTGTGGGACAGCTGGGCGGAGGATGCGGTGGTCGACGACCGCGCCGCCGGCCGCTATGCGCGCCCCGAGCGGATCCGCCCGATCAACCACCGCGGCGACTTCTATTGCGTGGCCGGCCCGTTGAACCTGCCGCGCTGTCCCCAGGGACGGCCGGTGCTGGTGCAGGCGGGCTCGTCCGACACCGGCCGTCGCTTTGCCGCACGCCACGCCGAGGCGGTGTTCACCGCCCATCTCGAAAAACAGAGTGCGCGCCGGTTTTACGGCGAACTCAAAGCGCTGGCCGCCGCCGAGGGCCGCAACCCCGACCACGTGTTGGTTTTGCCGGGGCTCAGCGCGATGATCGCGGCGAGCGAGAGCGAGGCGCAGCGGCTGGTGCGCGAGGTCAACGCGCTGACCGACGTCGAGGTCGGGCGCAGGCGACTGTCAAACCGCTTCGGCGGGCACGATTTTTCGCATCTGCCGCTGGACCGCCCGCTGTCGCCGGACGACTTCCCCGACCCCGGCTCGGTCGAGGCCGCGCGCAGCCGCACCGAAGTGATCCTCAACCTCGTCCGACGCGACCGCCCCACCCTGCGCCAGCTGCTCGGCTATCTGGCCGGTGCGCGCGGACATTATGTGACCGCCGGCACACCCGAGCAGATCGCCGATTTGATCCAGGACTGGTTCGATGACGGCGCCGCCGACGGCTTCAACATCATGCCGCCGCTGCTGCCCAACCAGCTCGATGTCTTCAGCACCGAAGTGATCCCGCTGTTGCAGCGGCGCGGCCTCTTCCGCACCGATTATCAGGGCCCCACCTTGCGCGACCATTACGGTCTGCCGCGGCCGGCAAGCGGGTTCGACGCGGCCTGAGCACGCCCGCGGGCACCGTTCGGGCGACAGCAGACGGAGCCGGTGGACCTGACCGCGACAAGCCTGGCCCTCGCCCTCTCGCTGGCGGTGCTCGCGGCCGCCCTCGTCGCCGATCGCCGCCCTTACCGGCCGGGCAAGCGCAATTGGGTGCCGGTGATGATCGCCGCCCTTGCCGCGAGCCTGGTGCTGGTCCGCCATCTCCTGACCCTGCTCGGTTGACGCCCGCCTTGCGGAAGATCAGCGGCGAGGTGTCGGATTTGGATGATCAGAACACTTCGGGGATCAAGCGAAACGGATAGTCCGACTCTTTATAGTCGCCCTTCGGCTGCCGTTTCGGGAAATGCACATGCTCACGCGGCAACTCCTGATAGGGGATTTTGCTCAGGATGTGCGTGATCGTGTTGAGGCGCGCCCGCCTTTTGTTGTCGGAGCGGACCACATACCATGGCGCCCAGGCGGTGTCGGTGGCGCGAAACATCTCATCGCGCGCCCGCGAATAGTCGTACCAGCGCCCATAGGATTTCAAATCGAGACCAGACAACTTCCAGATCTTGCGCGGATCATCGACCCGCGCTTCCAGTCGCCGCGCCTGCTCTTCCGGGCTGACCTCGAGCCAATATTTGAGCAGGATGATCCCGGCGTCGACGATCGCGCGCTCGAACATCGGCGTGACCAATAAAAAACGGCGCGCTTGGTCGTCCGTACAAAATCCCATGACGCGCTCGACCCCGGCGCGGTTGTACCAGCTGCGGTCGAAGATCACGATCTCCCCGCCGGCCGGCAGGTGCGGGATGTAGCGCTGCGCATACATTTGGGTCGTCTCGCGCTCGGTCGGCGCCGGCAACGCGACGACGCGAAAGATCCGCGGGCTCACCCGCTCGGTGATCGCCTTGATCGTGCCGCCCTTGCCCGCGCCGTCACGCCCCTCGAAGACAATGCACGCCTTAAGCCCGGAATGGACGGCCCAAAGCTGCAGCTTGACCAGTTCAACATGCAGGCGCGTCAGTTCGCGCTCATAATCTTTGCGTTCCATCTTGTCGCCGCCCGGCGCGTTATCGACCGCGCTGACCATCGCCATACCTCCCGATCTGCGATTGCGATTTTTGGCGGTGGATTTCAATCCCGCCCCCGCCTCCCGGTGGCGGTCATTTCGCCGCCGAACCCCGGCTTGTCGCGGCGCGCGGCTAGCTCCAGGTCAGGAAAAAGCCGATATCGCCGGGCATGCCGCCCGGATAGTCGAGCACTTCGGCCTTGAGGCCAAAACCCAGCGGCCGCAGATGATCGCGCCAGAACTCGAAGCCCGCTTTCGGGCGACCCTCCAGGGTCTGCGGCCAGTCGTCCTCCCGGTTGTTGATGCGGCGGCCGCGATCGGTGCACATCGTGTTGGGAAAGCGGTAGACCTGAACCTCTCTCGCGCCGTGTTCGGCGGCATGGCTGATCAGCTGCATGACTTGCGCCAGCAATTGCTCCGGGGTCCGATCCGGCGGCCGCGAAAATTCCGCCATCACCGCTTTTTGCTGCTCTTCCTGCGCTTGCCGGCGGCGCATTTCCTCGGCCGCCTTTTGTGCCTCGAGCTGGGCCATGCGGCGGCGTAGGTCGTCGGCAGAGAAAATGCCAGATTGGGCGGCGCGGTTGGTGTCGGACATGGGGGCCTCTCTGTTCAAAGGGCGATCACCGCCCGGGTGTGGCGCGCGATCATCAGATTTTCGTCGGTCGCGATCACCAGCGCCTTGACCCGGCTTGACGGCGTGCTGATCCAGGGGCGGTGATCACGATTGGCGGCCTCGTCCAAGTCGAGCCCAAGCCAAGCGCAGGCGCGGCAGATCGCGGCCCGCACCGGGGCGGCGTTCTCTCCGACCCCGGCAGTGAACACGACCGCGTCGAGCCCGCCCAACGCCGCGGCCAGAGAAGCGACATGGCGGGCAACCCGGTAGCAGAACAGCTCGACCGCAAACTTGGCTCGCGGGTCCGAACTGGCGAGCAATTCACGGAAATCCGACGACACCCCGGACAGCCCAACCATCCCCGAGCGGCGATAAAGCAGATCGACCAGCGCCTCGGCGCTCATCTTTTTTTGCTGGATCAGGTGCAGCACAACCCCGGGGTCGAGTTCGCCGCAGCGTGTCCCCATCGGCAAGCCGTCAAGCGCGGTAAAACCCATCGTCGTCGCCACCGACACGCCGGCTTTGATCGCGCAGGCCGAGCACCCATTGCCGAGATGCGCCACCACCACCCGGCCATCCGCCAATTCCGGCGCGCGAACGCGCAGCGCCGCGGCGATGTATTCATAGGACAACCCATGAAAGCCGTAGCGCCGCACCCCCTCCTCGAACAGCGAATAGGGCAAGGCAAACGCCTGTTCGATCTCGGGAGCGCTGCGGTGGAACGCGGTGTCAAAGCAGGCCACCTGCGGCAGGTCGGGTTCGAGGCGCAGCGCCATCCTGATCGGGGCGAGGTTGTGCGGCTCGTGGAGCGGTGCCAGCGGCACCAGCGCGTCGAGCTCGGCCAGCAGCTCGGGCGTGACCCGCACCGGGCGCGAATGGCGCAGGCCGCCATGCACGACGCGATGGCCGAGGGCGGCAAGCCGGCGGCCGCCAAGCCGCTCGCGCGCCCACGACATGATCACCGACAGCAGCTCGCTGGAATTGGACGCCGGCGCGTCGCCCAGTGGCGGCGGCGCGATGGCTGCCCCGTCGGGGCCGACGGCGCGGGCCTTGGGCGATATCCCGACCCCCTCGACCTCACCCCCGAGCAGCCGCGTTTCGCCTTCGTAAAAACCGAATTTGAGCGACGACGATCCGGCATTGAGGACGCCGATCAACGGCTCGCGCGTTAGGGTCATGCGAGGCCTTTCCTTTCGCCCAGGATGTGCGGGGGCGTCCTCGCGACCGATCATAGCGCAGCTCGCGGCGCCGGCCTAATGAAGCGATCGGCAACTTCGCCCGATACCCTGACAGACGCCGCTAAGGCCGCTAACATTCCCGGCGCTGGGTTTCAGCGACCGGGTTTCAAAATCGCCCCGGTCAACCACGGCAGGGGTGCGATGCAGATCATCGACGCGCAAATTCACCTCTGGGGCAGCGGTTTGCCGAGCAACCTCTCGCACCGCCAGGTCACCGCCTTCACCCCGGCCGAGGCCATCGCGCTGATGGACGAAGCCGGGGTCGATGGCGCGGTTATTCATCCGCCGGGCTGGGACCCGAACGCGACCGCGATGGCGCTGCAGGCGGTGCGGGATTATCCGGGTCGCTTTGCGATCATGGGCTCGCTGCCGCTCGACGAGCCGCAGTCGCGGGCGCGCATCGCTGGCTGGCGAGCGCAGCCGGGCATGCTCGGCCTGCGCTACACGTTTTTGGCGGATCCGGCGCGGCGGCGGCTTGCCGATGGCAGCCTCGAATGGCTGTGGGCGGCGGCCGAGGCCGCCGGCGTGCCGATCGCGATGCTGGCCACGGATTCGCTCGCCGCATTGGGGCGCATTGCCGAGCGTCACCCCGGGCTGCGGCTGACGATCGATCATCTGGGCGGTCGCGGCGGAACAACCACCCTGAAGGACGCCGCGGCAATGACCCATATGCCCGAGTTGCTGGCCTTGGCAAAATTTCCGAATGTCGCGGTCAAGGCGACCGGCGTGCCGCATTATTCGAGCGAGGCTTACCCGTTTGCCGGCATGCAGGTCTGGCTGCGCCAGGTCTATGACGCGTTTGGGCCGGAACGGATGTTTTGGGGCACCGACATCACCAAGATGCGCTGCTCGTGGCGCCAATGCGTGACGATGTTCACCGAAGAGCTTCCCTGGCTCGGCGAGGACGACAAGCGCCTGATTATGGGCGAGGCGCTGTGTGCGTGGTGGGGATGGCAGCGCCAAGCATAGGCTGCGCGCCGCGCCGCGCCCGGGCCAGGCCCCGGTTTGCGCGCGCCGACCACCCCGCGCTCGGTTGATCGTTGATCCAATGCCCGGCGGAGAATGCCGATGCTGAGACATCTGCTGAGCGAAATCTTCGGCATCGTTGCCGCAACCGGCGCCGGCCTCCGCACGCCGGGTTCGGCCGATAGCGCGCTGATCGACGATCTCGTCGCCGCCAACTGGATCCTCGCGCAACAGGGCGTTATCGACGGGTTCGGCCATGTCAGCGCCCGCCACGACAAGCACCCCGACCGCTTTCTGCTGGCGCGAAGCATGGCGCCGGCGCTGGTCACGGCCGCCGACATCATGGAGTTCGGGCTCGACAGCGAGGCTCTCGACGCGCGCGGGCGCACCCCCTATCTCGAGCGCTTCATCCATGGCGAGATCTACCGGACGCGCCCCGAAGTGCAAGCGGTTGTCCACAGCCACTCGCCGGCGGTGATCCCGTTCGGGGTTGTCGAGGTGGCGCTGCGGCCGGTGTTTCATCTCGCCGGCTTTCTCGGTGCGGGCGTTCCGGTGTTCGAGATCCGCGAGGCGGGCGGGCCGGCGACCGACATGCTGGTCCGCGACCCGGCGCTCGGGGCGGCGCTGGCGCGGACCTTGGGCGATGCGCCGGTGGCGCTGATGCGCGGCCACGGCAATGTCGTCGTCGGTGGTTCGATCCGGGAAGCCGTGTTCCGGGCGATCTATACCGAGGTCAATGCCCGGCTCGCGAGCGAGGCGCTGCGGCTTGGCGGCGGCAGGGTGGTGTTTTTGAACCCGGATGAGGCGGCCGCCGCAGCGGCGACCAATCGCGCCCAGATCGGCCGGCCGTGGGAATTGTGGAAGGAACAGGCGCTGGCCGGTCGCCGATAGGCGGCGGGCGTCGAAAGGCGGCGGTTTGGCTCGGAGCATGCCCGAACCGGCGCGACGCCGGTCGCCGGGTGGCCCAGCCGACCGCCAAGCGCGGCGGCGCGGGCGACAGGCGAGCGGCGGGTTGCGCCGGTCGCGCGGCGATCCCACTGGCCGGCGCGGGGCCGTTGCAGCTAAGGGCCTCGGCGTCTAATCTCGGCGCCAGCGCGGCCTTGTCACGGTTGCCGGAGGGGTGGCCGAGCGGTTGAAGGCGCACGCCTGGAAAGTGTGTAGACGGTGATGAATCGTCTCGCGGGTTCGAATCCCGCCCCCTCCGCCAGATGTGAAAACCCGCATTGCGCGGATTTTTACCCATCCCTGCCGCCATAGGCAGACGGGCGATGGGGGTCCGTGCCTCTCCCGGGACCGCATCGCGAGATAGCGAGACCGGCCGCGCCGCGCCGCCATTGAGCCCGGGTGCGAGCGACCTATAGCGATATATAGCGACCTATAGCGATATATACTGAGCGCGAAACTCGCCGGGGGCATGATGCCGAACATCCTGATTGCCGAGGGCACACCTTCTGTCTGGCAGGCGCAGCGGGCGCGGTTCGGCCTTCCCGCCAATTTTTCGCTGTTTGCCGAGGCGGTTCGCTTGCACCGCCCCGAGATCCGCTGCACGGCGGTGAATATCGCCGATCACGAAGCCTTGCCGTTGGGCGCCACCTGGTCGGATTTCGACGGGGTGATGATCCCCGGCTCCCCGCTGCACATTTACGATCCCTCGGCCTATGTCACCCGGCAGATCGATTTTGTGCGCGCGGCTCTTGGCGCCGGCCTGCCGGTGTGGGGCAGCTGCTGGGGTCTGCAACTGGCAACCGTGGCGCTTGGCGGCACGGTCCGGCGCAATCCGCGCGGACGCGAACTGCCGATCGCGCGGGCCATTACGGTGACCGCGGCCGGCCGTTGGCACCCGCTGCTCGCCTCCCGCCCCGCGGTTTTCGACGCGCTTTGCTCGCATCTCGACGAGATTGAAACACTGCCGCCGCATTCGCAGGTGCTGGCCGCCAACGAACTCTCGGCGGTTCAGGCGCTGGCCGTAACCACCCCGGGGCGCGGCAGCTTCCACGGCACGCAATACCATCCCGAGCACAATCTGGCGGTTTCGGCCGCCTTGCTCGAATTGCGCGCCGAAGAGCTGGTCGGCGAAGGGTTTGCCGCCAACACCGACGAGGTCCTGGCGATCGTCGCCGATTATCGCCGCCTGCATGCCGACCCCGGCCGCCGCGATGTGATTTGGCGGTATGGGATAGCGAGCGAGATCATGGATCCGCTGCGGCGGACAACCGAGATCGGCAATTGGCTGCGGACCGTCGTCGCGCCGCATCGGGTCGCGGCCTAGCTGTTGGAGCCAAGCAGGTTGTTCCGTCGCGCGACGGGCAACGGCCCGCCGGCTCGGCTCGCGGCCGCCGCCTCGGCTTGGCCGCCGCCTCGGCGCATCGCGCGCTGGAAAACACGGGCGCTGTGTGCGAGGCTCAAGCTGAACCAATCGGAGGTGTTGCGATGAGCCCGCTCGATGTCGCCGACAACAAGGTCGCGGACCCCCATGACGGGACGGTCGCCTACGTGCCGCCGCTCGAGCGCACCGCAGGACAGCCGGAACCGATCGCGGCCAATGGCGGCCTGTCCTACATGGCGTTCGACAAGGACGGCGATGCCGGCACCGCCAAGGCGCTCGAAGACGCGCTCGCCGAAATCGCCTCGGGCGAGAGCCGGCGGGTCAGCGAGATGATCGCCCAGGCGCCGCCGGGCCCGATCAAGACCAATTGGGGCCTCGGGTTCCGCGACTATGACGAATGCGTCGAATACATCCGCCAGTCGAACACATTGAAGGCCCCGCCAGGCGGGGTGGCGTTGCCGCTGCCCTATACCGTCTATGAGCGGCCGAGCTATTCGGTGGTTCCGTCAAACGCGATCTGGCGCGACCCGGCGCGCGCCGACATCGCAGCGATTTTGCGCCAGAACGAGCGCGGCAAATGGCGGCGCGACCTCTATTTCCCGCAGGTATTGCGCGATGCGCGGCGCATCGGCGAATACTACCCCGGCCTCTCGCCCGAGAGCCCGGAATGCATGGACAAGCTCGGCCTGGCGCTGGCCCATCTCGAGTCCAAATGCACCAATATCTACGATGCGGCGGAGGTGGAAAGCGTCTACTATCCGGAGATTGAGAAATTACTGCTCGAATTCTTTCCGGACGCGACCGACGCGCTGGTCTACAACCACGACGTCTTCGACAAGGATTATACCGGCGACCGCACCGAGGATCAGGACGGCAAGAACCCGGGGGTCAACGCCAATTACGCCAACCTCGTGCACAACGACCTCAATGACAACAGCGGCCGCGTGCGGTGCCGCGAATTGCTGACCAAAAATTTGCGCAATTTCGGGCGTCAGCAGCACTACACCGAGGAAGAGGCCGACGCGAAGATGTCGCGGCGGTTCATGTCGATCAACCTCGCCAAGCCGATCGAAACCGTCGAGCAATTCCCGTTTGTGCTGTGCGCCTGGCCGTCCTTCGCCGACCAGCCCTACATCACCAACTACCGGATCTACGACGACCGGGTCGGCGAGACCACCCGTTTTACCTATCGTCCCGACCACGAATGGTATTGGTTCCCGCAGCAGAAGCCGACCGAAGTCTCGATGCTCAAATGCTATGATTCGGTGACCGACGGCTCGATTTCGCGTTGGTCGTTCCATACCGCCTGCATCGACCCGACCGTGCCGCGCAACGCGCGTTGCCGCAAGAACGTCGTGGTCCGCTCCTTCGTCTTCTTCTAGGAAGAGCGGGAGAGGCGGGCGGAAGGCGCCGCCGCCGCGGCGGGAGGTGACGACCGGCGCGTTCGCGCAAGCGCCGGTTGGCAGTCGACGGGGCGCAAAGGAAGGTATGATGAAAGCTGGCGTGGTTTATCCGCAGGTCGAACTGGGCGGCGATGTCGGCGCGGTCAAGGCGTTCGCCCAGGCGGCGGAGGATCTGGGTTACGACCATATCGTGATCTATGACCATGTTCTGGGGGCCGTGCATGCCGGCAGAGAACCTCCGCTGACCGGACCCTACAAGGAGACCGACCCGTTCCACGAGCCGCTGGTCACCTACGCCTACCTTGCCGGCCTCACCAAGCGGCTCGAACTGGTCACCGGGGTCATCATCCTGCCGCAGCGCCAGACCGCGTTGTTCGCCAAACAGGCGGCCGATGTCGACCTGTTCTCCGACGGTCGGCTGCGCCTCGGCGTCGGGGTCGGGTGGAATTGGGTCGAGTATGACGGGCTCGAAATGTCGCGGCATTTCCGCCGCCGCGGCCGGCGGCAGGAGCAGCAGATCGCGCTGATCCGCAAATTATGGGAAGAGCCGGTGGTCGAATACGCCGACGCCGACCACAAGATCGACCGGGCCGGAATTCTGCCCCGCCCGAAACGCCGCATTCCGATATGGCTTGGCGGCTTTAGCGAGGCCGCTTACGACCGCGCGGCGCGGATCGGCGACGGCTTTCTGTTTTCGGGTCGGACGCAAACCGAGGCGGTGCAGATCAAGGCGAAAATCGAAGCCAAGCTCGCCGCGCTCGGCCGCGACAAGGCCGCCTTCGGCTTTGAATCGATCCAGCAATACAGCCGCGGCGACAACCAGTGGCCGGGCGATATTGCGGCCTGGCGGCAGGCCGGGGGGAGCCACATCTCGGTTGTGACCATGGGGGCGAACCTCGCCACCGTAGACGCCCATATCGACGCGATCCGCCGCTGGCGCGCGGTCTACGAGGCGGTCGGGTAAGCCGCGCCGCCGCCCCGCCGGCCGAGCAAAGAAGCGGTCGCAGCAACCAAAACCGCGCCGCGGCCGGCGGCGATTTTCCGCGGTGGACCGGGCCCGGCATCCTGTCTTATGTCCTACCCGGCCACGGCCTTTGAGGAGGAGAAAAAGATGTTCAGCCATGTCATGGTCGGCAGCAACGACATCGCGCGGTCGAAGAAGTTCTACGACGCGCTGTTTACCGCGATCGGCGGGCAGCCCGGCACAGAGGTGCGCGAGGGCCGGCTCGCCTACACGCATAACGGCGCCCGTTTCATGGTGACCAAACCGATCGACGGCAAGCCGGCGACGCCCGCCAATGGCGGTACGATCGGATTCTCGGTCGGCGACCCCAAGCTCGCCGAAGCCTGGCACAAGGCCGGCGTCGCCAATGGCGGTACCTCGATCGAGGATCCGCCCGGCGTGCGCCCGAATGGCGCTTATCTTGCCTATCTGCGCGATCCGGACGGCAACAAACTCGTCGCGGTCGCGCGGCCGGCGAGCTGAGCTTTGCCACAAACGGGACCGCCCTTCTTGGGCGGTCCCGTCCCCGGCGGGGGAGAACCTCGGCCGCACGGCAAGATTTGCCCATTCTGAACCGGCGGCCGCCGGTCTTTTTGCATTGACCGCGATTGCCGGGCCGATCGCCTTGCCTGCCGCCGGGAAAGCGGCGCGCGGCCGATCATTCGATGCTGCTATGCTTGCCCGCCGACGCAAAAGGCTGACGGCTCGGCGCGATGCACAGGAGATCCCACCCATGACGATCGATGTAGCGACCGGCATCGCCCGCATTCTCAAACAGGAGGGTGTGGGTTGGGTTTCCACCTTCCCGGTGTGCCGGGTGAATAACGCGCTTGGCCGGGAGGGGGTGCCGATGCTGATGATGCGCGACGACCGCTACGCCGTCGCGGTCGCCGACGCGTTCTCGCGCATCACCGCCGGCGCCAAGATCGGGGTCGCCACCTTCCAGGGCGGCGTCAATGCCGCCGGCATGCAATACGCCTATGCCGGCATGGCGCAAGCCTTTGAGGACGGCTCGCCGGTTCTGTGCATCACCGACGGCGTGCCGGCCGGCGCCTCGGGCAACAGCCAATACGATGTCGCCTCGGCGATGAAGACCGTGTCGAAGTGGTTCGGCTATCTCGACCGGCCCGAGCGCACGCCCGAGCTGATGCGCCGCGCCTTCACGATGCTGCGCAGCGGCCGGCCGGGCCCGGTGATCCTGGCCATTCCCAACGCCACCGCCACCTATGACGAGACCGCCGACCCTTACCATCCGGTCAAGGGCTGGAAATCGGCTCCCGACCCGGCCGATGTGAAGGCCGCCGTCGACCGGCTGCTGCAAGCCAAGAGCCCGCTGATCTATGCCGGCGAGGGGGTCATCTACGCCGGCGCCGCCGACGAATTGAAAGCGCTGGCCGAGCTCGTCAATGCGCCGGTGATCACGACGCTCAAAGCCAAGGGCGCCTTTCCCGAAGACCATCCGCTGTTTGTCGGCGTGCGCGGCGACCAGGTGGCGCATTACCTCAACCACAGCGACCTGATCCTCGCGATCGGCTCGAGCCTGTCGCCGGGCCGCTTCAGCCACGGCATTCCCGAGCCGGCGAAAAAGACCATCATCCACTGCAATGTCGACGAGTTGCACATCAACAAAATGTATCCGACCGCGCATGCGGTGCTCGGCGATGCGCGCCTGACCTTGGCGGCGCTGTGCCGCGAAGTGTCGGACCGCACCGCCGGCGCCGGCCGCAAGGCGGGCGATGTGGTGGCGGAAATCAAGGCGGTGCGCGACCAGGCCCTCGCCCGCTACCGCCAGGTCATGAATTCCGACGAGACGCCGATCAACCCGTACCGGGTGTATGGCGATCTGATGCAGGTGCTGGATCTGAAGAATTCGTTTGTGACGCATGAGAGCGGCAATACCCGCGACCAGCTCTCGACCGTCTTCGACACCTTGATCCCGCGCGGTTTTCTCGGCTGGGGCAATGTCTCGACCTTGGGCTTTAGCCTGGCGGCGGCGATTGCCGCCAAAAAGGCGTTTCCAGAGAGGGCGTCGGTGGCGGTGACCGGCGAGGCGGGGCTCGGCTACATGCTCGGCAATCTCGAGGTGCTCTTGCGCGAGAAGCTCGGGGTCACGATCGCTCACATCTCCAATGGCGGCTTTGCCGGCTACGGGCCCGGCTTCTGGGGGGCGGGACATGATCCGTTCACCCACCGGGTGCTGGGCCCCGACGAGGTCGATATGTCAAAGGTGATCGGCGCGCTGGGCTTCCACACCGAGCGGGTCACGGCGCCCGCGGCAATCATTCCGGCGCTCAAGCGGGCGCTCGAAATCAATAATTCGGGCCGCCCGGCCTATATCGAATTTGTCTGCTGCCAATACCCGGTCTACGGCCAGTGGGTCGGCCGCGGCGAGGGTTAAACACATGCTTGGGTTCCTGCGCAGGCAGGAACCCATGTCGCCTGCGCTCGAGCGGTTGCACGATGGATCCCTGCCTTCGCCGGGATCCGGTAAAGAGGAGCGATGCCGGAGCTGATCGCCGTCGCTGCCATGCGGGGCAATTCGGGGTTCCTGCGAAGGCAGGAACATATCTTCGGACGAACGTGCCGCCTCCCGGTGGGTAAACACATGCTTGGGTTCCTGCGCAGGCAGGAACCCATGTCGCCGGCGAAGGAGCGGTTGCAGGATGGATCCCTGCCTGCGCCGGGATCCGGCAAACGCGCGGGGCAATTCGGGGTTCCTGCGTAGGCAGGAACCCATGTCGCCTGCGCTCGAGCGGTTGCACGATGGATCCCTGCCTTCGCCGGGATCCGGTAAACGCGCGGGGCAAATCGAGGTTCCGGCGCCGGCCGGAACTCTTTTCACCGGCAAACGAGCGGTTGTACGATGGATCCCTGCCTGCGCCGGGATCCGATAAAGAGGAGCGATGCCGAGGCCGATCTCCGTCGCTGGCATGCGGCGCAAATCGGGGTTCCTGCGCAGGCAGGAGCCCCATTGCTCCGGCGCTCGAGCGGTTGCACGATGGATCCCTGCCTGCGCAGGGACCCGACAAACGCGCGGGGCAATTCGAGGTTCCTGCGAAGGCAGGAACCCATTTCGCCGGCGAAGGAGCGGTTGCAGGATGGATCCCTGCCTTCGCCGGGATCCGGTAAGCGCGCGGGGCAATTCGAGGTTCCTGCGAAGGCAGGAACCCATTGCACCGGCGAACGAGCGGTTGCAGGATGGATCCCTGCCTTCGCCGGGATCCGACAAACGCGCGGGGCAATTCGAGGTTCCTGCGCAGGCAGGAACCCATTTCGCCAGCGCTCGAGCGGTTGCAGGATGGATCCCTGCCTGCGCAGGGATCCGATAAACGCGCGGGGCAATTCGAGGTTCCTGCGAAGGCAGGAACCCATTTCGCCAGCGAAGGAGCGGTTGCAGGATGGATCCCTGCCTGCGTAGGGATCCGACAAACGCGCGGGGCAATTCGAGGTTCCCTGCGCCGGCAGGAACCCTTTTCACCGGCGAAGGAGCGGTTGCAGGATGGATCCCTGCCTGCGTAGGGATCCGACAAACGCGCGGGGCAATTCGAGGTTCCCTGCGCCGGCAGGAACCCTTTTCACCGGCGAAGGAGCGGTTGCAGGATGGATCCCTGCCTTCGCAGGGACCCGATAAGCGCGCGGGGCAATTCGGGGTTCCTGCGAAGGCAGGAACCCATTTCGCCAGCGAAGGAGCGGTTGCAGGATGGATCCCTGCCTTCGCCGGGATCCGATAAAGGCGCGGGGCAATTCGAGGTTCCTGCGTAGGCAGGAACCCATTGCTCCGGCGAAGGAGCGATTGCAGGATGGATCCCTGCCTTCGCAGGGACCCGATAAGATGCACAGGGTGGCCGCGAGCCTCGGGTCCCTGCCCCATGTTCCGGTCCGCACGATGCCGTTCGTCTATCTCCTTGCCTCGAAACCGTATGGGACTCTCTACGTCGGTTCGACCTTCGAACTCGCGCGCCGCGTTTGGCAGCACAAAACGCGCGCCATCCCCGGCTTTACCGCCAAATACGGCGTGGACCGTCTCGTGTGGTTCGAAACCCATGAACGCCTCGAGACAGCATTAGTCCGGGAACGGCAAATCAAGAAGTGGAAGCGTGACTGGAAAATCAATCTGATCGAACGCGAAAACCCGCACTGGGCTGATCTTTACCCGTCCCTGTCGCCGTAGTGCGGCAGCCGAGATGTCGGCAAACCGCGCGGTGGTTTAAATCGCCGAAGTCCGGTAAGCTATTCTTGATCAGTCTCTTCGAGGAAACCATGCCGAAGCTGATCCCCGTCGCTGACATGCGGCGCAAATCGGGGTTCCTGCGAAGGCAGGAACCCATTTCGCCGGCGAAGGAGCGGTTGCAGGATGGATCCCTGCCTGCGCAGGGACCCGACAAACGCGCGGGGCAATTCGAGGTTCCTGCGTAGGCAGGAACCCATTGCTCCGGCGCTCGAGCGGTTGCAGGATGGATCCCTGCCTGCGCCGGGATCCGACAAAGAGGAGCGATGCCGAAGCTGATCCCCATCGCTGGCATCGGGGGCAAATCGAGGTTCCGGCGCCGGCCGGAACCCATTGCTCCGACGAACGAGCGGTTGCAGGATGGATCCCTGCCTGCGCCGGGATCCGATAAACGCGCGGGGCAATTCGGGGTTCCGGCGCCGGCCGGAACCCATTGCTCCGACGAACGAGCGGTTGCAGGATGGATCCCTGCCTGCGCCGGGACCCGCTAAACGCGCGGGGCAAATCGAGGTTCCTGCGCAGGCAGAACCCTTTTCACCGGCGAACGAGCGGTTGCAGGATGGATCCCTGCCTGCGCCGGGATCCGACAAACGCGCGGGGCAAATCGAGGGTCCTGCGCAGGCAGGAACCCATTGCTCCGGCGCTCGAGCGGTTGCAGGATGGATCCCTGCCTGCGCCGGGACCCGATAAACGCAAGGTTTGATGAAGCGATGCCGAAATTGATCCCGGTCCCCGACGCGTTGAGCAAGCCCTTCTGGGACGCCGTCAACGAGCGGCGGCTTGTCTTGCAGCACTGTGCCCGATGCGACCGCCTGCAATACCCGCCGCAGCCGACCTGCCAATTCTGCAACTCGGCCGCCGGTCTCGCCTGGAAAGAAGTCGAGGGCAAAGGCCATATCGCGACCTACATCGTCATCGAGGACGGCCGGCTTAACCGGCGCATGCCCGACCAGCCCTACAACCTCGCGATGGTGACCCTCGACGCCGATCCGCGGGTCAATTTCTATTCGAACCTGCCCGGCACCCCGCCCTATCAGGTGCCGGTGGGCGCGCCGGTCGAACTGACCTTCGAGGAGGTGGCCCCCGGCCAGCTGATCCACGAATGGCGGGTCGTCGGCTAGGTAGCCGGAGAGCAGTGGCTCTTTTAACGCAAGGCCAATCGCATCGACCGGATACCAGTGGCGGCGCGACAAGGATGGGCTCGGCGTCACCCGGCGCGCCGCGCGATGGTTCTCCCCTCGTCGTTCCCGCGTAAGCGGGAACCCAGGGGAAGCGACGTGCGATCGCTCTGGATCCCCGCTTGCGCGGGGATGACGAGGAGGTGGGCGATCTGATCAAAAACGGCCGGAGATAGAGGAAAGGGGGAGCCATGGCGGCATCGACCGGATATCAGTGGCGGCGCGACAAGGACGGGCTCGGGGTCTGGGAGCACCGCGGCAAGGTCGCGGTGGCCGGGGTCGGGCATTCGCCGGTCGACCGCCGCTGGGATGGCGTGTCGATGGACAAGACCTTGGGTGCCTACTCGATCCTCGCCTGCCAAAGGGCGATGGACGACGCCGGGGTCACGCCCGACCAGATCGACGGGGTGATCTGCTGCGACAGCCATATTGCCGGCGGCAGCGGCGGCTCCGCCTCGCAATGGGCGCCGCGGCCCTATTTCGCCCCGCCCTATGATTCGGAATGGGGACTGACCCTGGTCAATGCCCAGTGGCTGATCAGACAGATGCGCCTGCCCAATGTCAAATTCGCCCCGACCGGCGTGCCGACGATCAGCGAAATGGTCGGCATGGCGGCGCAGGCGGTGGGTGACGGCGTGTGCACGACCTGTCTCGTCATCTACCCGACCGGCAATCTCGAAGGCCGCTACCGCCGCGGCGGCGAAAACGCCGACGATTACGCCCGTGGCGCGCGCCAATGGACCGCCCCTTGGGGCAATCACGGCGGCAATGATTTTATCAACATCTTCCCGCACCGTCAGTACTGTCTTCGCTATGGCGGCCAGCACGACGACCTCGCCCCGTTTGTCGTCAACCAGCACCGGAACGGGCTGTTGACGCCATGGGGCTACAATGCCAGCCACAACATGCCGCAGCTGACGATCGAGGATTACGTCAATTCGCGCTACGTCCTCAATCCATTGCGGCTGTGGGATTGCGACCGGCCAGTCCAGGCCTCGGCCGCCTATCTGTTTACGACCGCCGAGCGCGCCCGCGACATGAAGCAGCCGCCGGTTTATGTGCTCAACCACTCGCAGCACAATTTCAGAAAGCGCAGCACCCAGGAAGATCTCGACGAAATCGAGGAATGGACCGACCGCGCCGCCCGCCGCATGTATGAGGGGGCGGGGCTGGGGCCCAATGACGTCGACATCTTCAATCCCTATGACGGCTATTCGATCATGACCCAGTTCTTTCTGGAGGCCTTCCAGTGGCACGGGGTCAAGCGCGGCGACGCCTTCGCCTTCTACAAGGGCGACATCCGGGTCGAAGGGCCGCACCCGCTGTGTTCGTCGGGCGGCAATCTCGGCACCGGGCGCTGCCGTACGGCGATGTACACCGACTCGATCGAGCAACTGCGCGGCACCGCCGGCGCCCGCCAGGTCAAGGTGCGGGCCGAGACCGCGCTCGCCGCCTTCACCACGCCCAGCAATGGCGGCTGGATCATGTTTGGCAAACACCCGGGCTGACGGACCAACCGTGTGAAGGCGCCTTGGCGGTTCCGACTGCGCCGGGCCGACCTGTACTTTTCGAGACCACGACGTTATCTTGGCCCTCCCATGCCGATGACCACCGTCACCAATGTCCCCGCGGACGTGCCGCTAGCCGACGAGTTGGCGGACGAGGACCTGGTCGAGATGGCGAACCTCCCGGAGGAGGATACCGGGATTCCCGGGACGATCTTCGTATCGACGCGCATGGGCAGGCACGGACCGCGTGTGAAGTACTTCGATGGCCGGGCGGGGGAAGCGCAGCCGAGCTGCTCGGTGACGATCGCTGACCCGCCGCGGCTGGTGGCGAACAGCCTGCCGGACCACGTCGTCAGACAGCGCGCCCCGCTGGTGTCCGCGTGGGTCGCTCTCAACCGTGACGCGCTGCTGGAGTTCTGGAACGAGGGGGCGAGCTGGACGCGCGCCGAGGTCTCCCGCTTCCTTGACGGGTTGAAGCGCCTCCAAGAGCGCTGATTCTCCCAAGCCGTCCCCTTTTGCGCAGATTTGCGACGGCTATGCCCCGATGGCGCAGTTCTTCCTCGAGGCCTTCCAGTGGCACGGGGTCAAGCGCGGCGACGCCTTCGCCTTCTACAAGGGCGACATCCGGGTCGAAGGGCCGCATCCGCTGTGTTCGTCGGGCGGCAATCTCGGCACCGGGCGCTGCCGTACGGCGATGTACACCGACTCGATCGAGCAACTGCGCGGCACCGCCGGCGCCCGCCAGGTCAAGGTGCGGGCCGAGACCGCGCTCGCCGCCTTCACCACGCCCGGCAATGGCGGCTGGATCATGTTCGGCAAACACCCGAATTGACGGGTTGCGACACGGCAGACCACCGCCGCGCGGCGATCACTTTCGGCCAGCCCTTTAAGGAGAAGCCTCAGCAAACGTCGGGAGGCGGTATCGAGCGCCGAGGCCGAGGAAGACCGGGATGCGATCCGGGCGCGGCTCGGACCCATCGGCACGTTGCTGCAGATTTTGGCGGCCTTTTATTGCGGCCCATTTCCAGCGACGGGGCACCGGACGCTGGAGCGCGGCCCTGGCCCGTCATGCGGTCCCGGCGCAGGCCGGGACCCATCCGGCAACAATTCGGGTCCCGGACGAAATAGGTTCCTGCCGGCGCCGGACCCAAAGGGTCGCGCAACGGGTTGCGATCGAACAGCGCCGCGCGCTACCAGGAGCCGGTGTTGGGCATGCTGATCCACGGTTCGGCTGGCGGCAGCGCCTGGCCGGCCTGCAACAGCTCGATCGAGATGTTATCCGGGGTGCGGACAAAGGCCATGCGCCCGTCGCGCGGCGGCCGGTTGATCGTCACACCATGGGCGATCAGGGCCTTGCAGGTGTCGTAGATGTTGTCGACGGCATAGGCGAGATGCCCGAAATTGCGGCCGCCGGTATAGACTTCGGGGTCCCAATTGTAGGTGAGTTCCACGGCCGCGTCCTCCTGGCCGGGGGCGGCGAGGAATACGTTGGTGTAGCGGCCTTTTTCGTCGTCGCGGCGACGGATCTCCTTGAGGCCCAGCACGCCGAAAAAGGCGATCGTGTCCTCCAGCGAACTGACCCGGATCATCGTGTGCAGATATTTGGTCATGGCTATCCTCCTCCCGCTCACCGTTCAGAAGGTCCCGAGCACGCGGCTCTTGCCCGGGGTCAGTCGCAGATCAGCGACGCTTTCCTCGGTCAGCGGCCCGACCGAGGTCGGCATCCCGCCGGGAACCGCGGTGCGGGCAGCAGCAAAGGCTTCGTCGGAATCCTCGACCGCGGCCGCGACGATACGCCGGCGCAAGTTCTCGCCGATACCCAAATCGGGCCCGGTGACAAGTATTATCCACCCCTTCACAATCCCCTCCTTTTTAAGGGCGAGTTTATCGGCGACCGCCGCCGCAGGCGGCCCCGATCGTCGGCTGTTTGCCTCCGCCTGCGGTGCGCCAAGAACCACGCGCGGGTCGGCCGGCGCACCCGCGTCTCAGACGCTGTGGCCGCGCCATCGCGTCACGGGCTCGGCACCCCGATCGATTGCAACCGCGCATGGGCGCGGGCGGCGCGCGCTTTCATGCCGTCGAGATAGGTGCTGACATCGTTGCCCGGCAAATTCAGCACCTTGCATCCGAGCCGCCAATATTCCTCGATCTGCGCCTCGCTCTCCGGCGAGCCGCGGGCGAGCTTGCCATGGGCCTGGCACGCGGCCACGATCCGCCGGATCGCCGCCTTGAATTTCGGGTGCTCGAGGTCGAGGTGAACGCCCAGCTGCGCGCTCAGATCGGAATGCCCGTAGGCGATCATGTCGATCCCGTCGACGGCCGCAATCGCCTCGACATTTTCGAGGCCCTCGCGCGACTCGATCGACGGGCACAAGATGATGTTGTCGTTGGCCCAGGGCGCGTATTCGCTGGCGTGGCGGGCGCCATAGCTGCGGTAGGCGGTGTGCGGCCCCTGGCCGGAGATGCCGCGATTGCCGAGCGGCGGGTATTTTGCCAGGCGCACGATCGCCCGCGCCTCGTCGGCATTTTCGACCTCCGACACCTGGATACCCATGATGCCCTGATCGAGAATTCCCGGGATCAGATGCGCGAAGGATTTGTGCAGCCGAACGATCGCCGAAACATTGGTCGCCTGGAACCAGCTCGCCAGATTGGCGATCGTTTCGATGTCGAACGCGCCGTGCTCATGGTCGATCGCACAATAGTCAAAGCCGGCCGCCTCGATGATCCACGGCACGCCGCGCGAGGCGAACTCCTTGAGCCCGGTGCCGAGTGCGGCCCGCCCCTCGCGCACCGCCCGCCTTATGCTGTTTTCTTTCATGGCCCATTCCCGGCGTCGCTCCTATCCGTCGCCGATAATGGCGCCTGCGCGGCAAAGCGCAATATCGGCTCCATCGCGGCCGCCGTCGCCGGCGACAATAGCAAGCGTAGGGCGGATGAGCGGAGCGTAATCCGCCGCGTCGCCCGACGGTTTGGCGGAATGCGCTTCGCTATTCCGCCCTACGTCCACCGCGAAACACGACGAGGGCGTCGACCGCTTTCACGCCCTGCCCCGCGGGCAATACCATCAGCGGGTTGATGTCCAGTTCCGCCAGCAAGCGTAGGGCGGATGAGCGGAGCGTAATCCGCCGCGTCGCCCGACGGTTTGGCGGAATTCGCTTCGCTATTCCGCCCTACGTCCACCGCGAAACACGACGAGGGCGTCGACCGCTTTCACGCCCTGCCCCGCGGGCAATACCATCAGCGGGTTGATGTCGAGTTCCGCCAGCTGTCCTTCGAGCTGGATCGCGAGATAAGACACGCGCACCAGGGTATCCGCGAGCGCCGCGAGGTCCGCCGCCGGCCGGCCGCGAAAACCTTGGAGCAGGCGGGCGCCCTTGACCTCGGCGATCATCGAGCGGGCTTCGGCGGGTGTGATCGGGCAGCGCCGGAGCGCCACATCATTATAGACCTCGACCATCACCCCGCCCGTCCCGAACAGCAGCACCGGACCCAGTTGCGGGTCAACCGTGACGCCGATAATGACCTCGACCCCGTCCCTGACCATCTCTTGCACCGACACGCCGCCGATCCGGGCCTGTGGCGCATAGGCCCGCGCATTGGCCATGATCTCGGCATAGGCGGTGCGCACTTCTTCCGCATCACCCAAGTTGAGCCGCACCACCCCGGCCTCGGTCTTGTGCAAAATGTCGGGCGAGTCGAGCTTCAGCGCCACCGGAAACCCGAGCTGTTGCGCGGCCGCCACGGCGGCCTCGGCCGAATTGGCGCGGCGCTCGCGCGCGCTCGCCACCCCCCAGGCCGCCAGCAGCGCTTTGCTCTCGCTTTCCGAGAGCGCGGGACGCCCCAAGCCGAGCGCCTGGGCGATGGCCGCATCCTGCAGCGCCGTGCGCGGCGGGGCCGTGGCAAAGCCCTCGGCCAGGCGACGCTCGCGCCATGAATGATAGTCAAGCCGGCTCTTCAGGCCGCGGGCCAAGGTGTCGGGCGTGTAAAAAATCGGGATCCGGGCCTCTTTAAGCAGGGCCAGGCCGGCCTTGGCGTCGCGGCTGCCGGTCCACAAAAACGCCACGCCCTTGCCGGTCCGGTCACGCTCTTTGATGACCTGCCGGGCCTGGTCGTCGCCGCCGGCGCTCGCGACGACGAGGGTGCCCATTCGCGGATCGTCGCTCATATGCGCCATGATCTGCGGAAACGACCCGCTATTGGCAAAGCCGGTCACATCGGCCGGGTTCGCCGCCCAGCCAAAGCCCTTCAGGATCGCATTGATGCCGTCGCGCGCCGCGTCCCCAAGCGGCGGCAGATCGAGACCGGCCTCGCCGCACATATCGGCGGTCAGCGAACTGATGCCGCCCGAATGGGAGACCACGGCGATGCCCGGGGTTGGCGGCTTGGGGGTGTGGGCGAGCAGATGCGCCACTTCGAGAAGGTCGTCGTAATTGCGGACGCGGACCACCCCGTATTGGGCAAAGACCGCATCCCAGCGGGCATCGGCCCCGGTCAGCGCCGCGGTGTGCGAGCTTGCCGCCCGGGCGCCGAGTTCCGAACGCCCGATCTTGATCAGCACGATCGGTTTGCCGCGTTCGGCGGCGAGCTTGGCCACTTCGAGAAACTTGTCGGCCCGTTTGAAGCCTTCGACAAAGCCGGCAATGACCCGGGTGTCGGGATCGTCGAGCAGATAGCGGGCGAAATCGGCAAAATCGAGGTCGGCCTCGTTGCCGGTCGAAATGATGTAGCTGAAGCCGATGCCATTCTCGACCGCGCGCACCAGAAACGGGCCGAACGCCGTCGCCCCGCTTTGGCAAACCAGACCGATCGGCCCGGTCAAACCGGCGGCGCCGCGCGAGGAAGCGGTGGCCCAGATGTCGTTTTTGACATTGGCCAGCCCGAGGCAGTTGGGGCCGCTGATGCGCATGCCCGACGCGGCGGCAAAAGCGCCCAATTCCCGCTGCAAATCGCGCCGGTCAGCCAGCCCACGCTCGGCAAATCCGGCCGAGATCACGATCGCCGACCCGGCCCCCTTGCGATGGCTTTCCTCGAGGACATCGCGCACCTGGTCCCAGGGGACCACAACCGCGACGACATCGGGGGCTTCGGGGAGCTCGCTCACGCTGGGATAGGACGTCACCCCCATGATTTCGTCGTAGCGCGGGTTCACGGCATAGACCCGGACCCGGTCCTTGGCTTTGAGAGCGGCGGCGAGAAACCGCCCGCCATATTGCATCCGCGGCGTGGCGCCGACGATTGCGATCGAATTTGGGTTGAGCATTTTCCCGATCGACGCCATCTGCGGTTCTGTCCAAAACGCCATGACACCCCCTAAGAAGAAAATGACGCCGCTCCCCGCGGCAGCTTAGCCCGACCCGGCAAAGAGGGGTAAGCAGACATTGCCGCCGGCGCGGGCGCGGCGACAATCGTTTCAACGCCGGGCCCCGGCGCCGGCCGCGCGGCCGCGGCGACCGCGGGAGACGCCGCTAAAATCGCCGCAATCGCGTGCCACAAACCGGGCGGCAAGCCGCACGAGGAGGATGAGCGGAACGGCGGCAAGCCAACAACCGGCGCAGAGGCACGGACCGGTGAACCGGGCTTGAACGCGACAATCGGCTTATTCAACCTGGGGGCGGGTTTTTGCTGTAAACTCGCTGTATTTTACAGCGGGCTATGGTGGCGGCCAAACTTGAGGTTGAGCCGAGACCGCCATGCGCGGCCGACCAAAACAACAGTCGGATGCGGCCGGCAACCCGATCGCCCAATCTTCGCCAAGGCGGCCGGCGGCATGCGTTGGCGTCGTTCGCGGCGGCGGCGCAAACCGTTGCCCAGCGCCGGCTGCCGGCGTTATCACCGCCGCTGAAAGGGGAGCCGGACCATGACCGATCGGACCATGACCCTACTGTCGCCGCTTGCCGATGACGTGCTGCCGGCGGGCATCCGCGCCCGCCATGTCGACAATGTCAACGGGCTCAGGATGCATGTGCTCGAGGCCGGATCGGGGGCCGCCGATCGGCCTTGCGTGCTGTTGCTGCACGGCTTCCCCGAACTCGCCTATTCCTGGCGCAAGATCATGCCGATCCTGGCCGCGGCCGGGTTTTATGCGGTCGCCCCCGACCAGCGCGGCTATGGCCGCACCACCGGCTGGAGTGCGGAATATGACGGCGACCTCCATCCGTTCAGCATCTTGAACGCGGTGCGCGACGCGCTGGCCTTGGTCTATGCCCTTGGCCGCAAGCGCGTGGCGGCGGTGGTCGGCCATGATTTCGGCGCCTCGGTCGCAGCCTGGTGTGCGCTGGTCCGGCCCGACGTGTTCGGCTCGGTGGCGTTGATGAGCGCCCCGTTTGCCGGGCCGCCGACACTGCCCTTTGCCACCGCCGACCATCCCGCGAGCCAAACCGCCGCCGCCGCGCCCGACATCCACCAGGCCTTGGCCCGGCTCGAACGTCCGCGCAAGCATTACCAATGGTACTATTCGACGCGCCCGGCCAATGACGACATGTGGCATTGCCCGCAAGGCGTGCACGCTTTTCTGCGCGGCTATTTCCATTACAAGAGTGCCGATTGGCCCGGCAACCGGCCGCACCCGCTCAGCGCGTGGAGCGCCGAGGAACTGGCCAAAATGCCGACCTATTACATCATGGATCGCGACCGCAACATGGCCGAGACCGTGGTCCCGGTGATGCCGTCGGCGGCCGAAATCGCCAATTGCCGCTGGCTGCCCGACCACGAACTCGCGGTCTACGCCGCGGAATACGAACGAAACGGCTTCCAGGGCGGGCTCAATTGGTACCGCAGCCGCACTTCGGGGCTCGCCGATGCCGAATTGCGGCTCTTTGCCGGACGCAGGATCGACGTGCCGTCGATGTTCGTCGCCGGCCGGAGCGATTGGGGCACCTATCAGCGGCCGGGCAATTTCGAAGCCATGCAGGAACGCGCCTGCACCCGGATGGTCGGCTGCCACCTGGTCGACGGCGCCGGGCATTGGGTGCAGCAGGAGCAGCCCTCCGTGGTCGGGGAATTGCTGCTCGATTTCCTGAGGCGGCAGGGTTAGCGCCCGCGGCGTGCTCAGGCCGCGGCCGCAGCCTGCTCCGGACCGATCCCAAAGCGCGCCATGTAGCGGGCAAAGCGCTGGTGCTCGCGGGCGGGGTCAAGCCCGTAATCCTCCAGCCGCGCCCGCCGACGGCCGTAGCCGCCATTGGGGTTGGCGGCCACCCGGCGCTCGACGCGGAGGACGAGTTCGGGGTCGGGGGTGCGACCGAAATGACGGTAGAGGGCCACAATCGTCCCGGCCGGATCGGCGACCAGATCGGCGTAGCGGACATGAAAGATCGGCGGCCTTACACCGGGCTCGTCGGCGGCGCGGATCATCAGCTCGGTTGCGGCCAGCCAGCGTTCGCTGTCGGCGCGTCCGACTTCGAAGCGATCGACATGGCGGCTGAATGGCCGCCGCAACACCTCGGTCAGCCGCGCCACCGAGGCCAGCACCGCAACCGGGTCGCGGTGGACAAACACCAGGTTGACGTCGGGATACACCCGGCGCAACGCGCACAGGGCAAAGATATGGTCGGGGCATTTGAGCACCCAGCGCCCGGGCCGACCGCGCTGGTGCTGCAGATGCTGCAGAAAGCGCCGATGAAAGCGGTAGGCGTCGAGATGGCCGGTGCCGTCGAGCCAGCGCCGGTAGCTGGGAACGCGATAGGTCGTGTCAAAGCGCAGGCTGGCGAAGACATGCGCGGTGATCTCCGAGCATTCCTGCGGCGAGGTCGCCTCGATCGGGTGCAATTGCCGGAATTGCGGCGCCAGCAACTCGAACATCCGCAGCTGGCGGCCGACCCGCCGCTGCCGGCGGCGGGTGTCGTCGGCCGCGCCGGCGGCGGGATAGGGATGGATCGCCTGCCAGACGCGCGGGACAAAATTGCCGCGGTCCTCGGTCAACAAGCCGTGCAGAAACGTCGTGCCCGAGCGCGGCAGGCCGGCGATCACCAGCGGCGCCTCGATCGACTGTTCGAGAATGGCCGGCGCGCGTTTTTCTTCATCGCGCAAGCGCAACAGATTGCCCAGAAACCGCACGCTGTCCCAGCGCAGCGCGGCCGCGCCAAACAGGCTCAGTTCCGCCTCTTCGGCGCAGGCCTGGAGCAGGCGGCGCAACGGCGGCTCGAACCCGTCATCGCCAAAATCGCCGAGCCCGGTTCGCCGCCGCGCCGCGTCGATCAGTTCGCCGGCCTGCGGCGGCCGCCGCCAGCGCTCGAATATGCCCCGCATCAGGCCGCGAACGGCGATCCGGCCGCTGCCGGAGGCGGCGCCGCAGCACCGGGTTGCGCGCCCGCCGCGGCGGCGCATCGCGCAAAGCGCGCAATCATCGCGGTCTTGAACAACAATCGCAAAATCAACTGCCCCCTCCGTCATGCCGGGCCATGCGCCGCGGAAATGGGATACGTCCGCCGGGCGCCGTGCCATCCCCTCTCGCGGCCCGGCCGGCCCGCTTTTATCCCGTCGCCGCGCCAGCCGCTACAGGCGGCGGTTTTTTTGACCGCCACGGAAGCCGCCCCCAGAGCGCCGACGACGCCCAGCTCAGCACCCACCGCAGCCGCCGAGGGGTGCGGGGTCGAGCCGCCGGCCGGCCAAGCCGCCCAGCCAATCGAGCCCGGCCCGCAACCGCACCACCTCGCCGACCACGACCACCGCCGGCGTCTCGGCCGCGGCCGCCAACCCGGCCAGCTGTTCGAGGGTTGTCACCAATACCTGTTGCCCGGGCGTGCTGGCCTTGCTGACGATGGCCGCCGGTTCGTCACGCCGGCGGCCGCCGGCGATCAGCCGCTCGACGATTTGCGGCAGGTGTTTCAATGCCATATACAGCACCACCACCGGCGACCCGCGGGCGATCGCCGGCCAATCCACGCCGTCCGGCACCGCGCCGGCGCTGCTGTGACCGGTGACAAAGGTGACCGCGGAATTGGTGCCGCGATAAGTGACCGGGATGCCGGCATAAGCCAGCCCGCCGATCCCGGCGGTGATCCCGGGAACGATGCGAAACGGGATCCCGGCCGCGACCAGCGCCAACGCCTCTTCCGCGCCGCGCCCGAACACGCACGGATCGCCGCCTTTGAGCCGCAGCACGCGGTGGCCGGCGCGGGCCTGGCGGATGATCAGGGCGGTGATGTCGGGCTGGCGCGGCGACGGCCGGCCGCCGCGCTTGCCGGCATAGTCGAGCGTGGCGCCGGGGCGCGCCAGCCGCAAAATCCGCGAATCGACCAGCGCGTCATAAATCACCGCATCGGCCCGGTCGAGCGCGTGCAACGCCAGAGCCGACAGCAGCCCGGGATCGCCGGGCCCGGCGCCGACCAGCCAGACATGGCCCGGCTCGAACGCCGGCAGGCCAAGACGCGCACTGTCGATCACGTCGGTTTCCTTGCGAGGCGAGAATGTGGTTCGGGCTGAACGTAGTCGAACCTGTCGGTTTTGCTAAGATCGGGCGATGCCGAGCGAGGACTTTTGCGGCTGGCTTCGTGGCTTTACGACCGGGGCATGCGCCGCGGCCGCAGCCCGACCGACCGCAGGGCCTCGGCCGGCCCATGATGCGTGGCACCCGACCTCCCGGTTTACGGTGCCGAGCCCCGGCGATAGCGGCCTCGACGCCAAGACTATGAACGCCCGGCTCGCGATCATCGGCGGATTGTCGATCCCGGGGACGGCCGGGAGGGTTATTCCCTATTCCTGTTCGTCGTGGATCCATTCGATTCATCGGGGCAGCGATGCCACCCGCCGCCGGGAGGGAGCCATGAAAGATAGCCGAGGCGGAATGGTCGGGGTGATCGCGGCCGCCTTTCTCGTCTGCGCGACCGCCGCCCACGCCCAACTCAATCTCAACCCGTTTTCCTCCTATTACGACAATGTCGCACGCGCTGCCGCCAACAATGACGCCGGGGCGGTGCAGGCGTTGGTCGGCGGCGGCAGCGGCAACCCCAACCAGGTCGACGACCAGTCGCGCACCGCGATGCATTATGCCGCGCTCAGCGGCAACCTGCAGATCATGGCGATCCTGATCAAGGCGGGGGCCAAGCTCGACCCGACCGACCCGCTCGGCAACACGCCGCTGCATCTCGCCGCCGAACAGGACCAGGTCGAAGCCGCCAAGCTGTTGCTCGATGTCGGCGCCGCGGTCGATCCGCAAAACAAGGACGGGATGACGCCGCTGATGATCGCCGCCAGCCGTGGCGAACTCGACATCGTGCGCGCCCTGCTCGCCAAAGGGGCCAATCCGAGCAAGACCGATTATACCGGCCGCGACGCGTTGAGCTGGGCCCAGGACGCGCACCGGCCGGCGGTGGTCGAGGCGATCACTCGCGCCGTGGCGGCCAAGGGATCCTGACCCCCGGTCGTCGGCGAGTTAAGCGGGTCTTTACGGTCGGCGGGGAAGATCGGTGACACGTCGGTCATTTGCCGGGACCTGCCATGTCGAGCCGATCACGACCGTTCCCAGCCGTCGCCGCGATGTTGCCGCCGCTGCCGCGAACCACCCTCTTGGCCAGCCGGCCCGCTTGCGGCCAATGCCCGCGCCAGCCGTGATCGCGCGGTTCGACATCGTGCCGCTGGCCGCTTTTGCCGGGCTGATGATCGGCGCGGCGGTCAGCGATGTTCGCCGGCTGCTGATCCCCAACCGGCTGGTCGTGGCGCTCGCGCTGCTGTGGCCGCTGCACGCCGCCGCCCGCGGCCCTACCGCCGCGGCGCTGGCCGCCACGCTGATCGGCGCCGTCCTGGTTTTCGCCCTCGGGGCGGCGCTGTTTGCCCGCGGGCTCATTGGCGGCGGCGATGTCAAGCTGTTGGCCGCGGCCAGCCTGTGGGCCGGAGCGACGGCGGTGCCGATGCTGTTGGCGCTGACCGCGCTGTTCGGCGGGGTCGTGGCGGCGGCATTTCTGACCCCGCTGGCTCGCCTCGGCGCGGCCCGCCGCGGTACGGCCGGCACCCTCGCCGGCGGCCAAACCCCGATCCCCTACGGGGTTGCGATCGCCGCCGCCGCGCTCTTGACCATTTTCGCGCCAGCAGCGGGCTGAGCCGGCGGCATGCGTGGGCGCAACATCGTGCTGTTTCTGGTCGCGGTCTTGCTGGCCGGCGGCACCGCGGCGCTGGTGCGCTCATCGCTGAACCACCGCCCGCCTCCGGGCGCGGCCGCCACGCCGGCGCCGCCCGCGCCGCCGCAAAAACAGATCCTGGTTGCCGCCGTGCCGATCGCCCGCGGCCAGATTCTGCGGCCGATCGACCTCGCCTGGCGGCCCTGGCCGGCGGCGGCGATCGGCGCGGAATTCATTGTCGCGGCCCCCGGCGCGCCCAAGCCCTTGGCCGGATCGGTGGCGCGCGAGCCATTTGTCGCCGGCGAGCCGATTATCAAAGGCAAAATCGTGGCACCCGGCGAGCGCGGCTTTCTCGCCGCGGTCTTGGCGCCGGGCATGCGCGCCGTCTCGATCGCGGTCACCCAGACCTCCGATGTGTCCGGCTTTGTCCTGCCGGGCGACCGGGTTGACGTGCTGATCACCCTCGCTTTGCCCGCCGACGGCAATAATGGCGGCGGTTACGCCCACAAGGCGGCGCAAACGGTGCTGCGCGACATCCGGGTCATCGCCATCGACCAGTCACTCGAGGCCAGGGAAGGGCACCCGGTATTGGCCCGCACCGTGACCCTTGAGGTGACCCCAAAGCAGAGCGAGATCGTCACCCTCGCCGACGAGCTCGGCAAGGTCTCGCTGAGCCTGCGCAGCCTCGTCGCCGGCGCCGCGCCCGCGCCGATCGCGGATGGCGGCGGCGATCTCACGACCGTCGCGTGGCGCGCCGACGCGGCGACAGGGCCAGGCCATAACTACACGCTCGACAGCAACTACACGCTCGACAGCGAGCTGAGCCCGCTGATCCCGGGGCCAAATTCTGTTAATCATAACTTTCGCGATGGTAAAGTAACGATATTGCGCGGAAATGGCAATTCTGGCACATCTGCCGGATCGCCATCGGGGGGTTGAGGGTCGCCATGCCCGCATCGAAATGCCTTGCTCTTGCCATAACCGCAATGGCGATAGGGCTCGCCGCGCTCGCTTTTCCGGCGCGCATCGCCGCCGCACCCGCCCGCGGCCGGCCGGTCCCGGCGGCCACCGCCCGGCTCATTCCGGCAACCGGGCAGCCGATCGCACTCACGGTCAACCAAGGCACCCTGGTGCGTCTGGCGCGTCCCGCCAGCACCGTGTTTGTCGCCGACCCCGACATTGCCGACGTCCAGGTCAAATCGCCCGAACTCGTCTACATCACCGCGAAATCGCCGGGGACGACCGTTATCTATGCGGTCGACGCCGCCAACAATGTGCTGCTCAACGCCCCGGTCAGGGTCGGGTTCGATGTTTCGGGATTGCGTCGTTCATTGCAGCAGGTGGCGCCCGGAGCGGCGATCGCGACCGACACCGCCGGCGCCGATCTGGTGCTGACCGGTATGGTCGCCGATGCCGGCCAGGCGGAAAAGGCGCAGGCGCTTGCCGCCGCGGTCGCCGCCCAGGTCAAGGGCGGCAAGGTCATCAACCGGCTGACGGTCGCCACCCCGAACCAGGTCAATCTCCGGGTCAAGATTGCCGAGGTCGACCGCAACATTGTGAAAGAGCTTGGCATCAATTGGGAGAATGTTCCGTCGGTCAGCAATTCGGTGACGTTCTCGACCAGCAACGGGGTGACAACGCCAGCAACCACCGTCTTCGAGATCGGCAAAGACGTCGCCGGAGCCGTCCAAGCCACAATCTCCGCCCTGGCGACCGAGGGCCTGATAACCCTGCTGGCGGAACCCAATCTGACCACCGTCAATGGACAAACCGCGAGCTTTCTCGCCGGCGGCCAGATACCGTATGAGGTGGCACAACCAGGCGGTGTCGCTGGCTCCGCCATCTACACGATACAATGGCAACCTTACGGTGTGCAGTTGGCGTTCACGCCAACGATTGTGGATGCCAATCACCTGAGCCTGAAGGTGGCACCTGCAGTCAGCGAATTGGACTACGCACACGCCGTCACAATCAACAACGTGCTCGAGCCCGCTCTGACCATCCGGCAAGCCACGACCACGGTTGAGCTCGCCAGCGGGCAGAGCTTCGCGCTCGCCGGCCTGTTGTTGCACGACACGTCGCAGGACATCTCCAAGGTCCCCTGGCTCGGCGACATTCCGGTCCTGGGCGCACTGTTTCGTTCAAACAGTTTTAACAACAACGAAAGCGAACTGGTCGTCATCGTCACGCCCTATCTGGTGCGACCGCCAGCGGTCGCGGCGGCGGCGCCGACCGACGGGTTCGAGGCGCCGCACGACGCCCAGCAGGTCCTGTTTGGCGACACTTGGCGGCGCGGCCTGCCCGCGCCCGCGCGCGGAGCGGTCGGCGCCGGCGGTGGCGGGCTGATCGGCCCGGCCGGTTTCCGGCTCGATTGAAGGGGCGGGCCATGCTGCGTTGCGCCTATCCTTTTGCCGCCCTCGCCGTCGCGCTGGCCGCTTGCGCGCCGGGCGCGGCCGAATACACCAAGGCCGAGGCGCCGAACCGATTGCAGGTCGAGGGTGCGGCCAGCACCGTCGAGATCGCCTTCGCCCCCGGTTCGGCGCGACTGTCCGCGGCCGATGCCGCTCGGCTCGACCGTTTGCTCGGGGCCGGAGCCATCCGCCCGGCCGACCGGGTCGGCGTCGCTGCCGCCGGCGCGCCGGCGCTGGCGGCCGCGCGCGCAGCCGCGGTCAAGGCGGCACTGCTGCGCTGGGGGATTGTCGCCGAGGCGCAGTCTTTGCCGGCGGTGCCACCCAACCGCGCCGTTGTGACGATCGGCCGTTACGCCGTTGCCCTGCCGCCCTGCCCCAATTGGAGCGAGCCGCGCGCCAACGATTTCACCAACGCGCCGACGAGCAATTTCGGCTGCGCCACGGCGGTCAATCTCGGGCTGATGGTGGCCAGCCCCGGCGATCTCGTCGGCGGCCGCGAGCTGGCGCCGGCCGATGGGCAACCGGCGGCGGCCGCGGTCGACCGCTACCTGACCGACCAGGTGCCGCTGCCATCGCTGGCCGCAATCGGCCCGATTCAGGCGCCCGCCTACAACGCTCCACCGCCGGCGCCGCCCCCGGCGACGACAGCCGCAACGCCGTGAGAGCCGCGCGCGAGCCAGCCGCCAAGGCGGCACGCAAGGGCATCCTCGCGGTCATGCGCGACCTCGCGACGCTCGACCGGTTGCAGGGGGTCATTCGCGAATTGCAGCTCGACGACGAGCTGGCCGTCACCGACACCGTCGATGCGGCGTTGCGGCGCATCCGCGGCGGGCTTGCACCCCGGGTCGCACTGATCGACATCGCCGAGGCGACCGCGCCGATCACTGAAATCGGCGCAGCCCGGGCCGCTGGCGGCCCCGAACTCGCCTTGGTGGCGCTCGGCACGGTCAACGATGTCGGTCTTTACCGCGACCTCGTCGCCGCCGGCGCCGACGATTACATCGTCAAGCCGCCGGCACGCGACGTGCTCGCCGCCTTTCTCGACCCGCAGGCGCAGGGCGGCGCGCGCGGCGTCGATGCCGGGCTCGGGCCGGTCGTGGTTTTTGTCGGCAGTCGCGGCGGGGTCGGGGCCACGACACTGGCGGTCGGCTGCGCCTGGTTGGTGGCTGAAGAATTCGGCGAACGCACCGCCCTGCTCGACCTTGACCTGCATTTTGGAACGGTTGCGCTCAAGCTCGATACCGAGCCGGGGAGCGGATTGTGCGAAGCGCTCGAGCAACCGGCGCGCATCGACAGCCTGTTCATCGAGCGCGCCATGGTCAAGGTGACCGACAATTTGCGCATCCTCGCCGCCGAGGCCTCGGCCTCGGAGCATCTGATCGTCGATGCCGGCGCCATCGACATGCTGCTCTACGAGTTGCGGCGAAAGTTCCGGCGGGTCATCGTCGATCTGCCGCGCGCCGCCTCGCCGATGCAGCGTGTGGTTCTGGCCGCGGCGAGCCATGCGGTCGTGGTTGGCGAGCGCAGCCTCGCCGGATTGCGTGACACGATCCGCCTGCAAACCCTGATCCGCGAACAGGCCCCGCAAGCGCAACTGTGGCTGATCGAAGCCGGGGCGAGTGGTCACCGCGCCCAGATCGGCCGAACCGAATTCGAAAAGGGCCTGGGCAAACCCTTCGATCTGACGGTGTCGTTCGACCCGAAGGCGGCAGCGGCGGCGATCAATAACGGTCAGGCATTGCCGATCGCGGCGGCAAAGAGCCCGGTCGTGCGCGAACTGCGTCAGCTGGCGACAAAACTGGTCGGGGATGCGGCCGCGCCGCGGCGAAAATTCTCGTTGGCGTCATTATGGTAGCGTGTTTATGGTCGCGTTTCTGAAACGGAGCGAGCCGGAGCCCTCGCTCGATGCCCGCATCGCCGGGCTTGCCGCCCGACGAGCAGCACCGCCGCCGCCGCCAGCGGCTGTCAAGACCGTCCCGCCCGCCGAAATCGAGCCGGTTTCGCATGAGGACCGGCTGCTTGCCGCCCGCGAGCAGCTGTTGGAACGGCTGCAGACCGAGATCCGCCCCGAACGGCGCTTGCTGTTGAGCCGCGGCGAACTCGCCAGGCTTGTCGACGCGGCGGTGCAGAGCTGTCTGCCCCGCCACGGCATTGACGCCAACCCGCTGGAGCGGCGCGACCTCGTGACGTGGCTGTTGCAGGCGCTGCTGACCCCGACCGGGCTGCAGCCCGAAACCGACCCCGACGCGGCGCAGCGACGCGCCCGCCGAACCGTCATCGAGACGGCCAAGGCGCAGATCCAACCGTTGGTGCTCGAACATATGGACATCGCCGCCGCGGCCGACATGCCACGCGCCGCGTTCGAGGCACAGCTGGCCGGCTGGGTTCAAGAGCTGCTGATCGAGAACAAGATCCAGCTCAATTTCCCCGAACAGCGCGAACTCGTGCAGTCGCTGGTCGCCGACATGCTCGGCCTCGGCCCGATCGAACCGCTGATCGAGGATGAGAGCGTGACCGACATCATGGTCAACGGCGCCCGGCAGGTTTATGTCGAACGCCGCGGCAAGCTCGAACTGACCGACATCACCTTTCGCGACGACCAGCACGTCATGAATGTGGCGACCAAGATTGTCGCGCGCATCGGGCGTCGGGTCGACGAGTCGAGCCCGTTGGTCGACGCTCGCCTGGCCGATGGCAGCCGGGTCAACATCATCATCCCGCCGCTGGCGATCGATGGCCCGTCGATTTCGATCCGCAAATTTTCGAAAAAGACCATCACCCTCGACACGATGGCGCAGCAGGGCAACATCTCGCCGGAGATGGCGACGCTGCTGAAAATCGCCGCGCGCTGCCGGCTCAATATCCTGATTTCGGGTGGCACCGGCTCAGGCAAGACGACGCTGTTGAACGCGCTGTCGCGCATGATCGACGCCGCCGAACGCACGGTGACGATCGAGGACGCCGCCGAACTGCAATTGCAGCAGCCACATGTCGTGCGGCTCGAGACGCGTCCGCCCAATCTCGAGGGCGGCGGCGAGATCACCATGCGCGACCTGTTGCGCAATGCGCTGCGCATGCGCCCCGACCGCATCATTCTCGGCGAGATCCGCGGCGCGGAAGCGCTCGATGTGCTGCAGGCGATGAACACCGGCCATGACGGGTCGATGACCACGATCCATGCCAACCGCCCGCGAGAAGCGCTGACCCGACTGGAAAACATGGTCGGCATGACCGGGATCAACCTGCCCTCACATGCGGTGCGCACTCAGATTGCCGCCGCGGTCAACCTGATTGCCCAGGTCGCCCGTATGCGCGACGGCGTAAGGCGCGTCATCGAAATCGTCGAAATTGTCGGTATGGAGGGCGACGTCATCACCACTCAGGAATTGTTCAGTTACGAATACCAGGGTGAAACCGCCGATGGACGATTGCGCGGTGTCTTCAAGTCGAGCGGGCTGAGGCCGCATTTTCTGCCGCGCGCCGAATATTACGGGCTCGACCGCCCGTTGCTCGAGATCATTTGACCGGGCGGCACCGCCGCAACCACTGGCGCGGCGCTTCTGCGCATCCCCGGTCGAGAGCGGGAGGCCAATGACACTCGATCCCGGCGAGGTTTTGGCGCTGCTGGCGATCGTCGGCAGTCTCGAACTGGTTCTTGCCGCCGCCGTCATGCTCAACCGGATGGCCAACCGCCGCTTCAGAAGACGTCTGCGGGCCATTTACGAGCGGGCGGCGGGCACCGCCGCGGCAGGCGCGGAAAATATGCGGCGATCCCTGACCCGGACCACCAGCCCGACGCCCACAATCGATCGCGTCGCGCGCCGCTGGTTGCCGCGTCGCGAACGCCTCGCCACTCGGCTGGCGCGGACCGGGCGCAATATCAGCATCGGGCAATATGCGCTGACCAGCATCGCCATCGCCCTGGTCGGCGCATCGGCGGTCACCGTGCTGACGCCGCTCGGACCGATAACGAGCACATTGATCGGCTTATGCGCCGGTCTCGCACTGCCCCACATCGTCATTGGCCGGCTCGGCAAGCGCCGGGTCGCCGCCTTTATCGATTTGTTTCCGGAAGCGATCGATCTGATGGTGCGCGCGCTGCGCTCGGGGCTGCCGGTCAGCGAAGCGATCATTGACGCTGGCCGTGAAATTCCCGATCCGGCGGGCTGCGAATTGCGCCTGGTCGAAAGCGGAATGCGTCTGGGCCGCGATCTCGAGGCGCTGTTGTGGGACATTGCCAAACGCATTGACGCGACCGAATTCCGGTTTTTCATCATCGCGATGAGCGTGCAACGCGAAACCGGCGGCAATCTTGCCGAGACGCTTGCCAATCTTGCCGATGCGCTGCGCCGTCGCCGACAGATGCGGGCCAAGGTGCGAGCCATGTCGAGCGAGACGCGCGCGACAACGATGATCCTTGGCGGCCTGCCAATCGTCGTGATCGGCCTGCTCGCCTTGACCTCGCCCGATTATCTGAGACCGCTTTTTTACGATAAGCGCGGCTATTTTCTCGATGCGCTTGCCATCGGAATGCTGATCACCGGCATCTCGGTCATGAACCGCATGGCCAAATTCGAGATATGAACGCGATCACCGCGGGCGATCTGGACATCGGCCGGTGGCTGCCGTCGGGTGTCGGCACAAACGACGTGATTGCCGGCCTGGCGGCGTTGGCGGTCCTGACCGCAATCCTGGCGATGTGGCAGACTTTGCGGCCCAAGGACCGGGTCGAGCGACGCCTCGAGCAGATCGCCGAGCGGCGCGAGACCATGCGGCGCGAGGCCTTGTCGATGCGTGCGCGTCGGCAATCGCTGCGCCCGGTCAGCCTGATGCGGGCCGCCGTCGCTCGCCTTGATCTGCTGCGCTCGCAGCACGCCGCCGAAGCCCGCATAGAATTGGCGCGCGCCGGGATCCGTTCGCCGGATGCGATGGTCGCCTATCTGTTCGGCCGCTTGGCGTTGCCCCCGCTGCTGGCGCTGATCGCCGTGGCCTACGCCTCGCTGCTGCCGCTGCCGGGGGCGCTGCGCTTTGCGCCGGCCGCCGCTGCGGCGGGGCTGGGATTTTACGCGCCAAAAATCTACCTGGCGAATGTCGCCTCCCGACGCTCGCATAAGCTGCGCCTGGCCGTGCCCGACAGTCTCGATTTGATGGTCATCTGCGCCGAGGCCGGGCTCAGCCTTGATGCGACTTTGGTGCGCGTGTCGCGCGAACTCGCCGCCACCTATCCGGAATTCGCCGAAGAACTTGCCATTACCGCGGCGGAATTGACCTTCCTACCCGACCGCAAGCTGGCGTTCGACAACCTCAACACCCGTACCGATTCGCCGCCCATCCGCGCCATTGTCAACACATTACAGCAGACGGCGAAGTTTGGCACGCCGCTGGCCCATTCGCTGCGCGTCCTGTCGGCCGAGTCGCGGGCGGCTCGCCTGACCCGGGCCGAAGAAAAAGCGGCCAAGTTGCCGGCGATGCTGACCGTGCCGATGATCGTTTTCATTCTGCCGACCTTGTTTATCGTGCTGTTGGGACCGGTCGCGATCAGCGTCATGGATTTATTCGGCAGACACTGATCGCACGGATCAGCGGCCGTCTGCCGATCCAAGCGTCAAGACGAATTCGGCCGCGGTGCGATCAACCCGGCCGAGCGCACGGCCCGGTCGCGCGCCTCGGGCGTCATCGCCCGCAGCGTCTGGTAATAGGCGAGATTGTGCTCGACCGCGGCCTCGTCGAGGTCGATCCGGCCGAGCCGGGCGGCCTCGGCAAGACTGCCGCCAAGACCGTAGATCAGCGCCAGGGTCTGCCGCTCCTGGGCGGTGCCCGAGGGCGCCAGGGCGAGCGGTTGAAGCATCGCGATCGCGGCCGGGCAATTGCCGCTCAAGGCCAGCGACAATGCGAGGTCGACCGTCAGCGCCGGATCGTTGGGGGCCTGCTTCAGACCCTGATTATAATAGGACTGGGCCTGCTGATGGCGTCCCTCGACGTCTTCGACGACACCGAGAAGGACCAGCAGCTTGGGGTCGTTCGGGTGCAGCGCCGCGGCGCGGCCGAGCGGCGCCAGCGCCAATTCCGGACGGCCAGTCTCGAGATATGCCCGCGCCAGCCCTTGCAAGGCGGGCCGATCTTCACCATCGCGGGCCAGCGCTGAATTGTAGGCGACAATCGCCTGGTTGACCTCGCCCAGCGCGAGCAGGGTATCGCCGCTGGCGACGAACGGCTCGGGATTTTGCGGCGCGACTTCGGCGGCGCGCCGGAACACCGACAGGGCGTTGCTGTAATCGCCGCCAGCCCGCGCCGCCTCGCCAATGCGCATCAGCGCCGCATAAGATGGCGTTACACCGCCCCCGTCGCGACCATTGACGCTGAGCGGGTCGAAATGGACCGGAACCGGCTGACAACCGCCGACGGTCAAAACCGCCCCGGCAAACGCCGCCAACAGGCGTTTGCCAACTCTGCGGTCAGGCGTGGCACCCAACTCATTCATACCGGTACCGCCGCGCGAATTCAGCTAAGCGCGGATAGCCGGCAACCGTCAATTAACCGTCCCGGCGGTCAATAATGCTCCCTGCTCGCCGGCGCGAGACCGGATTGGCGCGGCGCCGACCCGCGAATCGGGATCAGTCGGCCGCCGCCGAGCGGTCTTTGGCGGCGATCGCGTTCTCGAGCGCCGCCAGCGCCGCCTCGGCCCGGCTCGCATCGGGTCCGCCGGCCTGGGCCATATCGGGCCGCCCGCCGCCGCCCTTGCCGCCCAGCGCGGCGGCGCCGATGCGCACAAGTTCGACCGCATCGAAGCGCCCGACCAGATCGTCGGTCACGCCGACAGCGAGTGTCGCCTTGCCGCCGGCGCGCGAGACGACCGCGACGATCCCCGCCCCGATGCGTTGTTTGAGTTCGTCGACCAGCGATTTGAGCTCGCGCCCCGGCACATCGTCGACAACCCGCCGGTCGAAGGCGACCGCGCCGACCTGCTTGACGCTGGTCTTGGTCGCCGGTCCGGCGCTGGCCAGCGCCCGCCGCGCTTCGCTCAACTCGCGTTCGAGCCGACGGCGTTCCTCGACCAGTGAAATAATGCGCGCCGGCAGTTCGGCGGGGCTGGTGCGCAGCGCCGCCGCCGCCTGGCGCAACCACCCTTCCTCTTCGCCGAGATAAGCCTCGGCGGCCGCCCCTGTCAGCGCCTCGATGCGGCGCACGCCGGAAGCGATGGCGGTTTCAGAGACGATCTTGAACAGACCGATATCGCCGGTGCGCCGTACATGGGTGCCGCCGCACAGCTCGACCGAGAACGGCCGGCCCTCGCCGTCGCGCGCGCCGCCCATCGACACGACGCGCACTTCATCGCCGTATTTTTCGCCGAACAGCGCCAAGGCCCCTTCCGCGACGGCGCGCTCCGGGCTCAGCAATCGCGTGCCGACCTCGGCATTGATGCGGATGCGCTCGTTGACCTCGGCCTCGATCGCCTGGATATCCGCCTCGCTGAGCGGCTTGGGATGGCTGAAATCAAAGCGCAGCCGGTCGGGCGCGACCAGCGAGCCTTTTTGCGTTACATGCGGACCAAGTCGTCGGCGCAGCGCTTCATGCAACAGATGCGTCACCGAATGGTTGGCGCGCAGCCGCCGCCGGCGGGCGGAATCGACGCGCAGCTCGACGGCCTCGCCCTCTTTCAGCGTGCCGCGGGTCAGCCGCCCCAGATGGACATGCAGATCGCCCGCCTTTTTGACCGTGTCTTCGACCGCGAATTCGGCGCCGGCGGCCGAGAACATGACGCCGGTGTCGCCGACCTGACCCCCCGACTCGGCGTAAAACGGGGTCTGGTTGACGATCACCGCAACCCGGTCGCCGCTGCCGGCTTCGCCGACCCGCACCCCGTCGCGCAGGATCGCCAGCACGACGCCCTCGGCGGTTTCGGTCTCGTAACCCAGAAATTCGGTCGCCCCCAGATCCTCGCGCAGCCCGAACCACACCGTCTCGGCCGCAGCCTCACCCGAGCCCACCCAGTTCTTGCGCGCCTCTTCGCGCTGATGCGCCATCGCCTTTTCGAACCCCGCCACCTCGACCTTGCGACCCTGCGCGCGCAGCACATCCTCGGTGAGGTCGAGCGGGAAACCGAAGGTGTCGTAAAGCCGAAACGCGGTCTCGCCGGGCAGCGGCTGGCCCGGGCCGAGCTGTGCGGTCTCTTCTTCCAGCAACCGCAGACCGCGGTCGAGGGTCTGCTTGAAGTTCGTTTCTTCAAGCTTCAGGGTTTCGGCGATCAGCGGCTGGGCGCGCACCAATTCGGGGTAGGCCCCGCCCATCTGCTGCACCAACACCGGCACCAGCCGCCACAGCAGCGGCTCTTTGCTGCCGAGCATATGGGCGTGGCGCATGGCCCGCCGCATGATCCGCCGCAGCACATAACCGCGCCCCTCCTTGCTCGGCAACACCCCGTCGGCGATCAGAAACGCCGAGGCCCGCAGATGGTCGGCGATGACCCGGTGCGAGACGGCGTGCGCGCCGTCGGCGGCGACCCCGGAGGCTTCGGCCGAGGCCAGGATCAGGCTACGGAACAAATCGATATCGTAATTGTCGTGCTTGCCCTGCAGCACCGCGGCGATGCGCTCGAGGCCCATGCCGGTGTCGATCGACGGGCGCGGGAGCACCACGCGCTCGCCCGAGGCGAGCTGTTCATATTGCATAAAGACGAGGTTCCAGATTTCGACAAAGCGATCGCCATCGGCCTCGGCACTGCCCGGCGGTCCGCCCGCGATCTCCGGGCCATGGTCCCAAAATATCTCCGAGCACGGTCCGCACGGCCCGACATCGCCCATGGCCCAGAAATTGTCGGCGGTCGCGATGCGGATGATGCGCGCCTCCGGGAGACCGGCGATCTTGGCCCATAACCGCGCCGCCTCTTCGTCCTCGGCATAGACCGTGACCAGGAGCCGGTCCTTCGGCAACCCGAACTCGCGGGTGATCAGCGTCCAGGCCAATTCGATCGCCCGGTCCTTGAAGTAATCGCCAAAGGAGAAATTGCCCAGCATCTCGAAAAACGTATGATGCCGTGCGGTATAGCCGACGTTTTCGAGATCATTGTGCTTGCCGCCGGCGCGCACGCATTTCTGGGCGGTGGTGGCGCGCTGATAGGGACGCTTTTCAACGCCGGTAAAGACGTTTTTGAACTGCACCATTCCGGCGTTGGTGAACAGCAGGGTCGGGTCGTTGCGCGGCACCAGCGGGCTCGACGGCACGATCTCATGATCGTTGCGGCCAAAATAGTCGAGAAAAGCGGTGCGGATGTCGTTGGTCGTATTCATGCTCAGAGATTGTGGCGTTGCGCCGGCTTGTTGCAAGAGGCCAGTTCGCACAGCGGCTGCGATGCGGACCGCGACAGCGGCGGCGTACCGCCCGGCAAGCGACGGCAGGCCGCAGACCGCCGGGCAAAGCGGGCTATCGGAGATAGTCGGTGCCGCCGAGGCGGCGCGGCCAGGTCGCGCGCTGGGGTGTGGCGATCCCCGGCTGGCATCCTCCCGCCCGGCGCCACAGGCAAAACGACAGCTGCGACCGCCCTTGCGGGTCAAAATCGCCGCCGAAGCAGGCGAGGCGGCGGAAGCGCTTGTCGGGCACCGGCGCACCCGCCTTGGTGACGAGCAGATTGAAGCCCGCGGCCTCGCGCGCAAGCCTGCCAGGGTCGGTCTCGTATAGCGGAATTTGGGGAGGCAGCGCCGACGCCCCGAGGCTGGCGTGCACGCCTTTCCGGTAAAAGGCGCAGCCGCACAGTCCGGGGGCTGTGGCGGCTGCATGAAAGGCGCTGATAGCACCGCGAAAGCGGCTCCACGGCACGCTGAACATGGCGGAATGGCCGATCGTCAGCGAGACCGCAGCCCATAGCGCGATCGCGATGGCCGTGCCCGCGGGCAGCGCTCGCGGCGTGGCCAGACCTCGGACCAGCTCGGCGGTGCCCAGCCCGGCCAAGGTCAACAGCAGCGGCAGAGCCGGATAAATGAAGCGGTATTCCTTGTGCGCGACCAGCGAATGGGTGAGAAGGATCGCGCCGACCACCGCCAGGAGGCCGGGCGCCCGTCGCGCGCCGATCGCGACGAGCGCGATAATCGGCGGAAATGCCGCACCCCAGATCGCCGCCAACAGGCCCGGATAAAAATACCAGGGCCGCCGCCCGTAATCGTCGCTGATCTGGCGCACCGCGTTCAGATAAAAATTGAGCCAGACCGACTGGAACGGCTTCCCCAAAGTGAGCCAATCGAGCACGCCGAGCAGGAGCAGCGGCAAGGCGGCGCCGGCCAGGTAACGCCGCCAGCGGTCTGTGGACCCGCCGCACCCGGCCCAGGCCAAAACCACGACCACCGGCGCCAGTTGGAAGCGCAGCGCGACCGCCGCTCCGGCGAGGCATCCGGCCGCCCGCAGGCGCATGGCACCCGCCCGCTCCCCATCCACAAGCGCGAGGTAGACCGCGCCCGCCAGCACATCGCCGGCGATGACCTCGTTGAAGGTGTGCGGGGCGAGGTAGACGAGATCGACCCAGAGCGCGAGGACCGCGCCGACGACCAACCCGCCCGGGCGGCCGAACCAGCGCTCGCCCCAGAAATAGCCGCACCCGACCGGAATGCAGGCCGCCGCGACCATGAACAGCCCGACCGGCAAATTGATCAGCCGCGGGTCGGGGCCGAGCCAGCGGCCAAGCCACATCAGCGCCGCGACAATCCCGGGAAACAGCCATGAGCGGATGCCGACCTGCCATTCCCAGGGCATCACCCCGGTGCCGAACACCAGGCGGTGAGCCGGCTCCATGACCTGATAAATCTCGTCCAGCCACACGACGTTCGGCAGCAGCAGATAAACGGCAAGCCGGATTGCCGCGCCGGCGCCGACCAACAGCGCAAGGTCGAGCGCGGTCCTGGACACTGTCGTCCGGCGGATCCCGACCGTGGCGGCAGAAACGGCGGCGGCATGGGTGCGGGCACTCATCCGCAAACCGGGGATGAGCTGATCGCCCGCAGCGAGCCGCAGGGATGGGTTATCCTTCTGCCGCGACGCGCGGAACCGGCAGCAGGGCCGGTGGGCGGACGAGGTGTCGCACATTCTCGCGCCTGGCACTCCACCCGGCGCCAGCGGCGGCCGGTGAGATCGGCCCAAGGCAGCGCCCTGCCCAATTCGGCGGCCCGAAGGCGCCCGCGACGACCGGCCTTGGCGAGGAAGTGACCGGCACGTCGCCGCGGTGGTGATCGCACAGCCCGGTGCCGGCCTCCGTCACAACGGTCTCGCGGCACAAAATGGGAGATGCACGCCAGTCGGCGGGAGCCATTCGGACCTGGGTCGCGGCTTGAGCAAAGCAATCGTCGCAGCCTATAAGCAAACCGGTTAGCAAAGGTTAAAGCTGAGGCCACGCGCGTGCTTTGCCGTCGTTAACCGATTTTTATGCAATCTCCATTAGTTTTGCCTCAACGGTCACGGAGGCACTGCTGCGCCAATCAATTTACCGACTTTTGGTCCCAGGTGCAGCAGTCCTGCTTTATATCCTGTCATCTATATTATGGTTGTCAGGGAAGTATCTCACTTATTTTGAGATTTTGCGGTTATTTGCATTCGAACCGTTTGGCGCTCCATTTCTCGACATCCATGGTGTGCTCTCCGCCGCCGAGTGCCACCGGCTCGGAATCGACGTCTATGCGATCAATCCGTGCGATCTGCTCTGGCGGGTCCACGCCTATTCGCCATTGTGGCTACGGCTTGTTCCCGCCTGGCTCGGGACCCGCGACACGCCGGAGCTTGGGCTCGTTCTCGATCTCGCCTTTATTTATTCGCTGAGTTTTCTCTGCCGGCCGACACGCATAGGCGAAGTGGTCGCTCTCGCCCTGACGGCGCTGTCGCCGATGACCGTTTACGCCCTCGAACGGGCCAATAACGACCTGCTTATATTTCTGTTGATCCTTTGCGGCTGCGGGCTCTTGCAGCTTCGTCGAGCATTTCGGTTTGCGGGATATTTTCTGTTTCTGTTCGCGGGGCTGCTCAAATATTATCCACTGATCCTGCTGGTGCTGGTATTGCGGGAGCGGCGGCGCGATGCAATCGCCTTGGCGTTTGCCGCTTTGGTCATTCTCGGGCTCGCCGTGCTCGGCTTCAGCGCCGAGATCGGCCCGGCGCTGGCAGACATCCCCAAGCAGTCTTATTTTGCCGGTCCATTTGCGGCCGTGAACCTGCCTCTCGGATTTGCTCAATTGCTGACCGCGCCGCGATGCTGCGCTTCAGTTGACCATTTGCCGGCCGCAGCTGGCGCATTGCTGTGCGCATTGGCGGTCATGGTGGTTGCGCGGATCGGGCGTTCGCTGCGCGTCCTCGGCGCGGGCGTCAATTGGCATGGCTTTGAGGCGGATTGCCTCGCGGTCGGCGCATTGCTGCTGACCGGCTGCTTTTTCGCCGGCCAGAATGTCGAGTACCGCGGCATCTATTTCGTGCTGGTGATGCCCGGCCTCGTTGATCTGCGGCGCCGCACTGTCGATCCGAGGCTGCGAGGCTTTCTGGCAATGACGATGGTGGGGGTGCTGATCGTCGCCTGGGCGGAGGTCCTGCGCCGCATCGCCTATTTTGGCCTTGCCCCATGGCTCAGCCACGCGGTTTGGATCCGCGCGTCGTTCCTGTGCTGGTTTGGGCGTGAACTCCTCTGGTGGTGGCTCATCGCCGGTCTTGCCGCGCTCGCGCTCGCCTATCTGCGGCAACTGCCGCTGGTCGCCGCAGCGGCCGGGCGGCTGGCGCAACCCGGACGATCAGCGCCGCCGCTTTCGCGCCGGCAGCCTGGTTGAGAGGCGATCGCGGCCGCTCAACGCAGCCGGGCCGCGACCGCCGGCAGCGCCGCGATGTCGATCCCGTGACGCGCCGCCTCGGCCACCAAGGCCAACGGATCGGCGCCGTCGCGCAACCGGCTTAGCGCCCACAGCAGGCTCGACCGTGTGCCGCTGCGGCAATGGGCGACGATCGGCCGCGCCGATGTGGCCAGCGCCGCCGCAAACGCCTCGACATCGTCGCGATTAAGGCTCGCCGCGGTCACCGGGATATGGTGGTAGGCGATCCCGTGCGCGGCGGCGAGCCGGCGCGCTTCGGCGGCCGGCAGCTGGCCTGCGTCCTCGCCGTCCGGCCGGTTGTTGATGATGGTTTTGACCCCGGCCGCCGCCAGCGCCTCGATATCGTCCTTGTCGAGGGCGCCGGTGACGCTCAGCTCCGGTGCCAAAGGAATAAGCTCGGCAGGCATGCCTCACCTCCGCGACCAAAGGCGTGCAGAGTTGCAGCCGCGAAGGCGGGCGTCACGCAAAAAAGATCAGGCGGCAAATTGCGGGCGCTGCATCAGGTCGCCGGCGCGGATCCAGAAGCGTTCGAGACGGCGCAGGGTGACCGCGGCGGCGCGCAGATCGTCGGCGCCGACCAGGGATTGCCCGAGCATCTCGGCGTGGCGACGGTGCATCGCGCTCAAAATCTCGCGCAACTTGATCCCCTTTTCGGTAAGACGAACATGCACCGAACGGCGGTCATGGGCCGATCGCTGCTGCACGAGATAGCCGTTCTCGACCATCTTTTTGACATTGTAAGAGACGTTGGAGCCGAGATAGCAGCCGCGCAAGGTCAGCTCGCCGACGGTCATCTCCGCTTCTCCGATATTGAACAGCATCATGCCCTGGACGTTGTTGATGTCGTGGATGCCGAGCCCTTCCAATTCGAGTTTGACGACTTCAAGAAAGTGACGGTGCAGGCGCTCGATCAGCGCGATCACGTCGAGATAATGGTTATCCATCGGGCCCTCGCTTGTCGGCGGTCCCGCTCACCCTAATCGCAGTCGGGTTAATCTTTCGTTTCAAATTTTAGTGTCTGATTTGGCGATAAAACGATAGATCGCCGAGAAATCGAGGGCGCCGCCGCTGCTATCGACAAACAGCTGGTAGAGGGCCGCCGCCGCCGCCCCGAGCGGCGTGGGGGCGGCCGCCGCACCCGCCGCCTGCTGCGCCAGCCGCAAATCCTTGAGCATCATCGCGGCGGTAAAGCCCGGGGCGTAATCGCGGTTGGCGGGCGAGGACGGCACCGGCCCCGGCACCGGGCAATAGCCGGTCAGCGCCCAGCATTGGCCGGTCGATTGGCTGACCACATCGAACAGGGTCTGCGGCGCGAGCCCGAGCTTTTGTCCCAGGGTCAATGCCTCGCACACCCCGATCATCGAGATCGCCAGCAGCATGTTGTTGCAGATCTTGACGACCTGACCATTGCCGGCGGGACCGGTGTGGACAATCGTGCGGCCCATCGCGGACAGCACCGGTTTGGCGCGGTCGAAGGCGTGCGCCTCGCCGCCCACCATGAATGTCAGCGTCGCCGCCGCCGCCCCGGCGGTACCGCCCGACACCGGCGCGTCGAGCATATCGAACCCGGCCTCGCGCGCCGCCGCAGCGACCGCACGGGCGGTATCGACATCGATTGTCGAGCAGTCGATCAACAGCGCGCCCTGCGGCGCCCGGCCCAGGACGCCGGCATTGCCGAGATAGACCTCGCGCACCTGGGGGCCGGCCGGCAGCATCGTGATCACGACCTCCGCCGCGGCGATGGCTTCGGCGGCGCTGGCGGCCGCCCGCCCGCCCGCGGCCGCGAGCGCCGCGACGGCTTGCGGCACCAAATCGTAACCGGTGACTTGGTGACCGGCCTTGACCAGGTTTGCCGCCATCGGCGCCCCCATATTGCCGAGCCCGATAAAGCCGATCGCCGTCATCTGGCACCTTCCTCCGATCCCGCTCCGGTCTGGCTCAGGATAAAACGTGTCCGCCGCGACCGAAAGCATGGCGCGCCCCGTCGGTACGGCGGCTGCCGCCGGCGCCGGTCAGAACCCGGGTCGCGGCGAACCTTGTCGATCGACGAGGATCGCGGGCGGTGAAGACGCCGTAAAATTAGGCCCAGTTTTGCCATGATCGGCGATTGCGGCCGGGCCGCTCGCGGCCTCTAACCAAATCGCCGAGGGTCAGCGCACCGCCCGACCCCGCTGCCCGCTGCCCGTCGCCCCGCGCCCGCAATCGCCCTCGAGCTAGAGGTCGAACCGCAATTCACGCTCGCCGAGCGGGGCAAAGTAGGCCTCAACCATTGCATCGTCGACATCGGCCAGGCTTGCCGGACGCCATTGCGGCTTCTGGTCTTTGTCGATCAGCAAGGCCCGCACGCCCTCGTAGAAATCGTGACCCGCCATGAAATGCTGGGTGAGCCGGTATTCGAGCTTGAGCGCCGCGTCGAGATCGTAGCCGCGGCCGAGAACCAGCTGGCGGAGCGTCACCTTGAGGCTGGTCGGCGATTTGGTCATCAGGCCGGCACGCGTCTCCGCGGCCCAGACGGCCTGAGCGCCGCCCGCCCCCGCCTCTGCGGCCAGGGCTGCAAGAATGGCCTCAATTGTCGCGCCGGCAAAGGCGCGGTCGATCGCCGGCTGCAAGGCGGCCAACGGGGGCGGGCCCGGGTCGCCAGCAAAAGCGGCCAGCACCGCCTCAACCTGAGCCGCCTCGCCGCCCGCTTCCCATCGGGTCTCGGCGAGCGTCGAGACCAGCGTTTCAACCCGGTCGGCGCCGACAAAATGGGTCGCAAACCCGCAATAGAGCGCATCGGCGGCATTGAGCCGCGCGCCGGTCAGTCCGAGATAGCGCCCGATCATGCCCGGCGCCCGGTTCAGAAAGCGCGTGGCCCCGACATCGGGAAACAGGCCGATCCCGGTCTCGGGCATGGCGAACAGGGTGCGCGCGGTCGCCACCCGGTAGGCGCCGTTGACCGAAATCCCGGCCCCGCCGCCCATCGTGATGCCGTCGATGATTGCAATATAGGGTTTCGGAAAACGGTGGATGGCGCGGATCAGCCGGTATTCCTCGGCAAAGAACACCGCGGTCAGATCGGGGGCGCCGGCAATCCCGCGCCCGGCCTCGTAAACCGCGCGCACATCGCCGCCGGCGCAAAAGGCGCGCCCGCCAGCACCGCGCACCACGACGGCATGCACCGACGGGTCGTCCGCCCAGGCGGCAAATTCCGGCGCAATATGGCGGTAATTGGCCAGCGTCAGGGCATTGAGGGCGCGCGGGCGGTTGATCGTCAGGCTCGCGAGCCCGCCGTGACGGGCGAGAATGATCTCGTCCTGCGCCATCATCGCCGTCCCGCCGGGTCGGGCCGGGCGCCGCCGGCGCTTGTCAAGGGCGTGTCTGGCGGCGCAAGCAGCTTGCGAAAGATGTGAGCGGTGGCCGACCGCGAATAGCCGATCGCCTCATAAAACGCGTGCGCCGGGGCGCGGGTTATGTTCGAGCTCAGCACGACCGAGCGGCAGTCACGCTCCGCACCCCACGCCTCGGCGGCGCGCATCAACCGGCGACCGACCGCGGACCGGCGGAAATTCGCCTCGACGACCAGCGCCTGAACCACCGCTTCGCGCGGATTTTCGATCGCCGGGCGGGCGAATACGTGCATCAGGCCGACGATCCGTCCATCGGCTTCGGCAAGGATCACGGCGTGGTCCGGCGCCGTTGCGACCGCCCACCACCGGCGTTCCAATTCGTCTGCGGTCATCTCGTAGCCGAGCTGCGCCAGCAGCGGCGCGCAAGCCGCTCCATCGGCGCGGTCATCGCGCGCAGTCGCACCGCACCGGTTGCCGGCGCCCGCCGCGGGGCGGGTTCAGGCATTTCCCGGACCGAGCAGACGGCGGGCGATGATCACCCGCATGATCTCGTTGGTGCCTTCGAGGATCTGGTGGACGCGCAAATCGCGCAGATAGCGCTCGACCGGGAAGTCCTTCAGATAACCGTAGCCGCCAAGCAATTGCAGCGCCTCGTTGGCGACGTGAAACCCGGCATCGGTGGCAAAGCGCTTGGCCATCGCGCAATGCATCGTCGCCTGCGGGTCGGCGGCGTCGAGACTGGCAGCGCCGCGCCAGACCAAGAGCCGCGCCGCGTCGAGGTCGGTCGCCATGTCGGCGAGCCGGAATTGCAGGGCCTGAAAATCGGCGAGCCGCTGCCCGAACTGGCGGCGCTCGACGAGATGTGCGCGCGCCGTTTCAAGACAGGCCCGCGCCCCGCCCAGCGAACACGCGGCGATGTTGACCCGGCCGCCGTCGAGGGCGGCCATCGCGATCTTGAACCCGTCGCCTTCGGCGCCAAGCCGGTTGGCGATCGGCACCCGGCAATCCTCGAACATGACCATCGCGGTCGGCTGGCTGTTCCAGCCGAGCTTGCGTTCCTTCTTCCCGAAGGAGAGCCCGGGCGTGCCCTTTTCGACCAGCACGCAGGAAATGCCGCGCGGCCCGTCGCCGCCGGTCCGCACCATCACGGCGTAGAGGTCGCTCATGCCGCCGCCGGAAATGAAGGCTTTGGTGCCGTTCAGGATGTAATCGTCGCCGTCGCGCCGGGCGCGGGTCTGCAGCGCCGCCGCGTCGGAGCCGCTGCCGGGCTCGGTCAGACAGTAACTGGCAAAATGCTCCATCCGCGTCAGTTTTGGCAGAAACCGGGCGCGCTGCTCGCGGCTGCCAAAGCGATCGAGCATCCACCCAACCATATTGTGGATCGACAGATAGGCCGCGGTCGAAACACAGGCGGCCGCCAATTCCTCGAACAGGATCGCGGCGTCGATGCGACCGAGCCCGCTGCCGCCGAACTCCTCGCCGACATAGATTGCGGCAAAGCCCAGCGCCGCCGCGCGCCGCAGGGCCTCGACCGGGAATTCCTGCCGCTCGTCCCAACCCGCGGCATGGGGCAGCCATTCTTCGCGAGCGAAATCGCGCGCGGTTTCCTGAAACGCCTGCTGCGCTTCCGACAGCGTGAACTCCATCGGCCGAATATAGCCGGCGCCGGCCGGGCGGCAACCGGTACTCGCGCGCCGCCTGATGCGCCGCGCCGAACGCGGTCAATCCGCCGGGAACTCGCAGAAATGCTTTGACAGCGCGAGACCCTGACGCTGGTAGGAGGAACCGATCGCGCGACCGTAAAGCTTGTCGGGCCGGGCAATCAGCCGCTCGTAAGCAAGTCGGCCCACGACTTGCCCGTTCTCGATCAGAAACGGCACCTCATGCGAGCGCACTTCGAGCACCGCGCGGCTGCCGCTGCCGCCGGTCTCGGCGGTGCCAAAGCCGGGATCGAAAAAGCCGGCGAAATGGACCCTGAACTCGCCGACAAGGGTATGGTAGGGGCGCATTTCGGCGGCGTGATCGGCCGGCACCGCGACCGCCTCGCGCGAGGCTAGAATGTAGAAATCGTGCGGATCGAGCACGATGCCCGCCGCGCCGGCTTTGCCCGCGGCATGATGGGCGTGGACCGGCTCCCAGAAATCGCGCGGATCGTAGTAGCGAACCCGGTCGACATCGATCAAATCGGTGTGCCGGCGGGCCTTGTAGCCGACCAGCCGGTCTTTTCCATGCCCGGCGACATCGACGGTAAAGGCGAGACCGTCTCGGATCGCCTCGCGCGCCGGAGTCGGCCCTTCCGCCGTCTCGACCAGACCGACCTCCTCGTGCAGGCGGCGCAAAGCGGTGTCGCTGAAGGCGGGCGAGCCGCGTCGGATACGCAATTGCACCAGGCTCGACCCGGTACGCACCAGAATGCTGAACGAGCGCGGTGAAATCTCCGCATAGAGCGGCCCCTTATAGCCCTCGCGCACGCGGTCGAATTCGGCGCCGTAATCGGTGATCACGCGGGCGAACACGTCGAGCCGGCCGATCGAGCTTTTCGGGTTGGCAAGGGCGGAGGTGCGCTTGCGCAGCGCCAGATATTCGAAGAGCGGGATGATGTAGACGCAGTCCTTTTCGAGCACCGCCCCCTGGGTCAGGTCGATTCGGTGCATCGCGAGCTGGTCGAGCTTGTCGCGCACGCTGGCCCGCGCGCCGGGCAGAAAGCTGGCGCGAACCCGATAGGCCACCTCCCCCAGCCGCAGGTCGAGGCTGGCCGGCTGGATCTGGGTGTCGCTGATCGGCTGCGGCGACAGGATCTCGCGGCCGAGAGCCACCGCCTCGCGCAGCATTTGCGAGGGCAAGAGCCCAGTCGTCAGATCGCGTTGCCGGTCGCTCTCTGCGGGTTCGGGCGGCGGGAACAGGGTCGTCTCAGGCAATCCGGTCATAAGTTTGATACTTCGTCCGCATCCGCGACAAGATCAATCCCTCCGCCTCGGCTCACCGGCGCTATCGGATTCAGCGCTGCGATCTCTTGAGGCAAAAGCGCGAAGCAAGCTGCGTGCCTCGGGCGCGGTGCGGCGGCTGCGCGGTTCACCTTCCCCCGGCGGCGCTGCTATGCTGATCAAACTCAGGTTGCGGACGGGCGCGCGGATGGCTTCGATTCCTGGCGGAACGGCGTGATGGCAGGCGACCTCAAGACCCTCCTGGCGAAGGTGGCGAGCGGCCGCAGTCTCAGTGAAAGCGAGGCCGAGGCGGCGTTCGACGTGATCATGAGCGGCGACGCGACCCCCTCGCAGATGGGCGGGTTCCTGATGGCGTTGCGGGTGCGCGGCGAAACCGTCGACGAGATTACCGGCGCTGCCCGCATCATGCGCGCCAAGGCCCTCCATATCGACGCCCCGCCGGGCGCCATCGACACCTGCGGCACCGGCGGCGACGCGTCGGGAAGCTTCAATATCTCGACCGCCAGCGCGCTTGTCGTCGCCGGCTGCGGGGTGCCGGTCGCCAAGCACGGCAACCGCGCGCTGTCGTCGCGATCGGGCTCGGCCGATGTGCTGACCGCGCTCGGGGTCAATATCGAGGCCGATCTTGCGGTTGTGCGGGCCTGTTTGTGGGAGATCGGGATCGGCTTTCTGATGGCGCCGCGGCATCACAGCGCCACCCGCCACGTCGCACCGACCCGGGTCGAGCTCGGCACGCGCACGATCTTCAACCTGTTGGGCCCGTTGTCGAGCCCCGCCTTGGCGCGCCGCCAGCTGCTCGGCGTCTTTGCCCGCGACTGGGTCAAGCCGATGGCCGAGGTGTTGGGCCGGCTTGGCGGCGAGCGGGCATGGGTCGTGCATGGCGACGGTCTTGACGAGCTGACAACGACCGGTCCGACCCTGGTCGCCGCACTCGATCGCGGCAAGCTCGAGACCTTCGAAATCACCGCCGCCGATGCCGGTTTGCCCGCGGCCCGACGCGAGGATTTGCGCGGCGGCGAGGCGGCGCTGAATGCGCGGCTGATGCGCGACCTGCTGGCCGGCGCCGGCGGCCCGCTGCGCGATGTCGTGCTGCTGAACAGCGCCGCGGCATTGCTGGTGGCCGATCGCGCCAAGACCCTCTATGAAGGGGTGGAACTTGCCGCCCGCACGATCGATACGGGGGCGGCGGCGCGCGTGCTCGAGGCGCTTATCGCCCGCACCAACCCGGCTGTCGAGGCGGAGGCCGTCCGATGAGCAATGTGCTCGACCGCATCTGCGCCGAAAAGCGCGCCCATGTCGCGCGCCTGAAGGCGCAGCGACCGGAAGCCGCCCGTCTGGCCGAACTCGCCGCCGCGCCGCCGGTGCGCGGGTTCGCCGACGCGCTCCAGCACCGTGTCGCGGCACACCGCCCTGCGCTGATCGCGGAAATCAAGAAAGCCTCGCCGAGTGCGGGACTGATCCGGCCCGATTTCGACCCCGCCGCCCTCGCCCGCGCGTACCAAACAGGCGGAGCGACCTGTCTCTCGGTGCTGACCGATGCGCCGTTCTTCCAGGGCAGCGAAGACGATTTGCGGGCGGCGCGAGCGGCGACGACGCTGCCCGTGCTGCGCAAGGATTTCATCCTCGACCCCTACCAGATCATCGAGAGCCGGTGCATCGGCGCCGATTGCGTGCTGTTGATCCTGGCCGCGCTCAGCGACGCCTGCGCGCGCGAATTGGCCGCGGCTGCGGCCGAACTCGGCCTCGATGTGCTGGCCGAGGTGCATGACGAAGCCGAGCTCGAGCGCGCGCTGCGGCTCGATGTGCGGCTCATCGGCGTCAACAATCGCAACCTGAAGACCCTCGCGGTGGATTTGGCGACGACCGAGAAATTGGCGCCGCGCGTCCCCGCCGACCGCATCGTTGTCGCCGAAAGCGGCCTTCGCGGTCGCGACGATCTGGAGCGGCTCGCCGCGGTCGGAGCGCGATGCTTTCTGGTCGGCGAGACCTTGATGCGCGAAGCTGACGTCGCCGCCGCCACCCGCCGGCTGCTCGGCGGCCCGGAATTGACCCATCTTGACGCCGCCGGCCGGGCGCGCATGGTCGATGTTGCGAACAAGGACGAAACCTTGCGGATCGCGGTAGCGACGGCGCGGGTAGAGATGCGCAAGGAGACCTTGGCGATGATTGGCAGCGGCCAGGCCGCCAAGGGCGATGTGCTCGCAGTCGCCCGCATCGCCGGCATCATGGCGGCCAAGCGCACCGCCGAGCTGATCCCGCTGTGCCACCCGCTGGCTTTGACCTCGGTTGCGCTCGATTTCGCGGTTAACGAAGCGACCAGCGCGGTCGACATTACCGCGACTTGCCGGCTGCGCGGACGCACTGGCGTCGAGATGGAGGCGCTGACCGCGGCGAGCGTGGCGGCGCTGACGATCTACGATATGTGCAAAGCAGCCGATCGCGGGATGGTCATCACCGATTTGCGGCTGGTGCGCAAAACCGGCGGCAAATCCGGAGACTGGGAGGCAGATCTGTGATTTCGGTTGAAGAAGCCCTGTCGCGCGTGCTGGCGCTGATCGAGATCCTGCCGGCCGAACAGATTGCGCTGTCGGACGGGCTCGGGCGGGTGCTGGCCGAAGACGTCGCCGCCCGCCGCACCCAGCCGCCTTTCGCGGTGTCGGCGATGGACGGCTATGCCGTGCGCGCTGACGATCTCGGCCGGATCCCGGTCGAATTGCGGATCGTGGCCGAGGTGCCGGCGGGGGCCGGGTTTGGCGGCCGGATCGACGCCGGCGAGACCGCGCGAATCTTCACCGGCGCGCCGATGCCCGAGGGCACCGACACGGTCGTCATCCAGGAAGACACCGAGCGCCACGGCGACCGGGTGCGGGTGCTGGAGGGGGCCGCACGCGGCCGCTATGTCCGGCGCGCCGGGCTCGACTTTGCCGAAGGCGAGGTCTTGCTGCGGGCGGGGCGGCGGCTGAGCGCGCGCGATATCGGTCTGTTGGCGGCGATGAACCGGCCGTGGCTGTTTGTGCGCCGCCAACCGCGGATCGGCATTCTGTCGACCGGCGACGAGATCGTCATGCCCGGCGAGCCGATCGGCGCGCATCAGATCGTCAGCTCGAACAGCCTGGCGCTGATGGCGATCGTGACCGCCTGCGGCGGCATCCCGGTTTCGGCCGGCAATGCCCCGGACGATCCCGAGGCTCTGCGCCGCATGGCGGCGGCGACGCGCGGCGTCGATCTGCTGGTGACCACCGGCGGTGCCTCGGTCGGCGAGCATGATCTCGTGCGCGCGGCGTTGGCCGTGGATGGGCTCGAGCTCGATTTCTGGCAGATTGCGATGCGCCCGGGCAAGCCGCTGATGGCCGGGCGGTATCGCGGCACGCCGTTGATCGGTCTGCCGGGCAACCCGGTGTCGAGTTTTGTCTGTGCGATGCTGTTCCTGACGCCCGCGATCGAGCGCTTTCTTGGCGTGGTTGCGCCGCCGGCCGGGAGCGACCGGGTGCGGCTCGGTGCGGCGCTGGCGGCCAATGACCGCCGCCAAGACTATCTCCGCGCCCGCCTGGGCCGCGGCGCCGACGGCGTCGAGGAGGTCGTTGCGTTCGCACCCCAGGACAGCTCGATGATGCGGCTGCTGGCCGAGGCCGACTGTCTGATCGTGCGCCCGCCCGAGGCGCCGCCGGCACGGCCGGGCGAATTTGTCCCGGTGATCCGCTTCCCGCGCGGCGCGCTGCCGGTCTGAGCCATATTGGCGGTCGGTTTAATCCTTTTGCAGTACTTGACGGCGCGCGCGAACCAAAGTAGAACACTGGGCGACGTTTAGGATTCGTTCCGCAGCTGCTGCGAAAGAGGCCGCCATGCTCACTGCAAAACAGCGCGAACTGCTGCTGTTTATTAATCAACGGATAAACACCACCGGCATCTCGCCCTCGTTTGACGAGATGAAGGACGCCCTGCGGTTGAAATCGAAATCCGGTATTCATCGTTTGATCAGTGGTCTCGAAGAGCGGGGCTTCATTCGCCGCATGCCGCACCGGGCGCGCGCCTTGGAGGTCATCAAGCTGCCCGAAGACAGTGCGATTCCCTCCGGGGATCGCGGCAAATTCTCGGCGACCGTCATTCACGGCGATTTCCGCACCGCGCTGCCCGGCGCCCCCGTCTCGACCGATGTCGAAGCGGTCGAGCTGCCGCTTTACGGCCGCATCGCCGCCGGCACCCCGATCGAGGCGTTGCGCGATCAGAGCACCTCGGTGGGGGTGCCGGCCAGCCTGCTCGGCCGCGGCGGCGAGCATTACGCGCTTGAAGTCGCGGGCGACAGCATGGTCGAAGCCGGGATTCTCGACGGCGACACGGTGATTATCGAGCGCGCCAATACCGCCGAAAACGGCGCCATCGTCGTGGCCTTGATCGACGAACAGGAGGTCACGCTCAAACGCTTGCGGCGGCGCGGCGCCTCGATCGCGCTCGAACCCGCGAACAAGACCTACGAGACCCGCATTTTCGGGCCCGACCGGGTGCAGGTTCAGGGCCGCCTGGTCGGATTGTTGCGGCGCTATTGAGATTGTCTCGCCGCGCCGGCCCGCGGCGGTGCATGGCGGCCCGGGCTCAGAAGCGGCCGCGCAGTGCGGCGAGCGCCAGCCGCCACATTTGCAGCGGATCGGGCTCTTGCAGTCCCGGGGCGAACGGATCAAAGCCGGCCTGCTCGAGCCGCCGCAGCGAGCGCTCGGCGATCACCGCGGATAGCAGCGCCGGCGCCGCCGCCGCAGGAATCCGGTGGCTGAGCCGACGGGCTTCGGCAAGCCGGTTCCGGGCCGCCGCGGCGATTTCCTCGACCGCACGACGCAAGGCCGGACGGTTCGCCGGTGAGGGCGGGAGATCGGGGTCGAGGCCGCTACGCCGGGCGATGTCGACGGGAATGACCGGCCGCCCGGCGGCGCTGCGCCATGGCAGGGCGCGCAACAGACCGGCAAGCGCATAAGCGATCCCGAGGTTGCGCGCCGCGGCCAGGGCCGGCTCGTCATCGCGCACGCCAAGCAGTTCCAGCGCGAGATAGATGACGCATGACGAGGTGCTCTCGGCATAGGCCTCAAGCGCCGCGAGGGTGGCTGAAGGCGTGTGGTCGAGATCGGCTTCGCGGCCGTCAATCAACCGCTCGAAATGGTCCCGCGTCGGGTTTTGAGCGCGGATCACCATCACCAGGGCTTCGGCCACCGGATGGCGCCGGACCGGGGCGCCGCGATAAGCAAGGTCGATGGTCTCGCGCCACCATTCGAGCCGGATGCGCCCCAAGGTCGGCTCGCGGACGCGCTCCCGCACCCTTGCAATCTCGTAGTTGAAGGCGTAAAGCGCAAACAGCGCCTCGCGGCGCGCGGCCGGGGCAAACAGCGCCGTCTGAAACCGGTCGCGGTCGTGGCGTCGCACCAGTGCCGCAACCGGCGAGGACGCCTCCGCCGTGATGGAGCGTTTGCCGGGGAGCGGGAGTTTACCACGCACAGCGTTCACATAACCCGGGATGGTCGTCATGGCTTTCGAATTGCCGCCTCTGCCCTACCCGAAAAATGCGCTCGAGCCGCATATTTCCGAGCGGACGATGGATTTCCACCACGGCCGGCATCACCAGGCTTATGTCACGAACCTCAACAACCTGATCAAGGATCAGCCGTTTGAACGGCAGTCGCTCGAAGAGATCATCAAAGCAACCCACCGAGACAGTTCGAAAACCGGCGTGTTCAACAACGCCGCGCAGGTCTGGAACCACACCTTTTTCTGGCATTCGATGAAACCGCAGGGCGGCGGCGCTCCGAGCGGCGACCTCGCGGCGGCGATCACCCGCGATTGCGGCGGTGTCGACCGGTTCAAGGAGCAATTCAAGGCCGCCGCGGTCGGTCAGTTCGGCAGCGGCTGGGCGTGGCTGGTTGCCGATGGCGGACAGCTCAAAATCGTCGCGACGCCAAATGCGGTCACCCCTTTGGCCGAGGGCCAGACCCCGCTGGTGACCTGCGATGTCTGGGAGCACGCCTATTATCTCGACTACCAGAACCGCCGGCCTGATTTTGTCCAGACCTTTCTCGATCACCTGATCAACTGGGATTTCGTCGCCCAGAACCTGGCCAAGGCGCGCTGACCGCCCCGGCCCTGCGAGCGCCGCGCGCCGGCGCGGAACGCGGCGAGGTTTGCGTCAAACCGCGGCGTCTGCTCAAGGATGGACGCCGCGGTCGAGCAGTACGGCGGCATAGTCGTGGTAGCTGATGCCCAACGCCTCGGCGCGCGCCAGCCGCGCCAAGGCGATTTCGCGTGGCGGCGTTTTCCAGGCCTTGGCATAAGCCTTGCGCCAACAGAACCCCCGCCAACCCGCCTCGGGGTCGAGCGGCGGCCCGTGATTGTGTCCGATTATCGGATGGCCAAGCATTCGTGGTCGGCCGCCCTCCTTTCACCCGCCGAGAGATCAGTCCCGAGAGAGTAGACACTGTCCCCGGTTTCGGGGATAGGGATTGAGCCGCCATAGCAGAAGACCGAGCAGTCAATCGTGCCCGTGTTGCGACCGCTGTTGAGGAGCGCCCGTGGGCCGTATCACAGGTTGCGCGGCGCGCTGCGCCTGCATGGCGTTTTCGGGCTGTTACAGCTGGTGCCGCAGAACCTCGCCTACCTGTTGCGCCGGCGGCGCCGGCATCAGCGCGGCGAGATCGACGAATTCGATCGTCGATTTGGCGTCGAGACCGCGGCCCGGCGGCCCGTCTCGACACTCGACCTGCCGCAAGCGGCCGCGATCCATGCGGTACGCTATGAGCCGGTTGCGCGACTTGCGGATTATCTGGCCGCGCTCGATATCGCCTTTGACCGTTACACCTTTGTCGACTATGGGTGCGGCAAGGGCCGGGCGTTATTGATGGCCTCCGACCAGCCATTCGCGAAAATCATCGGCGTCGAATATTCGGCGCAGTTGGCGGCGATCGCGCGCCGCAACATTTCGATCTACACCAATCCAAACCAACGCTGCCGCGCGATCGAAGTGGTCGAAGGCGACGCCGCGCGGTTCGCACCGCCGCACAGCGCTTGCGTCTTCTTCCTCTATAATCCATTCGACGAAGTGATCCTGCGCCAGGTTGTGCAGCGGATGCGACGCACACGATGTCCGGCGGGTCCGGCGGATCACCTGATTTACGTCGATCCGCGGCACCGCGCGTGCCTCGACGCCGACCCGGGCTGGGAGGCCGTCGCCGATCATCAAAGCTGGGTCGTTTACCGCGCCACTGGCGCCGACGGCGCGCCGAGCGCCTAACCGACCGCGGAAGCCTCCCACCGGGGCGACCGCCGGGCCTGCGGCTCTGCTAGGGCTCTGACCCGTTCAGGTGGTGAACAGTGTCCACCGGCGCGTCATGCCCGGACTTGATCCCGGCATCCATGGAACGGGCAAGGCCTGCGCGGCAATTCGTGGATGACCGGGTTACGCCCGGACATGACGATCGGGTCGATTCTCCGGCCGCATCTGAGCACTAAGCGGCGCGGCGCAACCAGTGTTTGACCCGGGCCTTGATCCCGAGTGTGTCCAAAAGCCGGCCGCCCTGGCGATCGACCGCCATGGCCAGGCGATAGCCGGCGGCAATCGCCGCGTTGCGCGCGCAATTACGCACCAGCAGCAAATTCGCTTCCGACCGCGAAATGTTGGCCAAACGCGCCTTATGCTCGCCATGCCCGGTCGAAAAATCAAAAAGCGCGGCGGGTTCGGGCCCCTCGATCAGGTCTCTGATGACCTGCAGCTGCAGGATCGAGCCGACCCCCCATTGCCCCCAGGCCGGATCATATCCGACATCGATATAGTGATAGGTTCCATGATAAAGATAGCCAAGCATGAAGGCGGCCGGTTCGCCCCGGCAATACAGAATATAGCAACGCAACCAGCCGTGTCGCGCGGCGCGCGTCAGTGTTTTACTCAGGCTGTCGGGGTCCCGCAGGCCAAGCCCCAGTAATCTCCATTGATAACTTTTTTGGGATACGCGGCGAGCATCGACTACGAATTGTCCAACTTCGCTGTCACCGGTGAAACACCGGATGTCAAAGTCTCCCCCCAAATATTCTAAGAGCTTCCTGAGTTGGCGTCGTTGACTTTGCCGTGAGCTTGCCGACAATTGCGCCTCGAACTCGGCAAAGCTCGGGGCGAGCTTTAGCCGATGGTGCGGAAACACGTGGCCGATCTCGATCGCAAGAAGATCGCGCATGGCGCCGGGAAGCGCCGTCAACCGGTACAAAGCGCTGTCGGTTGGCACTCCTTCGAGAAAAATGCCGTCGGTCGGGCACAACCGCTCAGCCAGCAGATCGAGCAATTGTCGGGTCAGGCCGAGCCGCAACTCGGGGCCGCCGGCAATGACCAGGTCTTGCACCAGCGTCAGACTGCGCCATGAGACCCGGTGCAAGGCCAGTTCGCCCACGACAAAGCGCAAATCCTTCACCCCGCCAATGAGCGGCGCGTAGCCGATCAGACGGCCGTCGTCGTAACAGAGATAGAACTCGCTGGGGTGAGAGGGGTGGTCGCCGAGTTCGTCCGTTCCGCCGAGCCACACCGGATCATGAAAGAGATTGGGCTCTTCGGTTTCGGCCATCAAGGCCCGGATCGCTCGGCACAATTCGCCGTCTTGCAGGCGAGCGCGATCGACGCGCTCCCACCGCGGCGGCGGTGCAGCGGACGTGGCCGGCCGCTGCCCGACGGGTCGGGTTAAGGTTCTTATCAAATCCGTCATATTCTCGTCAGTTCGAAAGATCGAACTGCTGGATGTTTCACCGAGGCTGGCAAACCATGCAAGCGAATTCTTTTAAAAAAGGTTAAGCCGCTCAGCCTCTTTTGGATTATGGTTAACCAGGCCCGCAAAGAGAGCCTTTAATCCCTGTTGAAGATTGCACAAAATCGGACGAAATCTCATTGCGCGCAATGTTATTGTAATTAAACAAATTGCACGGGGCAGCGCAAAGGGCGACGAACCGCACGACAACGATCGGCGCCAGAGGGTTTGGAGCGTCCCGGCGCGGTTCTCGGATCAGCTCGGACCGGCGCAGACGGCTGAATGAGATCGCGGCGGAAATTCATCGAGCGGTCGCCGCGGACCCAACCCCAAGGCGATCACGGCCGGGGCGCCCGGCGCCGCCGTGGCGGCAGCCGACCGCGCCGACCCTGAGGAGCCGACGCGGGCGGAGCCGGCAGGCCGGTTCCGGTTTAGTGTCCGGTGTCGCTGCCGGTGGTTTGCGCGTGGGCCGCCGCCCGCGCCTGCGCATTCTCGCGAAACACCTGATCGGTCAGCCGCTTTTGTTGCGCGGGCATGACGTCGTAGAGCGCGGCAAACGCCGGCACCAGCTTGCGCAGATGGTCGGCATGCGCCTCAGCGATACGCTCGTAGGAGCGCATATTCTCGACCGCATTCATGGTCGCGAATTTCTGTTCGCGCTCGGCAAAATCACGATCCATCGCCCGCGCATTGGCCCGCATCACGGCGGCGAATTTATCCCATTGCACCTTCTCGGCAGGGGTGATCTGCAATTGGTCGTGCAGCTGGCGGATATGCGCCTCCACACGCTCGGCGGCGGTGGCGCCGGCCGCCGGCGCCGGCGACAGCGGCGAGGCCGGCCCCGGGGTCGCGGTTGCGTGGGCGGGCGGGGCCGCGGCGGTGCCGGGCGCCGGTGTTGATGCCGGCTGGGCGTGCACGGCGATCGGCAGAGCCAGGACGGCGGCGAGCGCCGCCGCGGCGAGAGCATTTGCGGATTTCATGTTGGTCTTCCTTCAACGAGCGAGGCGCGCCTATAACCCGCGTCAATACCCGTAATAGACGGCCGGCGGCGGCGCGTAATAGGGACTGTAGGGATAGCCGTAATAGACCGGCGGCGGCGGCGCGTAATAGTAGTTGTAGGGATTGGATGCGATCGCGGCGCCGAGCCCCAGCCCGATGATCCCGCCGGCGATAGCGGCGCCGACTGCGGCCCCGTTGCCCCCGCCATGGTAGTAGCCGTGCGGGTAGCCATGGTGCCACTGGGCGTGGGCGAGGGCGGGCGCTGCGGCGAGCGCCGTGCTCAGGGCGACGGCGAAGACGCGTGCAGACATTGTGCAACTCGACTGTTGTAATACTCGTTCTCTTGAAACTGTCGCGGCACCCCGGTAGTTCCACGCGATTTTGGGGTCGCGCCGTGCACCGGACCTGAGGGGGCGGAAATCGCGGCCGCGAAATGGGTGATGTCGTGATCGACGCCGGCCGGCGATTTCGCCGGGGCGCAGGTCGCGGAGCGCAAAGCAGGCGAAAGGAAGAGCAATGACGATGGTTACACAGCGGCGGCGGCTCGGCAAAGACGGGCCGGAAGTCTCGGCGATCGGGCTTGGCTGCATGTCGTTGTCGGGCGTCTATGGCAAGAGCGACGACGCGGCCGGCATGGCCCTCATTCATCGGGCGCTCGAGCTTGGGATCGACCATTTCGACAGCTCCGACATGTATGGCTGGGGCCAGAACGAAGAACTGCTGGGCCGCGCGCTGCGTGGCCGGCGCGCCGGGGTGGTGATCGCGACAAAATTCGGCCAGACCCGACGGCCGGGCGGCGCCAACGGCGTCGATGGCAGCCCCGCCTATGTCAGAGCCGCCTGCGAGGCGAGCTTGAAGCGGCTCGGCGTCGATGAGATCGACCTTTATTACCAGCATCGCGTCGATCCGGCGGTGCCGGTGGAGGACACGGTCGGCGCCATGGCGCGCCTCGTCGAACAGGGAAAAGTGCGCTTTTTGGGCTTGTGCGAGGCGCGTCCGGAGCGGATCCGCCGCGCCCATGCCGTCCACCCGATCGCCGCGGTGCAAAGCGAATTCTCGCTGCTCTATCGCGCCGAGGCGATGGAGACGCGCGCTCTGACGCGCGATTTGGGGATCGCCTTTGTCGCCTATGCGCCGCTTGGCCGCAGCCTGCTGGCCGGCGTCGTCCCCGATCTCGCCCGTCTCGACGAAGGCGACACCCGCGCCCGCCATCCGCGCTTTGCCGGCGAGAATTTTGCCAAAAACCGGGCTCTCGTCGAACGCGTCGAGACGATCGCACGCGAGAAGGGCTGCACCCCGGCGCAATTGGTGCTGGCCTGGCTGTTGGCGCAAGGGCCCGATGTGATCCCGATTCCCGGCACCAAACACGTCGCACGGCTTGAAGAAAATCTCGGTGCGCTCGCGGTGCGGCTCGAGCCGGCGGAGATCGGACGCATCGACAATGCGATCCCGGTCGGTGCGGCGGCCGGCACCCGCTATCCCGAGGGGGGGATGCGCGGCGTCTATATCTGAGGCGCGCGCCGGGGCAGCCCCCCGGATCCGGGCGGCCCGCCGGACGCGCTCAGTTGGCGCGCCCGCCGAGCCTCGGCGACACCGCCGGCAGCGCCGTGAGAAAATCGCGCCGCCATACCGGGCGCCAGTCGATCGCATCCACCTCGCCGCAGGCGCGCGGCGCATCGACCGCAAGCAGGAATTCGGCGCCGGCATAAGGGGTCAGGCCGAACAAGGCGAGCGCGCGGTTTCGTTTGCGCTCCCAAAATATCGCCGGGCGGGACGGCTCATGCCAATGGCGGCCGTAATAAAAATAGGTCGTCCGCCGCCCCTTGGGTTCAGCCGCCCGCAACAACGGCGCGTCATCAAAGGCGACCGGCAGCAAGGCGACCGCAATGGGCTCGGCACAGCCCTTGCCGGCAAAAGCAAGCGCGGCAAACGCGCCATTGGCGAGCGTGACCGGCTGGCGCAACGCAAAACCATGCGCCTCGGCTACAGCGATGACGGCCGCGGTCAGCCGCGCTTCGTCGGGCGGTGTTTCGCCGGCGCGGCGGTTGGCGATCACCGAACCCAGAAGGAGCGCTGCGAAGAACAGATGAGCGGCCCTCGCCTTCATGCCGAGACCCGCCGCCCCGGCGTGTGAAGGCACAGCAGCAAGACCAGCAGCGACGCCCCGACGGCAAAAATCTGGGCGCCAGCACCGTTGTGCCAATAGAGGTAACTATGGTTGCTGACCGCCATCGCGGCGAGGCGGGCGATATTCAAGACGATCATCGCCGCGGCAATAGCCGCCCCCCATACCGCGGCGCGCCAGTGCATGGCCTCGCCGTCGCCTCTTAAATGAAAAATCGTCAGCCAGCACGGCAGGGCGAGCGACAGATTGTGAAAGGATGAACAATAAGGCTGAATGACAATGCCGTCGCCATCGGCTGCGGTGACGATGTTGTCGTGCCATGCCGTCCCGGGCCTCACGGTGCGGAGCAGGCGTCCCACTGCGCCAGCCTCGAGGCGCAGCACCGGCGAGGCGACCAGCTCGAATAACAGATGCCCCCACAACTCCTGCGTCGCCAGGGCGATCAGGACCACCCCGGCGGCGCGCAGCCGGCGGTCGCCGCGATTGTAGAGCAGCATCTGCATCCCGGCGGCCGTGGCCGCGACCCAGATGATCCGCTCGGTCGGAACGAAAACCAGCAATGAGACGGTCGCCGCAACCAGCCAATCGGAGCGCGATGCGGCGGCCGGGCGACTGCGGAGGACAAGGCGGAATATGACGAACCAGGCGAGATATTGAAATGTGCCGACCGCGACGAGGCCGGTGACCAGCTCGGTCGGGCTGGCGAGGGAGCTGTCCTTGACGGCGTAAGCCAGTTGGTTGGCCAACAGGATCGCCGCGGCCCAGCCAAACAGGGCACGCCGCGAAAGATGCGCCAGCGCCCCGCTCCGCGGTCCGATCACACGGTTTTGGTCGGCAGCGGCGGCGAACCGCAATTTGGTCCCGCGCAGGCGGCGCAACCCTCGCCCGCGCGATCGCCAAGGCCGGCCGAAGCGGCAGAAATAACGGTCGCCCGGCGCCGCCGATCCCCAAAAAACGCAATCGCGCCGCGGCCCGCGGCGATGTCGATAACGCCACGGCCGGCGCCGCCGGTTGCACGGACCAAAGCGCATCTTCCGATCACAAACACTCAGGACCCGATGGCCGAACTCGAATTTTTTATTACCGAGAGTTGAGCAGAAAACGCAACGCCAACGGGCAAGCGGCTCGATCCGCAATTGTTGATCGAGGATTACGCTGTCAAATGCCTCAATATATTTCCAATTATATAACCAATGTTATGTCTGATCGCACAGGCAGAGGCACCAGCGCCGGACGGACGGGGCGCGCGCCTCGGCCCCGCGTGTCTGGTTCGCCCGCCACGCCGCGGATATCACGAGCGATCGGGTCGGTCTCGAACCCGAAAGCTCGGGTACGCCGCCGTCCTTGATCGTCAACATTCTGCTCGGCGTGACCCTTGGCGCGGGCGCCGCCTTCACCGCACGAAAAGCCCGACCTGGGGTTGCCGGCCGCGGCGAGTTCAGCCGAGCCCGAGACGGGCCGAGGCAAGCCGCGCCCCCTCGGCCATCGCCTTCAATTTGGCCCACACCACATCCTCGGCGACACGGCCCATCCCGGCCGAGGTGTCGAAGCCGCAATCGGTGCCGGCGATGACCCGATGCGGATCGCCGACCGCTTCGGCGATGCGTTCGAGCCGATCGGCGACAGCTTCGGGGTGCTCGACAAAATTGGTCAGGCTGTCGACGACGCCAGCCACCAGGATCTGGTCGTCGGCAAGCGGCATTTTCTCGAACAGCTTATATTCATGGGCATGGCGCGGATTGGCAAATGGCAGGAAAAAGGCGCCGACCTTGGCTTGGTAGAGGATCGGCAGGATGTCGGCGAGCGGCACGTCGCAATCATGCGGCCCCTCGTAATTGCCCCAGCAGACATGCAGCCGCACCGCCGCGCGCGGGATGTTGACGAGGGCGTCGTTGATGGTCGCCACAACCCGCTCGACAAAGCCGAGAAAGTCCGCCAGCGGCCGGTCCTGATAGGATAGATGCCGTTCGAGCGCCAGATCCGGACAGTCGAGCTGCAACAGAAAGCCGGCGCCGACGATCGCCTCGTATTCCTCGCGCAAGGCGGCGCCGAGGTCGCGCAGATATTCCGCCTCCCCCGGATAATACTCGTTTTTCATTGCCCCGGCGATGATCCCCGGCGAAGGGGCGGTGATAAAGGTCTCGACAAACCGCGCACCGGTATCGGCAAGGGCGGCGCGAAAATCGGCGATCTCGGCCTCGACCGCCGACCGGCCGAGATAGCGCACCGGTCCCAGCGCCTTGGGCGGCCCCATATTGCTGACCGCCTGGCGGGCGGCGAGCTGCTCTTCCATGATCCGGCGAAAGACCGGGTATTTCAGCGCATCGGCGCGCGTGCGGCGTTGCCAGGAACCGCCAAAGCCGCTCATGCGATGGCGGATATGCAGGAAAAAGCCTTCGCGCTGCTGCTCGCCGTTATTGGCGATGTCGACTTCGGCCTCGGCCTGCTTGTTGACGATCCAGCGCAGCGCCTCCTGGCCGAGCCGGTCGAGTTCGCCCGGATCGACCGATTCGCCGCGGGCGCGGCGCACATGCAGCCCGGTCAATTCCGGCGGACGCGGCAGGCTGCCGGTGTGCGTCGTCAGAATGCGGTCTTCGCTGCGGCGCATGGTCGCCTCCCCCTTGCCGATCGCTTGTCCGCCGCAGTTTAGCGAGAAACCGCTGCGACGCCATCCCGTCGACGCCGCGACAACGCGCTTGCGTCGACGAGGGCGGCGGCTTAGGCTGCGCGTCATTGGCCTCAACAACCGAAAGGAGGTGATCCTGTGTCTAGCCTTGAACCGCGGTCGACCGCTGTCGTGACCAGGATCTCTTCTGTGGAGATCTGCGCCTGATCTAGGCGCAACGGCTTGCGGCCGCGAAGGCCGCCGGTATTCGGCGGAAGGGCCGTCCTGCGGGGCGGCCCTTCTTATTTAGCCCCGCTTCCGATTTTGCCGCGTTTCCGATCGGGCTGCGCTTGGCCGCGAGCGGCTGCGCGACGTAAAACAGGCAGCCGACATCCCGCCCGGGCGGAAGGAGCATGGCCATGCCCGACACGATCACAAACTCGCCGATCATCGCCGCTTATCGCGCCAAGACCCCGGGCTCAGCGGCCGCCGCGGTCAAGGCGCAAAACCTGTTCCCGAGCGGCATTACCCATGATTCGCGTTACCTCGAGCCCTACGGGCTCTACATCGCCCGCGCCAAAGGGCCGCGCAAATGGGATGTCGACGGCAACGAATATGTCGATTATTTCGGCGGCCATGGCGCGCTGTTGCTCGGCCACGGCCACCCGAAAATTGTCGCGGCGGTGCACGCCCAGATCGAGCGCGGCACGCATTTTGGCGCCAGCCACGAGACCGAGATCGCCTGGGCCGAATGGGTGATGCGGCTCGTGCCGTCGGCGGAGCGGGTGCGTTTCACCTCGTCCGGAACCGAGGCGACATTGATGGCGCTGCGGCTCGCCCGCGCCTTTACCGGCAAAGCGAAGATCATCCGCTTCAAGCACAATTTTCACGGCTGGCACGACCATATGACCTCGGGTTACGCCAGCCACTTCGACGGCAGCCCGACGCCCGGCGTGCTGCCCGGGGTGGCCGGCCAGGTGCGGCTCGCCGAACAGAACGACATCGCCGGGCTGGCGCGTCTGCTCGACGAGGATCACGACATCGCCGCGGCCATCATCGAACCGACCGGCGGGCACGGCGCGCAACTGCCGATCGAACCGGAGTTTCTCGCGGCGCTGCGCGAGCTGACGCGGCAATACGGGGTGCTGCTGATCTTTGACGAGGTCGTGACCGGCTTTCGCGTGTCACCGGGCGGCGCGCAAGGCGAATACGGCATTCGCCCCGATTTGACGACCCTGGCCAAGATCCTCGCCGGCGGTCTGCCGGGGGGTGCGGTCACCGGCCGCAAGGACATCCTCGACCTTCTCGACTTTCAGGTCACAAAGGCCGCCGAACGCGAAAAGATCTCGCATCAGGGCACGTTCAACGCCAACCCGCTCTCCGCCGCCGCCGGCGTCGCCGCACTCGAGATTGTCGGCACGACCGAGGCCTGCGCCTGCGCCAACCGCTACGGTGAGGCCTTGCGCCGCGGCATCAACGAGGTGTTCGAGGAAGAGCGGGTGCCGTGGGCGGCATACGGCACATTTTCGAACTTCCATATCTTCACCAACCCCGACCGCATGGCACTCGCCCCGAGCCGCTTTGATCCGCGGACAGTGCCGGCGGAGGCCTTTTTCGACGGGCGCCAGTCAGCGGTCGTGCACAAATTCCGCTTGGCGATGATGACCCATGGGGTCGATTTCAGCGCCAGCCCGGGCGGGCTTGTCTCGGCGACGCATGGCGAGGCCGAGCTCGAAGACACTTTAACCGCGCTGCGCAAAACCGTGCGGATGCTCAAGCGGGAAGGCGAGATCTAGCCGGCTGGCGGGAGCGCGCGAGCGCACCCGGGGCGTTGCAACGACCGCGGGTTCCTGCTTTATTCTCGGACGGTGTCAGCGATCGCCTCTTTCCATCCCGCCGTCGCCGCATGGTTCCTGCGCAGCTTCTCGGCGCCGACCGCGGCTCAGGACGCCGCTTGGCCGGCCATCCAGGCCGGCCGCGACGTGCTGATTGCGGCGCCGACCGGCTCGGGCAAGACGCTGGCGGCGTTTCTCGCCGCGATCGACGCGCTGGTCCGCCAGGGGACGGCCGGTCAGCTCGGCGACGAAACCCAGATCGTCTACGTCTCGCCGCTGAAGGCGCTGTCGAACGACATCCAGCGCAATCTCGACGCGCCGTTGCGCGGCATTCGCGCGGCATTGCGCGAACAGGGCGCGGCCGAGTTCGAGATCCGCACCGCGGTGCGCACCGGCGACACCCCCGCCGGCGAGCGCCAACAGATGAGCCGCCGGCCGCCGCATATTCTCGTCACGACGCCGGAATCGCTTTATCTGCTGCTCGGCGCGCAATCCGGCCGCGCGATGTTGAAAACCGCTCGGACGGTCATCATCGACGAGATCCATGCGGTCGCCGGCAACAAGCGGGGCAGCCACTTGGCGGTCTCGGTCGAGCGCTTGGCGGCGCTCGTCGGTGGACGCCTCAACCGCATCGGCTTGTCGGCAACCCAGACGCCGATCGAAACCGTCGCCCGTTTCCTGGTGGGTGCGGCGGGCGATGGCTGCACAATCATCGACACCGGTCATGGCCGTAACCGTGACCTCGCGCTCGAGGTCCCGTCATCGCCGCTCGAACCGGTCATGTCGGGCGATGTCTGGCGCGAGATTTACGACCGGCTGGCCGAGCTCATCCGCGAACACCGTACCACGCTGATCTTTGTCAACACGCGGCGCATGGTTGAACGGGTCACCCGCCATGTCGCCGAGCGGGTCGGCGCCGAGCTGGTGACCGCGCATCACGGCAGCCTGGCCAAGGAGCTGCGCCTCGACGCCGAACAGCGGCTCAAAAGCGGCGCCCTCAAAGCCTTGGTGGCGACCGCTTCGCTCGAGCTCGGCATCGACATCGGCGAGGTCGACCTCGTTTGCCAGCTTGGGTCGCCGCGCGCTATCGCCACCTTCCTGCAGCGGGTCGGCCGCTCCGGACACAGCGTCGGGGGTACCCCGAAAGGCCGGCTGTTTCCGCTTTCGCGCGATGAACTCGTCGAATGCGCAGCACTGCTCGACGCGGTCGGCCGCGGCGAACTCGACCGTCTGGTGATCCCGCCGGGGCCGCTCGACGTGCTGGCCCAGCAGATCGTCGCCGAGGTCGCGGCCGCGGAATGGGACGAAGACGCGCTCTATGCGCTGTTCCGGCGCTGCTGGCCCTATCGCGATCTCAGCCGCGCCGATTTCGCCGCGGTCGTGGCGATGCTGGCCGCCGGATTTGCCACCCGCCGCGGCCGGCGCGGCGCGCTTATTCATCACGACGCGGTCAATCACCGGCTGCGCGGGCGCCGCGGCGCGCGCCTGACCGCGGCAACCTCGGGCGGGACCATCCCCGACAACGCCGATTACCAGGTGCTGCTGGAGCCGGAAAACCAGGTCATCGGCACCGTCAACGAAGATTTTGCCGTCGAGAGCCTGGCCGGCGACGTTTTTCAGCTCGGCAACAAATCCTACCGCATCCTGCGCGTCGAGCGCGGCACGGTGCGCGTCGCCGATGCCGAAGGCCTGCCGCCGAACATCCCGTTCTGGCTGGGCGAAGCGCCCGGGCGCAGCGACGAAATGTCGGCGGCGGTGTCGCGGCTACGCGGCGAGATCGCCGCGCGCCTTCCCAAACCGGAGATCGAGGCGTCGATTGCCCGGGCTGCCCCCGCCGGCCGGGAGGGATCGCCGAACAGCGAAGAGCCGGCCAATCCGGCGCTCGGCTGGCTGGTCGACACGGTCGGGCTGGCGCCACCCGCCGCCCTTCAGCTCGTCGACTATCTCGCCGTGGCGCAGGCGGCGCTGGGCACGCTGCCGACCCGCGAGCGGATCGTCATCGAGCGCTTTTTCGACGCGGTCGGCGGCATGCAGCTGGTCATCCATTCGCCCTATGGCAGCCGCCTCAACCGCGCCTGGGGCCTCGCGCTGCGCAAACGCTTTTGCCGCAAGTTCAATTTCGAGATCCAGGCGGCCGCCACCGAAGACAACATCGTGCTGTCATTGACGACCGCACACAGCTTTGATCTTGCCGAGGTTCAGCGCTACCTCAACGCGGCGAGCGCCCGCCAGATCCTGACGCAAGCGGTGCTCGACGCGCCAATGTTCATGACCCGCTGGCGTTGGGTCGCGGGCGTCGCGCTGTCGTTGCCGCGCTTCCGCGGCGGCAAGAAAGTGCCGGCGCCGCTGGCCCGCATGGATGCCGAAGATTTGTTGGCGGCGATCTTTCCCGACCAGATTGCCTGCGCGGAAAACCTTGCGGGCGCGCGCGAAATCCCCGATCACCCGCTGGTCCGCCAGACCCTCGCCGATTGTCTCGACGAGGCGATGGACGCCGCCGGGCTCGAGCGGCTATTGGCCGCGATCGAAGCGGGCGCGGTAGAGGTCGTCGGTCGCGATCTCGTCGAGCCGTCGCCGCTGGCGCTCGAAGTGCTGGCGGCGCGTCCTTACGCCTATCTCGACGATGCGCCGCTCGAAGAGCGCCGCACCCAGGCGGTCATGGCGAGGCGCTGGCTGGCGCCGGAAGAGGCCGACGATCTCGGCCGCCTCGACGCCCAGGCGATCGAGCGGGTGGGCGAGGAAGCGTGGCCCGCGGCCGCCAACGCCGACGAATTGCATGACGCCCTCGACTGGCTGGGTTTCTTGACCGTGACCGAAGCAGCGGCCGCGCCCCACTGGCCTCGGTGGCTCGACGAGCTCGCCGGCGAACGCCGCGTGACCTGCCTCGACGGGCGCCTGTGGGTTGTCGCCGAAAGACTGCCGGTGTTTCTGGCGCTGTGGCCGCGTGCGCGCCTCGACCCGCCGATTTCGACGCCCCCGGCCTATCAACAAGAGTGGTCGCGCGAAGCGGCGCTGATCGAAATCCTGCGCGGGCGGCTCGAGGGCCAGGGGCCGGTGACCGCCTCCGCGCTCGCGGCGGCATTGGCGCTTGAAGCAGGCGAGATCGCCGCCGCATTGGCCGCGCTCGAAGCCGAAGGCTTTGCCTTGCGCGGCCGGTTCACCGCCGACGCCGCGGCCGAGGAATGGTGCGAGCGCCGACTTCTGGCCCGTATCCATCGCTACACGATCGGGCGCCTGCGCGCCGAAATCGAGCCGGTCGCGGCGCGCGACTTCCTGCGCTTTCTGTTCGAATGGCAGCGGGTGGCGCCGGGGGCGCGCATGGAGGGCCCCGACGCGCTCGAGGCGGTAATCGGCCAACTCGAAGGGTTCCAGGCGCCGGCGGCCGCCTGGGAGACCGAGCTGCTGCCGGCGCGGGTCGCCGATTACGAACCGGCCTGGCTCGACGACCAATGCCTCGCCGGGCGCGTTTCATGGGCACGGTTGCGCCCGCCCGGCCCACGCTTGGCGGAACGCGCCGCGGCGCCGGTGCGCGCGACACCGATCGCGCTGCTGCCGCGCCGCCAACTCGGCCTCTGGGCAGCGTTGTCGCCGGCCACCGATCCGGCCGCCGCCGGCCCGCGGGCGCGCGCCGTCGCCGAGTTCATCCGCCAACACGGCGCCTCGTTTTTTGACGAACTGGTCGAGGGCTGCGGGCTGCTCGCGCCGCAGGTCGAGGAGGCTTTGGCCGAGCTGGTCGGGCTGGGGCTGGTCAACGCCGACAGTTTTGCCGGGTTGCGCGCGCTGTTGCTGCCATCGGAAAAGCGCTCGCGCCGCGGCCGACGACGACCGCTGTTTGGCATGACCGACGCCGGCCGCTGGGCCTTGGCGCGGCGCGGTCCGGCCCGACCGGCCAACGAAATCGTCGAACACATCGCCCATGCGCTGCTGCGACGCTACGGTGTCGTCTTCTGGCGGCTGTTGGAGCGCGAGGCCGCGTGGCTGCCGCCCTGGCGCGAGTTGTTGCGCGTCTATCGCCGGCTCGAAGCGCGCGGCGAAATCCGCGGCGGCCGCTTTGTCGCTGGTTTTGCTGGCGAGCAATTCGCGCTGGCGGACGCGGTCGGGCTGCTGCGCGAGATGCGCCGGCGCCCGGCGACGGGGGAATGGGTGTCGCTCTGCGCGGCTGATCCGCTCAATCTGGTCGGGATTCTGACGCCGGGGCCAAAGCTGCCGGGTCTGGCCGGCAATCGCGTCCTGTTCCGCGACGGGTTGCCGATTGCGCTTTACGCCGGCGGCACGGTCGATTTTGTCGAAACCCTGGACACGGCCGAACAATGGCAGGCGCTGAAGGCGCTGCGGCGCAGCGCCGCCCCGCCGGCGCTGGCCGATTTTGCCTGAGCGGCCGCAAGAAGCGGGCCGGGCCAGCGCGGCTCGCGAAGCGGAAGCATCGGCGGCGTTCGGCCCGCTGTCGCGCGCATTGTCGACGCCGTAGCCAAGGCCCAGGCCACGCGCGCCGCCGGCTCGGCCAGGCCGCAGCCAGACCGCGGAAAGATAGGGCCCGATGATCGCGTAGCCGGCCTTGCCGCAAAAGCGCTGCCGCCGGCGCGAGAGGTCGCCGGTGATCACCTGACGCCCCTTTCTTTCACCGGACCCTTGCCGTGCCGCGTCGCCATGCTTGGCTTGCGCGGCAATCGCCTATAGTTCCTCACGGGGCAAAGAGGGCGGAGGAAAGATGGGCGAAGGGCGGATGGCGCGCGAGCAAATGCAGTATGACGTCGTGATCGTCGGCGCCGGTCCCTCGGGTCTTGCCGCCGCGATCCGCTTGAAGCAGCTCGCCGCCGCGGAGGGGCGCGAGCTCGGTGTCTGCGTCGTCGAGAAGGGCTCCGAGGTCGGCGCCCATATCCTCTCGGGCGCGGTGTTCGAGCCGCGCGCGCTCAACGAATTGATCCCTGACTGGCGCGAACGCGGCGCGCCGCTCAATACGCCGGCAACCGAAGACCGTTTTTTGCTGCTGACCCGCTCGCGCGCGTTTCATCTCCCGACCCCGCCGCAAATGCGAAACCACGGCAATTTCATCATCAGCCTCGGCAATCTGTGTCGCTGGCTGGCGCGCCAGGCCGAACAGCTCGGGGTCGAGATCTATCCGGGTTTTGCCGCGGCCGAGGTGCTCTATGACGAGACCGGGCGGGTGTGCGGGGTGGCCACCGGCGATATGGGAATCGGCAAGGACGGCCGACCGACCGAGCGGTACCAGCCCGGGGTCGAGCTGCGGGCGACAGAGACGCTGTTTGCCGAAGGCTGCCGCGGCTCATTGACCAAGACGCTGACCGAGCACTTTCGGTTGCGCGAGGGTATTGATCCGCAAACCTATGCGATCGGCATCAAGGAGCTGTGGGAAATCGACGCGGACCGACATCGGCCGGGGCTGGTGGTGCACACAATCGGCTGGCCGCTCGACGCCGGCACCTATGGCGGCTCGTTTCTTTATCACCTCGAAGACCGCCAAGTGGCGGTCGGGTTTGTGATCGGGCTCGACTACCGGAACCCGTATCTCAGCCCGTTCGAGGAAATGCAGCGGTTCAAGACGCATCCCGCAATCCGCCCTTATTTCGAGGGCGGTCGCCGGATCAGTTACGGCGCACGGGCGCTCAATGAAGGCGGCTTTCAGTCGATCCCAAGGCTCGATTTCCCGGGGGGCGCGCTGATCGGCTGCGCCGCCGGCTTTGTCAATGTGCCCAAGATCAAGGGCAATCACACGGCGATGAAATCCGGCATGGTCGCAGCCGAAGTCATTTTCCGCCGTCTTAGCGGCGAGCCCGAAGCTTCGGTCCGCGCGGCGTTGGAACAGAGCTGGGTGTGGGAGGAATTGCGCCGCGTGCGCAACATCCGGCCGAGTTTTCGCTGGGGGTTGTGGGGCGGGCTCGCCTATTCGGCGCTCGACACTTATGTCCTGCGCGGCGCCGCACCCTGGACCTTGCACCACCACCCCGACCACACGCGCCTGCTGCCGGCAAGCCGTGCGCAGCCGATCGACTATCCCCGCCCGGATGGCCGCATCACCTTTGACCGCCTGTCTTCGGTGTTCATCTCGAACACCAACCACGAGGAGGACCAGCCGCCGCATTTGCGGCTGCGCGACCCGGCAAAAGCGATCGCGATCAACTATCGGCTCTACGATTCGCCGGAACAGCGCTATTGTCCGGCTGGCGTTTATGAGATCGTTCGACGCGACGGCGCCGGCGAGCCCTACTTGCAAATAAACGCCCAAAACTGCGTACATTGTAAGACGTGCGACATCAAGGATCCGGACCAGAACATCGACTGGGTTGTACCCGAGGGCGGTGGCGGTCCGAATTATCCAAACATGTAGCGCGGGTCCGGAACGGGGACGGCCAGCCAGAGATGAGGGCAGCGGTGAGCAAGCGGTTCAAGGTCGGGGCTGTGGCAGGGTTGATGGTCGGCGCCTTAGTGGCGGCAGCCAGCGCTGCTCCCGCCGCAAAAGGCGGCGCGGCGCTGCCCTCCGGGGTGACGTCGCCGTTTGGCGCCTATCTTGCCGGGCGGCACGCGCAAGAAGAGGGGGCGTTTGCCGCGGCGGCGGCGTGGTACGAACGGGCGCTCAGCGCCGATCCGCAATCGCCGGAGCTGATCAGCCGTACTTTTTTAATGGAGGCCAATGCCGGCCATTTCAACCGCGCGTTAGCGCTGGCCAAACAACAGCTGAAGCTCGACAATTCGGATGCGGTGGCCGACCTGACCTTGTTGATCGAGGCCGCCAAATCAGGTGACAAGGCGCAAGCCTTGGCGCGCGCCGAGGCCCTGCCCGATGACGGGCTGCACCGCTATGTCGGGCCATTGGCTCGCGCCTGGACGCGGGTCGCGGTCGGCAATCTGCCCGGAGCCGAGGCGGCGCTGCACGACCTCGACAAGTTCGACGGCTTCGCCCCGCTCGAAGATTTCCAGCTGGGGCTGGTCTACGACTTTGCCGGCAATCCGGCCAAGGCGGAGGAATATTACCAAAAGGCGCTGGCTGCCGGCGGCCAGGTCAACTGGCGATTGGCCGAAGCGATGGCGAATTTTTACGAACGCCACGGGCGCCTTGACGAGGCGGCGGCGATCCTCGCGCGGTTTGTCAAGGACAACGCGGGCAGCGAGTTGGCCGAGGCGGCGCGGGGCTATAAACCGCGCGCGACGACAACCCCGTTGATCAGCTCCGCCAATGACGGCCTCGCCGAGGCGCTGTTCGACCTGGCCAGTGTTGTCAACCGCCCCGAGACGACCGATCTTGCGCTGATCTACGACCGCTTGGCGCTCGAGCTGCGGCCGAACCTGACGGTCGGGCAACTCCTGCTCGCCGATATCCTCTCGGACCAGGGCAAGCCCGAAGAAAGCTTGGCGGTGCTGACCAAAATTCCGCCAAACTCGCCCTATGCCTGGTCGGCGCAGCTGCGCGCGGCGGCCAATCTCGACGCGCTCGGCCGCACCGACGAGGCGATCGCCCAGCTGGAGGCGATGACCGCCAAGGAGCCGGGATGGTCTTCGGCCGAAATCCAGCTTGGCGATCTACTGCGCTCGAAAAAACGTTACGCCGAGGCGGCCGACGCTTACACCGATGCGATCAAGCGCCTCAAAGCCGAAGGCATGCCGCCGCGCTGGTCGCTCTATTACAGCCGTGGCATCGCCTATGAACGCTCCAACCAGTGGAGCCTGGCCGAGGCCGACCTTGAACACGCCCTTGAGCTCAAGCCCGACCAGCCGCTCGTACTGAATTATCTTGGCTATTCGTGGATTGACCGCGGCGAAAAATTGCATCGCGGTTTGAAAATGATCGAAAAAGCCGTCGAATTACGCCCTGACGACGGCTACATCGTCGACAGTCTCGGCTGGGCCCATTACCGGCTGGGAGATTATGCCAGCGCCGTGGAATACCTCGAAAAGGCGCTCGAACTGGTCCCCGAAGATCCGACCATCAACGACCACCTCGGCGACGCCTATTGGAAAATGGGGCGAACCACCGAGGCGCGCTATCAATGGCGGCGGGCGCTGCAATTCAAGCCCGACAAGGAAGACATCAAACCGATCGAGGCCAAGCTCGATCGCGGCCTGCCGGTGACGACCAAAGCCGGCGGCGGTTGACCCGGTGGAGGGCGTCGTCGCCTTTGCCCCGGCCAAGGTCAATCTGTGCTTGCATGTGGTCGGCCGCCGCGCCGACGGCTATCATCTTCTCGACAGCCTGGTTGCGTTTGCCGATATCGGCGACCGGCTCACCGCACGTCCGGCCCCCTCTTGGTCGCTGACGCTATCCGGTCGCGAAGCGGCGGCGCTGGCCGGCGTGGACGACAATCTGGCGCTGCGCGCCGGACGGTTGCTGGCGCAGCATGTGGGATCGGTCGCCGCCGCCGAACTCCATCTCGAAAAGCACCTTCCGGTCGCTGCCGGGATCGGCGGCGGCTCGGCCGACGCCGCGGCGACGCTGCGGGCGCTGCGCGAATTGTGGCGGCTGGCGATCGACGACGCCGAACTCGCCGCGATCGGCGCCCGGCTCGGGGCCGATATCCCGGTGTGCGTCAGAAGCGAAACGGCCTGGGTATCCGGCATCGGCGAGCGGGTCGAGCCCGGCCCGCCGCTGCCTGAGCTCGGGGTGGTGCTGGTCAATCCGCGCCGGCCGCTGCCGACGGCGACGGTTTTTGCGGCCCGTCAGGGCGGGTTTGCGGCGCCGGCGCCGCGGCTCGCCGAGCCGCCGCGCGACGCCGTCGCATTTGCGCGATGGTTGGCGGCGCTGCGCAATGATTTGACCGCGGCGGCGATCGGGCTGGCGCCCGAGATCGGCGATGTGCTGGCCGCGCTCGGCAATCTTGCCGGCGCGCTGTTGGTGCGCATGAGCGGCAGCGGCGCCACCTGCTTTGCGTTGTTCGAGAACCGGGCGGCTGCGATGCGGGCGCGCGATGCGCTGGCGGCGGCCGAGCCGCGCTGGTGGTGCGCTGCGGGCGGCCTGATTGCCGGCGGCGGCGTTTCCCGCTAACGTGCCGGGCCGCCGGTTACTGGGGCGTAGCCAAGTGGTAAGGCAGCGGATTTTGATTCCGCCATACGGAGGTTCGAATCCTCCCGCCCCAGCCAGCCCGGTTTTGGTCGGCGCGCCTGTGATCCGCCGGCGGGAGGCCGCGTCAATCGCGCCACCCGCATCGAAAAAGCCGGACGGATTGGGGAATTCGGCCGCCACGCTGCCAGCCGACCGGTCCCGCCGATAAATGCTTGCTTCTTGTGCTTTACGATTGAATATTGGATTCGGTTGATCAATCGGCCCGTGTTCAATGAAGATTGCGGTCGTTCCGGTCGGTGTAGTGATTTTGTCCTTGGCCGGTTGCTCCACGCTTCCCACTTCGGGGCCGACCGTCGCTCAAGTCTTTGACCAAGCGGTCACCAATGGACAGCGGCATTTCATCTTGGTCGATGTCAACAGCCAGGTGGTCTCGACGCTGTTGGCGCAACCGAGCGAGGATTTTCATACCCGCTTCCAAGCCTATGGCAAGCCTCCGCCGCCCAAAATCGGGATCGGCGACAGCGTCGCGGTAACGATCTGGGAAGCGGCGGCGGGCGGCCTGTTTGGCGCACAACCCTCGACCGGCGCCGCGACCACCGGGATCGCCACCGGCGCCACCGGCACCACCATTCCCGAGCAGGTGGTCGGCGCCGACGGGGCGATCAGCGTTCCGTTTGCCGGCCGTGTTCCGGTGGCCGGGCGCACGCCGCTCCAGGTCCAAGAGGAAATCGAGCGCCGGCTCGCCGGCAAGGCGATCGAACCGCAGGCGATCGTTACCGTCCCCAAAAGTGTGACCAACGCGGTCACGGTGTCGGGTGAGGTTGTCAACGGGGCGCGCGTCCCGCTTTCGGTCGGCGGCGATCGGCTGCTCGACGTGATCGCCGCGGCCGGCGGCGCCAAGGCGCCGGTCTACATGACTTTTGTCCGACTGTCGCGGCACGGGGTGACAGCGACAATCCCGATGGACAAGCTCGTCTCTGATCCGGCCGAGAATATTTATGCTTGGCCGGGGGACGTCCTGACCCTGGTGCAGGAGCCGCAAACATTTTCGGTGTTTGGCGCGACCGCTCAGAATTCCGAGGTGCCGTTTGGCGCCGAACACATCACCCTGGCCGAGGCGCTCGCCAAGGCCGGCGGTCTGCAGGATCTGCGGGCCGACCCACAGGGCATCTTTCTGTTTCGCTTCGAGCCGCCGGCGGTGGTCGACGCGCTCAAAGCGCCGCCTCTGGCGATCGGCCCGAACGGCACCTCGCCGGTCGTCTATCGTCTCAATATGAAGGAAGCCAAAAGCTATTTTTACGCTGAACGCTTCCCGATCGAAGACAAAGACGTCATTTACGTCGCCAACGCGCCGCTGACCGAACTGCAAAAGGTCTTCACTTTGATCAATACGGTCACCGGACCGGTGATCAGCGGCGTTGTGGTCAGCCGTTCGGTCAACAGCGGCCACTAGGGGCGCGCTTCGATATTGGGGCGTTTCGCCGCTCCTGCCCCGCCCATGCCCGCGGCTATGCATCCGCCGCCGGCGACGCGTTGGCGGTGCCGGGCCGCCTCTGACCGTGAGCGCCTCCGCGTCAGCGGCTCCGCGCTGCTCGCGATCGCATCGCGTTTGACATCGCCGGCTCGCCGCGGCGATAACCGGGTGGCACGTGGCCATGACAGGGTGTTTGCGAGATTGATGGCGTCCGATCGGCACTGGCAGCTCGGGCTCCGGACGGTGACCGATCTTGGCGACGCCGCAATCCTGATCCCACTGGCGGCGGCAATCCTGGTGTGGTTGTTGCTCGACAATGCCCGCTGCGCCGCATGGTGGGCGGGTGCGAGCCTGTTTTGCGTCGGGCTGACGGCGGCGCTGAAAATCGATTTCCATGGCTGCCCGCCCGCACCCGATTTGCACAGCCCGAGCGGCCATACCGGTCTTAGCGTCTTGGTTTATGGCGCGATTACGCTGGCGGCGGCGCAGGAGCAGCGCGGGCCGCGGTGGGTTCTCGTCATCATCGCCGGCGGCGGCTTGATAGCGGCAATCGCCGCTTCGCGGCTTTTGCTGGGCGTGCACAGCCTGGCAGAAATCGGGCTCGGATTGGTGATCGGCCTCGTTTCTGTCGCGCTGTTCGGTCGGGTTTACCGTCGCGTCTCGCACCGCCCGGTATGGCCGCTGCTGATCGCGGCCGGCGTGCTGGCGGCGATGCTTCACGGTCGCGAGCTCCGCGCCGAAGAGTTCCTGGCACGGCTGACCGGCTATTTCGGCATCCATTGCTGAAGCAGCGGCGTGTGGCTTTTCCGCTGCGGCCCGTATTCTGTTCCTAATCGAGCCGTTTTCGGCAGAACGGATAGCTTTCCCCTCATCCTATCCGGTGGAGATGGCTACACGGGAAACGACATTTCTGGCTTGCCATGACGATTTTGTCTATCACATGGCATTACATTCGTTTTTCTTGGTGGATTTGCCGATCCTTGCTGACCTATCTTTACAAGGCCAACAAAAATTAAAACCCGGGGCACGGGCGGCGTTGACAAGCGCCCCTCACCGGCGCTGAAAAACCGGTTCCGATCGGGGACCGAAAAGGCATGCGACAGGCGGCGCAGCGCACGCCATCCATCCGACCTCGGCACGCCGCAGTCGGGCTTGCAGCGGGTCGGCGTTCAACTCGGCTCGCTTTTCGGGAACGGCATTGTAAAATCCCCGCAGTCGTTTCGCGCAGTACTCGAAACCATGATCGAAATTGTCGACACCCGGTTGCCGGAAGTCAAAATCGTCGTGCCCCGCCGCATCGGCGACCATCGCGGCTTTTTCTCTGAAGTGTGGAATGCGCAGGGCCTGGCAGCCGCCGGGATCAGCGCGGTTTTTGTCCAGGACAACCACATTCGCAATCCGGGTGCCGGCACAATGCGGGGCCTCCATTACCAATTGCCGCCACGCGCGCAGGGCAAGCTCGTGCGCGTGAGCCGCGGCGCAGTCTTTGATGTCGCGGTCGATATCCGGCGCGGCTCGCCGCGCTTTGGACAGCATGTCGGCGAGGTGTTGAGCGCCGACAACTGGCGTCAGCTATGGGTGCCGCCCGGCTTCGCCCACGGCTACTGTACGCTCGAGGACGACACCGAAGTTCAGTACAAAGTGACCGATTACTACGATCCGGCGAGCGAGCGCGGCATCGCCTGGGACGATCCGGCGCTTGGGATCGCTTGGCCGGTCAAGGCGACGCAGGTAATCCTTTCGGAACGTGACCGCCGGCTGCCGCATCTCGGCGACCAGCCCGATCTGGCCGCGTATTTCGGCCCATGACGGTCCTGGTCACCGGCGGCGCCGGGTTCATCGGCTCGGCCTTGGTGCGCGCCCTCGTCGGCGACGGCGAGCGGGTGGTCACGATCGACAAGTTGACCTATGCCGGCAACCTCGACAATCTCGCCGCAGTGCTGGCCTGCGCCAAACACACTTTTATCCGGGCCGACATTTGTGACCGGATGGCGATCGCGGCCGCCTTGCGCGAATATCGGCCGCGGATTGTCTATCATCTCGCCGCGGAGAGCCATGTCGACCGGACGATCGACACCCCCTCCGCCTGTATCGAGACCAATATCGTCGGCACCGCGGTGCTGCTCGAGACGGCGCTTGATTATTGGCGCTCGCTCGATGCGGCCGGGCGCGACGAATTTCGCTTTCTGCAGGTTTCGACCGACGAGGTCTATGGCGAACTCGGCGCCGAAGGCCAGTTCACGCCCGAGAGCCGCTACCGCCCGAGTTCGCCCTATTCGGCCAGCAAGGCCGCAGCCGACCACCTCGCGCGGGCTTGGCACCGCACCTACGGTCTCCCGGTCCTGATTTCAAATTGCTCGAACAATTACGGTCCCTTCCAATTCCCGGAGAAATTGATCCCGCTGATGATCCTGAACGCGCTCGCCGGCCGGCCGCTGCCGGTTTACGGAGCGGGGGCCAATGTCCGCGACTGGCTGCATGTCGATGACCATGTCTGGGCGCTGCGGCGGATCGCGACCCGGGGACAAATCGGCGAGACCTATCTGATCGGCGCCCGGGCGGAGGCGCGCAATATCGACATTGTGCGGATGATCTGCGCCCTGCTCGACGCCCGGCGGCCGGAGGGCGCCCCGCATGCGCGGCTGATCACCTTCGTGCCCGATCGACCGGGGCACGATGCGCGCTATGCGATCGATCCCGCCAAGACCGAAGATGAGCTCGGTTGGCGGCCGCGTTACGGGCTTGAAGAGGGCCTTGCGGCGACGGTTGATTGGTATGTGGCCAACCACGAATGGTGTCAGCGGGCGACCAGGATCTACCAGCAACAGCGCCTTGGCCGCTTGCCCGAGGCGGCCGCGTGAAGCTGGTCATCCTCGGCGCCGGCGGCCAGGTCGGGCGCGCGCTTGCCGAGCGGACTGGCCCCGCGGCCCGAGCCCTCGACCGGAATAGCTGTGACATCTGCGATCCGGCGAGTGTGGCCCGCGCCTTGTCCGGGCCGGAGGTGGAGTTGGTCGTCAATTGCGCCGCCTACACCGCGGTCGACCGTGCCGAAGGCGACGCCGAACGCGCCTATGCGGTCAACGCCCGGGGAGCGGAGATCGTCGCGCGCACCGCCGCCGATCGCGGCCTGCCCGTCATTCACCTGTCGACCGATTATGTCTATTCCGGCGCCGGATCAGAGCCGCACCGCGAAGATGAACCTTGCGCGCCGGTCAATGTCTACGGCGCGTCAAAGGCGGCCGGCGATGCCTCGGTTGCCGCCGCCAATCCGCGTCATTTGCTGCTGCGGGTCTCGTGGGTGTTTGGCGTTCACGGTGCCAATTTCGTCAAGACGATGCTGCGGCTTGGGCGTGAACGCGACGAATTGCGCATCGTCGCCGACCAGACGGGCGGTCCCACCGCTGCCGATGACATCGCCGCTGCAATCATCCGGCTCGCCGAGAGCTGTACAAGACCCGGTTTTGCCGCCTGGGGCACCTATCACTTTTGCGGCGCGCCGGCCACCAATTGGCACGGTTTTGCCGAGGCGATTTTTGGCCGCGCCCGCGGCCCGCGTCCGCGCCTGGTTGCGATTACCAGCCGCGAATACCCGACACCCGCCGCCCGGCCGCTCAATTCGACGCTCGATTGCCGGCGGATTAAGGAAGTGTTCGGGATCGAGCAGCCCGATTGGCGAGGGTCACTGACCCGGGTGCTGACCGCTTTGGGCGAGGCCGCCGCATGAAAGGGATCGTTCTTGCCGGTGGCACCGGCAGCCGCCTGTGGCCGATCACGCACGCGGTCAGCAAACAGCTTCTGCCGGTCTACGATAAGCCGATGATCTATTATTCGTTGACCACGCTGATGTTGGCCGGCATCCGCGAGATCCTGATCATCACGACCCCTGAGGATGCCGGACATTTTCGTGCCCTCATCGGCGACGGCAGCGCTTGGGGCATGATCATCTCTTATGCGGTTCAGCCGCGGCCGGAGGGTTTGGCGCAGGCCTTTCTGATCGGGCGGGATTTTATCGCCGGTGACCGCGCGGCCCTGGTACTGGGCGACAACCTCTTTTACGGCCAGGGATTTGGCGCGACGTTGCGGCGCGCGGCGGCGAGCCGTTCGGGAGCGGTGATTTTTGGCTATTGGGTGCGCGACCCGTCGCCCTACGGCGTCGTCGATCTCGGCGAGGACGGCAGGGTGCGGGCGATTATCGAAAAGCCGGCATCGCCCCCCTCGCATTACGCGGTCACCGGCCTCTATTTCTACGACGAACGGGTCGCCGATATCGCCGCAACCCTGACCCCCTCGGCGCGCGGTGAGCTCGAAATCACCGATCTCAACAATCGCTATCTGGCTGAGGGACGCCTGGAGCTGGAGTTGCTGGGGCGCGGCTTTGCCTGGCTCGATACCGGCACTCCGGAGACCTTGCTGCAAGCCGCCGAGTTTGTTGCCACGATCGAGGCCCGCCAGGGCCTCAAAATCGCCTGCCCCGAAGAAGTCGCCTGGCGGCAGGGCTGGATCGACGACGCCCAATTGCAGGCCCTGGCCGCCCGGTACAAGGGAAATTCATACGGCCGCTATCTCGCGGAATTGCTGGATTAGAGCCGCACCCCGGTGCGCTGGGCCGACGGCAGCGGGTGCCGGCGTTCGGCTCGTCCGCCGGGCCGGCCGCAAACCCGGCTAATCGAGGCGCAAGGGTTCGCTGTCGAGGTCCTCGGCGCGCTCGATTTCGATCAGCACCGCAAAGCCGGCCTTGTTCGGGTCGCGGTCCTTTTCCGGTTGCACCAGCCGGCGCCAAACCTCCTCGTAAACCGGACCCGATTTGTAGACCTTGGCGCGGCCGTAAAAGCGGGCGATCCCGCCCTTGGGCAGAATCCCTTGCTCGCGCAGTTCGGGTTTGCGGAAATAGACCGTCAGCGCCGTCCCGTCGCGCAGATTGGCGTTGGTCGTGCCCTTTCCCCGTTCCCACAGGGCCAGATGGTCGTCGTCATAGACCATCGTGCCGCCGCGCGGCGTGATCTGGGCAAAACCGTTGGGCAACACGCTGCCGACCAGGCAAACATGGGCCGGAAACGCGGTGTTGATATGGGATTGCAGCACCTTCGGGATTTTTGCCATTGCGAGCCTCCTTGCTCAAATCATCCGGTCTGACCGAGCCGCGAAGCATCGCCGCTTCGCGCGCCCGGGACGTCCTTCCAACATAGACGCGGTTGCCGGCCATCGCCGCCCTGAGCCGCGTCGGAGCCGCGCCCGATGGAACCGCAGCCTCCGCGCTCAGAGATGCTGGCGTACGAACTCTCCCAGCATGGCGATCAGATGCGTGATGTCATCCCGCAGTCGAGTAAAATTATCGTTTCTGTTCAACGTCTTCTGATCCATGTAGAGGGCCCGGTCGACCTCGATCTGGAGGCTGTGCCGACCCGCCGCCGGTCGGCCCTGGCGCTTGACGATCTCCACCCCCTTGTAGATCTCGTTGATGCGCACGTCATAGCCGCGCCGGCGCAGGACACCGGCGACAAATTCGGTGAATTCCTTGGCGCAGGTTGTGCCGTCGCGATCACCGAGCACAAAATCGGCGGGCCGGCCGATATCACGCGCGCTCCGCTTCGACGGCATCGAGTGGCAGTTGATGTGCCAGACGGCGCCATACTTCTGGTGAAGCCGGCCGCAGGCTTCGTCGAGCACGCGGTGGTAAGGCGTATGACAGCGCTCGATCCGGCCGAGCACCTCGTCGACCGTCAGTTTCCGGTCATAGATCGGTGTGCTCGGGCGTGCGACGCGGCGCACCAGCCCCAGTCCAGCGCGGGTGTTGTGCGAGGGCCGCAGCGGGCTCGGCCACTCGCCGTCGATCAGCGCCGTGTCGATGTCGTCGACAGCCCGGTTCGGATCGAGATAGCTGCGCGGAAACAGCGCCCCGATCAGGGTGGCGCCATGGTTTGGAGCCGCGGCGTAGAGTTCGTCGACATAGGCGTCTTCGGCCCGACGCAAGGTTTCGAGCGGACAGGTGAAGGCGAAATCTTCAGGGTAAAGCGAACCGCTGTGGGGCGAGTCGAACACCAGCGGTAATTCCGCCCCGTCGGGGTCCCGCCGCCAGAGCACACCGGGAATCTCGAAATCCATTGCCTCGACCTGGTTGTCACCCCACGCCATTCGCTCACAATCGTCACGCCGCGCCGGCGTGCCGGCGGCATGCGTTCAAACTTTATGAAGGACGCCCGCGCGGAGCAAGCCGGATGCGGCCGAAACCAGCGGTTTGAGCGGCCGCGTTGCGGCCCGGTGTCATGAGGGTGACCCGATCCCGCAACCGGTGCACAATGCACCCCCCGATACCGCCACGCGGGAGCCTTGCGTGTCCGAGCCCTATTACCCGGTGGAGCTGAGCCCCCCCGACATTTCGCCCTACCGCGCCGGCAACACCGGCGTCGATTATGTCACCACCTTTGACAGCGGTGCCGCCGGTCCGCATGTCATGATTGCAGCCCTGACCCATGGCAACGAGATCTGCGGAGCGATCGCCCTCGACCGCCTGTTTCGCGCCAGGCTGCGGCCCCGCCGCGGCAAGCTCACCCTGGCGTTCAACAATGTCGCCGCCTATCACAGCTTCAACCCGCGCTATCCGATCGCCTCACGCTTTGTCGATGAGGATTTCAACCGGCTATGGGACGAGGCGACCCTGGACGGCCCCCGCCAGTCGGTCGAACTGGCACGGGCGCGCGAGCTGAGGCCGTTTGTCGAGGCGGCCGATTTTTTGCTCGACATTCATTCGATGCAGCATGCGACGGCCCCGTTGATGCTCGCCGGGACGCTGCCGCGATCGGTCGCCTTGGCACGCAAGGTGGGTATTCCGGAGCTGATCATGTGCGACGAGGGCCATGCCGCCGGCAGGCGCATGCGCGACTATGGCGCGTTTGCCGATCCGGCGTCGCCCAAAACCGCGCTCTTGATCGAGGCCGGACAGCATTGGCAGACGCGCGCCGCCGAGGTCGCGACCGATGTCATGCTCCGCTTTCTGGTGGCGCTGGCGGTGGTGGAGCGGGAAGAAGCCGCTTCGCTCGGCGGACCCGATTTTGACGCCCGGCCGCACCAGCGCGTGATCGAGGTCACCGAAGCGGTAACGATTACCGCTGAGCGGTTCGAATTTGCCGGCGAGTTCCGCGGGCTTGAGGTACTCGACCCCAAAGGAACCCTGATCGGGCGTGATGGCGAGCGCGAAATCCGTACACCCTACGACCATTGCGTGCTGATCATGCCGTCGCGCCGGTCGGGCCGCGGCCAGACCGCGGTCCGGCTCGGCCGCTATGTCGACTGAGCCCAGCGAAGCCGGCGGCACCGGCAAACATGGCGGCCTCGCGCCGAGGGAGGTTCTGAAGCGGAGTTTTCCGCCGATTGTCGACGCGCGCGCCAAAGTCCTGGTGCTCGGCACATTGCCCGGGGAAGAATCGCTGCGGCGCCAGCAATATTACGCGCATCCGCGCAACCTGTTCTGGCCGATCCTGTGCGCGCTATTTGGCGCGATCCTGCCCGCTGATTATGAAGAACGGGTGGCTTTTGCCCGGGCGCAGCGCATCGCGCTGTGGGATGTCTGCGCCAGCGGCGCGCGCGAGGCCAGCGCCGATGCCTCGATACGGGCCGAAACGCCCAACGCGATCGACCGGCTGCTCGACGCACACCCGGCGATCCGCACGATCGCCTTCAACGGCACCGGCGCCCGCCGGCTTTATGACCGGCATTTCCCGCGCCGCGCGGGGATCCGCTATCTGGCGATGCCGTCGACGAGCCCGGCCCATGCCCGGCTCGACTTCGCCGCCAAGCTCGCGCGCTGGCGGGCGTTGCGCGAGGCGCTGACCGACGCCCCGTGCTGAACCGGGCGCGCCTGGCTGACCGCGGCCCGGGGGTCGAGCGTCAAGGCGAGACGATGGCGCCGGTCCCGGACGGCGACGGGCCAAGCGCGGCCTCAAGCGCTCAAGGTTTTCCAATCGACGCCGCGCTCAAAGGCGGCAGCGGCACGGTAGATCGTCTCCTCGCCAAAGGCCCTGGCCACCAGCATCATGCCCACCGGCAAACCATCGACCCGTCCGCAGGGAAGGCTCATCGCCGGATGGTGGGTGCAGTCGAATTGCGATGTATTGGCCGGCTCGAAAGCGCGCTGCAGGATTTCGGCGACCGGCGCGTTGGCGGCGGGCAGCGGTGTCGCGACAATCGGCAGCGTCGGCATCAATAACAGATCGTAACGTTCGAGTGCTTCGTCGTAGGCGCGACGCAGGCGCCGCACCAGGTTTTGTGCCTTGGCGTAATAATGGCCGCGGTGGCGCGTCACCATATAGTGGCCGAGCATCATAGAGTTCTTGAGACTATCCGACAACTCAGCGGCACGACTGCGCCATCCACTGTGAAAATCGAGCAGTGAGGTGACGTAGAGCCCCTGCCAATTGAAACCGAAGCCGTTGCCCAGCATCATCTGCATCAGCGCGCCTTCAGCCGCGATCGCCAGCCAAATGGCCTTGCCTTGCCGGTGCAGGGGGATCGAGACGGTCTCGACAACGGCGCCCAAACCGCGAAAGCGAGCGGCCGCCTCGCGCACAATCGCGTCGACTTGCGGCAGCGCGTCGCGGTGGCCAAAGCCTTCCTCGACAATGCCGATCCGCAACCCGGCGGCGCCCAAACCCAGGGCGTCGCGGTAGGGCCGCGCGACGGCGAGGGCGCTCTGACGCGGATCGAGCCCGTCGGGTCCGGCCAGCACTTCGAGCAGCAACGCATTATCCTCGACGGTGGCGGTCATTGGGCCGGTGTGGTCCAAGGTCAGCTCGATCGGCATGATGCCGGTATACGGCACCAGACCGTGGGTCGGTTTCAGCCCGTAAATGCCGCAAAATGACGCCGGGATGCGGATCGAGCCGCCCTGGTCGCCGCCCAGCGCCATCGGCACCTCGCCGGCGGCGACAACGGCAGCGCTCCCCGAAGACGAGCCGCCGGCCGAATAGCCCATCCGGTGCGGATTGTGCACCGGCCCGCCGGCACTGGTATGGCTGCCGCCCGAGAAGCACAAATACTCGCACACGGTTTTGCCAACGATCGTGCCGCCGGCGTCGAGGATGCGGGTGGCGACCGTGGCGTCGATATCGGGGACATAGCCTTCCAGCGTCGAGGCGCCGTTCATCATCGGCACGCCCGCCAGGCAGATATTGTCCTTGAGCGCCACGCGCTTGCCGGCAAGTTTGCCGGAGGCCGCACCCGTGATCTCGGTCTTGACATACCAGGCACCGTAGCGGTTTTCCTCGGGCGCCGGCCGCCGGCCGGGCAGCCGGGGGTAGGTTACGGGCGGCGTTTCGTCGGCCATCCGGTCGAGGGTGTTGTAGGCCGCAAACGACGCCTTGAGCGCTTCGTGATGGGCGGCAAGATCGGGCTCGGCCAGAGAAAAACCGAGCTCGGCGGCAATTTCGCCCAACTCCTCCAGCGTCGGCAATTTGACCGTGTCGAGCGACATCCAAACCTCCCCGGGGCGGCGTAGCGCGCCCGCGTCAGCGGAACCGCGGCATCACCTCCTGGCACAACAGACGCATGGCGCGCACGACATTGGCGTGAGGAATAAGACCGCCGCAGTTCAATTCGGCCAGGATCCCGTCGATGCCGAGCTCGCTTTGCAATTCGCGCAGCTGTGCGACAACCCGGTCGGGCGTGCCGATCAGCACCTGACCCTCGAGCGCTTCTTCATAGGTCAGGCTTTCGAGCCGCTTCAGGCGCTCGGCCCGGCCCTCGATGGCGCGGGTGCCGGAGCGGGACAGCGAGTCGCGCAGCCGCTCGGTCTGTTCGCGGTAGAAATGCATCCAGCTGTCACGCGGCTCTTCGCGCGCGGCGGTTTCGGTCTCGGCGAGATAGGTCGGCACGCGCAAATAGACCTCGCCCCTCCCGGGATGCCCGGCCGCCTGGTAGGCCGCGCGATATTCGCGGATCGACGGCAGAAATTCGGCGAACGAACCGTGACGCGCGTTCAAAAAAATCGGCAAGCCGCGGGCGCCGACCGCGGGATAGGTGTCGGGGCTCGCAGCCGCGATGCGGATCGGCGGGTGAGGCTTTTGGTATGGCTTTGGCGTGACCCGGATATTGTGGAATTTGTAAAATTTCCCGTCATAGCTGACCGGCGGCTCCGCCCATGCCTGCTCGAGAATGTCGAGCACCTCGACAAAGCGCTCGCGGCTTTCGGCATAGGAAACGCCGTAATCCTCGTAGGTGCGCGGCAGGCCGCTGCGTCCGACCCCGAAAATCAGACGGCCGCCGCTGATCTGATCGACCGTGGCGGCTTCCTCGGCGAGCCGCAGCGGATGGCAGAGCGGCAGCACCTGCACCGCGATCCCGATCCTGATGCGCCGGGTACGGGCCGCGATTGCGCTGGCAATGCTGAGCGGCGCCGATAACACCGAGCGTTCGGGATCGAAGTGCAGTTCGGCGAGCCACATCACATCGAGCCCCAACGCCTCGGCCGCCTCGATCTGCGCAAAACCTTCGGCAAAGCTGACGGCGTCACCGCACCCCGGCACCGCCGGAAATTGATGAAACATGCCGAATTCCATGGTCCCGCCTCCCCGCCGACAATGCGCACGCCAAAACAACCCGGGCTATCGTGACGCGCCGCATCGGCCTTGCGCAAGCGCGACGCATGGTTGAGCCGCCCCCGGCGGATCGGCTAAACCGAGCCCGGAGCCTGCGGAATGGAGGAAACATGGGTTACGAGCACATCCTGGTCGACCGCGAAGACGGGGTTGGCATTGTCACCCTGAACCGGCCCGACAAGCTCAATGCCATGAACCGCAAGCTCAGCAGCGAGCTGCGCGATGCGGTCAAGGCGCTCGATGCCGACGACCAGATCGGCTGCATCGTGATCACCGGCGCCGGCGAGCGGGCGTTTTCCGCGGGCGGCGACATCCACGAGCAACGCGAGGATGACCGCCGCTTCTCGCAGGAGGAGTTGGCGGCGCGTCGCGGCCGCGGCAGTTACGAGATCGCGGCATGCGCCAAGCCGACGATCGGCATGATCAACGGTCTTGCCTATGGCGGCGCGGCGGTGCTGGCCTCGTCATTGGACATGCGGGTCGGGTGCGAGGACAGCCGCTTCCGCTTTCTCGCCGCCGCCTATGGCCGCATCAACAGCACCTGGACGCTGCCCAACCAGGTCGGCTGGCCGATCGCCAAGGAATTGCTGTTTACCGCACGCGTCGTCGAAGCCGAAGAAGCCCATCGCATCGGCCTGTTGAACCATCTCGTGCCGCGCGCCCGGCTGCGCGACAAGACGATGGAGCTGGCGCGCATGATCGCCGGCAACAACCGGGCGGCGGTGATGGGGATCAAATCACTGCTCCTGAAGCAGATGGCGCAAAACCTCGAGCAGCAATATGAGGAGGAACGCCACTTCACGACCCATGTCGTGCGCGGGGCGCGGGCCGAGGAGGCGTTTCCCGAATTTATCGCCCGCCACGGCCGTCCGCTCGACTGAGCGCACCGGATCAGCCGGTCGAGCCACGGGCATGCGCGGCTGTGAGGCCGCGAGCCGCGGCGGGCCACGTGATCAACCGGTGCCGAGTTGCCGCCAACGCTCAAGGCTCGCGGGGGGCCAGACCTCGGTGATCCGGTAGAAGGTTTCGAAGGCGCGCGCGCCCGGCGGCAATTGCAGCCACGGCAGCTTGCTGCGGGTAAAAATATGGACGTCGGGTGTCACTGCCGTCGGGTCATCGAGCGTGCCGCCGCACAACAATACCGTGTCGCCGGGGGCGGCGTGATATTTGTTCCACAGATGCGTGCCGCATTTGCCGCAGGCGAAGACATCGTGGGGCTTGCCGCTGCCGCCGGGCGGCACTGCAAAGACGACCGGCTCGGAACCGGCCGCTTCGACAAACTGGCGCTCGATCCACAAATTGAGGGCAAAAGCGCTGCCGCTGAGCCGCTGGCAGTCGCGGCAATGGCAGGCATGGACAATCATCGGCGCCGCGGTCAGCCGATAGCGGATGGCGCCGCAAGCGCAGCCCCCTTCGAGTGCCATCATTTCCTCCCCGAGATAGCACGCGCTATATTCCGCCGGCCACGGTTGATAGCGGCGAGGATCAACCTTTCGTCCTCTCCCTTATAGCGCCTCCGGCCCGGTGCGTCTCCGCGAATCGGACAGCGGCCAGGCAAAGCTGAGCTCGTGACCGTCGGGATCGGTGATGTGAAAGAAGCGCTCGCCCCATTCGGCGTCGCGCGGCTCGGTGCTCGGGCGATATCCGGCGGCGACCAGTCTGCGATGCAGCCCATCGACGTCGGGATCGTAAAAGATCACCCGCCCCCACCACGACCAGCGCCGCTCCGGGGGCTGCGCAATCAGGTTCAGATACCCCGAGCCGATACGAAAGCTGGTAAACGTCGCCCCCTCGCCGCCATAGAGCATCTCAAGGCCGAGCGCGCAGTAAAAGGCGACGGCACGGCGCATGTCATGGGTGGCGAGGGTGACGGCGCTGATCGCGGTGACCATGACGAAATGTGAGCAGCCGGCGCCCTCGGTCTCCGGCCGCTCAGCCCTGCACCGAGCCGACAGCGATGCTGCGGCTGACCACCTCGCGCGCAACCTGACGCAGCAATTTCTGATCCGCTTCCGGGGTCGCCGCGGGCGCGACGCCGGTCACGATGCGGTCGTGGCTGTAGGTCGGGAAGACGCCGTTTTCCTTGAGGATCGGGTAGTCCAGCGGCTCGCCGTTCTTCACCGCGCGGATGCCGCGGCGGATCATGTTGCGCATCATTATCACGCCACGGTCGGTCGCCGCCAGATGTTCAAGGCCGTGCCTGGCGATCCCGCCATGGATGCTGACCTGGGCATCGTAGTCGCCGGGCACACGCTGGCGCTCTTCATAAGAGCGGCTCGCGTCCTGACCGAACCCAGCGCCGCGCCGAGACTCCTTGCCTTCGGGCGCCCGGTAATAGCCGATCTGCATCGTGTGGGTGTCGTCGAGCGGCACGGCCCAGGTCGTGGCCATCGGCCGGTTGACCGAATTGCGCTGCGCCATTGGATCGGCGTTGGGCGGAAACTGGTGGATGTTGGGCAGAATGAAATCCGCGACCCGTACCCACACCCGGTCGTTTTGCCGGCGGGTGTCGATATAGACCATGCCGATTGGGGTCTCCAGCCAATCCCATTCGGGCTTTTGTTTGAAGTCCTCGGTGAAGCCTTCGCTGCCGGGCAAGGTATGCAAGAACTGCAGATGCGCGGGGTCCATGCTGTTTTCTTTGACCTGCAGCCAATTGCATTCCCAGACCGTGGGGGCGCGTGCGACCTGGCGGTAGCCCGGCAGGTCGTAGGTGTCGAAAATCGGGAAGGGCGGTTGTTGCTCTTGCGGCCCCATATAGGCGAAGACCAGACCTTGATGCTCGCGCACCGGATAGGCGCCGTGGAAGAGCCGGTCCTTGAGCGTGCTGTCGGCGGGTTCGCCCGGGGTTTCGAGGATCGTGCCGTCGGCGTCGAACAGCCAGCCGTGATAGCAGCAGCGGATGCCGCGCTCGCCGATCAGCCCGAATTCGAGCGAGGTGCCGCGATGCGGACAGTGCAGTTCGAGCAATCCGATCGTGCCCGACCGGTCGCGGTAGATGACAAGGTCTTCACCGAGAATGCGCAACCGGCGCGGCACCGCTCCCAATTTTGCCGTCTCGATGACCGGTTGCCAGAACCGACGGAGATATTCGCCGCATGGCGTTCCCGGCCCGACCCGGACCAGCTCTTCATCGATCGGCGGTTTCTCGCGATGGTAATAGGCGTTGTAGGGTCGGGTCAAAAACGGGGCGCGCTCGGACATCCGGGTCCTCTCCTCGGCGGGTCGGCTGATCGTCTGACCGCGTGATTCTGAGCCTCGGCCGCTCGGTCGGTCAAGCCGGCCGCCTGATTGCGTCGTCGTCATCGGCAAGCGGACCTTCGCCACGGCTTGTGCCCCGGCGAGGCGGTCGCGGTCAACCCCTAGCCGGTGGGCCCGCCAACCCGGAACCGGGCTTGCTCGATCGCCGCCAGCACCCGGCGCGGCGTGATCGGGGTTTCGTTGACTTCGGCGCCGAGCGCCGACAGCGCGTCACGCACGGCATTGGCGATCGCCGCCGGCGGCCCGACCGCCCCGCCCTCGCCCATGCCCTTCATACCGTATTCGGTGGCGGCGGCGGGTGTGTGCAAATGGCCGATCTTGATCGCCGGCATCTCCGCCGCCCCCGGCATCAGATAGTCGGCCAAGGTGCCGGCGAGCGGTTGTCCGGCCTCGTCATAGGGGATTTCTTCGTAAAGCGCGGTGCCGATACCCTGGACGACCCCGCCCCGGATCTGGCCTTCGACCAGCATCGGGTTGATCATCGTGCCGCAATCCTCGGCGACCGCGAAATCGAGCAATTCGACAAACCCGGTCTCGGGATCGACCGCGACCACCGCGCCATGCGTCGCATAGGAAAACACGCCGGTCCCCACGGCCGGCTCATAGGTCGCGACCGCTTCAAGCAGGGGATCGACGCCCGGCGGCAGCCCGTCCATGCGCAGATGCGCCACCTTGGCAATCTCGGCGATCGACACTGAACCCTGCGGCCCGCGCACAGCGCCGTCTCGACAGCGCACCGCGGCGACATCGCATTGCAGCAGATGCGCGCCGATGCGGTTGAGCTTGTCGCGCAGAGCCCGGCTGGCGCGGGCCACCGCACCGCCCGACATGACCATGCTGCGCGAGGCAAAGGTGCCAAAGCCGAAGGCGCTGGTCTCGGTGTCGCCGTGGCGCACCGCGATCCGCGCCGGGTCGATGCCGAGCTCGTGATGCGCGATCTGCGAGAGGGCGGTTTCGAGCCCCTGACCGTGCGACTGGATGCCGACCATCAAGACGAGACTGCCGTCGGGCAGGATGCGCGCCGTGCAGCTCTCGAACCCCGGCACAATCGCCGCGCCGCGGGCGACAAACTCGGCCGCACCATGCGCGGTCTGCTCGGCGAACACGGCAAAGCCGATGCCGATCAGGCGGCCGTCGGGCTCGCCCCGCCGCTGCCGGGAGCGGAGACCCGGCAGATCGAGCAACTCGGCGCACAGCCGCAGACTTTCCGGATAATTGCCATTGTCAAAGCGCATCCCGCCGATGCTCGTAAACGGCATTTGCTCCGGCCGCACGATATTCAACATCCGCACCTCGACCGGGTCGCGCCCGGCCGCGCGCGCCACCTCGTCGATCGTACGCTCGATCGCAAAGCACGCCCCCGGCCGGCCGACGCCCCGATAGGGGCCCATCGGTGTCTTGTTGGTGGCGACGGTTAGGGCGCGGCAGCGGTAATTGGCGATCGCATAGGGGCCGGGCAGGCAGCGAGCCGCCATCGCTGCTTCCTGATAAGGGCCCTGCGGCCACAACCCATAGGCGCCGGCATCGACGACGATTTCGGCGTCGATCCCGAGGATGCGCCCGTCGCGACTGGCGTAAGCGGTGACCTGGTAATGGTGGTCCCGGCTATGCGCCGCGGTCAGCAAATGCTCGGTGCGGTCCTCGACCCAGCGCAGCGGCTGATCGAGTTCAAGCGCCAGCGCCGCGAGGATGATCTCTTCCGGGTAAAGCCGCGCCTTGGGCCCAAAGCCGCCGCCGACATCGGGCGCGACGACGCGCAACCGGCGCAAATCGATGCCGAGAATTTCGCCGATCGCGACGCGCAACGTATGCGGCGTCTGGGTCGAGGCATGGATGACGATTTCGTCGAGCCGCCAATCGCGATAGGCGAGCACCGCACGGCCTTCGAGCGGCGCTCCCGATTGCCGGTTCATACGGTATTCGCGCCGCACCGTGATTTCAGCCGCGCGCGCGGCGGCCTCGATGTCGCCGCCGGCAAAGACGCGCTCGCTAAAGAGATTGTCGCTCCAGCCCTCATGCACCGGGTGACGGCTGCCCTGCATGTCGCGCGGCGCATCGACGACCGCCGCGAGCGGTTCGTAATCGACCGTGATTTGCGCTGCCAGATCCTCGGCCTCAGCCCGGGTCGGCGCAAGGCAGGCGGCGATCGCCTCGCCGACATAGCGCACCTTGTCGGTCGCGAGCGGCGGCCAAGGCGGCGATTTGGCGCCCGGCGCCTGGGTTTCGACCCGTATCGGTCTTAGCCGCGGCAGGTCGGCGGCGGTGAAGACGCGGCGCTCGCCGCCCGCGGGCTTGGCAATGCCGCGAATGCGGGCATGGGCGTGCGGGCTGCGGACAAACGCGACTTCCATCGTGCCGGGCAGTTTGATGTCGGGGACAAAGCTGCCGCGGCCCAAAAGATGGCGCTCGTCTTCGCGGCGCAACAGCGAGGCGCCGATCCCCGCAGCCGCTCCGCCGGCGTCATTCGCCATCGCCCACACCCTCTGCCGCGGTCGCAGCCTCGGCGATTGCGGCGACGATATTGGTGTAACCGGTGCAGCGGCAGATGTTGCCGGCGAGGCCACGACGGATCTCGGCCGCGCTGGACGCCTTGCCGCGGCGGATCAAATCCCAGGCGGTGATCAGCATTCCCGAAGTGCAAAACCCGCATTGCAGCGCGTGGCGGCGGTGGAACGCATCACGCAGCGCCATCATCAACGGATCTGCATCAAAGCCCTCGATCGTGCGCACCTCGGATCCCTCGCCGGCGGCGGCCAGCATAAGACAGGCGCGGATCGGCTCGCCGTCGACCAGCACCGTGCAGGCGCCGCACACACCGTGCTCGCAGGCGAGATGGGTGCCGGTCAGGTTGCGCCCTTCGCGCAACCAATCGCCGAGCGAGGTGCGCGGCGCCACGTTGTCGATCACCTCCGCGCCGTTGACAATCACGCGGATCGCGGTCACTGGATTACCTGCACGATCGCCCGCATCGCCGCCGCCCGATGCAGACGGCGCTGATAGGCGTCAAACCGCCGGTCGGCGGCAGAATCGAGATCGGTCTCGACCGCGCGGCGCAGCTGTTCGGGGTCGCGCCGTGTCCCGGCCAGAGCCCGGCCCGCCTCGGTCATGACCAGCGGCGGACCATTGGCGGCGCCGAGGACGACCCGGCCGTAGCCGCGCCGGGGATCGGCCACCGCCACCGCCAGCGCGTCGGCGAAAGCGCCGGCTTTGCGCGCGAGCTTGGCATAGCCCCAACGCGCTGCGCGCGACAATTTCGGGATGCGCAGGGCCGTGACAATCTCGTCCTCGGCAAGCCGGGTTGCGTAGATCCCGGTGGCGAAATTCGTACCGGAAAGGCGGCGCCGGCCGTTCGGCCCGACCACCCCGATCTCGGCCTCGAGCGCCGCCAACACCGCAGGCCATTCCGCCGCCGGATCGGCGAGCGCGAGGCTGCCGCCGAGTGTGCCGCGGTTGCGCACGGCACGGTAGGCGAGGCCAAGCGCGACATGGGGCATTAACCCCTGCGACGGGTCAGGCACGCGCCGATCCTCGATCATCGCATGCGTCACGCCGGCGCCAAGCGTGACCGTGGCGTCATCCTCGTCGGTCATTGCCAATTCGGGCAGCCGTGAAATGTCGATCAGCCGGGCCGGGCTGGCGAGGCGCAGATTGAGCAAGGGCAACAGCGATTGACCGCCGGCCAGAAGCTGCGCTTGGCCTTTGTCCGCCGCCAACAGGTCGACAGCCGCCGCGACGTTGCGCGGGCGCACGTAATCGAACGCCGCCGCCTTCATCAGCGGCTCGGATCGGGCGGCGCCGCGGCCGGAAGCACAAGGTCTACTTTCGATCCCATGACAAACCCGGGCACGCCGGTAAACATCCCGCGACTGCAACACCGCCGCCCGAGCGTGTCAATCGCGATCGACATTCCTGGCGCGCGGTGAGGCCGACCGGATATGTGGGTTTTCGCCGACCGCCGGACGGCGTTAAAAGGGCGGCAGCGACACGGTTCACAGAAACGCCTAAAATTTCGGACTTTCGCCGTGATTGGGATCATTGTTTAAGGTTAAGTGCGACAACGGGAACCGCCCCCATGCACGAAATCCCGAGCCGTACCCTCGGTTTTGTCCTCAACGATGTCGCCCGCTTGATGCGCAAGCGGTTTGAGCAGCGTGCGCGCGCCGCCACGCTCGGCCTCACCCGCGCGCAAGCCGCGGTGCTCGCCAATCTCGCCCGCCAGGAGGGCATCAACCAGGTCAGCCTCGCCCAGATCCTCGAATTGGAGCCGATCACCCTGGCGCGCTTGCTCGACCGGTTGCAGGCGGCGGGCCTGATCGAGCGCCGTCCCGACCCGAAAGACCGCCGCGCCCACCTGCTCTATCTGACCGAATCCGCCTATCCGCTGCTCGACCGGATTTTCGCGCTCGCCGCCGAGGTGCGCGAAGACGCGCTCGCCGGGATCGCCGAACCGGAACGCAACCTGCTGCTTGAAATGATGATCCGGATGCGGGCGAATTTGATCGAGGAGGCGAGCGAAACCGAGACTGCGGGCGCGCGCGCCGCCGGCGGTCGCGGCAGTTAACGGGGGTCGGCGTCTCGTCCCGGTTCGCCCGCATCCGATCGGCGCCGTCGCCCGCTCCGCGCCGCGGGGCGGGTGTGGCCAAACAGAGGAGGTGAAGTCATGTCGGCCATGCCGCAACCGCGCCAATCCGGGTTCAAAACCAACCCCGATTACAAGATCCTGTTCGAGCCGTCGCCGCGCCGCGTGCGCGTCGAATTCAACGGCGAGACGATCGCCGACAGCACCAACGCCCATCTTCTGTTCGAGACACGGCATCTGCCGGTCTATTACTTTCCGCGCGCCGATGTGCGCATGGACCGCCTGACGCCGACCGAGCACCACACCTTCTGCCCGTACAAGGGGACCGCATCCTATTGGACGATTGCGATCGGTGGGCGGACCGCCGAAAACGCGGTGTGGGGCTATCCCGACCCCTTCGAAGAAGTCGCGCAGATCCGTGATTTTGTTGCGTTCTATTGGGATCGGGTCGACCATTGGTATGAGGAGGACGAGGAGATCTTTGTCCACCCGCGCGACCCGTATAAGCGCGTGGATGTCGTGCAATCCTCGCGTCTCGTCGAGGTTGTACTCGGCGGCGTGACAATCGCCACAACCCGCCGGGCCCGTTTCTTGTTCGAGACCCGGCTGCCGACCCGCTACTACATCCCGGCCGAAGACGTGCGGACCGACCTGTTGATCGCGAGCGCCAAAACGACCGCCTGCCCTTATAAAGGGAAAGCCCGGTATTGGTCTGTAAAGATCGGCGATCGGCTCTATCAAGACATTGTCTGGAGCTATCCCGACCCGATCCCGGAATGCCCGAAGATCAAGGGCTATCTGTGCTTTTTCAACGAGCAGGTCGACGAAATCCGGGTCGACGGCAAAGCCATGCCGCGGCCGATCACCCCCTGGTCGAACGACTGGAAGGAAAAGGCGGGCAGCGTCCCCGACCTTCAGGGCCCGGTAGCCCGAGCTTGATGGCGACCGGAACTTGCCCCGGGCGGTGTCGCTGACAAAGCCGCAAGCTCAGGCCACGCCCGGGCGTCGACGGCGGCGCCTCAGCCCTTGAAGGCAGACAGAAAAGTCGCAACCGCGGCGGCTGTGAGGGTGTCGATTTTCGCCCGCTCGGTCCCGCTGTCGAGACGCAAAAGATAGCGCAACTGGGTCTCGCCGCGCAGCAGCCCGACAAACTGCTCGGCGGCAAGCCGCGGATTGTCGATGCGCAAGGTTCCGGCCGCCGCGGCGGTGCGCATAAAGGCCTCGATCTGGCCGAGATTGCGCTCGGGTCCGGCGCGCCAGAACACTTCGCCCAGAGCCGGAAAGCGGCCGACTTCACCGAGGATCAGCCGATGCAGCGCGATCGCGTCAGGCGACAGCAACAGGTCGAGGAAGCGGCAACCCAGCGTCGTCAAGGAGGCGCCGACATCCTCGGGATCGAGTTCGCCGGCCGAGAAATCGGCAAAATAGCGCTCGCATTCGCGCCCGATCACCGCCCCGAACAATTCTTCCTTGCCGGCAAAATGGGCGTAAACGGTGGCTTTCGACACGCCGGCGGCGCGCGCGATCGCGTCCATGCTGACGGCGCCAAAGCCGTGTTCGAGAAACATCCGTTTGGCGGCGGCGAGGATGGTCTCGGCCTTGCCGGCGCCCTGGGTTTCGTTGGGCTCTATGCGCACGGTTGGCGGGCCCATGGTGTCCTGGTTGCCGCCGCAGCTTGACAATTTATAGGGAGGGCCTAGTTTCAGGGCAAGAATGAACTGAACGGTTTAGTTCAGAGGAAATGCGCAAGACGTTCATCCTGGTCGCCGGGTTGGCAATCCTGCTCGTGGCCGCCTATGGCGGCTGGAACTGGTGGACCGATTGGCGTTTCCAGCAATCGACCGACGACGCCTATATCGCCAGCAATGTTTCGGTGATCAGCCCCAAAGTCGAGGGCTATATCAAAGAGGTGCGGGTCGAGAACAATCAGGCGGTCAAGAAGGGCGCGGTGCTGTTTGTCATCGACAACAGCGATTTTGCCGCGCGGGTAGCGCAGGCGCAGGCGGCGGTGGCGACCGAGGAGGCCGCGGTCGCGACCGCCGGCAGCCGTCTCGATCTGCAGAAGGCGATGATCGCGCAGGCGGCGGCCGACGTGCAAGCGGCCGAGGCCGACAGCATTCGCACGCAACAGGATCTCAAACGCTATACGGCGCTGTTGACCAGCGATTTTGCCAGCCGCCAGCGCTATGACCAGGCCGCCGCCGACGCGCGCAAGGCGGCGGCCGAACTGGCGCGCGCCCGGGCCGCGGTGACCGCGGCCCAGAGCCAGTACGGTGTGTTGCAGTCGCAACGCCAGGAGGAAGTGGCGCGGTTGCAGCAAGCGCGCGCCAATTTGCGGCTCGCCCAAGATGATCTCGACAATACGGTGATCCGCGCTCCGATCTCGGGGGTCGCCGGCAACCGCGCCGGCCAGATCGGGCAGTATGTCAAACCCGGCACCGAATTGTTGTCGCTGGTGCCGCTGCCGCATGTCTATGTGACCGCCAATTTCAAGGAGACCCAATTGACCCGGATGCGACCGGGCCAGCCGGTCGAGATTTCGGTCGACGCTTATCCCGACCATCCGCTGACCGGCAAGGTCGAGAGCTTTGCTCCGGCAAGCGGCGCCGAATTCAGCCTGTTGCCGCCCGACAACGCGACCGGCAACTTCACCAAGATCGTGCAGCGGGTGCCGGTGCGCATCGCCTTGCCGAAAAACGGGCCGCTTGCCGGCCTGCTGCGCCCGGGCCTGTCGGTGACGGTGTCGGTCGACACGCGCGCGCCGGGCGAGGCGGTGGCCGCCGACGGCATTGTCGGCGCCGCCGAAGCCCGCCCCGCCACTTCGCCCGCCGCCGCGGCGCAATGACCTGGGCGCCGGTTGTCTTGCGGCGCCCGGGCTGGGCGCGTCGCCGTGCGCCACCGCCGCTGGCGCCGGCGGCAGCGACACGGCCCTCGCCGCCCCGCGCATCCGCGCCCCCGGCGGCGGCCGGCGCCCCCAGCCAGCCCAGCCTCAAGGATTGGTTCGGCGTTCTGGCGATGGCGGTCGGGCTGTTCATGGCGATCATGGACGTCCAGATCGTGACCAGCTCGCTGACCCAGATCCAGGGCGGGCTGTCGGCCAGCCCCGACGAGATCAGCTGGGTGCAAACCGCCTATCTGATCGCCGATGTCGTGATGGTGCCGCTGACCGGCACGCTGTCGCGCCTGCTCTCGACCCGCAACTTGTTCGTGGCCGCGGTGCTCGGCTTTACCGCGGCGAGCGCCCTCTGCGCGACCGCCACCAGCCTCGGCCAGATGATCACCTATCGCGCGATGCAAGGATTTTGCGGCGGGGCGATCACGCCCAGCGTCTTTCCGGTCGTCTATACGCGGTTTCGCGGCCCGCAGCTGACCCGGCTGATGGTGCTGATCTCGGTCATCTTGAACCTGTCTTCGACCTTGGGCCCGACCATCGGCGGCTTTCTGACCGATACGCTGTCGTGGCACTGGCTGTTTCTCGTCAACATCATCCCCGGCATCGCCGTCGCGGCGGTGGTTTGGTTCTGCATCGACATCGACAAGCCCGACCGGTCGCTGCTGCGCTATTTCGACGTCGTCGGCCTCGTCTTGATGGCAACCTTTCTCGGCTGTTTGGAATATGCGCTGGAGGAGGGCCCGCGCTGGGATTGGCTCGACGACGACACGATCCGGCTGGCGATCATTGTCTCCGGGCTCGCCGGCACGCTGTTTTTTGTTCGGGTATTGACCTATCGCCAGCCGATTGTCGATCTGCGCGCCTTTACCAATCGCAATTTCGCGCTGGGCTCGTTTTACACCTTTCTGATCGGCACCGGCATGTACAGCACGACCTATCTGGTGCCGCTGTTTCTTGCCCAGGTTCGCGGCTTCAGCGCGTTGCAGATCGGCCAAACCGTATTCGTCGCGGGCATCGCGCAGATGGCGATGTCACCCTTCAGCACGCAGATCGCCAAACGGCTTGATTTGCGTGTGATGCTGGCGCTCGGCCTCAGCCTGTTTGCGTTTTCGATGTATCTGACCGCGACGCTGACCAACCAGTCGAGCTTTTCGGAACTATTCGTGCCGCAGGCGGTGCGCGGCGTGTCGCTGATGCTGTGCTATCTCCCGGCCAATATGATCGCGCTCGGCTCGGTGCCACCCGACAAGCTGAAAAACGCTTCGGGTCTTTATGGCCTGACCCGTGATCTCGGCGGGGCGATTGCACTCGCTTCGGTCGGTACGATTATGGAGCAACGGGTCCAATTTCATTGGAACCGCCTGATCGAGGACGTCAACGTGGCGCGACCGGCGGTCCAGCACTTTCTCGACACCCAGATGAACCATTTCTCGGGACTGATCCCGGGCGACGCCTATCGAGCGGCGGTGACCGAACTCAGCCGCATGGTCCAGCGCGAGGCTTTGGTTCTGACCTATAACGACCTGTTGCTGCTGATCGGGGTGCTGTTTGTTGGCGGCGTGATGCTGATGCCGCTGGTCCGGCAACCGCGCTCGGTATTGACCGCCGATCGCCACTAACTGTCCCGCAGCCCGCGGCCGGGACCGCTCGGCGACGGCGCGGCCGGTGCGCGCCCGCCCCCCCACGCGAGCGTGGTCGTGATCAGGCGTACCGATCCGGGACCGGCTGCGCTCGCGGCAACGGGTCTTGCCCGGTAAGATCTTACGCGGCGCCCACCAGCAGCCGGGTGACCGCACCGCTAAAGGTTGCGCTCACCATCAAAAGCGCCGCGCCGATCGCGATAAAGCCGACCAGGACCAACACCCACGAGGCCAGCGTCGTCAAGGCCAGGATACCCAGCACGATCGCGGCAATCCCGACCATGATCTGCAGGCCTCCGGTGGCTGCCGAGCTCTGGAAGGCAGCGGTCGAGGTCTGTCCGGCGCCGGACGGCACACCCGAGATCATCTCGATGCCCCCGCTCAACAGCAGGGCACCGCCGAAAACGATCAGTGCCGCAGGCACCAGATGCGCCGCATTGACGCCGACCAGCGCGAGAATCCCGAGCACAAGCCCGGTAAAGCCGCTGACCACGTCGACCATGACCTCGGCGCCGAGATCCACCGATTGCGCGGTTGACGCCGAACCGGTGGAGATCGCCCTGAACCTCTCGGCAGTACTATTGAAGGCCTGCACCATCAATCCAACCCCGACCACGATCGTGACGATCGATGCCAGCGGGGCCGACGAGATGCCGGCGAGCGCGATCACCGAGAGGACGACCGTGGCAATCCCGGCGGCGCCTTCAGACAATAACCCCAACGGCTCCGCCTCGGCGGGGAAGCGCCTTCCTTCGACAAAAGTTGCCATTCTCCTCCTCCTTTGCGATCGGACGATGCCGCACGAGCGGCAAACCATCGCAAAACCAAAACACTGCTGCGGCGCCGAAGTTCCCAACTTCAGCGTGTAATCTCGCGGCATTTGGAATGAATTAAAGAAATGCAGGTATTTAAACTCTAGCAAGGCCACGCGATAGCTATGATTGAGGTGCATGTCACCACTGAGCGTCAAACGATCATCGACAGGTTCGCGGTATGGCGGAAGATCCCTGCGCTTGACGCGCCCGCTTCAAACCGAAACCATCGTCATTCTCGCCGCCGCAGGATTCCAAGCGAGCTGCCTCGATGGTCAATCCGATCGCACCTCTGCGCCGCCGCTTTGCGACCCGGCTGCCGGCCCAGGCCGCTCTATCTGCGCGGACAGTGGCGCGCGGCCTGGCTGCGGTTGCGGTCTGGGCGCGACTGAGCGACCGCCCGCTGCGGGTGGACGGGGCCGATGCGGCCGCTGCGCTCGACCGACGGAGCCGGGCTTTGCTGTGGCCGGTATTGACGGATACGATTGTCGCGATCGGCGCATTGGCCGAGGACGACCCCGCGCCGGCGGCGGGGTTGGCGGCAATCGAGACGCTGGGTCGTCGGCTGCACGAGCGGCTCGCATCGGCCGCACCTCCCGCGGCCGCGCTCGCCGGACTTTCCGATCCGCCGCATATCTTTGTGCTCGAGATGCTATGCGCGGATGTTGCGCCCTGCATCGGGCGCTGGCAGCCGCGCCTTGCGGCATGGCGCAAGGATCGGCGCGACCTTCGCGATTGGCCGCTCGCGGCCGCGTGCCGCACGGATCTCAGGCGCACGCGCGCGCGTCTCGTCGAGCGCGCCTGGCAACTTGGCATAGCGCTCGATCTGACCGGGCTCGAGCGGGTGTTGCCGCCGCGGCCCGCCGCGGCGCCGGGGCTGGCCGAGCCGATCGCCGAGATCGGGGCGACCGGTGCAACGGCGATTGCGCCGGCAATCGCGGCGGGCGGCTGGCAGATCTATGTCGAAGCCGCAAGCCGTCTGCCGCCACCGGAGGCGCTCCCGCAACCCGGCGCCCTCGGCGAGGCGATCGAAAATCTCGAAGCACTTGTCGATGCGGTCCGCACCGCGCTCAAGGCGATGCCGGCCCCACCGCCGGATCAGGGCCCGACCGGTGTACACCGGTTGGCGCTGCGCCTGCTCAGCGAAGGCCTTCTGCCGTTTCTCGCCGAGTGGCGCCCGCGCTACCGCCGGTTCCGGCAGAGGGGGCGATCCGAGACCAAATGGCCTCGCGCGGAAGAATGCCGTGCGGCGCTCGCCGCGACACAGGCCCGTTGTCTGCCGCTTGTCGAAGCGATCGGCAAGGAAATCGGCGTCGCGTCGCTGCTTGATCCGCTCTCACCGGCTGCCGGCGACGCCGCGGCGCCGCGGCGTTTGCCGCCGCCCGACCCGGCGCCCGACGCCTGAGCCGCTCGCGCTATTCGCGAAGGTCCTCGAAGAATTCCTTGACCCGAGCGAAAAAGCCCTCGCTTTCGGGATGAGTGCGGCTCGCCTCGCTCTCCTTTTCAAATTCGCGCAGCAATTCCTGCTGGCGTTTGGTCAGATTGACCGGCGTTTCGACCACCGCCTCGACATACATGTCGCCGCGCAGTGACGAACGCAGCACGCTCATCCCCTTGCCGCGCAGCCGGAATTGGCGGCCCGACTGGGTCCCCGCAGGGACGGTGACCTTGGTGCGGGTGCCGTCGACCGTCGGCACGTCGATCGTGCCGCCGAGCGCGGCCGTCGTGATCGAAATCGGCACCCGGCAGTGAATGTTGGCGCCGTCGCGCTGAAAGATCGGGTGCGGCGTCACGGAGATGAAGATGAACAGGTCGCCGGGCGGCGCGCCGCGCACCCCGGCTTCGCCTTCGCCGGCCAGCCGGATGCGCGTGCCGTCTTCGACCCCGGGCGGAATATTGACCGCCAGGGTCTTCTCGCGGCGCACCCGACCCTGACCGCCGCAGGCGCGGCACGGCCGCTCGATGACCCGGCCGGCACCCTGGCACGAGGCGCAGGTTCGCTCGATTGTAAAGAAACCCTGTTGGGCGCGGATCCGCCCTCGCCCATGGCAGGTCGGACACGTGACCGGCTTCGAGCCCGGTTCGGCGCCGCTTCCCTGGCATTGATCGCAGGTGACGAGGTTGGGCACCCGGATCGTTTCCTGCTTACCGCGGAAGCATTCCTCGAGCGAGATTTCGAGATTATAGCGCAGATCGCTGCCGCGGCTCGGCCCGCCCTGGCCGCGGCGACCGCCGCCCATGAATTCGCCGAACATTTCGTCGAAAATGTCGGCAAAGCCGCCGGCGAAATTGAAATCGCCGGGGCCGCGGGCGCCCTGCTCGAACGCGGCGTGGCCAAAGCGGTCATAGGCGGCGCGCTTCTGGTCGTCCTTGAGGACGTCGTAGGCCTCGTTGATGTCCTTGAATTTCTGCTCGGCGTTTTTGTCCCCGGCGTTGCGGTCGGGGTGGTATTGCATTGCGAGCTTGCGAAAGGCCCGCTTGATTTCGTCGGGGCTGGCAGACCGCGAAACGCCGAGGGTCTCGTAGAAATCCTGCTTTGCCATACGCGACGATCATCCGCTTCTGGGTTTGGCCGCAGCCGCCCCGGCGCGGCGTCGCCGGGGCGATGGCCTATGAAGGCTCAGCGTGATCTTGTGATTATGCCGAACCACGCCGCTTTTGATCGTCGACTTCCTCGAAATCGGCGTCAACCACCTTGTCGTTGCCGCCGGCGCCAGCACCGCCGCCACTGGCCTCCGACCCGCCGCCGGCACCGGTTTGAGCGGCTTGCTCGGCCTTATAGAGCGCCTCGCCGATCTTCATCGAGACCTGGGCCAAGGCCTCGGTCTTCGATTTGATCGCCGCCGCGTCTTCGCTCGACAGCGTGTCCTTGAGCGCCTGGATCGCCTGTTCAACCGCCTCGCGGTCGGCTTGCGCCACCTTGTCGCCGTGCTCGCGCAACGTCCGTTCGGTGGTGTGGATCAGCGCATCGGCCTGATTGCGCGTCTCGACAAGTTCGCGGCGCCGCTTGTCTTCGCCGGCATGAGCCTCGGCATCCTTGACCATGCGCTCGATATCGGCCTCGGACAGGCCGCCCGAAGCCTGGATCCGGATCTGCTGCTCCTTGCCGGTCGCTTTGTCTTTGGCCGAGACCTGGACGATGCCGTTGGCGTCGATGTCAAAGGTGACCTCGATTTGCGGCATGCCGCGCGGCGCCGGCGGGATCCCGACCAGATCAAACTGGCCGAGCAGCTTGTTGTCCGCCGCCATTTCGCGCTCCCCCTGGAAGACGCGAATCGTGACCGCGGTCTGATTGTCTTCGGCGGTCGAGAAGATCTGGCTCTTTTTGGTCGGGATCGTCGTGTTGCGGTCGATCAATCGGGTAAAGACGCCGCCCAAGGTTTCGATGCCGAGCGACAGCGGCGTGACATCGAGCAACAGAACGTCCTTGACCTCGCCCTTGAGGACCCCGGCCTGGATCGCCGCCCCAACCGCCACCACCTCGTCGGGGTTGACGCCACGGTGCGGGTCTTTGCCAAAGAACTGTTTGACCGTCTCGATCACCTTTGGCATGCGGGTCATGCCGCCGACCAGGATGACTTCGTCGATCTCGGAGGCTTTGAGCCCGGCGTCTTTGAGTGCGTTGCGGCACGGCGCAATCGTGCGCTCGATCAGATCATCGACCAGCGCTTCGAGCTTGGCCCGCGTCAGCCTGATGTTGAGATGCTTCGGCCCGTGCTGGTCGGCGGTAATGAACGGCAGGTTGACCTCGGTCTGCATCGACGAGGACAGTTCGATTTTGGCCTTTTCCGCCGCCTCTTTCAGCCGCTGCAATGCGAGCCGGTCGTTCCGCAGGTCGATGCCTTGCTCTTTTTTGAATTCGTCGGCGAGATAGTCGATGATCTTTTTGTCGAAATCCTCGCCGCCGAGAAAGGTGTCGCCATTGGTCGATTTGACTTCAAACACCCCGTCGCCGATCTCGAGAACCGAAATATCGAAGGTGCCGCCGCCCAAATCATAAACCGCGATCGTGCCGCTGCCCTTCTTCTCCATCCCATAAGCGAGGGCGGCCGCGGTCGGTTCGTTGATGATGCGCAGCACCTCAAGCCCGGCGATGCGCCCGGCATCCTTGGTCGCCTGGCGCTGTGAATCGTTGAAATAGGCCGGCACGGTGATGACCGCCTCGCTGACCGGCTCGCCGAGATAGGCCTCGGCGGTCTCCTTCATCTTTTGCAGCACAAAGGCGCTGATCTGCGAGGGCGCGTATTTCTTGCCGCGGCTTTCGACCCAGGCGTCGCCATTGTCGCCGCGGATGATCTTGTACGGGACCAGCTCCATGTCCCGCTTCACCAGAGGCTCGTCAAAACGCCGCCCGATCAGCCGCTTGATCGCGAAGAACGTATTTTCAGGGTTGGTCACCGCCTGACGCTTGGCCGCCTGACCCACCAAACGCTCGCCCGAATCGGTAAATGCAACCATCGAGGGCGTCGTGCGCATGCCCTCGCTATTTTCGATCACCTTGGCATTTCTGCCTTCCATCACGGCGACGCAAGAATTGGTCGTGCCGAGATCGATACCGATGACCTTGCTCATGGACACCTCGTTGTCAAAGCAGGACCGGGCGGCCCTGGGGAAGCACCGGCCCGATCCCCCGGAAGTGGTTGATCAGTCATCCCCTGACTTTGCGCCGTATATAAGCGTGCGGCGGGGCGGCTACAACGGCTCGGCCGGGCTCGCCGGCAGATCGGCCGCGGCCTCCGGCGACCGCTTCGACACCCCGACCATCGCCGGGCGCAGCAGCCGATCGTGCAGCACATAACCCGGCTGCAACACTTCGACGACGATGCCGCCGGGCTGATCGGGCCGCTCGGCCTCAAACACCGCCTCGTGCAGATTGTGGTCGAAGCGCTCCCCCTTGGGGTCGATGCGGCGCAGCCCATGCCGCTCGAAAGCCGCCAGCAGTTCGCGCTCGGTGGCCGCAACCCCGTCGAGCAGACTGCGGGTGCGGCCATCGGCAATCTCCGCCTCGGGCATGCTGTCGAGCGCGCGCCGCAAATTGTCAGCAACCGCCAGCAGGTCCTTGGCAAAGCCGGTCACCGCATATTTGACCGCCTCGGCGCGCTCACGCTCGGCGCGGCGGCGAATGTTTTCGACTTCGGCGAGCGCACGCAACAGGCGATCCTTGTGGTCGGCCAGTTCGGCTTCAAGCGCCGCCACGCGCGCCGCGGTTTCCGCCTCGGCGTTGCTGTTGGCGGCGGGTGCAGCGCCGGCCGTCGTCCCAGCGTCGTTGGTGTCGTTCATTCCGTCCTATCCGATAAGCCGCCCAATCACCTTGGCGGTGTAGTCCACCATCGGGATGATTCGGGCATAGTTGATCCGGGTCGGGCCAATCACCCCGATCGCGCCGACAACCTGCTGGCGGCTGTTCTGGTAGGAGGCGATCAGCATCGCGCAGCCGGCCACACCGAACAGCGGGTTCTCGGCACCGATGAAAATCTGCACCCCTTCGCCCTGTTTGCTGGCGTCGAGCAGCCGCACCATCGTCTCGCGGGTTTCGAGCATTTCGAACAGGGTGCGCAGCCTTTCGAGGTCGGCGAGCGCGGTGACATCGTCGAGCAGATTGGCCTGGCCGCGGACAATCAGGGCGCTGGCCTTGTCGTTTCCCGCCCAGCTGGCCAGGCCCGCCGCCACCAGCTTCGAGGTCAGTGCGTCGAGCTGGGCCTGATGGGTCTCGATCTCGTGCTGGATCTCGTCTCGCGCCTCTTCGATCGTGCGCCCGACCAGCCGGGCGTTGAGGTAATTGCCGGCCGCCGCGAGAGCCGACGGCGGCAGTCCCAGCGGCACCTCGATGATGCGGTTCTCGACCAGCCCGTCCTCGGTGACCAGCACGACCAGGGCCCGCCCGCGCCCGAGGTGAACAAATTCGATGTGTTTGAGCGGTCGATCCTGCTTTGGCGCGATCACGATGCCGGCGCAATGCGACAAGCCGGAAAGGGCGCTGATCGCCTCCTCCAGCGCTTGCGACAGGCTCATCCCGCGGGCGGCACAGATGCTCTCGATGTTGCGCCGTTCGTCCTCGGCAAGGCTGCCGACTTCGAGCAGGCCGTCGACAAACAGCCGCAACCCGGCCTCGGTCGGCATCCGGCCGGCCGAAGTATGCGGCGCATAGAGCAGGCCGGCCTCCTCGAGATCGGCCATGACGTTGCGGATCGTCGCCGGGGACAGGTTCTGGCCGAGCAGGCGCGAGATCGTGCGCGACCCGACGGGTTCCCCGGTCGCAACATACCCGTCGACAACCAGCCGGAAAATCTCGCGGCTGCGCTCGTTCAATTCGCCGATTGGAGAGGAAACAAGGGATCGAGGCATAGCGACAACGCAAATTCCCGCCACCGGACCCGCCTGCACCACCGCACGGCGCCGCGGGCAGACGCGCGATCTTCGCGCCCGGCGCCGGCGACAATTTGGGAAGGCCGCGGCCGGCCGTCAACTCGGGCGGCAACAGCCGGGTCAGGGTGTTTCTTTGAAGGTCGCCTGAAAACTTTCTCCCTGCGGGTTGATCCAATGCCCGGTCATGTCGACAAGACCGGGCTGGAATGCGTATTGGCTGCCGTCGGCGTTCTGAAAGCGCAATGCGCCGTTGCGGATCACACCGGTGCCGTGCAACACCCCGCCGGGCACGGTCGAGGCCGAACCGAGCGGCCCGTAGACATAGATGATTTTGGCGGTGCCGTCGGGGCTGACATTCTCGACGATCAGCGCGGCACAGGTTTTGACGTCCCAGGCGGCATCGCTCCACACCCCGAGAAAGCGGCGATATTGCTCCGGCACCGAGGCCGGATCGGCAAGGCGAAAGCTGACATTCTGCTCGCAGAAGACGCGCCCCGATTGCTGCTCACCGCCCGCCGGCATCGGCGGCACGGCGGTCGGCGGCGGCACCCCCGCGCCCGGCGGCGCTCCGCCGGCGCCCGCGGCGCCGGGTCCGGTCTCTTGCGCCGCCGCCGGCAGGGCCAAGACAACGGCGAGAACAAGCGCCAAAAACCGACCAACCGACATGGAACCACCGAGCCAAAAACCCCGCCACGGCTTCTACGGAAAATCCCGCGACAACGCCAGCGGTCGCCGCGGCCCCGATCTACCCGGCCTCTACCCGGCCCTTACCCGGAATGCATTGTGTAAGGCGGGTGGTGCAGACCGGCCGGCGACAGGGTGAAGATTTCGCAGCCCTCGGCGGTGACGCCGACCGTATGCTCGAACTGAGCCGACAGCGAGCGATCCTTGGTGACCGCGGTCCAGCCGTCGCTCAGAATTTTGACCTCCCAGCGCCCGGCATTGATCATCGGCTCGACCGTGAAGATCATGCCCTCGCGCAGGATCGGACCATCTTCCGGGCGGCCGTAATGCAATACCGAGGGCGCGTCGTGAAAGATGCGCCCCACACCATGGCCGCAGAAATCGCGCACCACCGAAAACCGGTGGCTCTCGGCGTAGCGCTGGATCGCATCGCCGATCACACCGAGATGGCGCCCCGGCCGGATCGCGGCGATGCCGCGCATCATCGCCTCATAGGTCACCTCGACCAGCCGCCGCGCCTTGACCGGGATCCGCTCGCCGACAAAGAACATCCGGCTCGTGTCGCCGTGCCAGCCGTCGAGGATCGGGGTCACGTCGATATTCAGAATGTCACCCTCAACGAGCCGGCGGTCGCCGGGAATACCATGGCAAACGACGTGATTGACCGAGGTGCAGATCGATTTCGGAAAGCCCCGGTACCCGAGCGGCGCCGATATCGCACCATGCTCGAGGGTGAATTCGTGACACAGTCGGTCAAGCTCGCCGGTCGTCACCCCCGGTTGCACATAGGGAGTGATGAAGTCGAGCAGCTCCGCCGCCAGCCTTCCGGCCCGCCGCATGCCCTCGAACGCCTCCGGGCCGTGGATCTTGATCCGGCCGTCGCGGGTTTCACCGGGCGGGGGGCGGCTGACCGGGTCGGGCGGCAATTCGGGCGTGGTTCGCATTGTCTGTCGGCTGCGCTCGAGGCTGCGGATCTTGGTAAGACGTAGGCTCTTTGCGCCCGCCCGGCAACCTCGCCGCGCGCTCGCGATTGTGCCCGTGCGCGCCTTTGCCTATGAAAGGCCATCGCTCGCCCCCGAGGTCTCCGGCAATGACCCAGTCCGCTCCCGAAACGCCCCGCACCGCTGCGCCGCCGCGGATCGTTACCGCTTGCGTGCTGATCATCGGCAATGAAATTCTGTCGGGGCGCACGGCCGACGAAAACCTCGCTTTTCTCGCCCGCGGTCTCAACGAGGTCGGGATCCGGCTGCGCGAGGCGCGGGTCATCCCCGACCTGGCCGAGGTCATCATCGACACCGTCGACGAAGTGCGGCGCCGCTTTGATTACGTGTTCACGACCGGCGGCATCGGGCCAACCCACGACGACATCACCGCGCAATGCATCGCCGACGCGTTTGGCGTGCCGCTGGTCTTGCATCCCGACGCCAAGCGGCTGCTCGAGACGCACTATTTGCCGGGCCAGCTCAACGCGGCGCGGCTGCGCATGGCGATGGTGCCGCAAGGCGCGGCGCTGCTGCCCAACCCGATTTCGCGCGCGCCGGGATTTCAGATCGGCAATGTGTATGTGCTGCCGGGTGTGCCGAACATCATGCGCGGCATCTTCGAGCAGCTCAAATACCGCCTCGCCGGCGGTGACAAGGTGCTCAGCCGCAGCGTCAGCTGCGCGCTCGGCGAAGGGACGCTGGCGGCCGATCTTGCCGCCCTGCAAGAGCGCTGGCCCGACATCGAGATCGGCTCCTATCCCTATTTCCGGCGCGGCGATTTTGGCGTGACCCTGGTCCTGCGCGGCACCGACCGCGAACGGCTGGCGGCGGCGACCGAAGCGGTCACGGCGCTGATCCGCGCCCTGGGCGGGGAGCCGCAGGAAGGGCTCGGCGAAGGCTGACCGGGACGACGGCGGACGTGGCGAAATGGTAGACGCAGCAGACTTAAAATCTGCTCCTCAGCCGAGGGTGCGGGTTCGAGTCCCGCCGTCCGCACCAATGCCCGAGCCCGGATGATTGCGGTCGCCCGGCCGCGGCTTCATCGTCCGTTGCGATTTTGCTGCCTGTTCGCGTCGTTCTTGTTGCATCGCCGCGCGGGCGGCCGGGTTACCGGGCGGAGACCGGCGCGCCCGCTGCTGCGCCAATCGGCGGGGTGGCTGCGGGGATCGCGAAGCTCCGGCTAACTGGCTCAAAATATTGGCGCTTGCGTCCCTCATCGGGGCCGAGCGCGATTGCTTGACAGGCTTCACGATGCCGCCCTAGGCTCGCGGCAAAGATCGGCCCAGCGGCGTCAACGGGCGGTCGGCGGCACAACGGAGGAGGTCAACAATGGCGGACTGGAAGCTGATTTCGGCGGATTCGCACATCGTCGAACCACCCGACCTCTATACAAGCCGGTTCTCGCCCAAGCTGCGTGACCGCGCGCCGCGCATGGAACGGCGCAAGACGCCGACCGGTCGCGAATATGACGCCTGGATGCTTGGCGGCATGCAGGTCGGCACCTTGGGCGCGGTCATGCAAGCCGGGCAGCGCTTTGAGGATCCCTCGCAGATCGACTTCCTCGGCGTCTGGGAAGATGTCCGCCACGGCGCCTACGATCCCGACGCGATGATCGTCGAAAACGAAGAAGACGGGATCTGGGGTTCGGTATTGCAGCCGAGCCAGGGGCTGTTTTGGTACCGCATCCCCGACAGCGAGCTCTTGAGCGAGATCTGCCGCGTCTACAACGACTGGATCGCCGATTTCTGCCGACCGCATGGCGACCGGCTGAAGGGGATCGCGATGCTCAATGTCGACGATCCCGACGCCGCCGCCAAAGAACTCGAACGCTGCGTCAAGCTCGGCCTTGTCGGCTCGTTCATTCCGGTCGCTCCGCTCGCCGACAAGCCTTACAGCAGCCCCGTTTATGATCGGCTGTGGGCGACGGCCGAGGCCAGCAAGCACCCGCTGCTGCTGCATATCGCCACCCCGCGCTATGGCGTCCCGGCCAATGAATTCACGATGGACGTGACGCAGATGACCGGCGCCGGCCGCTCGACGACCGATTACTGGGTGCGCTACGCGCTCGGTTCGATGTTATTTGCCGGGGTGTTCGACAAATTCCCCGGCCTCAAGATCGGCTCGGTCGAGCACGAGGCGGCGTGGATCCCGCACTGGCTCAAACAGATGGACTTCACTTATCTCGAGCGCCCGGTTTTCACCAAAGGCTGGCGCTCGAAAGACGGGCTGATGCCCAGCGATTATTGGAAGCGCAACATGTTCGTCGAGTTCATGGAAGACGATATCGGCGTCAAGCTGCGCGACTACATCGGCGTGGAAACGATGCTGTGGGGCAGCGATTATCCGCATGCCGAGGCCACCTTCCCGCGTTCTCAGCAATTCCTGGCGCGCATGTTCGACGGCGTGCCGGCCGACGAGGTGCGCAAGATCACCTCGGACAACGCCGCCAAGATGTTCGGCTTTCAGATGAATTGACGGACGCGCCGGCGCGAGGGCGCCAGCCGCGCATCGCCCGGTTCGCCGCCGCGCCGGCTCCTCGCCGCCGGGGTGCGGGTCGCCGCGCCTTCCGGGCAGTCGCCGCTGTGCGATCCCGCCGGGACGCGCCAAGGTGGATGACGATCGCGTGACTACCATCCCTGAGGGCTTTGTCGCCATCGGCCGGACCACCGATCTGGCGCCGGGGCAAATGAAATTCGTGGCGGTCGAGGGCGAACGGCGCGTGCTCGCCAATGTCGACGGCGCGTTTTTCCTGTTGCGCGACCAGTGCGGTCATCGCAATGCGCCGCTGTCGCGCGGCCGGCTCGACGGTTACGCGATCGAATGCCCGCTGCATTTCGCCCGGTTCGATGTGCGCACCGGGCAACTGATCGACGGACCGATCTCGGCCGCCGTGCGCGCCTATGCCGTGCATGTCGAAGGCGACACGATCTACGCCAGCCGCAGCTAACCGCACGCCTGCCGCCGACCGAGCCGCCGGGACCGAAGCCCGCCGGAGCCGGCCGATCGATCATTCTGCAATCGTTTTTTGCCCGGGGCGACCCAAAGGGCCGCAAGTGATGATTTGGGCATGGCCGGCTGATCGGCGGCGGACGGTTTTTGGACTCCGCCGGCGCTAATCATGGAACCGCGGGCGCGGGATCGCCGTTTGAACCGGCGCCTTCTACAAAGCCGGGGGAAGTTGGTGTCAACCGCGGAAGTACATATCTCCCACGATGATTTCGGCGAGCGGCTTGTCGATATGCGGCAATGGCTCGACGATCGGCAAATCGAGCCTTCTGTTTTTACCTATTTCTACCTCGATCCGGGCATGATTGTCCGCGTGGCATTCGATACCGACGCCGAGGCGGCGGCGTTCGCGCGCGAATTCGGCGGACGCCTCGTTCAACATCACGATACCGACCGCATGGTCTCGGCCTAGAACCACGCCGATCGGCCGGGCCAAGACCCGGCCTTGGCGAAGTGCGCCATTGTCCGCGGCGTCGTTAATTGCGGCGGCGGCGCGCCGGCAAGGCTTTGCCGGCAGGCGACTGTAAAACCTCGAGCGGGTGTGGCCGAGCTGATGGGCCTCGGGCCCTCGCCCGATCACCGCGCCAAATGCGATTTCGGCAAGGCAGCCCCGCACCAACCGGTTGCCCAACGATGATTTCCGCTCGACCGTTTGCGCGCTTTATTGCACCATCGGGCTATGCTCAAAATAACGGCATTTGGTCGGGATGCACGGGTCAACGCGTTGCTCGGGGCCGGCCATTTTCTCTCCCATTATTACCAGCTCTGCCTGCCGCCGGTGTTTATCGCCTGGCAGAAAAGCTTTCACGTGTCGTTCGCCGAACTCGGCCTGGCGATGGCGGTGATGGCGGCTTCGACCGCGATCCTGCAGACCCCGATGGGCTTTCTTGTCGACCGCTACGGCGCGCGGCGTTTTCTGGTCGGCGGGACGTTGACGATGGCGCTGGCGGTGGCGGCGATGGCCTTCGCCACCAGCTATTGGCAGATTGTCGGGCTGGCCTTGCTGTCGGGTTGCGGCAACTCGGTCATCCATCCGGCCGACTACTCGATCTTGAGCGGCTCAATTGACCGTACCCGGCTGGGCCGCTCCTTCGCGTTTCATACCTTTGTCGGCAATGTCGGGTTTGCCATGGCGCCGCCCGCGACCGCGGCGCTCACTTTGGCGCTCGGTTGGCGCGCCGCGCTGTTGCTGGTCGGAATGTTGGGCGTGCCGGTCGTGCTGATGATCCTGTGGCAAAGCCGCATCCTGATCGAAGACCGACGCGAAGCGCGTCATGCCGCGGCGCAGACGCCGTCCGGGATGCGGATGCTGCTCAGCCGCTCGGTCATGATGTTTTTCGCGTTTTTTATGATCTCGGCGGCAGCCGGAGCCGGCATCCAGTCATGGCTGATCACGATCCTGCATCGCAGCTATGGCATGGCTATCCCTGCGGCGTCCTCGGCGCTGACCGGCTGGATGATCGGCTCGATCTGCGGCGTGCTGCTCGGCGGCTGGGTCGCCGACCGGACCGAACGGCACCTGCCCTTTGTCGTGGTGCTGACGACCGGAGCGGCCACGGTGTTGTTGTGGGTCGGCACCGTGCCGATGGCGGAGTTGACCACGGTCGCGGTGCTGTTCGCCGGGGGCCTGATGATGGGGGCCAGCCGCACGCCGCGCGACGTCATGGTCAAGGACGCGGCTCCCCCGGGCCAGATCGGCAAAGTGTTCGGTTTTGTCAGCTCGGGCATGTCGCTGGGCGGCGCGATCATGCCGGTGCCGTATGGCATGATCATCGATTCCGGCCGGCCGCGCATGGTGCTGGTGGTCGTCGCCGGCCTGCTGATGGCGAGCCTGTTTTGCGCCGGTGGGGCCCGCATCGGCTGGCGCCGGCCGGTGGTCCCGGCCCCGGCCGAATAGACGGAGGGCGCCGGGGCGTCCGTCGCAGCCTGCACTGCGGGCCGGCCAGCGCCCCTTACTGGCCAGCGCCCCGAACCGGTCGGGGCCTAGGACCGGTTCGGCTGAACCACGACGCAGGGCAGTCCCCGGCGATTGAGATTGGTGCAGGCATCGGCGGCCGCACTCTGCGACAGATTGACGAGCCGAGCGCGGTAAAGCACCCGGCCGCCGCTGCTCACCGGCGGCAACGTCACCGCCGCGGCGCGCAGCTGCCCCGGCGCCTGCGCCTTGGCGCCCTCGGCGACCGCGCGCGCCAGCGCCGGATTGGAGAACGCGCCGACCTGGATCCCCCAGACCCGCTTGGGGATCGCGAGAAGACGCGGCCCCGCCTCGTTCGCCGCGGCGCCCGCCCCGATCGTCGCGGCCGCAGCAGAGGGGATACCGGCGACCGCGCCAAATGCGGCCCATGTCCGCGCCTGGACCGAATGAACGGCGGTATGGCGCGCCGCCGCGACCGCCTCCCGGCATGGATTGTCGGGATCGTAAGCGGCGTCCGGATCGCAGCCGGCAGCCGAGGCAAGCTCGGTGCGCGGCGGCAAATGCGGCGCGGGCGCAGCGGGCGCCGGCGGGGCGGAGGCTGCAACCGCGTAAGACGGCGCCGACGCAGCCGCGACAGCGGCATAGGCGTGCCCGGCGGTCGTACAGGGGTGATTGGGGTCATAAGCGGCGTCGAGATTGCAGCCGACCGCTGGTTGCACCGGCGCGGCGGCAGCCATCTGCGGCGGCGGCTGGTCGACCGGCGGCGATGCCGCCGATTGCAGGCCCGAAGTGCAGGGATGGTTGGGATCATATGCGGCGGTCAGATTGCAGCCGCCGACACCGGTTGGCGCGGCGTAGGCGAGCTGCACCGGTGCGGCCGCGGTCGCCGCATGCATCAGCGAGCTGCACGGGTGATTGGGATCGTAGGCGGCGTTCAGGTCACAGCCGGCGGCAAGGCTTTGCGCATCGGGCAAATGGGCGCGTCCACCGCCGGCATAGGCGTAGGTCGCGAACGGACCCGAGGCCGACACGTCGCCGCCAAGGTTCGGGGCTACCGCCGCTAGATAATTCTGGGTCTCGTTGGGCAGATCCGCGGCCCCGGCGAGATAGGCGTCAACCCGTTCGGGGCCGGCATTATAGGCCGCCAGAAATCCGGGCGAGCCGAAGCGGTCGTACATCTCACGAATATAGGCGGTGCCGGCGAGAATATTGTTGTGCGGATCAAACGGGTCGGCGCCCAATCCATAACGCTCCTGCAATTGCGCATAGGTCTCGGGCATGACCTGCATCAGGCCCATTGCCCCGGCCGGCGAGACCGCCTGCTCTTCGCCGCCGGATTCCTGGCGCATCACCGCGCGGATCCATTGTTCGGGCACGTTATAGCGGGCCGCCGCCTCGCGAATGTAGGGGCCCCACGGGTCGTCCGGCGGGCCGGGCGGCGGATAATAATGGGTCGGGGCATAGGATGGACCGAGATATCCGCCGGCGCCGATCTCGGTGCGGCCATAGCCGCCCGGCTGGCCGCAGGCGGCCAGCAACAGGATCGGCATCAGCAACAGCCATGGCGCGATCCGTCGCCCGTTAAACCGCCCGAAATGTCCGGCCCAAACACACGGGCTTGCGCTCGCCCCCTTGTTGCGCATCGCCGCACCAACCGCCAAGCGTCCGGCTCCACTTTCGATCAACCGGGGGCGGATAACATGGTTGCGAGCCCGGCGCCAACAGCTCTCGTGCGGGTTGCCGCGCAGCCAAGGCCTGGCCGGCGGCTCGCGCGCAAAGAGCGCCGCCTTGCTCGGCAATCGCCAGCCGCGTGACGGCGGCTGGCGACAATGCGATTCGTGCCGCTGGCGCCGAAATGACAACGGCTTCGCCCGTCGGGCTTGAAACGCAGGCGGCGAGAAGGGCGGGGTTGCGCCAAGCGCTCGAATAGGGGCTTCGGATCCCAGTGGACCGAAAAACGCGGCCTAATTCTGGATACGACGCAGCACGATATAGCCGTAGGCGTTGATGCGAGCGGCAAATTGGCGGGTGACAACGGTCGAGGTCTCATCCTCGACGATGACCGCCGGACCCGGGATCACCGCCCCCGGACCAAGCTCGCGCCGCTCATAGATCGCGACCTCGGCAAATGCCCCCGTTTCGGCGTCGAACACCGGACGCAGCCGTGCCGGCGCCGGCCTATAGGCCGGCGGCGCGGTCGCGGGCGCCGTCGCTTCGGCGGGCGGCGGCGCCGACAATGACAAAACCCAGCTCAGCGCCTCGACTTCGACGCCGGGGATTGTCCGGTGGTAAAGGCGGCGGTAGGCGTCTTCGAAGGCGAGGCGCAGCTGGGCGCCGTCCTTGGCGTAGAAATCTCGCACCGGCAGCGGCACGGTAATCTCGTGTCCCTGACCGCGATAGCGCATAAACGCCGAGCGCGTCTCGACGAGCGGCGCCGTCGGCGCGCCACGGCGGACGATCGCTTCGGCTTCGGCGCGCATTGCCGCCAGCAAGGCATTGGCTTGATCGGCGTTGAACGCGTCGAGACGCTGCAGCTGCGAGCGCACGATTTCATAGGCGATCGGGGCGCGCAGAAAGCCGACGGCGGAGCCGACCCCGGCATAAGAAGGCACGACCACCTCGTCGAGACCCAGCTTTTCGGCTAATCTCGCGGCATGCAGCGGCGCCGCCCCGCCAAACGCGACGAGCGTGCGACCGCGGGCATCCTTGCCGCTTTCGATGGCATGGACGCGCGCGGCATTGGCCATATTCTCGTCAACCAGCTCGCTGACCCCGAGCGCCGCGAGTTCCAGCGTCAGCGCCAGCGGCTCGGCCACGTCGCGCTGTAGCGCGGCGGCGGCGGCGGCCCGATCAAGCGGCATGCGGCCGCCCGAAAACCCGGACGGGTCGATCCGACCGAGGATAAGATCGGAATCGGTAACCGTCGGCGCCGTGCCGCCGCGGCCGTAAGCGGCGGGTCCGGGATGGGCGCCGGCGCTGTCGGGCCCGACCGTGATCCGGCGCAACCGGTCGACGCGCGCGATCGAGCCGCCGCCGGCGCCGATTTCGACCATCTCGATGACCGGGATCCGCAATGGCAGGCCGCTGCCTTTTTTGAAGCGGTAGACGCGGGCGACCTCGAAGGCGCGGTTTGTCTGCGGCTTCAGATCGTCGATCAGGCAGATCTTGGCGGTGGTACCGCCCATGTCGAAGGAAAGCACCTTGTCGAGCCGGCAGTGGCGGGCGATTTCGGCGGCGAAGATGGCGCCGCCGGCCGGCCCTGATTCGACCAGCCGCACCGGAAACCGGATTGCCGTGTCGGGGGTTGTCAGCCCGCCGCCCGAGAGCATCAAAAAAAGCGGACAGGAAAAACCCTCGCGCCGCAAACCGGCTTCGAGATTGGTGATGTAGCGGCCGATCAGCGGCTGCACATAGGCGTTGGCGCAGGCGGTCGAAAAGCGCTCGTATTCGCGCATTTCGGGCGATACCTCGCACGACAAGGTGATCGCGACGCCGGGCAGATGCCGCGCCATAATCTCACCGGCGCGGCGCTCATGCGCCGGGTTCATGAAACTGTGCAAAAAGCCGATTGCGACCGCTTCGATGCCGAGGGCGGCAAGGCGTTCGGCGCAGGACACGACCGCCGCCTCGTCAAGCCGCACCAGCACCCGGCCGCGGGCGTCGATGCGCTCGCGAACCGGAAAGCGCAGCCGGCGCGGCACCAGCGGCGGCGGCAGATCGATATTGACGTCGTATTGCTCGAAGCGGTTTTCGTGCCGGATCTCGATCGTGTCGCGAAAACCTTCGGTGGTCAGCAAAGCGGTTCTCGCCCCCTTGCGCTCGATCAGCGCGTTGGTCGCGAGCGTGGTGCCGTGAATGATCAGCGACAAGTCGTCCGGGGCCAACCCGGCGGTTTCGAGCACCCGGCCGATCACTTCGATGACCGCGCGTTCGGGAGCAGCCGGCGTGGTCAAGATTTTGGCGCTCCACCGCCGGCTGCGATATTCGAGCGCAACATCGGTAAAGGTGCCGCCAATATCGACACCGAGCCGCGCCCCGTTCCTGTCCTGCTCCACCGTTCCGACCTCGCGCCTGCCCCGATTGACCCGGAGGCAGCTTTGGCGGGCAGGGCGGCGCTGTCAACCGGCGGCGCTGTCAACCGGCGGCGCTGTCAACCGGCGGCGGGCGGCGCCGCGTCCGACCGGCGACGGATGTATTGCTTCAGCCTGGTTTAACCCGACCTGTCGCCAGGCCGCGGAAACCGCATGACCCCTTATGCTCGTCTTTCAAGGCCACGCCGACGATCGGAGCAGCCGCCGGGAGCGGTCCCGGCGGCTCGGCCAAAGATGTCCGCGGACCAGCAAGCGTCAGGCGCGGTGATGCCAACCGTGGTGCCAACGCGCCTGCATCGACATCAATTGGTTGGCGAGCTGTTGCTGCTGCGGCGTGAGACTCGCGTAAAGCGGTTTAAACGCGGTCACGAGGCGCGCCTCGTTGTCGGCACGGAGCTTGGCGAATTGGGCCCGCATTTCCATCCGCTCGACCGCATTCTGGGCGGTGCCGTGATGCGCCCGGGCGGTGGAAATCGCCTGATCGAGCGACTGCGCGTTCTCGCGCATCGCCGCCGCGAATTGCTGCCAGGCGCCCTCCTGCGCCGGCGTGATTTTCAGCTCGGTCTTCAGAAAGGCAATCCGCCCTTCGACCAGTTGCCCCGGCGTCAGCCAATGATGCCCCGGCGCACGGGCCGCCCCCTGTTGCGCAGGGGCGGCGGCGGGGGCGTCGGGGGCGGTTTGGGCAAAAGCGGGGGCAAGACCGAGCGCCGCGACGCCGGCAAACATCGCCGCCGCCGTAAACGAGTTCCGAATACGCGTCATAATCGTCCTCATCAGAAACGGGATGATGACCCGTCGCCTAGAGCTACGCGGTCACGGCGCGCTTCGTACCCGGTGCCGCCGGCATTGCAGCGATTTAATCTTGCATTCATGACGCCGTAACCCGGGCGTCGGGCTGGAGGGCGCCCGCCAGTCGTGATGTCTCTCCCCGAGGCCGGGTGTCCGCGGGTGGCGCGCCGGCTCCTTGCCACGACCCGGCGGCCGGCAAGGGGCGGCCGCCCGCCGCCCAGGAAGGAGAAATGGAATGACGCCGCTGCCTATGGCGCAGCGGCGTGGAGAACGGGCGGTGGCCCTTCGGTTATTTGGCCGCAACCGGCAGATCGGCGGCGTACATCTCCGGCAGCACGGTCTCGCGCCAGGTTGCCTGCCGCGAAAAGATCTTTTCGATCGCGCGGGCGTTGTAATAGCTGGTGTCGGCGCCGGGCGGCTTGCCGCCGCTCTGAACGGTCTTGACGGCATTGAGCAACAGCCGCCGGGTGGCGATGATCGCCCGGTCGGCGGGTCCCAAATGCTCCTTTGAGCGATCGACGATCGGCCCCATCCCCTCCTGCAATGCGCGGTCCTGGGTGTTGATCCCGTCGATGCCGGTAAAGGTTTCGTATTTCTGGACCCGGCGATCGATCATCCAGTTATTGCGCTTGTTGCGGAACGAGCGGAACTCGCCCGATTGCTCGACATAGTCAGGGCCGTTGCCGTTGCCCTTCTCGAGCCGGTCCTCCTCGTTCAGCCCCTCTTCGCCATAGCTGTACAACCAGTTGTAGACCATGCAATTTTCATCATCGATCGGCACCCAGATATGGCCGGCGATGTTGGTACGGTCGCCGCCGCCCATGGCCCGGCCCAATTGCTGGGGCCGGATCTGCGTGAACGGCATCACAAAATGGTAGGAGCGGACATAGGTCTTGTCGTCGTCGAGCGGACGGATGCCGACATAGCGATAGCCGTAATCGGTAATGTCGACTTCAAGCGTCGGCGCCTTGCCGCGCACAAACGGTCCCTGGACCGGGATCCCCGGCCGGGTGGTGTTGGGGGTGATGGTGCGATGCAGGATCGGGGCATGCGAGGTGTCGATGCCGCCTTCGAGCGCCTGCAGCCAGTTGCACTCCTCCCAAACCTTCGACACATGACGGTGGGTCTCCGGCACCTGCGTCCATTCAAACGCCGGCGGCGGCGGCATCTTTTCTTTCGGCCCCATATAGGCCCAGACGATGCCGCCCATCTCAACCGTCGGATAGGCGGTGAGCCGGACCTTGTGGCAGAACGGCACCGGTTCGTTCATCTGTTCGACGCAATTGCCGTCAACGTCGAATTTCCAGCCGTGATACACGCAACGCAGGCCGTTCTCTTCGTTGCGGCCAAACCACAACGACGCCCGCCGGTGCGGACAGAATTCATCGACCAGCCCGACCCGACCCTGTGTGTCGCGAAACGCGAGGAGCTTTTCGCCGAGCAGCGGCACCCGTACCGGTTCGCCATCGGCTTCGGGGAGTTCACGCGTCAACAGCGCCGGCACCCAATAACTGCGCAAGACGTTGCCCATCGGGGTTCCCGGTCCGATACGCGTGATCAGTTCATTGTCTTCGGGTGACAGCATCGCCTCGCTCCTCCAACTGCGCATTTTCCGGTGCTGCCGCGCATCACCGGCTAAGCCAATAATCGTTCGATGCCGCGCCGAGGGCAAGGGCGGCGCGACCGCCCCGCCGGTCGGGCGCCGAGCGGTCATTGCCTCCCCAAAATGCCGGAGTAATGATGCAGACAAATGCGACGAAAGCGTCGAGGAGCGCGGCATGGCATCGATCTGGGGAAGCAGCCAGAAAATCACTGCACGCGCCGAGGCGCCTTTATTCGCGGGCGTTGCCGCGCGCCGAATTGCCTGGGGGCGGCCCATCCTAAGGGTCGGCTGAACCCTAACCATCGGGCGCTCGCACCGGCCTTGGGGAAATCCGAGAGAAGGGACATTGTCGATCTGCAATCCGATAAGCCCGCGCTTGGTCCTGGTCGTGGTCTTGGCCGCGGCCGGCTGCGCCGAAGTGCCGCCGCCACCCCCTCCGCCCGGACCGCCGCCGGTCGCCGCCGCGCTTTACCCGCCCTGGACGCTTCACCAATCGCCCGAAGGGATTGATCTGCGCTGGTATCCCGACAACACGCCGAGCGCCGCAGCCAACGATGTCGCGCGGCGCCATTGCGCGATCTGGAACAAATCCGCGGAAATGGTCTCCGACACCCGCGACGGCAGCGCTGAGATCGCACGATACCGCTGCCGGTGAGACCGCTCGCCGGGCGGGTTGCCGCGCGGCGAATGTGTTCACTGGGTGACCGGACACACCCGGTTCGGCCTCAGCGGGTCCAAACGGCGCGGCCGCTTCGTGTCTTGGCCGCCAATTCCCTGCGGCATCGTGGTACGGGAATTGCGGCCGCTTGCCGCCACACAATCCGGTCGCGGGTCGGCGTTTCGGCTATGATGCGGCGATACCGGCCCCGGGAGGTTGCGGAATGAGCTTTGAACAAAGGCTGCGCGAACTGGGCATCACCTTGCCCGCAATCGGGGCGCCGCTGGGCAACTATGTCCATGCCAAGCGCATCGGCAATCTTCTTTATCTGTCGGGAAAAGGCCCGCCCGATATCGCCGGCCAGACGCCGCGCGGCAAGCTCGGCGCCGGCATGGCGATCGAGGAGGGCTATCGCCACGCCCGCGGCGTCGGGCTGATCCTGATTGCCGCCATGCGCGCGGCGCTCGGCGGCGATCTCGACCGGGTCGAGGGTATCGTCAAGGTTTTGGGCATGGTCAACGCCACCCCTGATTTCGAAGACCATCCGCAGGTGATCAACGGCTGCTCGGACCTGTTTGTCGAAGTCTTCGGCGAGGCTGGCCGGCATGCCCGCTCGGCGGTCGGCATGAGTTCGCTGCCGGGCGGCATCCCGGTCGAGATCGAGGTCATTGTCGCCGTCCGCTGACGGCGGCCAGGCAGCGCCGGCGGCATTCGCGAGGCAAGCGGCGCGGCCGGCGCCGGCAAGCGATGACCGCCATCCGGCGTAACGGCGTCAAAACCGTGGCCGAGCGCGAGCGCGGTCGGCTGATGCTGTTTTTTGCGCTGGTTTATGTCGTCGAAGGGCTCGGCCAGACCGGCGGCCTGATCGCCCAGCCGCTCAATTTCTACCTCAAGCAAACCTTTGGCTGGACCCCGCTGCAGGTTACCGCGTCGCTGACTGTGCTCAACCTGCCCTGGATCATCAAGCCGGTTTACGGGATTTTCTCCGATTTCGTCCCGCTCTTCGGCTATCGCCGCAAAGCCTATCTGATTCTCGCCAACCTGGCCGCGGCGGCGGCGTTTTTGGGGGTCGCGTTTGTGGCGCGACCCGAGCCGCTGATCCTTGTGCTGCTGCTGAGCGCCTATGCGATGGCGATCTCGAGCACGCTGGCGGGCGCGGTGCTGGTTGAGAACGGCCAACGTCTCAACCAAAGTGATGCATTCGTTAACCAACAATGGCTGTGGTTTAATGTCGCCGCGGTCGTCAGCGCTGTGCTCGGCGGTGAACTCGTCCAGCGTCTCTCACCGCTCGCGGCATTGCACGCGGCGGCGCTGGTGATCGCGGCAGCCCCCGGCGCCGCCGTGTTTGGTGCGGTGTATCTGATCGACGAGACCCCGAGCCGCCTCGATCTTGCCGCGTTGAAGCGCGCCCTGGCCGGGCTGATTGCCGCCTTCACTCATCGCGAGCTGTGGTTGATCGGGCTTTTTTTGTTTCTTTACTACCTCAATCCCGGGTTTGGCTTGCCGCTGTATTATTACATGACCGACACGCTCAAATTTTCCCAGGATTTCATCGGTATCCTCGGCGCCGTCAACTCCGTCGGCTGGATCGTCGCGGCTCTGTTTTATCGGCGCTGGCTCGACGGCATGACCTCGCGGCGGCTGCTGAATTGGAGCATCGTGCTCGGCGCCGTGACCACGCTGGCATTTTTGCTGTTGTCCAATCCGGCAAGCGCGCTGGTCATCAATTTCTGCAGCGGCATTGCCGGCATGATCGCATTTGTCGCAACCTTGAGCCTCGCCGCCGATTTCTGTCCGAAGCGGGCGGAGGGGTTCGCTTTCGCCGCGCTGATGTCGCTGTTGAACCTGTCTTCGGCGCTGTCCAACAATCTCGGGTCCTATCTTTACGAGCACGCGTTTCACAACCGGCTGGCGCCGTTGATTGTCGTGTCCGCCGGCTCTACCGCACTGATCCTGCTGTTCATTCCGTTGTTGCGGCTCGGCGACAAGCGGGCCGGTGCGGCCGCGTGAGTGCGGTCGCCGAGCGCGACGCCGGCGTGCGCGCACCCGCTCAGATGTGGATCGCGCGACCGGCGACCGCGAGGGCGGCTTCCTTGACCGCCTCGTTCAGGGTCGGATGGGCATGGCAGGTCCGGGCGATGTCTTCGGCCGAGGCGCCGAATTCGATTGCCAGCGCCGCCTCGGCGATCAGGGTGCCGGCATCCGGCCCGATGATGTGGACCCCAAGGACGCGGTCGGTCGCCGCATCGGCGAGGATTTTGACAAAGCCTTCGGTCTCGCCGTTGCAGCGGGCGCGGGGATTGGCGGTAAACGGAAATTTGCCGATGCGGTAGGGCACCCCCGCCGTGGTCAGTTCGGCTTCACTCTTGCCGACCGAAGCGACTTCGGGGGCGGTGTAGACAACCGCCGGGATCGCGTCGTAATTGACTTGCGGTTTCTGCCCGGCGAGCCGTTCTGCCACTGCAACCCCCTCCTCCGCCGCCTTGTGCGCCAGCATCGGGCCGCGGATCACGTCGCCGACCGCAAAGATGCCGGGAAGGTTGGTGGCAAATCGGTCATCGACCACGATCCGGCCCTGCCCATCGCGGGCGAGCCCCAATTCATCGAGCCCAAGGCCCCGCGTAAAGGCGCGCCGCCCGGCCGCGACCAGCACCGCATCCGCCACGACCGGTTGCTGACCGCCCTCAACCGCGAGCCGCAGCGCGCCATTGCGCTCCTCGATCCCGGCAAGCCGGGCGCCGAGACGAAAGGCGATACCCTGTCGCGCGAGGGCGCGTTGCAATGCGCCGGCCAGCTCGCGATCCATCGCCGGGAGGATGTGGTCGAGCAGTTCAATGACGGTGACTTCGGCGCCGAGCCGCCGCCATACCGACCCAAGCTCGAGCCCGATATAGCCGCCGCCGACAACCGCGAGATGCTTGGGCACTTGGTCAAGCGCCAATGCCCCGGTTGAAGAGAGAATGCTTCGCTCGTCAATCGCGAGGCCCGGCAGCGGCGTGCTTTCGGAACCGGTGGCGATAATGATCGCCGCTGCTTCGATTTCGCGCGGTTCGCTGTCGGGCGTAGTGACGATTATTCGACCCGGCGCGACGATGCGGGCGTTGCCCTTGACCCAATCGATCCGGTTTTTGCGAAACAAGAATTCGACGCCGCGGGTCAACGTCGCTACGACCTGATCTTTGCGCGCCATCATCCGGCCGAGATCGAGCCGCACGCCGTCGAGCGCGACGCCATGCTCGCCGAGCGCGGAACGCGCCTCGGCAAATTTCTCGGAAGATTGCAGCAATGCCTTCGACGGGATGCAGCCGATATTGAGGCACGTTCCGCCGAGCGTGGCCCGGCTATCAACGCAGGCGGTACGGCGCCCGAGCTGCGCGCAGCGGATCGCGGCGACATAACCGCCGGGTCCGCCGCCGATGACGACGACGTCATAGCGTTCGGTCATAGGCTTGGCTCACCGCCGGCTGGTCCGACAAACAGGGGCCGCCTTTTGGCGGTCGCTGTCGCCGATATTGCTGCATATTGCTATATTGACAAATATTGCGTTTTCCATTATCAGCAACGACCGACAGCCGCGGGTGTCCGATCCCGCGCATCAGCGAACCATCGAGGCGAGAGACGGGCGATTGCCGACCCACGACCCGAAGGAGCGCAACGCCGCTCGGGGCAAAGCCGCGACGACATCGCGGCGCCAAACCGGCGACACCCAAAATTCGCGGCGGCGACGCCGACAGCCCGCTAGTCTGGCCGCAATCCTGCAACGCGCGCTCGACGAACCGGCCGACGCCGTGATTGGCGAGGATCCCAACATGACCAAACGCGAAGTGATGATCCGCGGTCTTGTCGAACGGTCCGCGGCCGGTGAGCTTGCCGCCACCAAATTGCTTTTTGAGCTGTTGCGCAAGGCCGATCCGCGCGCGATCGGCCCCGACCCCGCGAGTGATGCGCCGCTGGCGGAGAATGCCTTGGACCTGCTCAAGGAACGCATCGCACGTCTGGCTCTTGCGCAAACCGCAAGCCTGCCGGGAACCGCCGCCGACGCCGGCCCGCTGGCAATCCCGTCCTCGGCCGCCGCGCAACCCGCGCCCGCCCCTTGTGCGGATTCTGCCGACGCGCCACAAGGATCACCCGACGCCGACAAGACGTGAGAGCCCGCAGCTCGGGCCGCGCCGCCCCGGCCCCGAGCGATCGGCCAGCCGCGTCGAGACCGCGGCGCAAGCTCAACCCCGATCGAGGGTGCGCGGATCGTCGATCGCAAAGGTCAGGTGTTGCGTGGGTTGCGGGGTTGTCGTCATCAACGCCACCCCGTCCGGGGCCTCAAAGCGGTGCCATTTTCCCTGCGGCACGATTACCACCATCCCCTTTTTCAGCTCGTAGGTGTGCGGGCCGTCATCGAGCATGATGTGAAACTTGGTGGCGCCGTCGACCACCTGAACGATCTCGTCACCGTTGACGTGACGCTCCCATGGTCCTTCCCCGGCAAACTTCGCGACATTGATGGCGCTATCGCGGTAGGGGGCAAGCCGGGCGAAGGCGCCTTCGCGCTCGGCTTCGGGGGTTTCCGGCCGGCGCCCGCGCAGCATTTTGAGCTTGCCGAATTCGGCGTCGATATCGAGGATCGTCAGCACTTTCTCCCTCCACTGGCCGGGCTGATCGGCGCCGCTTGCCGGCCGCCGCCGACCGGCGATGCCGACAGACCGCGGCATGGCCCATCATAACCATGGCCTTTGCCGCGGATAACCGAAATCCAAGTCGCCGACTGCCCGGCATGAGAGCGCGCGACGCCGGCCGGCGAGCGCTGGTCTCGATACCGTCCGCGGGGCCAAATCACGCTCTCGCAACATCGCAGGCCGGTCGCAACCAGATAGCGAGCGCTCCTCAATCGAGCGGCGCGCCGTAGCGGTGGATGTGATAGGGCAACCGGGCGAGACCCGGGCAGTGGCTGCCGACCACGGGTTCGAGCGCCTGGTACAGCCGACGATGGTCGGCATTGGCGGCGGCAAGCCGTTCGCGCGCCGCCTCGGCGCGGGCGCCAAGCTGTGCCAGATCGACGGTCAACAACCGGCGGGTGTCGACGATCAGCCGCCCGCCGATCATGACGCTGGCGACGGCGCCGCCATCTTCGCTGTGGACGAGCTGGTTGACCGGGTCGTTGAGCGGGATCCAGTTCGGGTGATCGAGGTCGAGCATGACGATATCCGCCTTGTACCCCGGCGCCAGCCGCCCGATCCGGCCGGCGAAACCCAGCGCCCGCGCACCGCCCTCGGTCGCGGCGAGGGCCACCTCGCGGGTCGTCAGCCATCGCCGCCAATCCGGCCCGCGCACCTTCGAGGCGAAGGAGGCAAGCCGCATCGCCTCGTACATGTTCTGGTTGTCGGAACAATTGGCGCCGTCGGTGCCGATGCCGAGATTGACCCGCCGCTCGAGCATCGCCCGCGCATCGGCAATACCGCTGCCGAGCCGCATATTGCTGCCCGGATTATGCGCGACCGAGGCGCCGCGGTCCCCGAGCCGCCGCATATCCTCGTCATCGAGCCATACCCCGTGCGCCACCGTGAAATGCGGCCCGAGCACGCCGAGCCGGTCGAGATGCGCGGTCTGGGTCAGGCCGTAAAGGCGCATCCCGCTGACCGCCTGGACCTTTGATTCGGCGACATGGCTGTGCAGCGCGCAACCGTATTCGCGGGCCAGCGCGGCACAGCCGAGGATGAATTCGTCCGAGCAATGATGCGGGATGGTCGGCGCCACCGCCGGCCGGATCCGATCGGGGTCGAAATGCCAGCCGGCAAGCGCGGCGCGCATGCCGGCGATCGTCGCCTGGCCGGGCGGCAAGCGCAACGCCGCGGCGTGCGCCTGCAACGGCGCCGGCAGGGCGTCCATCAGCCCGGGGATCGCCTCGAAGAAGCTGCGGTCGGCGACCATCGGCGCCAGCACCGCGCGCATCCCGACATCGGCATAGGCCTGTGCCGCCTGGGCCAGCCCCTCGGCGGTCGGCAACGGCCATTCGACCGACAGGTCATAGCAGGCGGTACAGCCCTTGAGGACCATCTCGACTGCACCGAGCTGGGTCGACAGATAGCGGTCTTCGAGGGTGCGGTTGCCGGTGATCCAGGGTGCGGCGGTCAGCAGCAATTCAAGCGTCCAGCAATCGCCCATGCCCTTGGCGAGATTGCCATGCCCATGGGTATGGGCGTTGACGAGACCGGGATGGAGCAGCCGTCGCGCCGCTGAAATGGTGGTGGCTTCGGCCGGAGCCGGCAGCCCCGGGGGGCCGATCTGGCGGATCGTGTCATCCTCGATCAGGATATCGGCAAACTCGGCGGTGCCGATGGCAAGGTCAAGCACGCGGCCGCCGCGCAGGATTGTCCAGCCCATGCTATCCTCCGGATCGAGGGCCCGAGATCGCTGCGGGCATCATAGGGGCAAGCGCGCCGGGAGCCGAGCCATGGCGAAAGTGATCATCGAGCGGCGCGGCGCGGTGTTCGAGATCCGCCTCAACCGGCCGGAGCTGTTGAACGCGGTCGACCGCGAGACGATCGCCGCTTTTGCCGCGGCCGCCGGCGAAGCCGCCGCCGACCCCGATGCCCGGGTCGTGCTGCTGCGCGGCGAGGGCAGCCACTTTTGCGCCGGCGGCGATATCACGATGTTCGGCGAGTTGGTGGCGCTGCCGCCCGACCAGCGCCGGCGCGAGCTTTATCGGATCGTCGACGCGCTGCATCCGCTGCTGGTGGCGCTGCGCCATATGTCCAAGCCGGTCGTGGCGGCGGTGCAAGGGGCGGCCGCCGGCGTCGGACTGAGCCTTGTGCTCGCCGCCGACCTCGCGATCGCCGCCGCCGATGCGGTGTTCACCTGCGGCTATGTTCATCTCGGCACCAGCCCCGATGGCGGCATGACCGCATTGCTGCCGGCGACCGTCGGGCTGAAACGCGCCGCCGAGCTGCTGCTGCTCGGCGAGCGGTTCGACGCCGCGCGCGCCTTGGCGCTCGGCATCGTCAACCGCGTGGTGCCGCCGGGAGCGCTTGTTGCTGAAGCGGAGGCGCTGGCGCAACAACTGGCCAGCGGGCCCGCCACAGCCTATGCCCGCACCAAGGCGCTGGTTCAGGCAAGCCTGGGCGACGCCTTCGATGCGCAGCTGCGTCGCGAGGCCGAGAACTTTGCCGCCTGCGCCGCGACCGCCGATTTTGTCGAGGGGGTGCGCGCCTTTCTCGACAAGCGCCGGCCTGATTTCGACAGCTAGCGCATCGCCGCCGCAATTGCGCCGGGCAGGTCGGCGCCGCGGCTACGGGAAGGCGCTCAAGCCCCGGCCACGGTCAGGTCGTCGATGCGCAATGTCGGTGCGTCAATCCCGGAGCGGAATTCGAGGTCGTTGGCGGCGACAAGACGCAAGAACATGTCCTTGAGATTGCCGGCCACCGTCATCTCGCTGACCGAAAAGGCGATCTCGCCATTGTCGATCCAGAAGCCAGCGGCGCCGCGGCTGTAGTCGCCGGTCACACCGTTAACCCCCATGCCCATCATTTCGGTCACGTAAAACCCGCTCTTGATGTCGGCAATCAGCGCCTTGGGGTCGACCTCTCCCGGCTCGATCCAGACATTGGTCGGTGCTGGACCAGGCGGCGAAGAGGTGCCCCGCGAGGCATGCCCGGTCGATTTAAGGCCAAGCTGGCGGGCCGAGCGCAGATCCAACAGCCAGGTGGTCAATACCCCCTTGTCGATGATCGCGCGGCGGCGGTTCGCGAGCCCCTCGGCGTCGAACGGTTTCGAGCGCAGCCCGCGAGGGCGATGCGGGTCGTCGATGATCGTGATTGCCTCGGGGAAGATGCGCTCGCCGAGCTTGTCTTTGAGAAAGCTGGTGCCGCGCGCGATCGCCGGGCCACTGATCGCCCCGAGCAGGGCCGAGACCAGGCCGCGTGCGACCCGAGGGTCGAATACGACCGGACAGCGGCCGGTCGCCATCTTTTTTGCCCCAAGCCGCTTGACGGCGCGCTCGCCGGCGGATTTGCCGATCTCCGCCGGATCGCGCAAATCGGCGGCATAGACGGCGCTGGCGTAATCATAGTCGCGCTCCATGCCGCCGCCCGCGCCGGCAATCACCGAAGCGCTGACCCCTTGGCTGGTTCCGGAATAGCTGCCGACAAAGCCGTTGGAGGCGGCCAGCACCACGCGCGAGCGGCCCCAGCCGGCTTCGGCGCCCTCCGAATTGGTCACCCCGGACACCGCGAGAGCGGCTTCCTCGGCGGCGCGGGCGCGCTCGATCAGCACCTCGATCCCCGGCTCCTCCGGGTCGTCCATGTCGAGGGCCGGCCACTCACGCGCGACCTCGTCCGGCTCGGCCAGGCCGCAATAGGGATCCTCGGGTACGGTGCGGGCCATCGCCACCGCGCGCTCGACCAGTTCCTCGAGCGCCTTGGGCGAACGGTCGGAGGACGAAACCACCGCTTGCTGGCGACCGACAAACACCCGCAGCCCCAGATCGTGACCTTCCGAGCGTTCGAGCTTTTCGGTCTTGCCAAGCCGCCGGCCATGCGACAGCGAGGTGCCCTCGAAATAGACCGCATCGGCGGCGTCGGCGCCGGCATGGCGGGCGCGCCCGATCAGGTCCTGCAGCAAGTCGATTGCGTTATCCGCTTCGTGGTCAGGCATCACCACTCCATTTCGTCTGCCATGATCCTGCAGCTTTTCCATAGATGGGGATTTCGGGGTCACTTCCCCGCGGCCGACGCCTGGGCAGCCCTATTTCCAGATCGGTTTGCCCGAGCCGGGGAGCCCGTATTCCGACCATCGGCGGGTCACCTCGGCCACCACCTCTTCGCTCATGCGGATCGGGCGACCCCAATCGCGCCGGGTCTCGGGCGGCATCTTGGCGGTCGCATCGAGCCCGACCTTGCCTCCCAAGCCGCTTTCGGGCGAGGCAAAGTCGAGATAGTCGATCGGCGTGTGGTCGACGAGGGTAATGTCGCGCACCGGGTCCATGCGGGTCGCGATCGCCCACATGACGTCTTTCCAATTGCGCGCATCGATATCGTCGTCAACAACGATGACGAATTTTGTGTACATGAACTGGCGCAGGAACGACCACACCGCCATCATCGCCCGCTTGGCGTGGCCCGGATAGGCTTTGCGGATCGAGACCACCGCGATCCGGTAGGAGCAGCCTTCGGGCGGCAGCCAGAAATCGACGATCTCCGGAAATTGCTGCTGCAACAGCGGAATGAACACCTCGTTCAGCGCCTCGCCGAGGATTGAGGGCTCGTCGGGTGGGCGGCCGGTGAAGGTCGACAGATAGATCGGGCGGGCGCGCATCGTGACCGCCGACAGGCGGAACACCGGAAAGCGCTCGACCGCATTGTAGTAGCCGGTATGGTCGCCATAGGGACCTTCGTCGCCAAACTCGTCGAGCGCGACATGGCCTTCGAGCACGATCTCGGCCTGGGCCGGCACTTTCAGCGGCACCGTCTTGCATTCGACAAGCTCGACCCGGCGGCCGCGCAGCAGCCCGGCAAATTGGTATTCCGAGAGGGTCTCGGGAACCGGCGTGACCGCGGCCAGGATCGTGCCCGGATCGGCGCCGATGACCGCCGCCGCCGGCAGCGGTTCGCGGCGCTCGGAGCCCCAACGCCGATGGTGCTGGGCGCCGCCGCGATGCGCCAGCCAGCGCATCAACGTCGTGTCGCGGCCAGTCACCTGCATGCGGTAGATGCCGAGATTGTAGCCGTCCTCGCGCCTCTCGCCCGGCCCCCTGGTCACGACCAAGGGCCAGGTAATCAGCGGCGCCGGTTCGCCCGGCCAGCAGGTTTGCACCGGCAGCGCGCCGAGATCGATCTCGGCCTCGCGCAACACGACTTCCTGGCATGGCGCTGTGCCGACCGTGCGCGGCCGCATCGCCATAACCGTGCGCAACAGCGGCAGCAGGTCGAGCGCCTCGCGCCAACCGCCGGGCGGCTCGGGCTGTTTCAAAAACGCCAAGGTCTGGCCGATTTCGCGCAGCTGGTGCGGCTCGCGGTCCATGCCCCAGGCGACCCGTTCGACGGTGCCGAACAAATTGACCAGCACCGGCATCGCGAACGGCACATGACCGGCGCCGACGACATTCTCGAACAAAACGGCCGGCCCTTGTTCAGCCAACAGGCGGGTCTGGATCTCGGTCATTTCGAGAAACGGCGAGACCGGGGCCGTGACGCGCACCAGCCGCCCACTCGCTTCGAGGCGGTCGATAAAATCGCGCAGACTGGCGTAGGGCATGTTGCGCAATATGGTGCGCCCGCGCCCTTTGGGGAGCGTCGGACGCGATCCTAGGGCGCCAGGCGCGGTTCGCCATCGCCCGCTGCGCCGGCGGCGCGCGGCGCGGCGATGCGCGGCCGCTTGCCAACCCGGCTGCGCGGCGGCTTGCGCACCCATCCGTAAAGCAGAATGCCCGTGATAATAAGCCCGCCGCCGAGGCCGCGGGAGGCGGTAAACCGCTCGTCGAGCACGACGATACCGACCACGACGACAGTGACCAGTTCGCAATTGGCGATGATCGCATAGGTCGCCGGACCGAGCCGCGGCATGCTGTAAGATTGTGAGATCGCCGCGACCGCACCCGGGCCGATCGCCAAAAACGCCAGCGACAGCCAGCCCGGCGCGCTCTTTGGCAGGGACGCCCCGAGCCACAGCGCCGCGCCGAGATAGGCGGTGGCAAGACCGCCATACAGAAAACCGGCCCCGATCAGCGGCGGGTGGCGCGCCATCAGCCGGGCATTGGCCGCCAGATAGAACGCGTAGATGACCGGGCCGGGGACCGCCCAAGCAAGCCCGCGCGGGTCGATCGTGCCGTTATGCAACCCCGGCCCCGCGATCATCGCAGCACCGGCGAGGATAACAAGGACACAAAAGAGCGCGGCCGGAGCCACCGGCTGCTTGAAAAAGCACCGTTCGATGGCGAGCGTCACCACCGGGAAGGTGTAGAACAACAAGACCGCTATGCCGGTGTCGAGATGGCGCAGGCTTTGGAAATAACAGAGGGTTTGCGCCGCCCCGAGGGTCACCCCGACCAGGGCGATGCGCCACGCGCCCTGGCGGATGGCGGCACCGAGATGCAATCCGGCCAAGCGGATGCCGGAAAAGATGATGACCAGCGCCAGCAGGTATCGCCAGCACAACATCGACCAGGTGGACAGACCATCGGCGTAAAGCCCGCGCGCCGCCAGCGGCACAAAACCGAACATGACGCTGGTCCCGGCCGCCGCCAATCCGGCCCGCCACGGCAGCACCCGCGCCGGCGCCGCCTCGCGGTTGGCGATGGTGGCAATCGTCATCAATAGGCTCCCTTCTTTGAGCCTTGGCGAGACCGGGTCATCGCTCCCGCTTACCCCTCCGGCGAGCGCATATCGACGACATCGCTGATAGGCAAGTCGCACGAAAATCCCCAGTCTCTGATGACCCGACGGACACGACGGCTCGATGAATAGGATGACTTGACGGGCAACGATGATTCGACGGGCTGACAGCGATCCCGCCTTGCCGGCGTGATCTGCCTCGGCCGGCGTCTGTCACACCCGATCGACAGTCGCGGCCGACAGCCTCGTTTCGAGCCCGACACCGCGGCACCTCCGGCGCCATGCTCCGCGCGGTCAGCCGGGCAACACGCGCCAGACGCTAGTCTCGAGCACGTCGCCTGTCTCGATCTCGCGGCTGGTCGATACCGGGTAGGTTGCGCAGGCGACAAGACCCGTTTTCGGCAGGTAGGCACGGCCGGGATCGCCAAGCAACACGAGCGCCCCGGCCGCGGCTTGGGCCCTGAGCCAAGGGATAAGCCGCTCTGCCATCGGCGCCTCGTAGCAGACATCGCCCGCGGTCACGACCTCCGGATGGGGTGCCGGCGCATCGAGGAGGTCGTCCGCGACGAGCGCGATCTCCACACCGTTGAGCGCGGCGTTGGCGGTGATGGCGGCGATGGCGAAAGGGTCGATCTCGGCCGCGGTTACCGGACCGGCGCCGGCCATGGCAGCGGCGATCGCGACAAGCCCCGAGCCCGAGCCGAGATCAAGCACGGCGCGCCCGGCGACCAAGGCTGGACGGTCGAGCAGATAGCGTGCCAGCGCCTGGCCACCGGCCCAGGCAAAAGCCCAGAAAGGGGGCGGCAGACCATTGCGGGCCAGCGTTTCTTCGGTCGCCCGCCACAGCGGCGTGACTTCGCTGGCGAGGTGCAGGCGAATTTCCGGCACCAATGGCGGAACTGCGATCGCGGTCTGGCGCCGGACAAATTCGCCGGGGTCGCTTGCGACCGGATCAGGCAAGGCGGGCGGCAAGGATCGCGGCGAGCAGCAGCCAGCCGAGAACGCGGTTGGAGCGGAATTTGGCAAGACAATCCGCCGGATCGTCGATATCGACGGCCGCGGCCTGCCAGGCAAGCTGCGCCGCGGCGAGCCCCAGCCCCAGCCAGAACAGCGCCCCGAGCCCGGCATAGAGCCCGGCTGCCGCCCACAGCCCGATAGCGCCCGCGTAAAACAGGTAGAGCCACGGCCGGGTGTGGGCGCCAAGCGCCAAAGCCGAGGATTTGACCCCGACCAGGATGTCGTCCTCCTTGTCCTGATGCGCGTAGATCGTATCGTAACCCAGCGTCCAGAACACCCCGCCGGCATAGAGCAGCACCGGCGCCCAACCAAGGCCGCCGGCTACCGCGGCCCAGCCGACCAAGGCGCCCCAGTTGAAATTGAGCCCGAGAAAGAGCTGCGGCCAGTAGGTGATCCGCTTCATGAACGGATAGGTCGCGATCAGCGGCAGCACCGCCAGTCCGAGCAAAATGCTGACGCGGTTGAGGCTCAACAGCACCGCCGCGCCCATCGCCAGCTGGGCGAGCATGAACAGCGCCGCCTGCCTCACTGTAACCGCCCCGCTTGGCAGCGGCCGCAGCCGGGTACGCGCGACCCGCCCGTCGTAGTCGCGATCGGCGATGTCGTTCAATGTGCAACCGGCGCCGCGCATGACTACCGCGCCCAGCGCAAACAGCGCCATCAGCCGCAGATCCGGCCAATGTGGCGCCGCAAACGCGATCCCCCACCACCCGGGAAACAGCAGCAGCCAGGTTCCAATCGGCCGGTCGAGGCGGGCGAGCCGGGCGTAAGGACGCAGCGGCGCGGGCAGGTAGCGCTCAACCCAGTCACCGGTCCGAATATCGCTCGGATCGCCGCGAACGGCCCCTTCCTGCGGCTGCGCGGGCGTTGCCGGCCCGCGGCCCTCTCCGCCCCCGGGGCTCGAACGGTTGGGGGTGTCGCGAGCCGGACCCATATTGCTCGCCGATCGCATGGCCCAAATCTCGCGCAGGCGAGGCGGAGGCGCAACATGGCCAAGCAATGGCGCGCGCGGGTCTATGTCGGCGCGGCGCTGGCGGTGGGAAGCGAAGTCGCGCTGAACGCCGCGCACACGCATCACCTGCGCAATGTTTTGCGGTTGGGTCCGGGCGCCCCCGTCGCCGCCTTCAACCCCGCGGACGGCGAGTGGTTGTGCCGGATCGGCGCCGGCGCAAATAGCGCGATGTCGCTGATCTGCGAGCATCGGTTGCGCGAACCGGCGAGCGAAACCGCGCTGTGGCTGCTGTTTGCGCCGATCAGGCGCAGCCGGCTTGATTGGCTGATCGAGAAAGCGACCGAACTCGGCGTGACGCATTTGGCGCCGGTTTTGACCCGGCACACCCAACCCGAACGGTTCAATCTCGCCCGGCTCGAAGCGCTCGCGATCGCCGCCGCCGAACAGAGCGAGCGGCTGTCCATCCCGCAGCTGCATCCGCCGCGGCCGCTCGACGCGCTCCTCGTCGATTGGCCGCGGGAGGCGAGGCTGATCGTCTGCGACGAGACCGGGGCCGGGATCCCGATTGCCGCGGCACTGGCGCAGTTCGGGGCCGGCCCGGCGGCGCTGCTGATCGGGCCGGAAGGTGGGTTCAGCCACTCCGAACTTGATTATCTGAGCGAATTCTCTTTTGTTACCCGCGCCGGGCTCGGGCCCCGGGTGCTGCGCGCCGAGACCGCGGCACTCGCGGCGCTTTCGGTGTATCAGGCGATTGCCGGCGACTGGCGCATGTCGCGCCCGCGCTGAGCGGGCCCGCCGCTCTACCGCGACCGGAACGGGTGATCTTGAGGGATGGTGTTGCGCTGGAGGCTCCGCCAAAGATGACGACCACGCCAAGCACACCCGGGGAACCGATTGTCGACAAGCGCCAGCTCGTCGAATATCTCGAAGCAGGGTCGAAACCGCCCGCGGCTTGGCGGATCGGCACCGAACACGAGAAATTCGTGTTCCGCCGTTCCGATTTGCGGCGGGTGCCTTATGACGGGCCGGACGGGATCGCCGCGCTGTTGCAGGCGATGATGCGGTTCGGCTGGAAGCCGGTCGTCGAAAGCGGCAACGTAATCGCGCTCAGCAATGACGCACGATGTTCGATTACCCTCGAACCCGGTGGACAATTCGAACTGAGCGGCGCGCCGCTCGAAACCTTGCACCAGACCTGCGACGAGGTGCACGAGCATCTGCGCCAGGTGCGCGCGGTGTGCGACGAACTCGGGCTCGGCATGCTCGGGCTCGGCTTCGACCCGAAATGGCGGCGTGACGACATCGCCTGGATGCCAAAGGCGCGCTATCGGATCATGCGCGACTATATGCCGAAAAAAGGCCGCTTGGGTCTCGACATGATGCTGCGCACCTGCACGGTGCAGACCAATCTCGATTACCAATCCGAAGCCGACATGGTCAAAAAATTCCGCGTCGGCTTGGCCCTGCAGCCGGTCGCGGTGGCGCTGTTTGCGAACTCGCCGTTTCTCGAGGGACGTCCGTCGGGCTATCTGAGCCTGCGCAGCCAGGTATGGACCGACACCGATCCCGACCGCTGCGGCACGCTCCCATTTGTGTTCGAGCCGGGCTTCGGCTTTGAGCGCTATGTCGACTACATGCTCGACGTGCCGATGTATTTTGTCTATCGCGACGGCCGCTATATCGATGCGAGCGGGCTGTCGTTCCGCGATTTTCTGGCCGGGAGGCTGGCGGTACTGCCGGGCGAAATTCCGCGGCTGGGCGACTGGATCGATCATCTGACGACCGCGTTCCCCGAGGTCCGGCTCAAGACCTTTCTCGAAATGCGCGGGGCCGATGGCGGGCCGTGGCGGCGATTATGCGCGTTGCCGGCGCTGTGGGTCGGCATCTTGTATGACCAGACCGCGCTCGATGCCGCCTGGGATCTGGTCCGCGATTGGACCGCCGAAGAGCGCGAGGCGATGCGGATCGACGTGCCTCGGCGCGCCCTTGCGACGCCGCTGCGCTCGCGCACCTTGCGCGATGTGGCGCTCGAGATGCTCGATATCGCGCGCGAAGGGCTGCACCGCCGCGCCCGGCGCAGTTCGGACGGCGAAGACGAGACCCATTTTCTCGACTCCTTGTTCACCATTGCCGCCTCCGGCCGTTCTCCCGCCGAAGACCTGCTCGACGATTTCCAGAATCGCTGGCGGGGCGAGATCGACCCGATCTACGGCGACTACGCGTATTGAGATTGAAGCCCGTGCCGGTCGATGCGATGCAACCCAGGCAAGCGGGCCGCCCCCGAGCGTAACCCGGCACTTGGCCGGTGCGCGACCGGTCGCCGGGGTGCGGCCGCGAGACGGGTGGCGCTCGCCATTGTCGCAACCCTGCTGTTCGCGCCGGCTTGGGCCCAGACATCCTCCGCGCCGGCGAGCAACGCGAGCGCCGCCGGCCGTCCGAGCGCAGCCTCGACGGGTTCCGGCACAATCACCACGACCCTCGGCGGCGCCGCGTCATCCACGACGTCAGGCCCGACCGCCGCCGGCGGCTCGGGCAGCGGCGCCGCTTTGTCTCCCGCGGCTTCGAACCGCATGCAGGGCGGGACGTCGATGTCGGGCGCCAGCGGCAATGGCGCGACCTCGAGCGGCGGATCGGTGGCGGCCGGTTCGCGCACCAGTTCGGTGCCGGCTTGGCTTTTATGCCCGCCGCCCGGCGCGTCGGGATCGGCGGCATTTGTGATCGGCACCAATCTCTCCTGCGCGCCTTAGCGCGGCTCGCTTCGCCTGCTCCCGGCCAGATGTAACGGTTGGGTAGGCCCGACCGGCCTCCACGGCCGTGCCGGCCGCAACCGTTTCGGCATAGCAGATGCGAATAATTCGCATTATCGGAGATTCGGGTGTCTTACGGTAGGCTGATCGACGCGAGTGCAAGTCACTCGCAATGCTTTTGCCTGGAGAGCGATCGATCGTGTCAGCCGTTTGCAGCTCACGCGGAGAGGAAAATAGCCGCGCTTGTCACCGCATTGCGTCGATCGGCGGGGTGGCGGCGCTTCTCTTTGCCGGGTACGGGACGGCGCCGGCCGGGGCCGCGCCGCCGACATTGGCCGTGCCGGAAGCGGAGAACCCGCAACCGAGCCAGGGCTTTGCCCCGTTTGGCTTCCTGACCGGGATCGGCAAAAGCAGCAACCTGCTGGGGGATATGTGGAGGCTGCGACCGTTGCTGAGCCAATACGGCTTGTCGCTGGCGGTGTCGGAAACCAGCGAAATCCTGGGCAATGTCACCGGCGGCGTGCATCGCGGCGCCGACTATGACGGCTTGACCCAAATGGCCATCCAACTCGACACCCAGCAGGCCTTTGGCTGGTATGGCGGCACCTTTCGCGCCAGTGCCTTGCAGATCCACGGGCGCAATCTGAGCGCCGACAATCTGCTCACCCTGCAGACCGCGAGCGGCATCGAGGCCGAGCCCGGAGCGCGGTTGTGGGAGCTCTGGTACCAACAGAAGTTCCTCGACGAGGACCGGCTCGACGTTCGGGTCGGGCAGATGAGCCTCGACCAGGAGTTCATTGTCAGCACCAACGCCCTGTTGTTTTTGAACACGATGTTTGGCTGGCCGTTGGTGCCGTCGGCGGATCTGCCGGGCGGCGGTCCGGCCTACCCGCTGTCGGCTCTCGGCGTGCGGCTGCGGGCGCGGCCGACGGATGCGCTGACCGGGCTCTTGGCGGTGACCAACGGCAACCCGGCGCCCAACAACCTCCCCGACGCGCAGCAGCAGAACCCGTCGGGCACCAGCTTTCCGCTCAATGGCGGCGTATTGGTGTTTGGCGAGCTGCAATATGCCTATCCGGCGGTCGGCGCGCTGGTCACCTCCCCTTCCGAGCAGGTTCATGCCGGCACGTTCAAGGTCGGCTTTTGGTACAACAGCGAACAGTTCGACGACCTGTTGTTCGACACGATGGGCCTGTCGCTCGCCAATCCGCTGAGCAATGGCGTCCCGGCGCAGCACCCCAACAATTTCAGCTTCTATGCGGTTCTCGACCAGACGATCTGGCAGACGCCGATCGGCGGCACGCTGAATTTTTTCACGCGCGCGATGGGGACGCCGCAAGCCGGCCGGAACCCGATCGTTTTCAGTTTGAACGCCGGCTTCACCTTGCACGGGCCGCTGCCGGGGCGTGGCGACGACACCGCCGGGATCGGTATGGGCTATGGCCGGGTTAGCGGCTCGACAAGCGCCCTCGACCAGCAGACCGGACTGTTCACCAGCAGTTTCGTGCCGGTTAGGGTCGGGGAGACCTATCTCGAGCTGACCTATCAATACCAGCTGACCCCGGCGGTGCAGCTACAGCCTGATTTTCAATATGTTTTCAACCCCGGCGCCGGGATCGCCAACCCGAACAATCCGAGCGAGACGATCAAAAACGAGGCGGTGCTCGGTTTCCGCGTCATCCTGACCTTCTGATCCGCGGGGCTGCCATGCGCGCGCGAGATTGACAGCCGATTGACTTGGCCGCTGGTCACGCATACGAATGCGACTTATTCGCATCTTTGGGCTTTATGAGGGCACCAAGCGATGTTTGGTTTAGTACGCGATGTCGCAGGCCAGTCGCTGGGCAAGGGTGGCTGCGCCGAGGGCATAAAAGCCGCGATCTTACCGGCAATCGTCGCCCTGGTGATGGCCCTGCCAACGGTGATGGCCCTGCCAATCCAGGCCGGCGCCGCGGACGCGCCGGGGCTGCTGCCGACGATCCACCGCCACATAACCCGGACGACCACCGTGACCGAGAACGGCGACCTCAACCCTTATGCGGTCGTCGTTTCGCCGGTATCTGTCGGCAAGATCGAAAAAGGCGACGTTCTCGTCGACAATTTCAATAACATGAGCAATTTGCAAGGCACCGGTACAACCATTATCGCCTACAAGCCGACCAGCAAAAAAACCAGCCTCTTCGCCAGATTGCCGGCAACCTTGCCGCAATGTCCGGGCGGCATCGGCCTGACCACGGCGATGACGGTGCTGAAGAGCGGCTGGGTTATCGTCGGCAGCACGCCCAGCACCGACGGGACGACCCGCACCAAGGGCAAAGGCTGCCTGTTGGTTCTCGACGCCAACGGCGCGCTGGCGACCGTGTTCGCCGGACCCGACATCAACGGTCCGTGGGGCAATATGGCAACCGTGGACAACGGAACGAGCGCGATCGTGTTTGTCAGCATGGCCGGCTTTGATGTGCCCGGCCCCGAGGTCAAGGATCCGGCTACCGGAGAGGCGGTTATTGTCAATAAGGCCAAGGTGTTGCGCCTCGAACTGACAATCCCCCCGGGACGGCCGCCGCAGATCGCCAAGCAGACGGTTGTCGCCGACGGCCTTGGCGAGCAAGCCGACCGCGACGTGTTCCTGATCGGTCCCACCGGCCTGGCGCTTGCCCCTGACGATACGCTTTACGTGTCGGATGCAATCGGCAACCGGATCGTTGCCATTCCCGACGCCACGACCCGCACGACCAGCGCCGGGACCGGGCGGGTCGTGACCCAAGACGGTCTCCTCAAGCGGCCGCTCGCTCTGGCGATGACCCCCGAAGGCCATTTGCTGGCGTGCAACGCGCAAAACGGCCAGGTCGTGGAGATCGATCCAAAAAGCGGGGCGCAGCTTTATGCGCAATGGATCGATACCAACCAGGCGCAGTCGCCGCCGGGCAGCGGCGATCTGTTTGGACTGGCGATGACGCCCGACGGCAAGGGTTTTTATTACGTCGAGGACGACGTCAATACCCTCGTCGAGGCCACGCGATGAAACCGCTTCCGCCACCGCCGGCTCTGACCCGCCGCGGGCTGGTCCGAGCGGCGGCGGGATTGGCAGCCGCCGGGGCGGCATTGGCCGGCAAGGGTGTTGCGGGCGCGGCCGTCGAGCCGGCCGCTGCCCCATCGGCCGCGGGTGACAATAAAGCTGCGGTCGAGCCGTTCTGGGGCGAGCACCAAAGCGGGATCATCACGCCGATCCAAAACTACAGCTATTTCGCCGCGCTCGATCTCGACACCGCCAAGCGCGACGAACTCATCGAGATGCTGCGCGTCTGGACGGCAACGGCGGCGCGGCTGGCGGCGGGCAAGACCGCGGCGCCGCTGGGTACCGACGTGAGTACCGTTGGCGCGGACACCGGCGAAGCGCTGGGTCTGCCGCCGGCGCGGCTGACCCTGACCTTCGGCTTTGGCCCCGGTCTGTTTGTCGCCAACGGCAAAGACCGCTTTGGCCTCGCCGCCCGGCGCCCGGCGGCACTGGTCGATCTGCCGGTATTCAATGGCGACCAGCTGATCCCGGAAAAGACGGGCGGCGATTTGTCGGTTCAGGCCTGTGCCGACGATCCGCAGGTCGCCTTTCACGCCGTGCGCCAGCTGGCGCGGCTTGCCTACCCGATCGCCAAAATCCGCTGGGTGCAAGCCGGCTACACGACCCGGCCCCAAGACGGCGGCACGCCGCGCAACCTGATGGGGTTCAAGGACGGCACCAGCAACCCGGCGGTCTCCGACCCGAAGGCGATGGCGCAACTCGTCTGGGTTGGCGCGGAAGGCCCCAATTGGATGCGCGGCGGCAGCTATGTCGTGGTGCGCCGTATCCGGGTCGCACTCGAACATTGGGACCGCATGAACATCGCCTTTCAGGAACAGACCATCGGCCGCCACAAATATTCGGGCGCGCCGTTGGGCGGCAAAGGCGAGTTTGACACGCTCAATCTCGCCGCCAACGACAAAGACGGCAATCCGATTATCCCCGAGAGCGCCCATGTGCGGCTGGCGGCCGCGGCCAGCAACGGCGGCGCGCAAATCTTGCGCCGGCCCTATTCCTACAATGATGGAGCCAATTTCGTCGCCGAGCGGTGGCCACCTTGGCGACAGGGCATCGAATACGACGCGGGGCTGTTGTTTATCTGTTATCAGCGCGACCCGCGCACCGGCTTCATCAAAATTTTCGAGAACATGTCTAAATTCGACATGCTGAACCAGTTTGTCACCCATACCGGCGGCGGCCTTTTCGCCTGCCCACCGGGGATCCAACCGGGCGGGTTTATCGGCCAGCGCTTGTTCGAGCCCGGGTGAGAGACGGGGCACCCCCGGCATGCGCGCCAAAAGCCGCCGGGCGCCGCCATCGCCACGCTAACCCGTGGCGCGCGCGTCTTCGCGGATCATCGCCGCCGCCTTTTCGGCGATCATGATCGTCGGCGCATTGGTGTTGCCGGCCGGCACCGACGGCATCACCGAGGCATCCACGACGCGCAACCTCCCGACCCCGTTCACCCTGAGCCGCGGGTCGAGCACGGCATGGGCGTCCACCCCCATATGGCAGGTGCCGACCGGATGGAGGTTCGACAGCCCGTGCTCGCGGATTGCCGCTTCGAATTCTTGATCGGTTTCGACCGCGGCGCCGGGCAGCACTTCCTCGGCGACGTAGTCGGCCAGCGCCGGCTGGCGGCTGATCTTGCGGGCCAGCCGCATGCCTGCGGTCAACGCGCGCACATCCTCGCGCGAGCGCAGGAAATTGAAGCGGATCGCCGGCGCCGCAAGCGGGTCGGGGCTTTTGATCTCGACCGTGCCGCGCGCCTCGGGACGCAAATGCACCGCACTGACGCTGAACCCCGGGAACGGGTGCGGGTGAACCCCGCTGCGGTCGCGGCCGGCAAAGCTCCACATCGTGAAATTGAGCTGGATGTCGGGCCGATCGAGGCGCGGATCGCTGCGCGCGAAGGCCCCGGCGCAAACCCCGTTGCTCGACAACGGCCCGGCGCGGAACAGCACATATTGCAGCCCGGCCAGGGTCCGCCGCAGCGGGCTGTTGACGATGTCGTTCATCGTCACCGGCTGTTTGCAGCGAAAGGCGAGGCGCACATAGAAATGGTCCTGCAGGTCGGCGCCGACCCCCGGCAGGTCGCGCACCACCGCAATGCCGTGGCGTTGCAAGAGCGCTCCCGGTCCGAGCCCGGATAGCTGCAGCAATTGCGGCGAGCCGTAGACGCCGCCGCAGACAATGATCTCGCCTTGCGCCCGCGCCCGCCGCTGGACGCCGTCGGCAACGTACTCGACGCCGACGGCGCGGCCATCTTCGATCAGAATCCGGGTTGCCTGCGCCCGGGTTTCAATCTTGAGGTTCGGCCGGCGCCGTGCCGTTGCGAGATAGGCCGCCGCCGTGCTCCAGCGTCGGCCGCGATTGGTGGTGCTCTGAAACGGGCCAGCGCCATCCTGCCGTTCGCCGTTGAAATCATGGTTGGCCGGCAACCCCGCTTCGAGCGCCGCGGCAACCCAGCTTTCGGCCAATTCCCAGCGGATCGGCTGGTCGGACACCCTCAGCGGACCGCCGACCCCGTGGTAGTCGTCGGCGCCGCGCTCCTGGTCCTCGGCCTTTTTGAAAAACGGCAACACGCTCTCCCAGTCCCAGCCGGTACAGCCGCGCTGGCGCCATTCGTTGTAGTCGGCGGGGTTGCCGCGCATATAGACCATGCCGTTGATCGAACTGGTGCCGCCCAGCACCTTGCCGCGCGGCTGATAGAGGGTGCGGTTGCCGAGTTCGGGCTCGGCCTCGCTCTCGAACATCCAGTTGACGCGCGGATCAGCAAACAGCCGGGCGTAGCCCATCGGCACGTGGATCCAGAATTTGCGGTCGTCCTCGCCGGCTTCAAGCAACAGCACCCGGTCGCGGCCGGTTTCGCTCAATCTCGCCGCGACGACGCAGCCGGCCGAGCCGGCGCCGGCGACGATGTAATCGAATACGCCGTCTTCGCTCGTCATTCCGCCCCTCTTATCGTTGGGATTGTCAGGCCCGGATCGCCGCGGGTTCTGCGGCGTCGGCGATATCTTCGGCAAAAAGCACTTCTTCATAAACCGCGAGGGTGCGCGCACACATCAGCGCCCGCGTAAAATAGGTCGCAATATGCTCGCGCGCCCGCCGCGCCAGCACTGCCCGCGCCATCGGGCTGAGCGCCAAAGCCTCCTCGATCGCGGCCGCCAGCGCCGGCGGATCGCCGGGCGGCGCCAGCCAGCCGGTCACACCGGCGATGACGCTCTCGCGCGCGCCGCCATGGTCGGTCGCGACCACCGGCCGACCCATCGCTTGCGCCTCGACGATCACTCGGCCGAAACCTTCGGGTGCGGTCGAGGCCGAGACGACGACATCGGCAAGCATATAAGCGGCCGGCATGTCGCGGCATTCCGCGACCAGCCGGAACATGCCGCCGAGGCCCTTTGCCGCGATCGCCGCTTCAAGCTCGCGGCGATAGCCCGCACGTTGCTCGGCGCCGACCATCACGCAGAAAAAGTCGCGGCGGCCAAGGGCGGCGACCGCCGAGATGAAATCGAGCCCGCCCTTCCACCGCGTCAACCGCCCGGGCAGCATCACCACCGGCACGCCGTCCGGAAGTCGCCAGGCCCGCGCCAGCTCGGCGATCCGCGCCCCGCTGACCTGGTGCGGATCGAACAGATCCAGATCCACCCCGCGCGGGATCAGGCGCAATCGCTCGGGTCCGACCCCGTAGATCGCGGCCACATGCGCGGCGACAAATGCCGAGATCGCGATCACCCGCTCGCCGCGCGCCATGACCGAATTGTAGCGCTGCTTCAACCGCGAGCCGAGACCATAGGCGTTGTGAAAGGTGGTCACGAAATGGCGGCCCGTGGCGCGCGCCGCCGCCCACGCGCTCCATGCCGGGGCGCGGCTGCGGGCGTGGACGATGTCGATGTCATGGCGGCGGATCAGCTCGGCGAGTGCGGCCGCATTGCGCCGCATGACGAGCGGGTTTTTCGAGGCGACCGGCAACGTCAGATGGGTGGCGCCGGCACGGGTGATCGAGTGCGCGAGCGGGCCGCCGGCCGAGACCACGTAAGCGGCCCATCCTGCGGCAACCAGGGCTTCGGCGATCTCGACCGTCCCCCGTTCCGCACCGCCCGAGACCAGCCGCGGTAACACCTGGAGCACCGCCGGCGGGCGGGCTTTCGAGGATTGAGCCATCATAGTATCGTTGCGCCGCTCTCTTCCGCCCGCAAGCCCATGATGAGCCCGCCCGAGTTTCTGCCGCGTCCTGATGGTGCCGCACTTGCCTATCGCCGGGTTGCCGGGACGCCGCCGGGAATCGTGTTTCTCGCCGGGCTGCGCTCCGACATGACCGGAACCAAAGCCGACTATCTCGACGCTTATTGCCGCGAGCGCGGGCGCGCCTATGTGCGTTTCGACTATTTCGGGCATGGCGCGTCGAGCGGCGATTTTCTCGATGGCACCGTCGGCCGCTGGGCTGCCGACGCCATCGCGGTCCTCGACCAACTGACCGAGGGCCCGCAAATCTTGGTCGGGTCGAGCCTCGGCGGCTGGATCATGTTGCTCGCCGCCCTCGCCCGCCGTGATCGCATCCATGCGTTGGTCGGCATCGCCGCCGCGCCCGACGCCACCGAGGATTTGTTGCTGCCGCGGCTCGACGCGGCGCAACGACACGAATTGTTCACCTCTGGCTCGGTGACCTTGCCGTCGGAATACGACCCCGCCGGCTACACCTATCGCCTCGGTCTGATCGAGGATGGCCGGCGCCATCTTGTCATGCGCGCGCCCATCGCGCTCGATTGTCCGGTGCGCCTCGTGCACGGCCTGCGTGATGCCTCGGTGCCGTGGCAGACAAGCTTGCGGCTCGCCGAGCGGCTAACCGGCGATGATGCGACGCTGACCCTGGTCAAAGACGGCGACCACCGTTTGTCGCGCCCTCCCGATCTGGTGCGCTTGGCCGCGATCCTCGATGCCTTGGTTGGTGTTTGAACCCCGGCCGCGCCGAAATGGGTTGCGCCCTACCGCAGGCAGCTGATGATTTTGTCCCATCCGCCGAGGACAGAAAGGCGCGCTATCGCCTGCCGCTCCATTTCGATCGGATCCACCGGCCACGCCGGCTGAAATCTCGATTTGGGAAAAATGACGTAGACGAATGTGCCTATCGGCTTGCCCGCGCCGTTGCGCGGATTGACGTTATGACCGCCGAGATTTTCGGCGAGAGCAATCGACACTTCGCCAAGTGGCGCCTCCCGTGGCCCGCCATCGGCGATGACTGCTGGGCTTTGCTTTTCGCCCGACAAGAGCCGGACCATGGCAAGATCGCCGTACCCGCCGGTTCCCGAGAGCGCCATAAACGCACCGGGAAAGACGATGTAAGGAACCGTCCGCGCATCAACATACCGCGCCGGATCGGTTTCGCTGCGCGTTTTGTCCTGAAGCGACGTTTTCGCGACGAAATACCCGGCAAATTCGCCGTCAGGTTGGACAAAAGGCCGAGATGGCTCGCTCGGGTCGGCGACAAGCACGCCTTTCCAACCTCCGTTGGGAAATCCCGCGTTTGCAATTGCGTCGAGCCCCTTGTCCTGCGGGTGATAAGCGTTAGGCGCGCCGTCGGCATCGATTTCCATATGCTGCGTTGCGTAGAAGTAGGCGTCGGAGTCGGGAAACCGCCGCAGCTTGGTGTCGTGATAGGCGCGCCAGACCGACGCCCCGCACTCCGCCGCGGCAGCGTGCGGCGGCCACAACAACCCCAACGCTAGAACCCAGAGCCACCGACGCATTCAGGTATCCGCCTGCACGTGGCTTTTCCGCGCTTAATTGTCGATAATCTGCGCCGCCACGACCAGGAGAAAATAGCCGATGGCGGTGCAGACGATTGGCCAAGCGGTCCGGCGCGAGGAAGACGAGGCGCTGCTGCGTGGCCGCGGCCGCTATGTCGATGATGCCGGCAGTCCCGGCGATGCGCGCGCCTATGTGCTGCGCTCGCCGCATGCGCATGCCCGGATCCGCGCCATCGACGCCTCACCCGCAAGAGCCGCACCGGGCGTGCTTGCGGTGTTGACCGGCGAGGAATTGCAGGCGCGCGGGCTCGGCGCGCTCAGACCGATGGTGCCTCGCCGCAAGAGCAACAATTCGCCGGCCTTTGTCTCTCCGCAGCCGCTGCTGGCGGTCGGGCGGGTGCGTTATGTCGGCGAGCCGGTCGCGTTTGTCGTCGCCGAGACGCTCGACCAAGCCAAAGATGCCGCCGACCTGATCGCCGTCGATTACGCGCCGTTGCCGGCGGTGGTCACCGCCGCCGCAGCTCTCGCCCCGGGCGCGCCGGCGCTGTTTGACGACAACCCCGGAAACGAGGCCTTTTGTCACGAGGCCGGCGACAAGGCGGCGGTCGAGGCCGCCTTTGCCCGCGCCGAGCGGATTGTGCACGACGAGATCCAGATCAATCGGGTCACCGCCAATTCGATGGAGCCGCGCGGGTGCATCGCCGAATATGACCCCGGGCGAGGCCGCTACACGATCCGCTGTACGGTGCAATCGGTCCATGCCATCCGGGCGGCGCTCGCCGACCAGATCTTCAAACGCCCGCAGCACGAGTTTCGCGTGGTATGTGACAATATGGGCGGCGGCTTTGGCATGAAGGGAGGCTGCTACCCCGAATATGCGCTGGCGCTATGGGCGGCCGAGCTCACCGGCCGGCGCGTGCGCTGGGTCGCCGAGCGCAGCGAGGGGCTGGCAAGCGACGAGCAGGGCCGCGGCAGCGTCGTGCGCGCCGCGCTGGCGCTCGATCGCGAAGGGCGGTTTCTGGCGCTGCGCGCCGAATGGCAGGCGGCGATCGGCGCCTACTATTCGACCGACCGCCCGACGATCCCGCTGACCATCGGCCTTGGCTGTCTGGTTAACACCTATGGCATTCCCGCGGTTTATGCGCGGGTCGTGGCGGTGCTGACCAACACGATGACAATCGCTCCCTATCGCGGCGGCAGCCGTCCCGAGCCGATCTATGTCGTCGAAACAGTGATCGACAAGGCGGCGCGTGAAATCGGCGTGGCACCCGCCGAATTGCGCCGGCGCAACACGATCCCGGCCAGCGCGATGCCGTTCACCACGGTGTTCCGGCAAACCTACGACACCGGCGACTTTGTCAAAAACCTCGACGATTGCCTGGCGCTCGGGGGCTACGCCGATGCGCTGGCGCGCCGTGCCGCCGCCCGACAGCGCGGCAAATTGCTGGGCATCGGCGTGGCCACCGCGGTCGCCGCGACCGGCGGGCGCGATTATGAGCATGCCGAGATCCGCTTTGATCCGGCGGGCGGTGTCGTGTTGATCACCGGCAGCATGGACCACGGCCAGGGCCACGGCACGACGTTCAAGCAGGTGCTGTCGGAAAAGCTTGGCATCGACGCCGATCGGATCCGCTACCGTTATGGCGACAGCGATTTGGTGACCATGGGGATCGGCACCTTCGGCTCGCGCTCGGCGCAGCTGGCGGGCTCTGCCATCGTGGCCGCCGCCGACCGGCTGATCGAAAAGGGCCGCCGCATCGCCGGTCATATGCTGGAGGCGGCAACCGGCGATATCACCTTTGAAAACGGCCGCTTTGTGATCGCCGGCACCGACCGCTCGGTCGGGCTTGCCGAAGTGGCGCGGCGCGCCTTCGATTCAGGATTCCTCCCCAATGACATTGAGCCCGGCTTTACCGAGCGGGCGAATTTTGGTCCCCCGGGTTCGGCCACTTTCCCCAGCGGCGCGCATTTGTGCGAAGTCGAGATCGATGCGGAAACCGGCGTCGTTGCGCTGACGCGCTACACCGCCGTCGACGATGTCGGGCGGGTGCTGAACCCGTTGATCTGCGAAGGCCAGATCCATGGCGGCATCGTTCAGGGCGCGGGCCAGGCGCTGATCGAAGAAGTGGTCTATGATCCTGAAACCGGGCAGCTTTTGACCGGCTCGTTCCAGGATTATGCGATGCCGCGGGCCGCGGATTTCTGCCGGTTCGAGCTGGCGAACAACCCGACCCCGACCGCGCGCAACCCGCTTGGCGTCAAGGGGGTGGGCGAAGCCGGCACCTTGGGCGCGATCCCGGCGGTCATCAACGCGGTCAACGACGCGCTGGCCGATATCGGGGCCGCCCCGATCGCGCCGCCGGCGACCCCGGAGAAAGTATGGCGGGCGATCACCGAGGCCAAAGGCGGCAACGGTCGGGGCTAGCTTTGCCGACCCGGGTGGCCGCGGCGCGATCGAATGGCACCGGTCAAGCGCCCAGAAGCAACCGGATGGGCGCCGCGCCAATCCGCGACCGCAATCGTTTGCTTTGCGGATCGTGTCACCGCCCGCGTCTTTTCGAAAGCGATCCGCGCCGCCGCCGCTGGAGGGTGGCGTGCGGCCCCGCGGCTCAGCCGGCGAGCAGCGCGGCGCAGCCGACAAACGCCGCCAGCGGATGGGTGACGACAAAGGTCGGGATCGCGGCGAGATAAGGCTGGAAACGCCCCTTGGCCTCAAACCGCGCCCGGAACGACGAATCGGCAAAATAACGCCCGAGCCGCGGGACAATCCCACCGGCGATGAACACCCCGCCGCGGGCGCCGAGGGTCAGCGCCAGATTGCCGGCCACCGTGCCGAGCATCGCGCAAAACATCGCCGTCGCCTCGGCGCATAACGGGTCTTCGTTGCGTAGCGCAAGATCGGTGATCTGGGCCGGCGTATAGCCCTTGGACGCAATCCGGTCGAGCTGGGCCAGCGTATTATAGAGGTTGACCAAGCCTGGCCCGGACAGCACCCGCTCCGCCGAAACATGGTCGAAACGGCGCCGCAATTGGGCGAGCACGGCGCTTTCCCGGTCGGTGAACGGCGCCATCGTCGCGTGCCCGCCTTCCCCGGTCAGCGCCGTCCAGCCACGGCCACAGCGTACCAGCCCCGAGACACCCAGCCCCGAACCTGGACCCAACACCGCCAGCGGCGCTCCCGATACCGCAACGCCGGCACCGACTTGCAGCCGGTCGCCTTCTCCCAGATGGGGCAGCGCCAAGGCCTGGGCGGTGAAGTCGTTGATGACCTCGAGCCTCTCAAAGCCGAGCCGCGCCTTCAGCGCCGTGACCGAAAAGCTCCATGGATGATTGGTCATCGCGACCTGGTCACCCGTGATCGCCGAGGCGATGGCGATGGCGCCCTGTTGCGGCGCCGGATGCCCGCCGCGATCGGCGAGAAATTCGGCGATGGCATCGTCGATGGTCGAGTACTGGTCGCAGGGATAGGTGCGCCAGTGCAGGATCGCCCCCTGCGGCGAAACCAGTCCAAAGCGCGCATTGGTTGCGCCGATATCGCCGACGAGCCAGGTCACCGGCGCGGCCGCGGAATTGGCCGGAACGCTCATCGCGGTCGGCCGGCCGCGCGAATGGCAAAGACGGTGCGCGCGGCGAGCCATTTGCCGCGAGAGGCCCTCTTGGTCATCGGCATTCCACCTTTCACGCCATCAAGCGATTGCGACCACCACCGACCCCGGCCGCCGCAACGCGTCGCATCGTCAACGCGTCGCATCGTCAACGCGTCGCATCGTCAATGTGATCGTCCTCATATGAAAAAGGGATCGCCCTCATATAAAGACGACAACGCTGCGTCCAGACGATTGTCGGCAAGCCACTGACCAATCGGCGGCCGCAGGGGTGGCGCAACGCATGGCTCGACACCGCGACCTGGCCTCCCGGGCGCGCCGGTGCGCCCGTTGCGGCATCGGCGGCGATCGGCCGCTCCCGGGCGCCAGGGGCGCCCGACCTCGCCCGCGCCCTCGCCGGCGTCAGCGCGGCGTCACTTGTGCGTCGCACATCCGTCAATCGCGTCGGGGCCGCTAAGCGCCTGAAATGGAACCAAATTGCCAATTAATCCAGGTATTTCGAAAAACCGGCTTGACATTCCGGTATGACGCCTTAAATTGTGCAGTGCGGTAACGATCGCCGGTTGTGGTCTTACCGTACGTCTTCTAGGCGTTTCCTCCCTAAACTTGGGCCGAGCTCTGCTGCGGCCCATTTTTTTGCCCGAGCGCAGCCGGCGGCGGGAACTGCCGGTCGCTGTCGAGCACCTGCCCCGGTTCGAGGTCCGGCAAGGCCGCAACCTCGCGATAAATCGGCGTGAAATCGGGGCGTGTCGCTTCGAACAATTGCTCGAAACTGGCGATGACGAAATAGGTCTCCTGAAAACGGTCGATCCGATAACGGGTGCGCATGATCCGGCGGAGATCGAAACCCAGCCGTTGCGGCCGAGGGTCGTCGAGGCAGTAAACCGATTCGCCGGCCGAGGACAATATTCCTGATCCGTAGATCCGCAGCCCCTCCGCTGTCGCAATCAGCCCGAATTCCACCGTGTACCAATAAAGCCGCGCCAGCCGCTCGAGATGGCCGAGGCTTTGCGCCTTCAACCCGCCCACGCCATAAGCCTGCATGTAATCGGCAAAGACCGGGTTCATCAGCAGCGGCACATGGCCGACAATGTCGTGAAAAATGTCGGGCTCTTCGAGGTAGTCGAGCTGGTCGGGACGGCGGATAAAACAGGTGGACGGGAACCGTCGATTGGCGAGATGCCCGAAAAACACCGCATCCGGAACCAGCCCCGGCACGGCGACGATACGCCAGCCGGTGGCACGCTCGAGGATGTCGTTCAAACGGCGGAAATCGGGGATGCCCGAGGCGGCCACTCCGAGGCCCGCCAGTCCTTCGCGATATTCCCGGCAGGCGCGGCCGACGAGCAACCTTTGCTGGCGTTCGAACAGGTGTCGCCACACCGCGTGCTCGGCCTCGCTATAAGCCGCCCAATCCTGTTCGATCGTGAAATCCTCGCCCGCTCGGCATTCGACTTGACCCATAGCCCGCCTCGCACCCGTTTTGTTCTTATAGATGAGGGCGCGCGCGGAACAATCAATCGGCGCGGCCACCCGCCGGGGCGGGTTCGCCAAGGCAGGCCTCGGCGACCTCGGCCAGGCGCTCGACCAGCGCGGCAAGCGCCGCGGCGATGTCGTCAAAGCGCGGGCTGCGCACAAACCGGCGCTCGTCCATATAGAGCGCGCGGTTGATCTCGACCTGCAGCGCATGCCGGTGGCGCTGAGGCTGGCCGTAATGCTCGGTCGTGAACCCGCCGGCATAAGGGGTGTTGATCGCAACCCTGAAGCCGCGCTCGGCGAAGAAGCGGCGGGCGGCTTCGCGGATTGGCGAGGCGCAGGTCGTACCGTAGCAATCACCAAGGACGATGTCGGCCGCGCCGCCGCCACAAACCGAGCCGACCGCCGACGGCATCGAGTGGCAATCGAGCAGCAAATAGCCGCCGTACAGGGCTTCGGTTTCCGCGGTCAGCCGGCTGAGCGCCAGATGATAGGGATGATAGAGTTCGTCAATGCGCCGCTGCGCCTCGGCAAAGCGCAATTTGCCGGCATAGATTTCCTCGCCGCTGGCGACGATGCGGGCGATCGTCCCGAGCCCGATGCGCACACGCGGGGAGGCCGCGTTGACAAAATCCGGCAGCGGGTCGGAAAACATCGCCGGGTCGAGTTCATAGGCTTCGCGGTTGACGTCGAGATAGGCGCGCGGAAACCGCGCCGACAGCAGCGGCGCGCCGAGCCCGGGCGCCGCCGAGAACAGCTCGTCGACAAAGCTGTCCTCGGAGCGACGCAGGGTCAAAGGATCAAGCCGCGAGCCGGCGACAAAGTCGGCGGGGTAGTCCGAGCCGCTATGCGGCGAGGCCAGGATCAGCGGCCGCCGCGCGCCGCTTGGCCGCTGCAGCGTGTAGATGCTCCGCGCGATTTCGCCGTCCATCGCCAGACCTTAGTGCGCTCCGAAAAACCTGTCATCATTGGGACGCACTGCAATTTCCGATCCGGGAACGCTATGATCGCCACCGGTTCGGGCGGGGATCCTGCGCCGACCCGCCAGCGGCCGGACCAGACGAGAGGAGCGTGATGCAGCGCCGTAAGCTCGGACAGCTCGAGGTCGCCGCGATCGGCCTTGGCTGTGCGACAATGACCCCCTTCTACGGCGAGCCCGACGCCGCGGCCGCGATCGCCACGCTCGAACGCGCCGCCGATCTCGGCGTCGATCTGCTCGACACCGCCGACGCCTATGGCCAGGGGCGCAACGAGGAGCTGCTCGCCCGCGTGTTGCGCGACCGTCGCGCCAAATTCGTCGTCGCGACAAAATTCGGCAATATGGGCCGCAATCCCGACGGATCGGCGGCCGGCGAGGGGCGGCCCGATTATGTGCGGCAGGCCTGCGAGCGGAGCCTCAAGCGGCTCGGCACCGATTACATCGACCTCTATTACATCCACCGTGTCGATCCGAAGGTGCCGATCGAGGAAACGATCGGCGCGATGGGCGATCTGGTGCGCGCCGGCAAGGTGCGCCACATCGGCATTTGCGAAGCCGGACCCGCCACGATCCGCCGCGCCCACGCCGTCCACCGGTTGAGTGCGGTGCAGACCGAATATTCGCTGTGGTCGCGCGACGTCGAGACCGAAATATTGCCGCTGTGCCGTGAACTCGGCATCGGCTTTGTCGCCTACAGTCCGCTCGGGCGCGGTTTTCTGACCGGAAACGTCCGCACGCCTGGCGACCTCGCCGCGAACGATTCGCGCCGCAACATGCCGCGTTTTGCCGCCGAGAATTTGCCGCGCAACTTTGAGCTCGTTGCCCAATTGCGGCAGCTCGCCCATGTCGAGGGATGCACGCCGGCCCAGCTCGCACTCGCTTGGCTGTTGTCGCGCGGCGATGATGTCGTGCCGATCCCCGGGACCAGCCACTCTCAGCGGCTCGAGGAAAATGCCGCGGCCGCCGAACTGGCGCCGTCGGCACCGAGCTTGGCTCGGCTCGACGAGATCTTCCGACCCGGTGCGGCCGCCGGCCCGCGCTACCCCGAGGCCTATGCGCGCACGCTCGGCATTTGAAGCCGGTTCGGCCCACCGCCCGGCGATGGCCTCGTCGCGGCCGACCCGCCTTGCCGCTTTCAACCCTGGCGACAAACTCGATCTTGCCGCTTGATCCAGATTATAACCCCACCCAAGATCGCCCGCCTCATCCAGCAGGACGCCTATGAAACCCACCCATCTTCGCGCCGTTGCCGTAATCGCGGTGGCCGCATCGCTGACCGCCTGCGCAGCACCGCCTCCGGGACCGACAATCCCGGTTGCCCCGGGGCCGGGCAAGTCGTTTGACGCCTTTGCCGCCGATCAAAACTTCTGCGCGAATTACGCGGCCTCGCAAACCGCGCCTGCCGCCGCCGCGGCCAATAATCAGGCGGTCGGAGGGGCGCTGCTCAGCACCGCCATCGGCGCCGGCCTTGGTGCGGCGATCGGCGCGGCGGCCGGCAGCGCCGGCACCGGTGCCGCGATCGGTGCGGCTTCCGGCGCCGGGCTCGGAACCGCCATCGGCGCCAGCAACTCCGCCTACGCCCAGATGTCGTTGCAGCAGCAGTACAACGTGCTCTACGCCGAATGCATGACCGCGCATGGCAATCAAGTGCCGGGCTTCGCGCCCCCGCCCGGCGCGCCAGCCTATTCCGGCCCGGGCTACGGGCCCCCGCCCGGTTACGGACCGCCGCCCAACTACGGGCCGCCGCCCGGCTACGGACCGCCGCCGCCCTATCGCGGCTACTGAGGGACCGCCGGCGCCCACCGGCGTCAGGGTGCCGCGCCCGGCTTTCGGTTGTCGGTCAGGAAGATCTGCGCCAGGCCGCGCCGGCGCGCCAGGCCCCGTCCCCAGGCGATGGCCACCTCGGCGCTGTCAAAATGGCGGACCATGGGCGCCATGCGCACCAAACCGCCGAGCCCTTCCCATTCCTCAACCAGGCTCGCACGCACGCCGGCCGCCGCCGGATCGAGTATCAGGGTCAGCTTCATCCCGGTCATAACGTTTGCAGTCGCCGGTCGCGGCCAAACCGGCTACACCGGACGCGCAGCAAGAGCATAGCGATATCAGCGGAGGGACGACATGCTGGATTTGCGCATCCGCGGCCGCAAGGCGCTGGTCTGTGCCGCGAGCAGGGGATTGGGGCGCGCCTGCGCCATGGCCCTCGGCCGCGCCGGCGTCGAGCTGACGATCACCGCCCGCACCCGCGAACCCCTGGAACAGACCGCCGAGGAAATCCGGCGCGAGACCGGGACCACAGTCACCGCGGTGGCCGGCGACATTACCACCGAGGAGGGTCGGCAAGCGGCGCTGGCCGCCTGCCCGGCGCCCGATATTCTGGTCAACAACGCCGGCGGGCCGCCGCATGGCGATTTCCGCGACTGGACCCTCGAGGATTGGCAAAAGGCGGTCAACGCCAACATGCTGACCCCGATCATGCTGATCAAGGCGGTGATCGACGGCATGTGCGCGCGCAAATTCGGCCGTATCGTCAACATCACCTCGTCCTCGGTCAAATCGCCGATCCCGATCCTCGGCATGAGCAACGGCGCCCGCGCCGGCCTGACCGGCTTTGTCGCCGGGCTCGCGCGCCAGGTCGCCCGCCACAACGTCACGATCAACAACCTGCTGCCGGGGCCGTTTCTGACCGACCGGCTGCGCGCCGGCACCGAGTTCGAAGCGCGCCGCCAGAATGTCTCGTTCGAGGAGATGCTGGCCCGGCGCGCCGCCACCAATCCGACCGGGCGGGTCGGCGACCCCGAGGAATTCGGTGCTGCTTGCGCGTTTTTGTGCGCCGCCTCCTCCGGGTTTATCGTCGGTCAGAACCTGCTGCTCGACGGCGGCGCGTTTAATTCGACGATGGGCTAACACCCGGCTCCGCGGCGTCCGCAACGGGTTGCGGCGCCGCATTGGCCGGGCTTTCGTGCCCGCGCTCGGCGGCGGCCTCCTCGCGCAGCCAGTCGCGAAAAGCGCGGACTTTGAGTCGCTCGCGAGCGCCGGGTGCGGTAACGATGTAATAGGCGAACTGGTCCGGAAGTCCGAGCGAGAAGAGCCGCACCAGCCGGCCCGCAGCGATATCGGCGGCGGCGATCGTGCTGTAGGCCAGCACCACGCCGTGGCCAGCGATCGCCGCGTCAAGCGCGAGGCTCATATTGTTGAAGCTGAGCCCGCCGCTCGGCGCCGGCGATTTGACCCCGGCGGCCCTGAGCCACATTGGCCAGGTCGGAACCAACGGGTCGCGCTCGATCGCCTGGTCATGGATCAGCGCATGATGACGCAGATCCTCGGGGCTGCGCAGCGGCGGACCCTCGGCCAGCAATCGCGGGCTGCACGCCGGGAACACCTCGTTGGTAAACAGCAATTCGACATCGAGCCCGGGATAACGGCCGCCGCCATAACGGATCGCGATGTCGAAATCCCCCTGGGTCAAGTCGACGACCTCGTCGGTCGCAGAGATCCGCACATCGATATCGGGGCAGCGGGCCTGAAAGCGATGCAGCCGCAAGACCAGCCATTTTGCGGCAAAAGACGGTGAGGCGGTAACCGTCAAACTGCCGGTGTCGTTATGCGCCCGCAGCCGTTTGACCGCGCTGTGGAGACCGGCAAACGCCTCGCTCAACCCCGGCAGCAACACCCGCCCCGAGGCGGTCAGTTCGATCGAGCGGTTCAGCCGGTGGAACAGCTGCACGCCGAGGTCCTGTTCGAGCGTGTGAATCTGATGGCTGATCGCGGCCGGCGTGACAAACAATTCGGCGGCGGCCCGGCTGAAGCTGTTGAGGCGGGCGGCGGCCTCGAAGGCGCGCAAAGCGCTCAGCGGGGGCAGACGATGGGTCGTCATCAGATGAGAAATTCTAAATGCGAGCTTGAGAAACTCTCGTTTGCCGAGCGCGGCAGCGATACCAAGTAACTGGCGGAAATGGTTTCGGCAAGCGCTGTTTGGCCCAACGACCGTTGAGAGGTTCTCAATGAGCGTGATCCGGTTCGACCCCGTCCGCCGTCCGGCGCTGGCGCTTGGCGAGAGCCGCTGCCCGGTGCCGGGCGGAGTTGTCGGTCGCCTGCGCGCGCGACTGCGGGAATGGCGCCGACGGGGCAGAGACCGGGCCGAGCTGGCGGCGCTCGACGCCCGCATGCTCGCCGATATTGGCCTGTCGCGAGCCGAAGCCGAATTTGTTGTCAACAAGCCGTTCTGGAGAGAGTGATGGCGACCCGACTTGAAGCATCGGACGCGCCCGCCGCGGCCCTTGACCCGCCGGTCCCGACCGTCGACCGTGGCGGACACGCGCCGATCAGCGACGAACTCGATGAAATCGTCAGAAAATCGCACCGGCCGTCGCGGTTGCAACGGCTGCGGCGAGCGGTGGCGAAGCGATTGCTGCGCTGGCTGGACCAGCTGGTTCCGGCGCAGGCGCCGCCGCATGACCCCGGGCCACCCCCGGAAATCCGCTACCCTTGGTTCTGAATTCCCGCCAATATCTGTCGCCGCGAGGAGAAAAAACCGATGACCAGCGCCGAACTTCCTTATGTCGAGGCCGAGCTCAATTACTTGAAACCGATGGCCGAGCGGCCGCGCTATTATGCCTATGAGGTCGAGCCCGGCGAATTCCGCTCCAATATGAGCGCAGACCCGCACAAAGTGCGGATCCATGACATGCGTCCGATCGCGTCGGAAATCGCGCTCGATCGCCAGGGTTTTGCCCTCGTCGAACACCCAACGGCGGTCAAGGATTTCTGGGACGACGACGAGGTGCGCCGCGTCTATTATCCGGAAGTCGAGCGCTTCCTGACCGAACTCACCGGCGCCAGCCGCGTCTTCATCTTCGATCATCTGCAGCGCCGGCGCGTACCCGGCCTCAAAGACCGGTCGACCGGCGGACCGCGCCAGCCCGCGACCCGCGTCCATGTCGACCATACCGCCCGTTCCGGCCCGCAACGGGTTCGCGACCTGTTGCCCGACGAGGCCGAGGAGCTGCTAAAGGGCCGCGTTCAGGTCATCAATCTGTGGCGTCCGATCCGCGGGCCGCTGCAGGACGCGCCGCTGGCGCTGTGCGACGCGCGCACCGTCGATTTTGCCGATCTGGTTCCGTCCGACCTGGTTTATCGTGACCGCGTCGGCGAGACCTATTCGGTTACATGGAACCCCGCGCACCAATGGTATTACGCGCCCGAACTTCGGCGGGAAGAGGCGCTTTTGCTGAAGATTGCCGATACCCGCACCGACATCCCGGCGCGCTTTATGCCGCACACTTCGTTTACCGACCCGACCACGCCACCGGACGCTTTCCCGCGCGAAAGCATCGAGGTGCGCACCCTCGTCTTCCACCCGAACTGAGCGGAGTAACGGCGGCTTCGCGCACTGCGGGCGGCGCCGTGCGCGAGGCTCGATCGGCCGGCGCGGACGGTGCCGTTTAACGCTCGATTGCAGCGGGCTGGCTGTCGAGGGCTTCCCGCACTGCGCGGGCCAGGGTCCGCAACTGGTAGGGCTTGCGCAGGATCGGCAACCCGGTTTCGGTCGTGTGCCAGGCCCTGGTGTAACCGCTCGTCAACAACACCGCGATGTCCGGGTAAAGCTCGCGGACCCGCCGCGCCAGCGCGATCCCGTCAAACTCGCCGGGCATCACGACATCGGTGAAGACCAGGTCGATCGCCTCACCCGAGGACAGCAGATCAAGGGCCGCCGCCGGCGAGGCGGCATTCAACACCCGGTATCCGAGCTGGTCGAGCAGCAACGAGGCCACTTCCTGCACCTCGGGGTTGTCTTCGACCACGAGCACGGTTTCGCCCCCGCCGGGCGATGCGGGCCCGGCTCCCGGTTCGTCGTCGAGCGGCGCGCGACTGCGCGGAAAATACATTGTCACCGTTGTTCCCTCGCCGACCCGACTGGCAATCGTGACCGCGCCACCCGATTGGCGGGCCAGTCGATCGACTTGCGACAGACCAAGCCCGGTGCCTTTGTCGAGCTGCTTGGTGGTGAAAAACGGCTCGAACACCCGGGGCAGGATGTCCGCAGGAATGCCGCAGCCGGTATCGGCGACACTCAGCGCCACAAATTCGCCGGCGAGCCGATCAGAGGCGTCATCCGGTTGCAAACGCGCATTGCGGGCCGCGATTGTGATCGTGCCGCCACGCGCCACCGCATCGCGAGCATTGACCACGAGATTGATCAGCGCCAACTCCAACTCGTGCACATCGACCGCAACCGGCCAGATATTGCGCGGGACATTGATGATGAGCTCGATGTCGCTGCGCGCCGAACTGACCAAGAGGTCGCGAAACGCCAACAATCGCCGCCGCAGGCTGATGACGGTCGGGTCGGGTGACTGTCGCCGCGAAAACGCAAGCAGCTGGCGGGTCAGCGTGGCGCTGCGCGCGGCCGCGTTCTCGATCGCCTCGATGGCGCGCAAGTTGCGGGCATCGCTGTTCCGCTCCCGCAGCAGGTGCGCATTGCCGCTCACCACCATAATCATATTGTTGAGATCGTGGGCGATGCCGCCGGTCAGCTGCCCCAGCGCTTCCCTGGTCTGCGCCTGGGAGAGCTGCTGCTGGACCCGTTCCAGCTTTGCCTCCGCCTCGCGGCGCTCGGTGATGTCGCGGGTGATCTCGGCAAAGCCGAGCAATGTGCCCTCTTCGTCGCGGATCGCGTGGATCGCCTCGCTGGCGAAAAACAGCGCGCCGTCCTTGCGCATTCGCCAGCCTTCGGCGGTGGCGGTGCCGGACGCGGCCGCCATTTGCAGCGCCTGCTCCGGCAGACCAGCGGCGCGATCGGAGTCGGTGTAAAAGATCGAAAAATGTTGGCCGACAATTTCGGTCCTGGCAAAGCCTTTGATCCGCTCGGCGCCGGAATTCCAGCCGACGACGAAGCCGCCGAGATCGAGCCGGACCAGCGCGTAATCGGTTACCGCCTCGGCAAACAGGCGCCATTGCCGCTCGCTCTCGCGCAGCGCCATTCTCTCGGTCGAGACATGGCGCCCGATCAAGTAAATGAGCCCATTCTCGGCGGTCATCGCCCAATCGATCCAGCGCCACGATCCGTCCTTGTGACGGAACCGGTTCTCGAGGCGGACGCTCGGCGCGCCGTCGGCGAGGGTGCGGCGAGCCGCTATCGACTGCGCTTGGTCTTCGGGATGGCGCAGTTCGTCGACATGCATGCCGGTGATTTCGTCCTCGCTCCAGCCGAGCAGACGGGTCCACGCCGGATTGACGCTGATAAAGTAGCCGTCGAAATTGGACAGGCCGAGCAGATCCTCCGAGAGTTCCCAGATGCGGTCGCGAACCCGCGCCGCGATCCCGCTTTCGAGCCACCGTTCGAGCACGTGCGGCGCCGGCGGGTTGCGGTTGCGCGCAGCGGTTCCGATACAGGCGGCCAACACCCCGCCAATACCGCTTGGTGCGGCCGCGTCAGGGATCGGGCTGTAGCTGACGGCGAGCCGCGTCGGTTCGGGAAAAGGGGTTCGGCTGCGGATCGCCCAGGGATGGTCGGCGGCAAAATAGGTCCCCCGCTCGCCGCGCAGGATCGCTTCGTTCAACGGGCCGAGTTCGGCGTGAATTTCCGCCCAGACCTCACGCAATGGCCGGCCGAAAGCCTGCGGATGCTTGTCGCCGAGGATTGCCCCATAGGCGTCATTGTAGATCAACACCAACTCCGGGCCCCACTGCACCGCCATCGGGAAACCCGCGGCGAGGACCATTGCGACGGCGAGATTGAGGCTTTGCGGCCAGGTTTCCCGGGCGCCAAGCGGCGTTCGCGACCAGTCGGTGCCGCGCAGGAGACGGACCGTCTCGCCAGACAACTCGGTTTGAGGCGGGTTGGTCATCGTGTTTGGAAATCGCGGGTTGGTCCCGGACACGCGGCGGAGAGACTTCGAGAACACGCAGACCCCGGCCTCGCCGGAGAGGCCGGCGATGTGATTGTCAACTTCGGCCGCTCGGCGGTCACGCGCAACACCGCTCGGTTTCGGCTATTGCCTCGCCATCGCCCGGGCCGTTAAGACAACAACAGGGCTTGGTTTTGGTTCCGCTGCCAAGCCCGCCCGCGGGGCAAAGGCCCGAGACGCCGCCACCGCGCGGGTTTCGCCCGAACCGCCTCAGCGGCAAACATTTTAACGGCAGTTCCGCCCCGCGGTTGACCGCCACCCGTTCGCCGCCGCGTGAGCCCTCTCGCGCGACGCCGGCATCACCGGCCCTCAAACCGCCGCCGCCTGCGCAAAGAGCGGCGCGCGCAGCGCGGCAAACTCCTCGACAGCAGTGGCGAGTTGGTCGGCATCGGCCTCGTCGAGCGCGATCGACAGCGCGAACATCCCGCGTTTGGCAAACCAGATGCCGGCCGCGAGCAAATCGAACCAGAACAGGTCGCGCAACCCGGCGTTGCCCCGAGCCGCGTCTTCTTCCGAGCGGATCGGCCGATCGGTCATATGCACCGACATCATCGAGCCGCGGCCGGTGAATTGCATCGCCAGCCCGGTCCGACGCGCGATCGCATTGAGCCGCTCGCGCAAATCCTCGCCCCATTGATTGAGCGCGCGCGCCCGCGGCGGGGTGTAGACCTCGGTCAGGCCGACATAGCCGGCATTCATCGTCAACAGATTGTTGTTGAAGGTGCCGGCATGCTGGAAGGCGTCCTTGCGCCGCGGATCGAAGCGTGCCATCAGCTCGCCGCGGCCGCCAAAGGCGCCAAAACTCATGCCGCCGCCGAGATATTTGCCAAGCGTGGTCAGATCGGGAAGGATGCCCAGCGCCTCCTGCAGACCGCCCGGGGCGAGCCGCGAGGTCATCACCTCATCAAAGATCAGCACCGCCCCGGTCTCGTCGGCAAGCTCTCGCAGCCCGGCCAGAAACGGCCTCTCGGCCGGAATGCAGCCGGTCGTTCCCTGCATCGGCTCGACCAGGATCGCCGCCAGCTCGTGCCGGTGGGGGCGAACCAGCGCCTCGATCGCCGCAAGATCGTTGTAGCGGCCGACGAGGTAATCGAACGGCGCATTGACCGCGCTGCCTTGGCCGCGAAAATAGAACACGCCGCCGTGATAACCGCCGCCAAAGACCAGGATCTTGGACCGCCCGGTGATCGCTCGGGCCGCGCTCAGCGCCATCAAATTGGCCTCGGTCCCGGAATTGGTAAAACGCACCAGTTCAAGCGACGGAAAACGGGCGCAGAGCGCCGCCGCAAACCGGGCTTCGATCTCGCTGACCGCACCGAAATTGATCCCGCCGGCCAACGCTTCCTCGATGGCGCGGCGGATCGAAGGATGCGAATGCCCGTAGATGCCGGCCGTGAACTCGCTCAGGAAATCGGTGTATTCATGCCCGTCGAGATCCACCAGCCGCGCCCCCTCGCCGCGCACGATGGTCAGCGGAAACGGGTCGACATGAATAGAGGCGCGGGTATTGCCACCCGGCATTGCCGCACAGGCCAAGCGGTGCTGCGTGAGACTTTTCGGGTTGGCGGCGCGATAGTGCTGCTCGGCCTCGGCGAGCGCGGCCGCGAGATCGAGGTTGGAGGCGCTCGTCGCAGTCATCGGCGTTCCTCGGCTCAACACGCAATCCTCTCTGGTTCGGAGCACCATAGCATCCGCGGTCGGGTTTTGTCGCAAGCCGCGGGGCTCGCTTCCCGCCGCCCTGCCGTGCAGCCTATGGCGCGCGGCCGGGCGCTTCCGCCGGCAGCATATGGGCAAGCGCATTGCGCATCGGCATCGCCGAGACCGTGATCAGCCCCTCAAACGGTGTGTCCATCTCGTCGATCAGGAACAGGCAGGCGGCCAGCGCCGCGCCACTGAGCACAAAACTCGTCGCCACCGTCGCGTTGCGCGGCGCGTTATAGCCGAAGCTGACAAAGATCAGGACAATCCACGCGGTCAGGATTTCGAGGAAAAACGGGTGGATCGAGCGCTCGGCGCGCTCGATCAGCAGCCACCGGGTTTTCAACGCATCCTCGACGAGGCCGGCAGCCTGGGCGCGCAGCTGCTCGCGACGCGCCGTCTCACCCGGCAGGCGCAAAATGGCAAGGCGCACCCCATCGAGCAATTTGCCGGCCTCGACATCCTCCATCACGACCGGTTGCGCGCGGTCGGCGGGCCAGTTGTCGGCGAGGGCACGAGCCGTGTAATCGCGCAGCATCGTCCGTGCTGCGGCGGTCTCGGGCCCGTAATCGGCGAGGGTCTGGTCGAGGAGGATCAAGGTCGAGGCAAATGTGCGGATCTGCGCGTCGGTCGTGTCAAACGCATTCTTGACGCTGGCCAGCAAAAGCCCGAGCACCAGGGCGGCAAGCACCGACAACATGCCGGCGGCGAGTTTTACGGCATCGTGCGAATCCGCCGAGCGGTGCGGCTCGGGCAGCCGATAGGCAAGACCCATCCCCAGCGCCGCGCCGGCGACCACAGCAGCGAAGACGATGATGGCGACGCTCAGCGACGACATGGCCGCCCGGAAACGGCGCCCGCCGCCCTCCTCGACCGTTTCCATATTCGCTTCATGCCGCGCCTCACATCGGGGTCCATCGGGTAGGCCCGCAGCCAACCCCGCCGGCAACCAGCCGCCACATGATTTTGACCGCAAAATTTGCCCATTCGGTTAAGCGCAGGGTTTTGCGCAGCCCGCGGGTGGCCGGCCGCTGCGGGAGGCAGGCATCACCGCTCGGCCGCCGGCGCGCTCTCCGCCCAGCGCCGCATCAACGTGTTCGATGGAAGGGCTTCGTCGACGACCTTGCGCGCGGTCTCGGCGCCCGCGACCGGCAGGCCGGCCGGGTCGAGCAGCCCGATCTGAACCAGGACGCTCGCCTGGTCCCAATAGATATGCTCATGCCAGAGCTTGTCGCCGCGAAAACCGACGATCGCCACCACCACGATCTCGACCCGGCGCCCGGTCGGCGGCACCCCGGGCAGCATCCAGTCGATTTCGACATCGTGGGTGAAGGTGGTCAGCATCTCGTCGACGATGCGGTCGGCGCCGACGGTGCGCGAAATCGGCACGATCGTGAAATCGGCCGGGCACTTCGGAATGAAATGGTTGGCGTAAAAGCGCGCCAATTCCGCCTGACCGACCCCGCCGGTCATGACCGGGATGTGGTTGACATAAGGTTCAGCGATCATCGTCGCCATGGTCGCGGCCACGTCGCGGGTCTCGAATTCGTAGCGGGTATGCGCTTCCCACAGGCTTTCGAGGTCGTATTGCGGACCCAGCACCCGGCGCAGCAACGCTATCGTGCGCGAATGGGCGAGCCCGGCCGCCGCCCGCTCGGCGCCGGCGCCGCGCCGCTGCTCGAACCCCGGTGTAACCGCCGGATAGACGTGAAGCGCAACCTCGGCCCGGCCGGCCAATTGCGACTTCAACCGCTCCAGCCAGCCCGATGCGACAGCCGGCCCGTCGCCGGCGAAATGGAGCATGAGGGGGCAGGGGGCGCGCGCGGCAAAATCGAGATTGCCGTCATCCGCCGGCGGGTCATAGCCGATCACCGCTTCCACCCCCCCGGCCGCGGCCATGGCAAGGGCGGCGCCCGCCCCCGGGCCGCAGCCAAGAACCGCAAGCTTACCGGTGCATTCTCCTCGCTCGCGCAGGGCGGCCAGCGCTGCGCCGGCGGAGTCGGCGGAAGGCGCTCTCGGCAGCCCAAGCGCGACATAGCCCTCGGCGGCAAAGAGCTCGGCGAGAGCGCGGGCGGCGGCATCCTCCTCGACAACCAGCAACCCGGGGCCGCTGCCGGCCGCCGGAACGGCGAGCCACGCGGTCGCCGCCCCCGATTTGTTGCTCCCGATCGAAATGGCCTCTGCTGACATGGCCGCCCTCTTCCGACAGCACTTCCTGCGGCAGTATGTTCACGGCCCGAAAAGGGCCGCAAGCATGGGCCGCCGAGGTGTGGACGCGGGTCGATTGGCACCCGGCTCCGGCGATGGCGCGTGTCGCCATTGGCGGGTGCCGCAGGGCGCCGCCGCCTCGCCGCAGATCTGGAGAGGAGATGGCATGAGCGATGAACTGCCAACCGCCGCACGAGTTTCCGATCCCGGGATCCGCGCGCTCTATGCGCTCGAAAATCGCTGGCAGGCCTGGCTCGACGTCGAGGCCGCGCTTGCCCGGGCCGAGGCGGAACTCGGCGTCATCCCGGCCGCGGCGGCCGAAGCGATCGCGCAAAAGGCGCAGCTCGGGCTGCTCGACCGCGCCCGCATCGATGAGGGTTTTGCCCGCACCGGCCACACCATCGTGCCACTCGTCTGGGAGCTTTCACGGGTGGTTGGCGAGCCGCATGGCGGCTGGGTGCATTGGGGCGCGACAACCCAGAATATCACCCAGACCGGCGACCTGCTGGTATTGCGCCAGGCGCATCGGGTCTTTCTGCGGCTGATCGGCGCCTCGCTGCAAGCGATGGCCGAGTTGGCCGAGCGCGGCGCGGACATGCCGATCGCCGGCCGCACCCACGGCCAGCATGCGGTGCCGGCCACGTTCGGCTACAAGCCGGCGGTGTGGATCGACGAGATGATCCGCCATGTCGAGCGGTTTCGACAAATCGCCCCCCGCCTTTTTGTCGCGATGCTGGGCGGTGGCGCCGGCACCTTTGCCTCGCTCGGCGCCATGGGCCCGAGGGTACAAGAAGGGATTGCCCGCCAGCTGGGCATGCAGCCGATGCAGGTGCCGGCGCGCACGATCGGCGACCACCTGGCCGAGAATCTGTGCCTGTTCGGGCTCGTCGCGGCGACCGCCAGCAAAATCGCGCGCGAGATCTACACCTTGATGAAGACCGAGTATGGCGAGGTCGAGGAGCCGGTGCCGCCCGGCACGGTTGGCAGCTCGACCATGCCGCAAAAGCGCAATCCCAAATTGTGTCAGGACATCATCGCCGCCGCCGCGGAAGTGCGCGCCGCGGTCCCGCTGGCGCTGGAGGCGATGCAGACCGAGCACGAAGCCGACCGCACGACCAGCCTGATCATGGAAGCCGCCGAGGCGCGCGCCGCGGTCGCGATGGGGGATATGCTGGCGAGGCTGGTCGAGGTTTTGCGCGGCCTGCGGCTCGACCCGGCACGCATGCGCCGCAACCTCGATCTTGGCGGCGGGCTGATCATGGCCGAGGCGGTCATGCTCGATCTCGGGAAGGTGATCGGCCGTCAGCACGCCCATGACGTCGTTTACGACGCAGCCCAGGCGGCGTTTGTTGAGAACCGGCCGTTTGGCGAGTTGTTGGCGGCCGACCCGCGAGTGGCAACGCATCTCGACCCGCCGGCAATCGCCAAGCTGCTCGACCCGACCGCCTATACCGGTTTGTGCGCGGAAATGGCGCGCGAAGCCGCCGCCCGCGCCCGGGCGCTAGCCGCCGACATCGCCGACTAGCGGCGTCTGCGCGAGCTCCGCCCCGCGGGTTCGGAGCGGCGGTCTCGCTTGACCATACTGATGGCGACCGGTCAAACGATGGCGACCGGGCTGCCGACCCGCAGGCCGAGCACCGCCTCGGCCCGCCCGCGATTGACGGCAATCTCGGCAAGGCCGTTCGAATTTTCGTACCAAAAGGCGGTTCCCGGCGGCACCTCCGAAAAGGTGCCGGCCCGCGGCAATCGTCGCCCGCCGGTCGCGAGCGCGGCACCGGTCGGCAAAAGCGCGGCGCGCAACCCGGTCATCGCATTGCCGTAATGGTCGATATAGACGATTTCGGGAAGATCGTCCGGCCACGCCGCAACCCGGGCGATTTCCGTGGTCTGCAGGGTTGCCGCGTCGGCGCCGGCCGTCGCCAGTCGGGCGGCGACCGGAGCAAACAGGTCGCGGCCATGAAAACTCGCCGATAGCGCTTGCGGCCGCCAGGCGATCTCCCAGGCACGCGCGGTTGCCGCGCGTCGCAGCACGAGTTCGAACAGCCCGTTTTCGGGTCCGACAAAAAACCGACCCTCGGCCTCGACCACAACCGCCCGCCGCGCGCTCCCGACACCGGGATCGACGACCGCCACAAACACGACCGGCGGTGTAAACCAGCGGGAATAAGCCGCCAGCAGATAGGCGGCGGGCTTGGGCCTGCCGGCGGGCAGGTCGGCGAACAGGTCGATCACCGGCACTCCCGGAGCCTGCCGCGCCAGGACCGCCTTGACCTGGCCGGTATAGGGTCCGGCCAGCCCGAAATCCGTGAACAATGCGATCATCACTGCGCTTTCTCCGCTCCGCTCTGCGCAAACGCGCAAGTCTTTTGTTACGCATCTCTTGGCGATTCTGTCGGCATCCCCGCCCAGCGCCGCTGCGATCAATCAAGGGTTGGATTTGACAGGGGCTTTCTGTACCACATTATGACTTATTATTGGCGAATATCGTATTCGTTTCGATTAAGTGTTGGTTTCTCTTGAAACCGATTGGCGATCGCGTATGCTGCCGATGTCGCACATGTTTAGTTGGGGGACGCGATGAAAAAGATCCTTACGCTGGCGGCGGCGTGCCTGGCGGCGTCGTTGCCGGCGGCCCTTGCCGCCGACGGGGGATGCTATTCGGCGCTCGACCAGGAGGCCGAGCAGGCAATCAAGTTCCAGACAAATCTGATGGTGGTGAGCTCGGCGTGCCGAGACCTTGCCTATGGCGAATTTCGGGCACGCAACAAGGATGCGATCATCCGCTATCAAAAAATCATGATCAATCACTTCCGGCGCGAGGGCTATCGCGATGCGCAAGCCCGGTTCGACGCCTGGAACACAAGCCTCGCCAACGAGATCGCGCTCAAACAGGGGGCCACACCGACCGCCGTCGTCTGCCAGCAGGCCGCCGGCATCCTCAAAATGGCGACCACGCTCGACGCCAAAGGTCTGCACGACTATGCGGTTGCGCAAGCCGCAAGCCCGGCCGAAACGCATCCCCGTTGCGGCCGCTGATCGCGGACGCGAAAACACGGCCGCAAGACCGCTCCCCCCGCCGGGCCGGCCGGTGACCCGGCGGCGGGTTCTTCGACGACAAGGGGCCGGTCTGCAACGCGGACAAGCCTCGGCGCCACGCGCATGGCCACCGACCGGCCGGCTATCGCGTCTGGGCCCGCGCGCGCTTGCCGGCACCTCCGCGGCCGGCGCGCGATTTGTCGTGAATGAAATGAGCCGGTCACAATCCGGCGTTAACGACAAGCGCCGAAGATCGCTCGTCGCGAGGACCAGCCGATGCGAGGGGACGCCGTGGCAGAGGACGCAACATCCAAGCTCGCACAGCAGACGGTTCTGCCGGTGCCGCCGCTTTCCCAGCTCCTTGACCAATATGGCTGTGGACCGGTGCAGTTCTCGGGCAGCGCCGACGCGCTTTACGAGCGGCATCTGCTGTTCGACGACGTCGTCGACCCGTTGGCCGCCGGGGCACGCGAACGCTTCGAGGCGGCGGCGCGCTCGGTCCGGGACGTGTTGTCGCAACGCTGGGTGCGCACCGAGCGCACCTATAACCGGCTCAACCCAAAGCGCGTCTACTACTTGTCGATGGAGTTCCTGCTCGGCCGCTCGCTCGCCAACAACGTCATCAACCTGCTGCTCGACCCCTATGTGCGGCGCGCCGCCTTTGCCCGCGACCTCGACTGGTTCGGCATCCTTGAACAGGAGCCCGATGCCGGTCTCGGCAATGGCGGGCTGGGGCGGCTCGCCGCCTGCTTTCTCGATTCGATGGCGACAATGCAGCTGCCGGCAATGGGCTACGGGCTGCGCTATGAATACGGCATGTTCCGCCAGTCGATCGTCGACGGCTGGCAACGCGAAGAGCCGGACAATTGGCTGCAGCGGCAAGATCCATGGGAAGTGCCGCGTCCGCACGAAGCCGTCGAAATCAAGCTCGCCTCGTCGTTCAAGATGCAGGGCGGCAGCTTGGAGATCGTCCCCAATCGGCCGTCGATCCTGATCGGCGTCCCGTTCGACCGGCCGATCGTCGGCTATGGCGGCAAGACAATCAACACGTTACGGCTGTGGGCGGCGGCCACGCACAATTATTTCGACGTTCAGGAATTCGGCCGGGGCGATTTTGTCGGCGCGCTGGTCGGCAGTCTTGCCGCCAATACCCTGACCCGCGTGCTCTACCCCGACGACAGTACCGAGGTCGGCCAGGCATTGCGCTTTGTGCAGGAATATTTTTTGGTGGCCTGCGCGCTTGCCGATCTGTGCCGCCGCTTCCACCGCCGCAACGGCGACTGGCGCCTGTTCCCCGACAAGGTCGCGGTTCAGTTGAACGACACCCACCCGGCGTTGGCGGTCCCGGAACTGATGCGGATCCTGCTTGACGAGGCCCATCTCGGCTGGGACGACGCCTGGAACATCACCCAGAAGAGCCTCGCCTATACCAACCACACGCTCTTGCCCGAGGCGCTGGAAAAATGGCCGCTGCGCTATTTCGAATCGCTGCTGCCGCGACAGCTTGAGATCGTGTTCGAGATCAACCGCCGTTTTCTCGACGCGGTCCGCGCCCGCGCACCCGGTGATGCGGCGCGGGTCGCGCGCATGAGCCTGATTGAAGAGGGCAGCGAGCGAATGGTGCGCATGGCCAATATGGCGATTGTCGGAACGCATAGCGTCAACGGCGTCTCCGCCATCCACACCGCATTGCTGCGCAAATTGACGGTCAGCGACTTTGCCGAAATGTTCCCCGAGCGGTTCAACAACAAGACCAACGGCGTGACCCCGCGGCGCTGGCTGCTGGCGGCCAACCCCGATCTCGCGCGGCTGATCACCGAGGCGATCGGCCCCGATTGGGTGACCGATCTCGATCAGCTCGAAAAGCTGCGTCCCCTCGCCGACGATCACGCCTTCCGCGAAAAATTCATGCAGGCCAAGCGCGCCGCCAAATCACGCTTTGTCGAGTGGGCCGACAACGCGTGCGCGATCATGGTCGATCCCGAGACCATTTTTGACTGCCAGATCAAGCGCATTCACGAATACAAGCGACAGCTGTTGAATGCCTTGCGCATCATTGTTCTGTACAACCGATTACGGGAAAATCCCAATCTCGCCACGGCGCCACGGACCTTCTTCTTTGCCGGCAAGGCGGCCCCCGCATACCGGCTCGCCAAGCTGATCATCAAATTCATCAACAACCTCGCCGGCACAATCGATGGCGATCCGGCGACGCGGGGCCGGCTCAAAATCGTTTTCCTGCCGGATTACCGCGTCTCGGTGGCCGAGCGGCTGATCCCGGCCGCCGACGTCTCCAACCAGATCTCGACCGCCGGCTACGAGGCGAGCGGCACCAGCAACATGAAGTTCATGATCAACGGCGCGTTGACGATCGGCACCCGCGACGGCGCCACGATCGAGATGGCCGACGCCGCGGGCGAAGAGAATTTCTTTCTGTTCGGATTGACCGCCGAACAGGTCGAAGCCAGCGCCGGCTGGTATGATCCGCACTGGCACTACCACCGCGAGGCGGAGACCCGCGCCGCCCTCGACCTGATCATGGCCGATCACTTCAGCCGCTATGAGCCCGGCGTTTTTGGCCCGGTGCTCGGGGCGCTCCTCGCCGGCGGCGATCATTACCGGCATCTCGCCGATCTGCGCTCCTATCTCGAGGCCGACCGGCGGATGACCGAGCTTTACGCCGACCCCGACGCCTGGGCGCGCAAGGCGATCCTGAATGTCGCCGCTTCCGGCCGCTTCTCCAGCGACCGCACGATCGCGCAATACGCCGCCGAGATCTGGAACGCCGAGCCTTGTCCGGTGTCCTAAGTGAAAGACGATCGATCGCGACCGCCACCACGAAATGAGCGCCCGTCAGCGTTGGTGCGGGCAGGGCAAGGCTTTATCTTTGAGAGGATCGCCGATGACGATATCGCCGTTGGCGGGCAAGCCCGCGCCGCCCGAGTTGCTGATCGACCTCGGCCGCCTCGAACGCCAATATTACGAGCGCCGGCCCGATCCCGGTGACCCGCAGCAGCGCGTCGCGTTCGGCACCAGCGGCCACCGCGGCTCGCCCTTTGCGGGGTCCTTCAACGAAGCGCACATTCTTGCGATTACCCAGGCGATCTGTGACTGGCGCCGGAAAGAGGGCATCGACGGGCCGCTCTATCTCGGCAAGGACACGCATGCGCTGTCGCGACCGGCCGAGCGGACCGCGCTCGAGGTCCTCGCCGCCAACGGGGTGGAAACCGTGATCCAGGCGAATGACGGTTTCACGCCGACCCCGGTCATCTCGCACGCGATCCTGGTCTACAACAAAGGGCGCGTTGCCGGTCTGGCCGACGGCATCGTTGTCACCCCGTCACACAACCCGCCCGAGGATGGCGGCTTTAAATACAACCCGCCCCAGGGCGGCCCGGCCGACACCGATGTGACCCGATGGATCGAGACCCGCGCCAACGACCTGCTGCAGGGCGGCAACGCCGCAGTCCGGCGCGACGGCGCGGTCGCGCTCCACGCCGCGACGGTTCACGCCCGCGACCTGATGCTTCCCTATGTGCGCGACCTCGCCCAAGTCGTCGATATGGAGGCGATCCGCGCCGCCCGGCTCAAGCTCGCGGTCGATCCGTTGGGCGGGGCCGCGGCGCATTACTGGGAGCCGATAAACACCGTCTACGGGCTCGACATCGAAGTCGTCAACCCGCGCATTGACCCGAGCTTCGCGTTTATGACCGTCGACTATGACGGGCGGATCCGCATGGACTGTTCAAGCCCCTATGCGATGGCGCGCCTTGTCGGGCTCAAGGACCGATATCAGGTCGCCTTCGCCAACGACCCCGACAGCGACCGCCACGGCATCGTGACCCCGAGCGCCGGGCTGATGAACCCCAACCACTACCTCGCTGTGGCGATCGGCTATCTGCTTGCCCACCGCCCGCGCTGGCCGGCCGCCGCCGCGATCGGCAAGACCCTGGTGTCGAGCGCGATGATCGATCGGGTCGTCGCCAAGGCCCGGCGCCGGCTGGCCGAAATGCCGGTCGGGTTCAAATGGTTCGCGCCCGGGCTTTACGATGGCTCCTGCTGTTTTGGCGGCGAAGAGAGCGCCGGCGCCAGTTTCTTGCGACGCGACGGAAGCGTGTGGACGACCGACAAGGACGGGCCGATCATGAATTTGCTGGCCGCCGAGATCACTGCCCGTACCGGCCGGGATCCCGGCGAGCATTATGCCGCGTTGGAAGCCGAGTTCGGCCCGACCTACTACACCCGTGTCGATGCCGCCGCCAATCCCGAGCAGAAAGCGGGGTTGGCGCGCCTCGCGCCGGAAACCGTCACCGCCGCCACGCTCGCCGGCCAGCCGATTATTGCCAAGCTCAACCGCGCCCCGGGCAATGACGCACCGATCGGCGGGCTCAAAGTGGTCACCAAACGCGGCTGGTTTGCCGCCCGCCCGTCCGGCACCGAGCCGGTCTACAAGATCTACGCCGAAAGCTTCGAGAGCGAAGCTCACCTCGCCGGCATCCTCGCCGAAGCGCAAACCATCGTCGCCGCCGCCCTTGCCGGATAGCCCGACGGCACCAACCGCGCCGACTCTCGCCGACCGGAATCGGATCGGGTGGAGGTGGCGATCCGCCCAACAAATAATTGAAGCCGCGCCACGAAGATGCCGATTTTGCGCGGCAGACTGGCAGCGGTGGGGAAACTGGTGGGGCGCGACATTGGATAGGCCGGGTTGGGTTGCCGTGGGTCGGGGCGGCGGTTGGTCCGACCGCGAAGCCTGCCAGCGCGGCTTCACTTTGCTGGAGCTGCTCGTGGTGCTGGCGATCCTCGGGCTGCTGATCGGGTTGGTGGCGCCGGCAGCGCTGCGTCAGCTCGGCTCGGCCAAGGAAAAGATCGCGCATCAGTCGATCGAGCGGCTCGCCAGCGTGCTCGACATGTACAAGCTCGATGTCGGAACCTATCCGACCACGGAACAAGGGCTGAAGGCGCTGTTGGTTCGACCCGAAGGCGTGGAGCATTGGAGCGGCCCCTATTTGAAGGGCGAAAATGTTCCTGAAGACCCTTGGGGACACCCGTTCCAGTACCGCATGCCGAGCCAGCGGCCCGGGCATGATTACGATCTCTATTCGCTCGGCCCGACCGGCAAACCCGGCGGCACCGGCGCCGATGCCGAGATCATGAATGAGTGAGTTTTGGCGCGGCCGCTCGATTTCTTAATCGACCGCGTCACCGCGGCGCCACGCCAGGATCGCATAGCCCTGCGGCAATGACGGGCTCAGGCGTAGGATCGCATCGCGGCTCGCACGCGCATTGCCGAGCCCATAGGCTTGGGCCAGGACCCGCAATGTCATCGTATCCGGCGGAACGGGCGCCGCCGTCGGCACGGATTGCCGGCTCTGCGCCAAGGCGGCCGCCACCACCGGGTCGGCACCGTTTGGATCGGGATCGGCCGGCCCGTAAAGCGTCAGGTGCGGCACCAGCGCCGCATACAGCGCCGGCGTCACACCGACCACCCGGCTCAGCTCGTCGATGCTCTCGAACGGCGCACCCGGCGGCACGTAATCGCGACCGGCCGCCTGATACTGCGCCCGCAACGCCTCCGGGGTTTTGGGCGTCGGCGACGTCCCCACCCAATCGCTGATCGCGGCTGCAATCCGCGCGGCGCTGTCGGGATCGCTGCCGAGCACGCGCAGCAGCGCCGCAATCAATGCCGGAGATGCGAGGTTCGGGTTGATGCGCGCGGCTTCGTTTTCAACCCGCACCAGCACACGGCAGTTGCCGATCGTCAGCTGATGAACCGGTCCGCCCACCGGCCAGCGCTGTTGGGATTGGGGCGCGGTCAGATTGAAGATCGCGGCCGCAATTCCGCCATCGGCAGCGGCCGCGGCGACGGCGTTCGCTTCGAGGTTGGTCGCAATGCCCAATTCGCTGCGCCCGCCAGAGCTCAACTGCATGACCAGAAACGCGATCAGTACCAGGGTCCACAGCACCAGCAGCAGCGCGAAGCCGGCCGTGCCGCGTCCGACCCCGCAGACCGGCGGGCGCCGGCGCGTCATCCCGTTACAATCCGTTCGGGTTGGACGAGCCGGTGCTCTGCAGGTGCTGAACCTGCTGCGGGACGAGCCCGGCATTGATCAGCTGTGTGCGCAAATCCTCGGTCAGTGCCCGCGCGTCGCGCTGGTCGCGGATCACATGCGGGGTGATCAGCACCAACAGCTCGGTGCGCATACGCGATTTGCTCTGGGTCGAGAACAGCGTGCCGAGCACCGGGATGTCCTTCAGAAACGGCAAACCCTGATTGCCCTGCGCGGCGTTGTCGGTGATCAGCCCGGCCATGCCCACCGTCTGCCCGTCCTGCACGACGACGCGGGTGCGGAACACCTGATCGTTGAAGGTTGGCGAACCGGCAACGGTGTTGGTCGCCGCTTGCGCCACCGAACTGACTTCCTGGGCGATGTCGAGAGCCACGAGGCCGCCGGTGTTGACCCGCGGGGTCACCTGCATGATCACCCCGGTCTCGTGGTAGTCGACGCTGTTGACGACCGGCGCTCCAGCCGCAAGCGTACTTTGCGCGGTCCCGGTCAAAACCGGGACTTGCTGGCCGACCTGCAGTCGCGCCGGCTGATTGTCGAGGACCATGATTTCAGGCGCCGACAGAACTCTGACCTTTGTGATTTGGGCAAGCGCCGCCAAGGCGAAATTCGGCGCCTTGCTCAGAATGAAATAGGGTGAGGTCGAGGGGTAGTTGAGCGCGCCGATCCCCGGAAAGGGCCCGAGCTCGGTGTTCAGATTTGAGGGGCCAAGCGTTTCGGCCATATGGTCGGTCTTGAAAAAGAATTGTGTGCCGTATTGCAGCTGGTCGTTAAGATCAACTTCGGCAATCGTTGCTTCAATTAATACTTGCAGCGGAACGATATCGATTTTGCGCAACATCCCTTCGATGACCGAATATTCGGCCGGCGTGGCATAAATAAGGAGGGCATTGTTGGTGCGGTTGGCGATTATCCGCATGCGGTTGAGATTGGCGCTTGGGCCGCCGGTCTCGGCCGACAATGGTTCGGTGGCCGGGGTCTCGGCGGCCGCCGAACTGGGCGCCGTCGCCGCCAGGCCGCTCCCGAGGCCGCCGCCAGCGGCCGCGCCGCCGGCACCCGCACCGCCCGCCGTGCCGGTGCCGCTCGTCGCCCCGGTTGTGCCGAGACCGCCGAGCGCGCCGCCGATGGTCGGGGTGCCGCCAGAGGGGTTGCCAAAGCCGAGCGCCGCCGGGGTCGCCCCCGGCGCCGTACTGCCCGGCGGCGGCGGGGTCGGCGAAACATTGCCCGGGGTAAAGGCGCGCTGCAGCAGCGCTTCGAGGTCGGAACTCTGGCCGTTCTGGACGTAATAGACGTGCCAGGTGCGCGCGGTGTTTTCCTCGACCCGCTGCGCAAGACGGAAAAACCGTTCGGCGGTGTCGATGTAGCGGGGTTGGGCGGAGACCACCAGCACCGCATTCACCCTCTCCATCGGCAACACCTGAACGATCCCGGAAAGCGCCCCCTCGCTTTGCGCTTGCAACACCTTTTCAAGCTCGCCGGCGAGTTTGGTCGGATCGTCGTCGCCGGCCGGGAACAGCGCAAAAGACCGGCCGGCCAGGATGTCGATATCGAAAGCATGGACCAGCCCGATCAAGGTCTGGCGGACGTTGGCGTCGCCGCTGATCAGCACCGCATTGTCGGCCGGATCGGCGACAATCTTGCCGCCCGGCCCGACATAGGGTTCGAGAGTCTTGGCGAGATCCTTGGCCGAGGCGTAGCGCAGCGGCACGACTTCGGCCCCGGCCCCGGCCGCGTTGCCGCCGCTGGCGAGATTACCCAATGCCCCGGCCGGCAGCGGCACGACATTGTAAATGCCGTTGCGGACGACCAGCGCCGCGCCATTCTCGTTGAGCAGCGTCTCCAAAGTCCCGATCAGCGCCGCGCGCGGCAATGGCGAAGGCGTCTCGATCGAACCGGTTCCGTGCACGGCGGGGTCGATCGTGTAATTGACTTTCAGCGTGGTGCCGAGCACGGCGCGGACAATCTCGCGGATGTCGGTGTCGACGAAGTTCAGCGTAACTTCGCCATTCTGGTCGGTCGCCACGCCCGGGGCCGGGGGCGGAGCATTTGATCTCAGCCCGGCGGCAACCGGCGCGCGCCGGTCCACGACCGGCTGCTCGTAGCTGCGGTTGGTCGGAATGGGACCGCTGATGCGCGGCGCCGCGGCCTGCAACGCGGTCGGCTGTTCGAGCGGAACGAGGCCGCTTTCCGGACGCGAACAGCTGGCGATCGCCAACAGCGATAGCGCCGCGGCGATGATGGTTAGGGTGGGGTGCGGCCAACCGCGCGTCGCAATCATCGCCGCTCACGTAACTGACCCGGCCGCAGCGGTGGGCGGGGCGGAAATATTGGCGGGATCGGCCGGCCTTGCGAAGCGACCGCCGGCGGCCGCGCCACCGGGACCGGTATCGGCGCGCCCGGCACGGTCGGCGGCGGTGGCGGCGGCACCAGGTTCGGATCGTTTTTCGGCACCAGCGTTTTCGTCCCTGTCGGACCGGTCAATGAGACCTGGAGCGGGGTGATGGTTTCGACCCGCCATCCGCCGACGAGATCGCCCTCCTTGACGACGAGCGGCTTGGCGCTGGTCGAGGCGAAGATGGCAAAGCGGGTGCCGGGTTCGGTGACAATCCCGGCGAGGCGGATATCGGCCAGCGAGGTATCCTGGTCCGGGCCGACCTTGGCCGAAGGCGGACGGCGCGTCGCGCTGAACAGGGGCCGGGCCAAGATTTCGGCCACCATCGCATTGAACTGCGCCGGCGGCGGGGTGCGAACCGTATTGGGCAGCGGCGCGCTGCGCGGCGGCGGAACCCGCTCAAGGAGAGGGCCGGAAGCGGGCGCCCGCGCGGCGCTCAATTCGGCGGCAAGGATGGCGGCCAATACGATGCACCCGCCGGCCAGCAGGATCACCAAGAGCCGGTCGATCACGGCACGACGCTCACCGTCTTGTCGCCGCTGCGAAAGCCGTAGACGTCAAAGCCGGCGTCGAGGGCGATATCCGTTGGGCCGGTCTGCAGCAAACCCGGCCGCCGCAGGACCCCGTGGATCTGCAGGTTGTCGACCACCAGCGGCGGCGTCGCTTCCTCGAGACGGGCGAGCAACTGGATCAGGGTTTCGTAGGCGCCGCTGACGGCAAAGCGAAGCCCGATCCGCCGGTAGCCATCGCGGCTCTCGACCGGTAGGCTCTCGGTGCTGCCGATCTGCGCGCCGACCGCGGTGGCGATGCTCTCGATCCGGCTTTGCAGATTGGCCGAGGCCAGAGCATCGCTGGCCCCTTCAAGCGTGACTTTGCGGGTGCGCGCCGCCGCCTCAAGCCGCGAGATCTGCGCGCGCAGCGCCGGCAATTGGGCGGTGAGCGCCGCCATTCGCGGGAGCAGCAGTCGATCGTCCTCGATCTGGGCCTGACGCTGTTGGTAGAAATCGACAAGCGGGGCCACCCCGAGAAGATAAACGCTTCCCATCACGAGCAGGAGCAGGCCCAGGGCCAGCGCTTGGCCGCGGCGGCCGGTGGGCAGGGCGTCGAGCGCGGCTACGGCGATACCTCCGTGACGATAGTGAAGATCTCCTGCTTGAGCGCCTCGATGCGGGTCACCGGGGCGGCAAAAGTCGGGTTGTGAAACTCGTTGTCGGCGGCCATCGCCCCGATCAGCTTGGCCGCACCCGCCGAGCGCCCGCTGATGGTCAACTTGCGCTGTTGCAACTGCAATTCGGTCAGATAGCTGTCGTCGGGCAGGACCCGGGTGGCGGCCGCGAGCACCGCAAGCGGCTGGCCTACCTTGTCGCGCTCCTTCTGGATCAGGTCGGCGCTGCCGGCAAGCCGGGCGATGTCATGGCGCAGGCGTTCGGCTTCGGCCGCCGCTTCGCGGCCGGCGGCGAGCTGGCTCTCCAGCCGCGCCATGGTCAGCGATTGGCGGACAAACGGAACCACCACCGTCGCCACCGCCAGCAGCGCGCAGGCGATCGCCAATGGCTTTAGCAACGGGCGGCGGCGATGGTTGCTCGCCGCGCGCTCGCCATTGAGCGGCAGCCAAAACCCGGCATCGGGCCCTTCGGCGATCTCGCCGCGCACCGGCGTGATCCCGGCCTCGCCGAGCCCTTCGAGCAACCCGGCAAACCGCGCCTTGGGCGCCAGCACCAGCCTTACCAGCAGGCGTCCGTTCAAACGGTCGGTGGCTTCAACCCGGTGGTTCCAATAGAGGTCTTCCGGCTTGAACGGGGTCTCCCGGTCCATTTCGAACACCAACGCCTGGTCGAGCCCACGCTCGGCGGCAAGCGGCATCGCCACCGTCTTGGCCAGCACATCCGCCTCGCCGAGGCGCAGCACCGCGGGTTTTCCCGGCGAAAGCGGCAAATCGGCGAGCTCCGGAGCGCCGAGAGCAAATTTCCCGAGCGGGGTCTCCTTGCCGGCGCGCCGCAAGGTCGCGACGACCGCGGTCATATCGTCGCCGATCGGCGCGATCACGGTCGCGTCCTCGGCAGTGGGCGCCGCACGCCGCAGTTGCGGCGGCAGCAGATCCGCCAACTGCCCAAACCACCAATTGAGAAACTCGCGAAACATGAAGCGGAAATCGAGCCGGTCTGAACCTTCGCGACAGCCCCTGTCTAGCCGGCAGCACCGGAGCGGGAAAGCCGACGCCGCGCGATCTCTTACCAGGTTCAGCTAAAGTTCCGATTGTGGCCCGATAAAGGCGGTTTGACGGCTCCGGCGCGGCCGCGCGGCGCAAGCAAATTGCTCGACATTTTCGCCATCGGCGTGGCCATCGGGGGCCAACCGATCGCCGCTGTGCCACGGCGCGGCCGGCGGCGCGCGCGAATCGACGCCTTCACAGCGCTGAGGCGACAATCAAATCCGGCCAGCGCCGCCGATCACCTTTGGCGAAAACCAGCCGAATGCGAACGAGTTGGGGCGGCGCCGGGCCATCCCAACGGGCTTGCCAGGAGGCCGGCTGATCGGGCGCGGGCGATCCCCAATAAGCGATTTCCAATTGCTTGACGTGGGCGACGAGTTCGGTGTCGGTCGGCCGCGGCGGCGGACCCAGCGGGATTTCGTGCAGATGCGGGGTCCAGGTCAGGATCAAATTGCCGCCGCGCAGTGCGATCGTGATGTCGGCGCGGCGGGTCGTGCCGAGCCCGGTCGGCAAATCGCCGGTAAAGCTCAGCCGGCTGGCGTCGCCATGAAACGCTCCGGCGCCGCCGGCGTCGGCGGGCCCGACCGCCGAGGTCACGGCGATCCCGGTCAATAGCGTGCGCAGCACCCGCGCCGACGCGTCGAGTTCGGCGATTTGGGCGATCCGTCGCTGTTGGGCGTCCCACAGGCTGATCGCGGCGCGCACGCCGCGGCCGAGACCCACAACCAGAAGTCCGACGACCACCACCACGACCAGGATCTCGATCAGCGTAAACCCGGCCGCGGGCCCGGCGCGAAAGCGGCCGGCGGCGGCGTTCTCAGCCACCGGCGCCGCCCGCCGCCACGCGCAAGGTGCGCAGCACGACCGCGCGCTCATGCCCTTGCGACCGCCACGAGATCGCCACCTCGACCGAATAGAGCGTCGTGGTTTCGAGAGTTCCGTCCGGGGCCGGCGTCTGCCGCGCAGCGACCGGCTCGACCCGCAACCGCCAGCGGTATCCGCCGCCGTCGTCGCCGCTGCTGTCGCCCTGGACAAGCGCCGCGTCGCGCCCGATTGCGGCGAGATGCGACTGCGCGCGCTGCAACGCCTCCTCGGCCCGGGCGGCCGTATCGACCGAAAACAACCCGATGCTGCCGGCGTGAAACAGGCCGATCAGCGCAAGTCCGGCAATCGCGACCGCAACCACCACTTCGAGAAGCGTGAACCCGGCGGCGGAGGCGGTGCGGTCAGTGGACATCGGCCACCGTCACCCGCCCGGTCAACCAGTCGACGCCGACCGCAATGCGGCGTGCGCCATCGGCCAGAACAATGCGGCCGCCGGTCGAGCTGCCGTCGGGGTTGAAGCGGATGTCGCCGAGCCTGGCGCTCCGCCGCTCGCCGCTGATCGTCAGCAAGGCCAGCGACAATTGCCGCGGCAGGGCTCGCGGCGGGGCATGCCCGATCTGGTAGCGATGGTCGGCGAGATCGAGCGACAGCGCCACCGGCCGGTTGCGCGCGATCGCCTCGGAGCGGGCGAGCCTGAGCCCGGCGGCCAGTTCGCTGGCCGTTCCGCGAAGGTTGAGCGCGCTGCTCCACGGCGGCTTGTAGCCGACAAACACCGCCAGCACCAGGCCCATCACCGCCAATACCACCAGCAGCTCGATCAGCGTGAAGCCAGTCCGCGGCCGCCGCGGCGGCAGGGTGATTTCCGGCGCCGACGGCTCAGCTGGCAAGGTCATTGAGGCTCAGCATCGCAGTCAACAGCGCACTGATGATCCCCGCCACCATAAGACCCATGCCGATCGTGATCATCGGCACCGCCAGCGCCACCAGCCGCTGCATCATCAGCCGCGCCTGCTCTTCGTGAATATCGGCGGCGCGCAGCGACATCGCCGCGAGCTGTGCGGCTTCTTCGCCGAGCTGCAGAAGCTGGATCGTCCGCGCCGGAAAGATGGCGGCGGCCGCGAGCGGGCGCGACAACCCGGCTCCGCCCTTGGCCTTGGCTGCCGCCGCATCGACCGCCTCGGCCGCGGCGAGATTGCCGAGCGCGTCTTTGGCGATGCCGAGGGCCGGGATCAACGCCACCCCGTTCTCGAGAAGATTACCGAGCGTGCGCGTCAGCCGCGCGGCCAGGGTTTCGCGGATCAGACGGCCGGCGATCGGGACCCGCAACAGCATGCGATCAAAGCGGATGCGGTAGGCCGGGATCGACAAAAGATGGCGGATGATCACGACGGCGACCACCGAGGCCGCCGCCAGCCACGGGGTGGCGGCGCCAACCACCGCGCCCACCACCATCAGCACCCGTGTCGCGGTCGGCAATTGGGCGCCCGATTGCTCGAAAATCGGGACGAATTGGGGCAGCACGTAATCCAGCAGCAGAATGATCGAGGCGATCGCCGCGACCACCAGCAATGCCGGATAAATCATCGCCGCGCGCAGATTGGCGGAGAGTGTGCGCTCGCGTTCGAGCAGGGCGGCGAGACGATCGAGCGTAGCGGGCAGGGTTCCTCCCGCCTCGCCGGCCCGCACCATGCCGATATAGAGTCGCGAGAAGCTGCGCGGCTCGCTGGCGAGCGCTGCCGCCAGCGAACTCCCCGAGCGCACCTTGTCGCGCACCCGGCCCAGAATGGCGCGGGCGCGGGCGCCGCGCGCGTTTTCGACGATAAAGCGCAGGGCGCGATCGAGATCCTGGCCCGCGGCCAGCATCGTCGCCAGTTCGCGCGTGACCTCGGCGAGGCCATTCTTGTCGAGCCCGCGGGCCGCGCCGATCTCGAGCTGCAACAATTCGCCGAGCCCGCGGCGCCGGTCGGCCGGATCGGCGCGCAGCACGGTTTGCCCTTGACGCTGTAGCCGTTCGATGACAAAGGCGCGGTCCGGCGCCTCCATGACGCCATGCACGACCTCGCCGCCGCCATTGACCGCCGACCACCGGAACGACGGCACTTCAGCCTCCTTGACGCGGCATGGTGCGCCATGCCGCCCAGCCCGCGGGCCCGCCGGGATTTCGCCCGGCAGATCCGCATCTCGCCACCGCCGCAACCCACGGCTTTGCGGCGTGCGCCATTGTCAGGCTTCGCTGCGGATGCAGCGCACCACCTCTTCGATCGTCGTATCACCCTCGAGCACGGCGAGCAGCCCGCTTTCGAAGATCGGCCGCATGCCGCTCTCGATCGCCGCCCGCTCGATCGTCGCATCGTCGGCGCCGTCGAAGATCAGCCGGTCGGTGTTGCGGTCGGGGATCAGCAGCTCGGCGATCGCGCGGCGACCGCGAAAGCCGGTGCCGCGGCAATCGGCACAGCCGCGCGGATGGTAGAGGATAACCGGGCGGCCGCCGGAGAGCCGGTCAAGTTCAAATCGTTCGCGCAGCGCGGCCGGCGCTTCCTCGGCAACCCGGCAGGTCCGGCATAACCGGCGCACCAGGCGCTGGGCCAGAACCGCTTTCAAGGTCGCGGTCATCAGATAGTCCTCGAGCCCCATATCGCGCAGCCGGGTCATCGTCGCCGCGGCCGAATTCGTGTGCACGGTCGACAGCACGAGATGCCCGGTCAGAGCCGCCTGGACCGCGATCTGCAAAGTCTCGAGGTCGCGAATTTCGCCGATCATGATCACGTCGGGATCCTGGCGCAGGATCGAGCGCAGCAGAGTCGCGAAATTGAGGCCGATTTGCGGACGGACCTGGATCTGGTTGATGCCGGTCAGCTGATATTCGATCGGGTCCTCGACCGTGACGACATTGCGCTCGGTCGTGTTGAGCCGGGTCAGCCCGGTATACAAGGTTGTCGTCTTGCCGCTGCCGGTCGGCCCGGTAACCAATACCATGCCGTTGGGCAAATCGAAGGCCCGTTCGAGGCCGGCGCGGACATCCGCGGGCAATCCCAGCTTCTCGTAATCAAAATCGACCGCCGTCCGGTCGAGCACGCGGAGCACGACCTTTTCCCCGTAAAGCGCCGGCATCGTGGACACCCGAAAATCGATTTCGTGGCCGCGCACGGTCAGTTTGATGCGCCCGTCCTGGGGCAGCCGGCGCTCGGCGATGTCGAGCCGCGCCATGATCTTGACCCGCGAGACGACCGCCGCTTGCAGCCGCGCCGGCGGCGGCTCGACCTCGTGCAACACACCGTCATAGCGATAGCGCACCCGCATGCGATCGGGAAACGGTTCGAGGTGCACGTCGGAGGCGTGGGTTTCGACGGCGCGCGCGATCATCTGGTTGACGAGCCGGATCACCGGCGCCTCGCTGGCCAGATCCTTGAGCCGCTCGGCATCTTCCTCGGCGGGCTCGGCGTCGGCGACGATCTCGTCGAGCCCCGCCTCGCCATCGGCGGCCTCGACCGGCTCGGCGTAGAGCCGGTCGAGTGCGGCTTCGAGTTCGATCGGCACCGCCACGGCGACCCGCACCCGTCGGCCGATGGCCGCCGCGACCGCATCGCGCGTGAAGGCATCGAGCGGATCGACCATTGCCAACACCACCTCGCCGTCGCGATCGGCGACCGGCAGGGCGTGCGCCTTGCGCAGAAATTTGGGCCGCAGCCGATCGACGAACAGCGCTTCGTCGGGATAGTCGGCGGGGCCGAGCAACGGCGCCGAGACCAGTTCCGCCAAGGCCTCGGCCAGACCCCGGTCGCTGATCAGACCAAGCTGGGTCAGCACCCGGTCGAGCCGACCGCCGGTCTCGGCCGCGACGCGGCGGGCCCGCTCGAGGGTGCGCTGGTCGATGGCGCCGCTCGCGACCAATGCCGCGCCGAGCCGGGTCAGGGCGGCCGGCGCGTCGCGATCGGTCGGAAGGGTTTGGCCGCCCGCTGCGGCGGTGCGGGCGGCAGGCGCCTCGCGCAATGACGCCGCGGCGCGAGGATCGAGCGGTGTTACCGTAACGGTCGCGACAGACATTGCGTCACCATTTTTGCCGGCACGGTAAAATAATCGATTGACGTCCGGAGCGGGAGTTGATGTTCGAGGCGGCTTGGTCCGGCGGCGCCATCCCTTTCGATCCGGTCGCTTGGAGCGCGGTCGCGGTCGCTCCGGTCATCGGGAGTTTTCTCGGCGTCGTCATCCGCCGACTGCCGGCGGGCGAACCGATCGCCTGGTCGCGCTCGCGCTGCGACAGCTGCCGCGCCGCATTGACGGCGCGCGATCTGGTGCCGCTGCTCAGCTGGCTTATGGCTCGCGGCCGCTGCCGTTTCTGCGCCGCGCCGATTGGCTGGTTCTACCCGGCGGTCGAACTCGCCGCACTGGCGGTGGCGGTGGTCGCGGCCGTGCGCGATGCGGGTGCGGCCGCCTGGCTCGATTGCGTGCTCGGCTGGTGGCTGTTGGCGCTGGGCTGGATCGATGCCCGGCACTGGCTCCTGCCCGACATGCTGACTTTGCCCCTGATCCTTGCCGGGTTGGGCGTCGGGCTCGCGATCGAGCCCGCCTCGGCGCCCGCGCACGCGGTGGCCGCCGCGATCGGCTATCTCGGCTTTCGCGGTCTTGCTTACGCCTATCGCAGACTGCGCGGGCGCGACGGGCTCGGCGCGGGCGACGCCAAACTGCTCGCCGCCGGCGGCGCCTGGCTCGGGGTCGGAGCCTTGCCGCCGGTCATCCTGATCGCCGCGCTGGGCGGATTGCTGACCGCCCTCGCCTTGCGCCTGGCCGGGGTGCGCCTCGGGGCGGCCTCGGCCATGCCGTTCGGGCCCTTCCTGGCGTTGGCGATCTGGCTGGTCTGGCTCTTTCCCGGCGTTCTCGCCTAGATTTGCGGCACCTGCATGCCGCGCTGCACCGCCGGCCGCGCGGCGATCGTAGCGCACCAGCGGCGCACATGCGGATATTCCTCGAGCGCGACCCCTTGCCATTCATGCCGCTCAACCCAGGGGAAACTGGCGATATCGGCGATCGAGAATTCGGGTCCGGCCAGGAATTCGCTGACGCCCAGGCGCTTGTCGAGCACGCGGTAGAGGCGCGCCGCCTCATTCGAATAACGCTCGATCGCGTAAGCCAGCGGCTGCGGGGCGAAGCGGCGGAAATGCTGAGCCTGACCAAACATCGGACCGATCCCGCCGACCTGGAACATCAACCACTGGATCGCCAGCGACCGTCGACGCGGATCGCCGGGCAGCAAAAGCCCCGTCTTTTCCGCCAGGTAGATCAGGATCGCCCCGGATTCGAAGACCGTAAACGGGTCGCCGCCCGGACCGTCCTGGTCGATGATTGCCGGAATTTTTCCGTTCGGGTTGATCGCCTCGTATTCGGGCGCGAACTGCTCACCATTGGCGATATCGACCGGGTGGACCCGATAATCGAGGCCGCATTCCTCGAGCATGATCGCCGCCTTATGGCCGTTTGGCGTGGGCCAGGTGTAAAGCTCGATCATCGCCGCCCCGCTGCGCCATTCCGCGCCTCTCGTTTAGCGCAACGCGGCGCGCGGCAAAAGACGCCGCGCAGACCGGCAGGCGGCCGCCGCTCAGCGTGGTGCGGGCGGGGCGAACTGTTTCAGCGCCTCGAGCGGCTGCATCACCATGCGGCCCATGATATCGGTGATCTTGCTGCTCTGGTCGAGATAGGCTTCGAGACTGCCGCGCATCAGTCTTGTCTGGATATCGAGCAATTCAGCGAGGCTGCCGCAACGGATCAACGCCCGACCGGCCTCGGAGGTCTGGCGGGTGACCTCTTCGGCGTAGCGACCCCAGGCCTTGGCGATATCCTGCACGCCCTCGGTCCAGCTGGCGCCGATCCCCACCGCCGGCTCGGCCGCCGCGGTCTCGCGCCAGCCTTCGCGCGTCGCGGCGCGCGGCACTGCGCCCGCTTCACCGGCGACACGCGTGACGGCCTCGACGCCATCCTCGCCGCGCCGTGCCTGCGCCTCGATCCTTGCCTCGCTCATTCGGCTCCTCCATGTCGCGCTTGTTGCAGGCTAACGCCGGCCGGCTGCGACTGCTCCGCGGCTTGCGCCCGTTTTGTCCGGCCGAGCCATCATGGCGGCAGCCGGCCAGCGGTCAGCCGGCGAAGCGCTTTGGCAGGTCGCGCCAGCAGGCGTCGTAATCGCGCTGCAAGGCCGGAGTTTCGAGCGCAAAACGGGTCGGGCGGATCGGAAATCGCGCCTCGAACATGAAGGCGAGCGTGTTCTCGATCTTGACCGGCCGTAATTCGGCGGCGCTCGCGCGCTCATAGGTGACGGCGTCGGGGCCGTGGCCGGCCATGCAATTGTGCAGCGACATGCCACCCGGCACGAACCCCTCCCCCCGGGCATCGTAGACGCCTTTTACCAGCCCCATAAATTCGTTCATGACATTGCGGTGGTACCAGGGCGGGCGAAAGGTGTGCTCGGCAACCATCCAGCGCGGCGGAAAGATCACAAAATCGCAATTGGCCGTGCCCGGGATTTCGGAAGGCGCCGTCAGCACGGTAAAGATCGACGGGTCGGGATGATCGAAGCTGACCGAACCCAGGGTATTGAACCGCGACAGGTCATATTTGTAGGGCGCGTAGTTGCCGTGCCAGGCGACGACGTCGAGCGGCGAATGGTCGAACTCCGCCGCCCACAAATTGCCGGCAAATTTGGCGACGACCTCGACATGCGCTTCGCAGTCCTCGAAGGCCGCCACCGGGGTCAGAAAATCACGTGGATTGGCCAGCCCGTTGGCGCCGATCGGCCCCAATTCCGGCAGCCGGAACAGCTCGCCGTAATTTTCGCAGACCCAACCGCGCGCTTTGCCGTCGGGCAACAGAACCGCGAATTTGATCCCGCGCGGGATCATCGCGATCTCGCCCGGGCCGGCTTCGATCTCGCCGAACTCGGTTCTGAGCAGCAGGCGGCCATGCTCGGGCACGATCAGCAACTCGCCATCGGCGTCGAAAAACAGCCGCTCGTCCATCGACCGGGTAGCGCGAAAGACATGCACCGCGATCCCGCAGCGCAGCCCGGCATCGCCATTGCCGCCGATCGTTGTAAGCCCGTCGACAAAATCGGCCTCCGCGTCGGGAAACGGCAGCGGGTCCCAGCGCAGCCGGTTGGGCGGCGGCTCGACTTCGTTGAACGGCGCGCTGCGCAGCAGACCGTTATCGCGGCGCCGATAGGCGGGGTGAGCCGCCGACGGCCGGATGCGATAGAGCCACGATCGCCGGTTGTGACCGCGCGGCGCGGTAAAGGCGGTGCCTGAAATCTGCTCGGTATAGAGGCCGCGCGGGTGACGCTGCGGCGCATTCTGGCCCTCGGGCAAGGTCCCGGGTATCGCTTCGCTCGCCTGCTCATTGGCAAAACCGGAAAGATAGCGCGGCACGGCCCTTACTCCTTCGCCGCCGGAATGATGACCTTTTCCTCGACGATGTAGCTTTTGATGCGGCCGATAAACAGCGCACCATCGGCATGAAGACGCCGCGCTTCGGCTGTGGCGTTGGCGCGTTCCATGCTGGCCAGGTCGTCGTACCAGAGCTCGGCAATGCCGTCGATTTCGACCTCGCTCGCCGGGATGTCGGGGCGCGTGCGCTCGGCCAGGATATGAGACTGCACATAGCGGCGCACACCCGGCACGGCATGGGCCAAGGGCGCATGGACCTCGTACCAATGCTTGACGAATTCTTCATGGCTGAGCCCGTCCTTGCGGGTCAAAAGCCCGACACTCTTGATCATCGCCCGGCTCCTTTATGCGAGCCCGAGGCGGGACCACCTCTCGCCTCGCCGCCCTCGCTCATGATAGCGTTTGAATGCAGCGTGCAAAAAACAAGGGATCGGCGCGATGGACCCCAAGCTGATCAGAGAGGAGGCGATCGAGCGGACCAACCGGTTTTTCTGGGACAATCACGGCGTTGTCCCGAGCGAGGACAGCGAGGAGTGGGAGGCGGAATACCGCCGCCAATTCGCGCTTCTCAAAGCGCAGCCATCCGCCGGCGCCGCCTCGCTGCCGGTTCGCGAACCCGCCGAAGAGACGACCGCGGCGCCGCCCTCCGGCGAGGACTGGGTGACGCTGACCGGCGAGCCGACCCAGATCCGTTGGGCGGCCGCGCTGCGCGCCGAGCGCCTACGCCTGATCCGCGACCCCGGCATGCGCGCCTGGCTGGCGACAACCTGGACCAGAGCCAAAAGCTGGATCGACACCCGGGATCTGCCCACACCGGTTTTTGTGCAGCGCATCGCCCCGCACTATCAGGAATACCGCGCCCGATGCGCGCAAGAGATGCGCTTGCGCGCCGAACGGCAGGCGGCGCGGGAGCGGGAAATTATGGAGCTGCGCCAACAGGTTGCCGAGGCCGGGATTTCCGTCGAGGGGCTGATCGAGCTGATCGATGTGTGCGACCGGCTGCCACCGGTGCCGTTGCGCGCAAAGCTTGCCGAGCTCGAGCATGAGGGGCGCAATTTGCGCATCTTTGCGACCGATGATCCGGCATTGCTGATGGTGCTCGAAAAGGACCGGAACACGCGCAGCGATTACGCAATCGAGCGTGACGCGGGGCTGGTGGCCGATCTCGATTTGTGGATGCGGGCGACCGCACAGCCCTGACCAAGAACGAGGCGACCCATGACAAGATCGGCGGCAGGAACGCAGTTCGGCGCGCGCGCGGCGATGGAGCGGCTGAATGCCGAGGCCGCACCGCTGCATATCTGGCTGCGAACCCAGGCGAACGCACCGGCGCAGCCGCCGTGGTTTCGCCAGACCAGCCTCGAGGCCGGAGGAACAATCGCCACCGGCCGGGTTGGCGCCGCGCAGCTGAAGCCCGTGGCGCATCGCTGGCGGTGGCGCAAGATCGCTCCCTATCTCGACCGCATTGCCGAAATCGCCAGAACCGCCGACATTTCCCCGATCGAATTCGCCGAACGCCAACAATTCCTGCTGACCAACCCCGGGCTTGGCGGTCGGTTGCAGGTGACCAGCACGATGCGCTGCGCGGTTTCGATCTACAACCCGGCCGATGTCGCCCCGGTTCACATCCACACCCCCAATGCGAGCCGCACGATCCTGTCGGAGAATGGCGGCTATACGACGATCGAGGGCGAGCGCTGCCGGGCGGCGCGCGGCGATCTGATCCTGACCCCGAGCGGCACCTGGCACGACCATGGCAATGACGGGAACGCTCCGGTGGTGTGGATCGACGTGCTCGATTTCCCGCTGATGGAATTTCTCGATTGCGTATGGCTCGACGAGGATTACCCCGGCGAAACCGAGGGCAATGCCCGGGCCCAGAAGGTGAAGGCGCAAGACCGCCACTCGCAGCGCCTGTACGGCCGCGGCGGCTTGGTGCCGGCGTTTGTCGAACATCGCCGCGGTTTTGCCGCCGACGCCTCGCCGATGTTTCACTACCGCGGCGCCGAAGTGCGCGCGGCCCTTGCCGAGTTGCGCGATGGCGAGGGCGACCCGTACGAGGCGGTGACGTTACGCTTTGTCAACCCGCTCACCGGCGGCGCGGTTTTTCCAACCCTGGATTACCGCGCGATGCTGCTGCGGCGCGGCGAGGAAACCCGGTTCAAACGCGAGACGGCAAGCACGCTTTACCAGGTCATCGAGGGCCGCGGCGCAACCGAGATTGCCGGCCACACCTTCGACTGGGAGGAGAACGACATTTTTGTCGTCCCCGGCTTCAGCTGGCGCCGGCACCTCAACCGCGGTCCCGGCGACGCGGTGCTTTATGCGGTCTGCGACCGGCCGCTCCTCGACAAGATCGGACAATACCGCGCCCAAGGCCGCCTTTCCGACGATCGCGTCACCGAACTTGCGCCGTGAACCGGCGGTGAGGGCTCAGCGCGCGAGATCGCTGACCAGGGAAAAGGCCGAATTACGGCCGTTTTGGCCGCGATAGACTTGCAGGTTTTCGAGCACGCGCTGCACATAAAGTCGGGTCTCGTCGATCGGAATGGTCTCGATCCAATCGACCATGTCGGTCTTGCCGCCGCGCGGATCGCCATATTCGGCCAGCCATTGCCGGATGCGTCCGGGCCCGGCGTTGTAGGAGGCGATAGCGAGGGCGTAAGAGCCGCCGAAATCCTCGATCAAATCCTGCAGATAGGCGCTGCCCAAGGTGATGTTGTAGGTCCCGTCCATCGTCAGCCGGGGCAGCGAAAAAGGCTCCCCGAGGCGGGCGGCGATCGCACTGGCGGTCGCGGGCATCAGCTGCATGAGCCCGCGCGCCCCGACCGGGCTGACGGCGCCGACGTCAAAACCGCTTTCCTGGCGGATAATCGCATAGAGCAACGCCGGTTCGGTTGGCCCGCCGGCCGGCAGCGGTACGACCGGATAGCCATGGATCATCAACGGCGTGCCGGCGGCGATGGCCCGCTTGGCGACGGCGATCCCCAGATCGATCCGCCCGTTCTGCTCGGCAAGGCTGGCCAGCAGCGCGAATTCGGTCGGAGTGCGCGCATGGTTGGCCAGATGCAGCAGGAACTCCTTGCTGTGCTGGCGATCGCTGATTGCGAAAAAAATGCCGGTTGCGCGGACCAATTCGTCACTTTGAAAGGCGGCGCGGTCGGCGGCGCTTGGCACCGGCTCCGGCTCGGGCTTTGGCGGCGCGTCATTGCCGAGCTGATGGGCGGCGAGCTGGCCGTAAAACGTAGCCATATTTTCGGCGCCTGCGGCGTACCACTTTTTGGCGAGGTCGGGTTTGTTTTCGGCCTCGGCGGCGCGCCCGCCCCAATAGGCGGCGCGCGCTTTCGCATAGGGTGTGTCGGCGCGCGCCAGAATATGGGCGAAATCGTCGAAGGCGAGCGCCGGGTTTTTCTTGAAGCGCAGCGCGATATAGCCGAGCAGAAAATCGGCTTCGGCATAGGATTTGGGGTCGAGGACCCCGTGCTCGGCGGCGATCTCATCGGCCAGTTGGTAATTGCCGGCGGCAAGCAGGCGGCGGGCGATGATCTGGCGCTCATGCCACCAGGCATCGGGATGCAGCGGGTCGCCCGGATTGGCGCGCAACATGGCGACCGCGGCATCGGTCATGTCCTTTCTGCGCCGCCAGCGCAGCTCTTCATAGCGCAGGCCCGAATCGGATTGCAGCTGGGCCGGCACCCTTGCTACCAGCAGATCGGCGGCCGGCGCCTCGAGCGCCAGCGCCAGGCGCGCCTCGGCCAGCGCCCGGTAATCGGGCGGCACCCGCGACAGCATACGCCGGGCGGCGTCGATCTTGCCGTCCCAGAGCAGCCGGTCGAGGCGGTTTTCGTGGTCCTCCACCGTTAGCACGGCGCCATGAACGGCAAGAAAATGCTTTTCGTCGAGCGCGTTGAAATCACCGTTGACCCAGGCTGCGCGCAACGCCGCGGTGCCGGCGGCGGTCTGACCCGCATCGAGCAGGATTTCCGCCGCTCGCACCTGACCGGCCGCGCTCAGCGGCGGATAGCGCTTGAACCAGGCACCGGCCACCGCGTCGCTTTCACCGGCCAACGCCTCTTCGGCATGGACGCGCAGCGCCTTTTGCTTTGGCCAGGTCGGGTTCTGTTCGATGAATTGGGCGATATCGGCGAACCGGCCGGGGGCGCCGGGACTGGCATAATCGAGCCAGCGCAGCATTTTGCCCGGGAGCGGATCGCTGCAGCCCGCGACCGCGGCGTAAGCGCGGCTCCAGTCGCCGCTTTGGGCGGCGGCAAAGGCGGCTTTGGCGGCGGCCAAATCGGGGCTCGACAGCGTTTGCGCCAACGCACCGGCAGCAACCGCGCATGCCCAGCCAAGAGCGAAAAGAAAGCGGATCACAGCGCGCAAGCCCGGCCCCCCGTTTTTGCCGAGGCATAGTCGGGCACCTCATAACGGCTAAACGCCACCACAGGCAAGCGGCCCCGGCGCCGAGCGCGAAACCCGCGCGCGGCGCGGCCGGTCCGGCGAGGTTGAAGCCCGGCGTCGCCGGGTCTATCGTCTGTCTTCAAGGCCTCACCCCGGGGAGGAAACGATGTTCAAGGGATCGTTCGTCGCGCTGATTACCCCGTTCCGCAACGGTGGCGTCGACGAGGCCAAGTTTCAGGATTTTGTCGCCTGGCAAGTGGCGCAAGGAACTCACGGCCTGGTGCCGACCGGCACCACCGGCGAGGCTCCGACCCTGAGCCATGAGGAGCAGGAGCGGGTCATCGCGCTCTGCGCCGAGGTCGCCGCCGGCAAGGTGCCGGTCATCGCCGGAACCGGCAGCAACTCGACCGCGCACACGATCGAATTGACCCGCATGGCGAAAAAGGCCGGCGCCACGGCGGCGCTGATCGTCTGCCCCTATTACAACAAGCCGACCCAAGAAGGTCTTTATCAGCATTTCAAGGCGGTGCACGACGCGGTCGACTTGCCGATCGTGATCTACAATATCCCGGGACGTTCCGCGGTGGACATGAACAACGCGACGATGGCGCGGCTTGCCAAACTGCCCAACATCGTCGGGGTCAAGGACGCGACCAACGACCTTGCCCGGCCGTTGCGCATGCGGATCGAGATCGGGCCCGATTTTGCGATGATGTCGGGCGAGGATGCAACCGCGGTCGCCTATCTGGCGCAGGGCGGCGACGGGTGCATCTCGGTGACCGCGAATGTCGCGCCGCGCATGCTCGCCGATCTGCACGAAGCCTGGGCCAAGGGCGATTTTGCCACCGTCCGCCAGATCAACGAGCGGCTCGGCCCGCTGCACGATGCGCTGTTTGCCGAGACCAGCCCGGCGCCGGTAAAATACGCCGCCGCGCTGCTCGGCAAGTGCGAGCCGACCGTCCGCCAGCCGCTTTGCCCGATCATGCCGCAGACGCAAGAGCGGGTGGCGCAGGCGATGCGTGCCGCCGGGCTGCTGAACTGATTTGCCGGGGCGGGCGCGATGCGCAGCGGCGACCGCTACGTCGCCCAAAACCGTCGCGCCCGCCACGATTACGTGATCGAGGACACGCTCGAAGCCGGCTTGGTGCTCAAGGGCACCGAGGTCAAGGTCTTGCGCAACGGGCAAGCCAGCATCGCCGAAGCCTATGCCAGCGCGGAAGGCGGCGAACTTTATCTGATCAACGCCAACATTCCCGAATATCCGAGTTCGGCGCATTTCAATCACGAGCCGCGGCGACCGCGAAAGCTGTTATTGCACCGCAAAGAGATGAACCGGCTGCTGGGCGCCATCCGCCGCGAGGGGGTTACCGTCGTACCCTTGTCGATTTATTTCAACGAGCGCGGCCGCGCCAAGGTCGCGCTGGGTTTGGCGCATGGCCGCCGCAAGGCCGACAAGCGCGAGGCCGAGCGGGCGCGCGACTGGCAGCGGAGCCGCGCGCGGATCATGCGCGAGCAGGGCGACTGAACCTGTCCCTGCGGCCCGGGTTGCGCCGCGCGTGCGCCACCCCGCCGGGTCAGAAATGGATCTCGTATTCGGCCTGCCAGCGCCAAGTCTCGCGTGGCGCCCACGGCCTGATCCCGAACAGGATGCCGCCGTTCCATTTGAGAGAACCGGGTCCGATATTGTGGATCTCGCCGAACAATTGCGGGCCGATGCGATTGTCTTGGGGCCAGCCGGAATTGTATTCGGGAAACGCACTCGGCTGGCCGTAGGCTTGAAACCCGGGCTCGACCGGGGTGCCGAGCGCCAGCCGGGTTTCCCAGGCGTAGAGGAAACCGGGACGGCTCGAAGCGTAGGCGGTTCCGACGTCATGGGTCATAAACAGGTTGACCGTGTTGATCGTGTGCCACAATTCCTTGCGAAATATCGGGCCGAACGTCACTTCATTGGCCGTATCGGCCAATGTCGTTTTGCCGAATTCAAAAAAGAACCCGCTGTCCATCCAGTATTGACCCCGTTCCGTGAACTGGAGGACATTTTCCCAAGTGACCTGGCTGAAATGAATTGATTGACCGGGACCGGCGTCGCGCTGTTGTTCCAGTTCGAGTTCGGTGCGCCAAAAGCGGTTGACGCCATATTCGAACTCCTGAACCGAGCTCAATTCACCGCTATGCGCGGCCAGCGGATCCCGGCCGATGTCGCCGATCGGCTCGATCGCGAACTCGCCGGTTTCGGCATCCGGCATCTGCACCTTGAAGTCGGCCGCCGCGGGTGTTGCCAGGACGAGGCCGAGAAGTATGGAGCCGGGCCCGACCGCGCGAGCAAAAATGCGTCTCACGCGCAATCTCCTCGCGCCTCAACGCTCCGGCTGCGACGGCGGGGTGCGATTTCAGCGGGAAGCGGCGGCGACCGGCGGCAGACGCGGCGTCGCATCGCGCGCGAACAGGCGCATCAGGCCACCGATGACGATGATTGTCCCGAGATAGAAAATCACCTGGATCCCGGCCGGTTGCGCCGAATAGCCGATCAGCACATGCAACAACGTGCCGAGCATGCTGCGCTCGCCAAGAATGGCGGAGGTGTCCCATAAATCATTGCCGAGGGCGGGAAGCAGATTGGCCTGCATCAGAAACGCCGCACCTTGCGACGCCATCCCGGCGGCCAGCAGCAAGATCAGCCAGCTGGTCACCGTAAACAAACGCTTCAACGGGATGGCGACGAGACCGAAATAGATCAGCCCGCCCATCGCCACGCCGCCGATCAGACCCAGCGCGCCCCCCGCCAGCAGGCCGAGTGCGCCAATGCCCGAGGCCACCGCGATGCCGTACAGGAACAGCACAATCTCCGATCCTTCGCGCAGCACCGCCACCGCGACCACAATGCCCAACGCGTAGAGCGGGCGACCGCCGCGCGCCACCTCTTTGCCAAAGCTGGCGGCCTCCGCGGCAAGCTCGCGGCCGTGTCGGTTCATCCAGATATTGTGCCAGCCCAGCATCGCCACCGCCGTAAACAGGACCGCGGCGTTGAACACTTCCTCGCCGATGCCGTTGACGGCCTCGGCAATTGCCCCGGCGCCGGCGGCAACCAGCGCCGCGGCCGCGACGCCCGCGGCGATCCCGCCGCCGACCCAGACCGCGCGGCGCGGCACCCCGCGGCTGGCCGCCAGCACGATGCCGACGATCAGTGCCGCCTCGAGCACTTCCCGAAAGACGATAATCGCGGTCGCGAGCATCGGATCACCGCTTGTCGCAGGTTGTCTGGCGCTATTTGACGATCAGGTGGCCGCGGGTCTGCGGATGGAAATCGTCAAAGAATTCATAGCTTCCGGGGTCGAGGGGGCCGACAAAGACGGTAACCTCACGACCGGGCGGGACGACCTTCTCCCGATGCAACTGGCTGCTTTCGAATTCGGAGGCGGTCGGATTGTCATTGCGCACGACGAGCTTGACCTTCACGCCCGCCGGTATGTGCACCTCGCTCGGGACGAACTGGTTGTTCTGCAAAGCGAGCGCCACGCTCGGCGGGTCGGCCTTGACGGGTATGGCAAACGCAAAAGCAGCGGCGGCGGCGGCGAACGGGAGGAGACGGCGCATCGGAACCTTAGAAATGCGAATGCGAACGTCTCTCAATGTCACCCAGGATGCCGCCTGGGGCAATGACAAATCCGTTACGACGGCGCGACCGTGCCATGCAGATTGCGCATCGGTCGGCCGGGCTCGACGGCGAGACGCTCGAGGAGCGCGGCAAAAACCGCCTCGAACATCGCCGCCGTCAGCCGGCCGGTATTCGTATTGAGCCGCGAGCAATGGTAGCTGTCGGCAAGCAGCCGCCCGTCGGGCAGCGTATGCACGGCGCCGTGCCCGAACCGGAACGCCGCTCGGCGCAGGCCCAGCGCCGCCAGCACCGCGTCATGTGCGATCGCACCCAGTGCGACAAACGCGCGCAGCCCCGGCGAGGCGGCGATCTCGGCCGCGAGAAATTGCCGGCAGGCGGCAATTTCGGCCGGTTCGGGGCGGTTCTGCGGCGGCACACACCGCACGGCGTTGGTGATCCGCACCCCGCACAGCACCAACTGGTCATCCGCCCGGGCCTGGTAGCGGCCCTGCGCCAGCGCAAAGCGGGCCAGGGTCGCATACAGCAATTCGCCGGCGTAATCGCCGGTAAACGGACGCCCGGTGCGGTTGGCGCCGCGCAGCCCCGGCGCCAGCCCGACCACCAGCAACCAGGCTTGCGGATCACCAAAGGCCGGCACCGGCGCGTTGAACCAATCCGCATGCGCGGCCCGCTGGATCGCGCGGAACCCGGCCAGCCGCGGGCACAACGAGCAGTCGCGTCCCGGCAACAGCACCGGCGCAGCCGGCGCCGGCGCGGCCGGCGGCGTCAGCCTCACGCCTCCTCGACCGGTTCGGGGCGGGGGCGCGAGTCTTCGCGCGGGTGATGGTTGCGGGCGATGCTCGGGGCGAGATCCTGCAATTCGATGAAATTGTCGGCTTGGCGGCGCAGATCGTCGGACACCATCGGCGGCGACGAACGGATCGTCGAGACGACCGACACCCGCACCCCGCGGCGCTGCACCGCCTCGACCAGCCGGCGAAAATCGCCGTCACCGGAAAACAGGATCGCGTGGTCGATAAACTGCGCCATTTCCAGCATATCGATCGCCAGCTCGATATCCATATTGCCCTTGACCCGGCGGCGACCCAGGGCATCGGTAAATTCCTTGGTCGGTTTTGTCACCATCGAATACCCGTTATAATCGAGCCAATCGACCAGCGGCCGTATCGGCGAATATTCCTGATCTTCGACCAATGCCGTATAGTAAAAGGCACGGATCAACCGGCCTTTGGTCCCAAAAAGTTCAAGAAGCCGCTTGTAATCGATGTCGAAAGCGAGGCTGCGGGCCGCGGAGTAAAGGTTGGCGCCGTCAATGAATATGGCGAGCCGCTCCTCAGGATAGAAAATCATCGTAAGCAATACTCCAACCGGGTGAAAGTTCACAAAAGTTTCGTATAGCGTCAAGGCCCGGTCAAGCGCAACCTCGGATCGCCTATCACCGCCGCCTGGTCGTCGGCCGGCTTGCGGCACGGCGCGGCGGATCGTGACCGGCCTGAGCGGGCGTTGCCACCGGCGGATGGCGGGTTGCGGTGCGGCGAATCTCGGCCGGCTCGAATAGCGAGGCTGGACGAGTGCGCCGACCTGCCGGCCTGCGCGCGATCGCCATGATTTCGGGTGCGGCATCGGCCGCTTCGCGTCAGTTTCGAAGGGAATGTGGGGATCGTGGCGTCGGCGGGTCGGTCACCCGGCGGGCGGTACGGTTCTTCGCTGATCGTCGAGTGGCGCGGGCGCCCGCTGGTCGGCGAACAGCGCAGCAGGTCGCGATCCGACAGGAAGCAACGGAGCAACGGAGCGACGGAGCGACAGAGGTTGGGGAAGCGCGACCGATCGCCCTTCGCCGAGCCGCGGGCGTCAAATATCCCGCCTGCTCCCGATCGGGCAATCGGCGCCGCGCATCTCGGCCTTTGTTCCGCGGCAGGATCGTGCTAACTCGTCGCCGGCGTTGGTGCGGAGAGGTGCCGGAGCGGTCGAACGGGGCGGTCTCGAAAACCGTTGTCCCTCTTGCGGGGGACCGAGGGTTCGAATCCCTCCCTCTCCGCCAGTTCAGAAACGTCCGCGTCGCTTCCCGCCGATCGGGGGATGGCGGCGCGCCCGCCGCTCATCCCAAAACCCGTCGATCGCCCGGCGGCTGCGTCATGTGCCGAGGCTCCGCCGATAATTGCCCGGCATTGCCGCCGGGCCGCCGGCGCCCCGTATGCCGCTCGATCAGGTGTCGGCCGCCAGGTCGAGCGCCCGCCGGTCACAGATCTCGATCGAGTGCGCACTGGGAATGGCAATGATGCCGTTGCGCTTGAACGAGGAAAGCACGCGGCACACGGTCTCGATCGTCAGACCGAGATAATCGGCAATATCGTTGCGCGGCATTGGCAGATCGAGCTTTTTGCGCCGGTCGCTTCGCTCGGCCATTTCGATCAAAAACGCGGCCACGCGCGCCGCGGCGGTCATCCTCCCGAGCCGCAGCATGCGGCCATAGGCATTGGCGAGATCGCGCAGCATCGTCTCGCGCAAGGCGCGCGCCGCCGCCGGATTCTGGTCGACGAGCCGTTCGGTCGCATGGCGCGGCAGGCGCAGCACGACCGCATTGCTGACCGCTTCGGCCGAGAACAACCGTTCATCCGTACCCTCGAAGCCAAAACAATCGCCGGCAAAGCAAAATTGGGCGAGGTAACGGCGGCCGTCAGCAAGAAACTTGAAGACGCGAACAGCTCCGGAGACCACTTTGTACCAATATCCGCCGGGGTCGCCTTCGGCGTAGATTTCCTGGTTGCGGGCATAATTGAGCCGCAGCGCGAGGCGCTCGATTGCCAGCAACGCGTCGAGCTGGCCGGATTGGGCGACCGCGAGATCGGCCGCGGCCAACCGGCCGTGACCGCCGAAACTTCCGCTGGCGCCGATTTGCCGGTACATGACGGGCTCCCTGACATTGGTGACCGGGGCAGCATCGCCAGCCGCGCCGGCCGCCGAAATCCGGATTGCTCCTAAGGGATTTTACCTAGCGGCGGCGCCGGCGGCGGACCCGGCCCCGCGCGCTTTTCGTCATTGCGCGGCGGTGAGCCTCGCTTCACGATAGCGGCCGATGAGTACGGGCGAATATTCCTCGACCGGTCTGACGCGCGCCGAACTGCGCGAGCTCAACCGGCTGGCCGCGATCGCGGTTCCCGCCAGCGCCGAATATGGCGTGCCGGGCGCCGACGACGCGGTCATTTTTGCCGATATCGTGGGCTCCCTGGGGCGCGACACGAACGCGGTGCGCGAAGCGCTGGGGTTGCTGCGCGACATCGCGGGCGGCGACTTCGCCGGCCTCGACCGCGCAACCGCCGCGGCCGCGGCAATGGCCTTGCTCGGCCGCGACGAGCCGGCCATCGCCGCGCTCGGACGGGTGATGTTGCAATGCTACTACCGCGACCACCGCGTCATGCGCGCGCTCGGCCGCGAACCGCGGCCGCCCTACCCCAAGGGCCATGATTTGGAGCCGGGCGACTGGTCCCTGCTCGACGCGGTGCGCAGCCGGCCGCCAATGTGGCGCGACCGCGACCAGAGAGGGAAGTGACGTGGCCGCCGACGACACTCCCGATACCGCCCGGCCGCGCGACGAGACCGTCGATGTGCTGATCATCGGCGCCGGTGCATCGGGCGCCGCGGTCGCCTGGAGCCTGGCCGAAACGCGCATGCGGATCCTGTGCCTCGAACAGGGCGACTGGATCAAACCGAGCGATTTCCCCAGCAACGGCCGCGACTGGGAGGCGCGCCGCTACGCCGATTTTGACATCAGCCCCAACCGCCGGGCGCGCGACACCGACTACCCGATCAACGACGACAACTCGGCAATGAAGATTGCCAATTTCAACGGCGTCGGCGGCGGCACGATCCTGTTCACCGCGCATTACCCGCGATTGCATCCATCCGACTTTCGGGTCAAGACGCTCGACGGGGTCGCCGATGACTGGCCGATCGATTATTGGACGCTCGAACCGTATTTTGCCGAGAACGACCGCATGACCGGGGTCGCCGGCCTTGCCGGCGATCCCGCCTACCCGCCGCATCGGCCGACGCTGCCACCGGTGCCGCTGGGCAGAACCGGGACGCGCTATGCGCGGGCGATGAACCGGCTGGGCTGGCACTGGTGGCCGTCAGAGGTGGCGGTGGCAACGACCGAGTATGAGGGCCGCGCCAAATGCGTCAATCTCGGCCATTGCACGCCGGGTTGCGCGCAAGGCGCCAAGGCCAGCGTCGACATCACCTATTGGCCGCATGCCTTGCGCGCCCGGGTTGAGCTGCGCACCCGCTGCCGCGTGCGCGAGATCACCACCGACGGGCGCGGCATGGCATCGGGCGTCGTCTATTACGATGCCCAGGGCATGGAGCGGTTCCAGCCGGCTGAGATCGTTATCGTGGCGGCGAACGGCATCGGCACGCCCCGCTTGCTGCTGAATTCAGCCTCGGCCCGCTTTCCCAATGGCCTCGCCAATTCGTCGGGACTGGTCGGCAAGAACCTGATGCTGCATCCCTGGCCGCAGGTCATCGGCTATGTCGACGAGGAGCTCGACGGCGACCGCGGGCCACAGACCGTGATGTGGAGCAAGGAATTCTACGAGACCGACCCGGCGCGCGGCTTTGTGCGCGGCTATACGCTGCAATTCAGCCGCGGGACCGGCCCCGCCAACGAGGCGATCACCAGCGCCGCGGCCGGCCGCCTGCCATGGGGCAAGGACCATCACCGCGTCTATCGCACGCTGTTATACCGTCGCCTGATGATCGGCGTCGCCTGCGAGGATCTGCCCGAGGAGCACAATCGCGTCACCCTCGACCCGGTGCTAAAGGACAGTCACGGCATCCCCGCGCCAAGGATCGATTACACGATCGGCGAGAACACGCGGCGCATGATGGAACACGGCATTGCCCGCGCCTCGGAGATTCTGGCGGCGGCCGGGGCCAACAACATCGCCGCCTCGCGGGTGCTGAACAGCCCCGGTCACCTGTTGGGCACGGCGCGGATGGGCCTCGATCCGGAGCGGTCGGTGGTCAACGCGTGGGGGCGCTGCCACGACGTCAAAAACCTGTTTATCGTCGATGGCAGCATCTGGGTCACCTCGGGCGGGGTCAACCCGACCTGTACGATCCAGGCCTTGGCCCTGTACATCGCCGACAACATCAAGCAGCGGCTGGCGACATTGTTTGATTGAACCCATCGCGAGAAGGCAAGGTCCGCTCTCGATCGCCATACCCGCTTGACAAATACGGTCCAAGACAGGCGTCGCCCGGGCCGGTCATCGGCGGACATAGCGCAGCCGGTCGAACCAAAGGGCCGCTTGGCCGACGAACAATCCGCCCGTAACAAAGCCCAGCCCGAAAAAGATGCCAGGGGGAGCGGCGTCCCCTGGCGGCGAAGGGGGTTCCGAGAAGCGCGTAAACCCAATCCGATAAGCAGGCGCGCGACCCATCGCGCCGCCGCGCTGCCTTGCAATAACGGCCGACCGCACCTCCCACAGGGTTGCCGCCGGCGCCTCGCGAGCGAGCATGCCCCTAAGGCTGCGACACCCGGAAATGCAAAAATGGTCGACCGTTCAACAGCGCCGGCGGTTTTGGCCGCGCGCCTTTTTAGGCAACGCGCTCGTAGGGATAGCGCTTCACTTTCTCCATATTCTTGCCTTCGATACGGATCAGCCGGGTCGGGCCGTCACGCCGCGGCGAATGCAGATCGCCTTCGTTATAAAGATAGGCCATGCCCGGGGTCAGCCGGTATTCCCGCACCGGCCGCGCCTGGCCGGGCCGCCCTTCGCTGGGGCGCGCGACCGGGAAATAATCGGTCATGATCGTCTCGCCGCGCGCCTGGCCGTAAATCGCCCATGACGGTCCGTGGTCGTGCGGGTGGCTGCCCTTGGCGTCATGGTGGACGTGGCCGAGAATGCAAAAGCCGAGTTCGGGATCTTCATAGAGAACCTTGCGCTCGGGCACGTCGTCGGTCAGCGTCGCGGCAATAAATTCCTCGTCTTTGAGCAGCTCGCGCAGCAGCGCGCACACCTTCTGGCGCCCTTCGGGGCCCGGGTCCGCCTTCAGGATGCGGCGGCAATCGGCGGAGAATTGTTCAAGCGTATGCGTCACGGGCCGACCCTTCTATTGGGAAGCCCCGAATACCGGGGCAGACGGGCCGAGATTACTACAACACCCGCTTCCGGTCTCAAGCGAAGATCGCGGCCGCTCGCGGCTCCAACGGCACGCGGTTGAGCATCCGTGGCGCGCCGACCGACCGGTGGCTTGCACGCCGCGAAAAAAGGACAAATCCGGTCGGGACCGGCGATTGCGCTGGATCAATGCCTCCGATCGACCGAGCCCCAAAGATCAGCAGTCGGGCCCTGCTGCCCCCCTTTTTGGCAATTGCCGATGGAGACAGAGATGGCAGATGTACCGGTTGAGGTCAGAAAGGCGGCGCCGGCCGAGACCGCCCTTCCCGATATGTGGCGCTCGTTCCGCAGCGAGTTTGATCGGCTGTTTGACCGCTTCGGGTTGCCGTCGCTGCGCCGGATGTTCGAGGTCGAGCCGGGATGGCGCGCGGCCGGCGGCTTCCCCTTCTCGGCGCCGCCGATCGATCTGAGCGAGGATGAGAAAGCTTATCGGATCACCGCCGAACTGCCCGGCCTTGATGCCAAGGATGTCGAGCTGTCGGTCTCCGACGGCCGTCTCATCCTCAAGGGCGAAAAGCGCCGGGAGAAGGAAGAAAAGGAAAAGAACTATTATTTCTCCGAGCGCGCCTACGGCTCGTTTCAGCGAGTGTTCGAACTGCCGGCAAGTGTCGAGCACGACAAGATCACCGCCGACTTTTCCAAGGGCGTGCTGACGATCACACTGCCCAAGACGGCCGAAGCGCAGCAGCAGGCAAAAAAGATCGAGATCAAATCCGCCTGACGCAGGGTTCGCCGCCGCGGCGGCCGGGCGTGTGGCCTTGACAGCGGCCCGGCCGCCCTCTCCTCTTCGTCGCCGTCGCATCGCCCGAGGCAACAACGGCCAGGCCCGCCGATGCGGCACGTTGTTGGGGATGCGAGGCTGCAAGATGGCGTATGACACACCCCCGCCCGACCACCTGCCCGAGCCCGGGTATTATTACCATTTCAAACACGACCCGAACGGGCCGGTGAACAATTACGCCTATTACATTTACGGCGTCGGCCACCACACCGAAGACGATTGCCGCGACGAAGACGCCTTTATGCAAGTCTATCGGCCGCTTTACGAGGAGGCGTATGCCTATCGTCATGACGGGCTGTTTGACCTGCGTCCATTGTGGATGTTCTTCGCGCCGGCGGAGCGGGACGGGCAAAAGGTGCCGCGTTTTACCCGCATCACCGAGCCCGAGGTGCTCGCCCAGCTCAAGGCCATCAAACGGCGAATGTATCCCGACCCCTAGCCGCTGGGTTGGCGCGCCGCCGGCAGCAAGAGCGCGCCGGGTGACCCATTGCCCGACAATCACGTCATATTTAAATCGCCATTCGCCGCGGGAATAGGGCTTTGCTCCGGCATTCCACTGTGGCAGGGCGCGGTTCAACGCGCTTAATCCATTTGGTGTCGGCCCTAATGGAGCAGCTGCTTCGCAAGCGGCCAACGCTCGCTTCCAATCCCGTTGCTGGCCGTGTACCAGCTGCGGAACCGGGCCATGCTGTCCGCGAATTGGATCCTCGGAGTATAGCCGATCAGCTGGGCAGCGCGCTGGCTGCGATGCACCACGCCTCGCAGTTGTTGCTCCATATAGCGAGATTGAAAGAGCCGTTGGGTTGTCACCTTCGGGACCCTGACCGGCCCGCCGAGCGAAGAGCGCAGCCGTTCCTGGAGCCTGTCTGGAAGCCATTCGACCAGAGCCCGCGCCGATTGCTCGCATTTTTCGATAAGCGGATCGGCACGCAGTGCGCCCCTGACTTCTGATGACATCAGATGCACGAGCGCACGCCCCACCGAAGCACGGCGCCGTTCACCGCCGGGCGTAGCGGCAGCCTCCGCCGATATCGTCGGCAACGGTTCGCTAAGCTCTATCAGCGGCAGCAGCTGATCGACGAAATGCCCCCAGGTGATGTCATCGCCGTCTGTGATGAACATCCGCGATCCATCTGCGTTCTCGGCCGCTAGCGCCAATTCGATCGCATAAACGACGTTATCGACGTCGACGATATTGATCGGCATCCGGCCACCTTCGACCAAGGCAAACCGGCCCTCCCGAATATCCTCGATGACAGAACACACGAAGCCCGAATAGACCCCGCTGATATTTGGCAGACAGAGGACCACGCAGCTGAGCCCGTTGCGGTGAGCCCGCGCGACAAGCTCATCTTGGCGCAATTTCAGCGCTCCATAGCTGCCCGAAGCTGGCCGCGCAGGGCTGTCCTCACCGGCGGCTTCCGGACCCGGCCGCGTGCCGTAGACGGCGATGCTGCTCAGATGCACAAATCGCTGGATTTGCTGTCTCCGTGCTTCGTCAAGAAGGTTTCGCAAGCCGGCGATCATCGTCGCATCGTCACCGCGGGTACAGTTCACGATGTGCGTACAGCCGCGCATCGCTACTGCGACCTCGGAAGGCGAGCGGATATCAACCAATTTCATCGGCGTTCGGGCGCGGGCGAGGCGCCATGCATTCCCGGTCGTGTGGATCATCGCGACGGTATCGATCCCGCGATGGCGCAACCGCTCCAGCAACGTGGCTCCGACGAAACCCGAGGCTCCGAAGATGCCGACCTTTAGCGAAGGTGGTGTTCGAATGCTGGCCGGTAACGCCATAGATTGTGCTGCCGAACCCCGCCACGGCTCAGCGAGCGCCGTTCGATTCGCGTAGAGCTTTTCCAGAAGCCGCAGAGATGCGAGCCCCTGCTCGGCATCGACGAGTGGCTTGCGCTGGCCGCGGCAGGCAGCGACGAAATCTTCGAGCTGCAGCTGGAAACTGCTGACCCCCTCCGGAAACGGAGGCGTGCCCCGCGGGCGCAAAACCATCTCGAGGGAGGGCGAGCCACGCGGTCGGAAGACCGGCGGCGAGGCGTAACCCTCGAGGATCACGCAGCCGTCTTCTGTCTCGATAACGAGACCGGTCTTTAAATGGAAGAGCCTCGAGATGCAGATAGTACCGTCGAAGCATTCGCCGGCGCGGCGATAGTGAACGCTAGCCAGGCAATGGGCCTCGGGCCCGCCGCTCGAGTCATCAGCCATCTCGCATTCCTCGGGAAGGCCGAACCAGTACAGCATGCGATCCAGAAAATGGGTTCCGGTGCCGACAAGGACGCCACCGCCCATCGCGGCCCGATCGAGGTTGAAACCGGAGGCTGCCCCCCAGCCGCCGACCGAACCTTCCTGGAAATGAAAGCGGCGGATGCTCCCGAAGTGTCGAGCGTCGAGCAGCTCCTTCAGCAGCACGACCGAGTTGCGAAATCGGGTCGCATAACCGACCGCGATCGTCACATTGTGTTCGCGCTGCAGATTGCAGATTTCTTCGCCGTCGGCGGTACTCGTTGCCAGAGGCTTCTCAATGAGGCAATGCAGACCACGACGGGCGCAAGCGGCGGCGACCGGTTTGTGGGCGTTATTCGGCGTGGCGATGATGACGCCGTCTATTGCCGTATGGATGTCATCGATCGTGCCTCCGATTTCTACATCCAAACCGTAACGCCGCGCGAGCCCGCTGGCGCGATTGCCAGCAGGATCGACAATCGCGACGATCTCCACAAGATCGGAGGCCAAAGCCGCAGGTAAATGTAGAATATCGGCGGCCATACCTGCTCCGATGATAGCCAGCCGAAACGGACAAGAATCGGCACTCGATTGCGCAGATGCCGTCGACGGTCGCTGATCCATATGTCAATGTCCTTTTTTATCGCTGCACGAAGCCGAACGACCCGGAGGATTGGACGAAGAATGGATTCTTCAGGTTAAGGGGGTGTTTCGGAACCTTCGGCACATTTCTCGTTCAGACCGACGCATCGACCGAGCCGATGCGGGCTATTGGGCCTAGCCGCTGGGTTGGCGCGCCGCCGGCAGCAAGATCGCGCCGGGCGACGGCGCAAAGGGCCTCTCAGCCGGCAGGCGGAGCCAGCGAATAGCGCGGATCGGCGGCCAGGCATTCGGCTTCGGGAAGCCCCAGCTCCTTGCGCACGAGGTTCGTGCCCAGAACCATCGCCACCATCTTGTATTGCGCGTGGCGCCGGCTCATGCCTTCGCGACCCATCCCGCAATCGGAGGACACGATCAGCCGCTCGGCCGGGATATGGCGCAGCGCCGCGCGCAGCAGGTCGGCGACCTGGTCGGGGCGTTCGATCTGCAAGCTGTGATGGTCGATCACGCCGATGACGACTTTTTTGCCGGTGATGGCGCGGCCGATCGCCGGCAAATCGCCGGGGCCCGACGAGCAGGTCTCGAAGGTGATCGCATCGGCGTCGACCTCGTTGAGCGCCGCCAGGGTCGGCTGATAGCTCTGCACGTCGCGGAAAATGCGCTGCTGCGCCGGGTTGCCCCAGCAGGTATGGCACCAGATTTCGGTCTTTGCCCGCAAGCCCTTGACCGTGTTGTTGAACAGCTTGACGAGATCGGCGGTGTCGAGCCGTCCGAACGGTTTGCCGCGCGCCGGCACCATGTGGATCTGCGGCTCTTCGAGCTGGATCACCGGACAGCCGGCGTCGGCGAGCGCGTGCAATTCCTGGTTCAGCGCCTCGCTGAACGCCCAGCAGCGTTCGACCGGGTCCGGGTAATAATCGTCGGCGACCGCCGCGGCCAGCAACTCGGGCAGGATCGTGCCGAATTTGACCGGCTTTTTGGTGAGCCGCTGAGCGGTCTTCCACATCGCCGCATAGTCGAGATTGCCGGGACCAATGGGTCCGACGATGCGCGGCAGAACCCGGGCTTCGAGCTGATCGTGCAGGATATGCCCGCGCGGCGGCGAGGCTGCCGCCACCGCCGGCGGCGTCGGCTGAACCTCGGTCGACAATCCGGCCATGTGGGTGAGCGGGTAGCTCTGCCAGCTGAAGCCGCCGACCTCCTCGTCGTAATGCGCATCGCCGTCGGTGCAGATATCGAGCCCGGCGATCTCCTGCGCCCGCAAATGGGCCGAGACCGCGTCTTCGTATTGCTCGCGCCAGCGGGCATTGACCATCGCCTCGCGAAAGCTTTTGCGGCCGAGCGACACGGTGTGCCAATGCGGACGCGGCAGCGAACCGATGATCGAGGTCGGCAGGACGATGTTGGCCGATGCCTTGTCCATGATCTCCTCCCCTTATTTCGGCGGCGCGGGCCCCGTCAAAAATTGGGCGAGCGCTCGCCGGGCGCCGGCGCCACAGGGGCCGCGGGCGCGGCCGCGCTGCGAAACACGCCCTCGCGCACCAGCCGGTCGCGCACGCCCTCCAGCAGGTTGATCATCTGGGCCAGCCCCTGGATCGGCATTGCCACGCTAAATTCGGCAACCGCCCGCAATTCGCGGTCCTCGGCCCCCGGCTGCGGCGCCAAGCGCTGAAATTCAAGCCGCGCCACCCCGTTGACAATCGCGACGTCCTTCAAACTATCGCAAAAATAGGTGGTCATTGCCATTTGTCCTGGCTGGTCAGGGCTCGCGCAGGCTGTCGCCAAGAGCGCGGGTCAACGGGTCGAGCACATAGCGCAGGATCGAACGGCGGCCAATCTTGATGTCGGCGACCAGCCGCATTCCCGGACGCAAGGCAAACCCGGGCGGCGGATGACGCAGCCCGGTGCCGCTGAGCGCGATCAGCGCGCGATAGTGAAACGGCGCCGGGCGGAGATCGGGCCGCGGCCCCGGCCCGCCCCCCGCATCCGCAGCCGCCGGCGGGGCGTCGTCGGCGACCGCGTCGGGGGCCACGGTTTTGACGATGCCGGTTGCCGTGCCGTATTGCGGCCAGGGCAAAGCCTCGAATTTGATCGTCGCCACATCACCGGGCCGCACCCGGGCGACATCGCGCGTGTTGATTTCGACCTCGGCCAATAGCGGCGCGTCGGCCGGAACCAGCCGGATCAGCGGCTCGGCCTGGCGCACGACCGAGCCCTCCGGACGCGAGGCGATCTCCAGCACGGTGGCGTTGCGCGGCGCCCGCAACACCGCGAGGTCATGACGCCGCCGCGCCTTCTGCAGCTCGGCAACCGCCGCCTCGCGGGCGCTGCGGGTCTCGGCCAGCGCCTCGGCCAGCTTGCGCTGCCATTCGCCGATAAACGCCTCACGCTCGGCGACCGCCGCCGCAATCTGTTCAGCCAGTTTTTGCTGCTCGCCAAGATTGGTGGCGAGACGCGACTGGGCCTCGACCCGCCTCTGGCTGGTATCGATCAGCCGCAGCCGCGAGGCGAGGTCCTTCTCGACCAAAGCCCGGTAGATGTCTTCGGCCTGCGCCGCCAGCCGGATCTGCTGCTCCAATCCCGCCGCTTCGGTCTTGTGCGCCGCGAGATCGGCCCGCAATCCGGCGATCGTGCCGTCGGCGGCGGCGAGCCGCGCCTGATACTCGTCGCGGCGCTTGCGAAAGATGTCCTGCTGGGTGCGCTGTTCGGCGTCGGGATTGGGCGGGTCATAGGCGCTGCCCGCGAGTTCGGCGGCGATGCGGCCATAGGCGGCTTCGAGCCGGCGCAATTTCGCCTCGAGCTCGGTCATGTCGGCGCCGGAGAAGGTCGAATCGAGCCTCGCCAGCGGTTGTCCCGCCACGACCTTCTGTCCGATCTTGACCGCGATCGAACGGACCACCGCGGTTTCGAGCGGCTGGATCACAATTTCGCTGTCGCTGGTGACAATCCGGCCGCCGGCGGTCACGACCACATCGACCCGGGCGAGCGCGAGCGCCGTCGCGATCGCCGCCAACAGCCCGGCCATCAGCCACAGCACGATCCGTCGCCGCGGCGGCAGCGCGAGGCCGGTTTCAAAGTCGTAATCGATCAGCGGGCGCGGCGCCGGTTCGGCCGGGCCCGCGGCGCGGCGGGCAAGATCGGGCGCGCTCACTGATAGACCCGCGCCTGCTGCGCCCAGAGCTGGGTGTAGGGCAGGCAGCTGCGCAGCAACGTCTCGTGGCGGCCGATCTGGACGATATGTCCCTGGTCGAGAACAATGATCGCATCGGCGCGCGCGACAAAGGACAGCCGATGCGAAACAATGATGATCGTGCGGCCTTGCGCGATCGCGGCGAGATGCTGCTGCACGACCGCCTCGCTCTCGGGATCGAGCGAGCTTGTTGCTTCGTCGAAAACCAGGATGGGCGGCGCATTGAGCAGCGCGCGCGCAATCGCCAGCCTTTGCCGCTGGCCGCCGGAGAGATTGGCGGCGCCTTCGGCGAGGGTGGTCATATAGCCGTGCGGCAGACGCTGGATGAATTCATGGGCGCCGGCGATCTGCGCGGCCTGCACCACTTCGTCGAGCGCGGCGGCGGGTTTGGTCACCGCGATGTTGTCGCGCACGGTCCCGCGAAACAGAAAATTCTCCTGCAATACAACGCCGATCTGGCTGCGCAACTGCGCGAGATCGAGTTCCTTGAGGTCATGGCCGTCGATCTTGACCAGCCCGCTTTGCGGCCGGTAGAGCCCTTGCAGCAGGCGGGTGAGGGTCGTCTTGCCGGAGCCGCTGCGCCCGACAATGCCGACCATCTGGCCGGGCTCGATCGTGAACGAGACGTCCCTGACCGCCGGGTTCGCCGCACCCGGGTAATGAAAGGTCACATCCTCGAACTCGATCCGGCCTTTGAGCCGGGGCGCCAACTGGCCGCTGGTCGGTTCCGCACGCGCCTGCATCAGCTGCGCCAACAGCTTTAGCGACAGCGCCGACTTTTGGTATTCCTGCATCAGCCCGGCCGACTGAATAAGCGGCTGGGCGAGACGCAAGCCGAGCATGTTAAAGGCGATCAGGGCGCCGACCGTCATCTGGTCGGCGAGCACAAACAGGGCACCCAGCGCGCCAATGCCAACGCTCATCCCGCGTTCGATCGCGGTCAGGACGCTGCGGGCGCGGGCCGCGGTGTGATCGAGCGCCAAGCTTTTGGCCGCGGCTTCGTTGGCATAGCGCCGCCAGCGCAGCAGCGAACGCGGCTCGAGCGCCAGCGATTTGATCGTGTCGATGCCGGCCAGGATCTCGTAAAGATAGGCCTTGCGCCGCCCCTCGATCTCGTTGACGGCGCCGAGCTTGACCCGGAATTCGCGCGACATGACCGCCAGCACGGCAAAGCCGATCGCCGAGGCGGCGAGCACGACCAAGGTCAGACGCCACGAATAAAGCAGCAGAACCGGCAGAAAAATCACCACCGACATGAAGTCGAGCAGCGTGTTGAACAGCCGGCTCGCCAGAAAATCACGGACGTTCGCCGCCTCCTGCAACCGGTACGCGGTGACCCCGGACGGGTGGGCATGAAAATAGTCGATCGGCAATGTCAATAAATGCCCGATCGTGTCATTGGCAATCACCTGATCCATGCGGCGCGTAACAAAGGCGAGCAGATAATTTCGCATATAGTTGAAGCCGGCGTCGAACAGGATCAGGACGAGGACGCCGGCGGTGATCGTGTAGAGCGTGGCAAAGGCCTGGTTCGGCACGACCTTGTCGACCAGGATCTGAAAAAAGATCGGAACCGCCAGCGCGATCAGGTGCATGGCCAAGGCGGCGACTACGATGTCGCGCAGCAGCCGCCGCTCGGCAAACAGCTTTTGTAGAAACCAGGAAAAGCCGAATTTCGCGTCGTCGCGGTCGGGTGGGCGCGGCGTCACGACCAGCGCCTCGCCTTTCCACGAGCGTTCGAGATCGGCGCGCGGGACAAAAAACACCGCACCCTCGCGAAACAGCGGGTCGGAGATCGCCACCTCTTCGCTGTCGCGCCGCACGCCCATCAGGATCACGGCGTTGGTGTTGGCTAATACAAGGATCGGCGGATGCGAAAACGGCCGGCTGGTCAGCGCGGCCCAGTCGAGCCGGGAGCGCTCGGCGCAAAGCCCGAATTCGCCGGCCAGCGCCGCCAGCCGGGCAATCCCGATGCGCGGCTCGTCGACGAGGTTGCGGCGGCGCACGGCCGCGATGTCGGCGTAAACGCCGCTCTGAATGCCGAGACGATAAAGACAGGACAAACCGGTGTCGCTCGACACGGCCGCGGCGTCGTCGCCGCGCCGGCGCTGTGCCGGCATCGACACCGCCGGCGGTTGATCGCGGCCGCGCCGCGCGGGGCCGAGCGCCGGCGGCGGCGACACGCGGGCCGCGCCGCGGCGGCGGATCCGCCCGGCAATGTCGCGCGCTAGCGACATATGCCGGGGTCTCGGCGATGCCGCGCGCGCGGCGCGCGAAGCGGTTCGCGTGTTTGTGCCTGCGCGAAAAAGTGCACTCGCGGCCCACCCGCCTTCTCGGATGCTCTTTCTATATCACGGCGGGCCTAGCGGTTCGACCGGTTCACGATTTCGACGCGACCGCCGGCCGGATCGACCCGCAATCGGTCACCGGTGCGGATCAGCGCCGTCACATCGCCCGCGGCGAAGCGATCGACCAGGGTGAGGCCGGCAAAGGCCGCGCCCTGCGCCAAGATCGGATTGACCCGGTTGAAGACCAGCGCCAGCGGCACGACCCCGCGCGCTTTCATGTCGTGCAGCATCCAGGCGGTCGCCACCCCGCCTTTGGCCTCGTTCAGCACCAGGATCAGCCCGACAAAGCGTTGACCGGCGAGTTTGTGGCTCGGCCGCGAAAAGACGCCCCGCGCCCGATCGAGATCGTACCGCGCCGAGAAATTGTCGGCGGCAACCAGTGCGACGCCCTCGACTGCCGGCCCGACCCCGGCATGGCAGTGCAAGACGATCGCCATTACCGCACGCGGCCGGCAACCGCCGCGTCGATGCACCGCTCGCGGCTGGCCAAGGTCGGGCGATAGCCATAGCCGCCGATGATATTGACAAGCTTGGCGGAATTGGTCATCAGCCGGACCCAGCCATTGGCCTCGGCGAGCTCTCGGGCATAGCTCTGATAGAAACAGATGCCGGCGGCGAGGATCGCGCCCGCCGCTTCGATGCGCGCGGTGAGGCCGAGGCGGTCGGCGGCGTGCTTGATCTCGGGCGAGGTCGTGACCAGCAAGGTCGTGTCCGGGTGGATGCGGCGGCCGTCGAGCAGCCCGGCGACCGCCTCGATTTCAAACAACGACAATTGCGGCGCGCCAAACACGACAATGTCGAGCTTGTCGCCGGGCGCCGCATAGCGGCCGAGAAACGCGTCGATTTCGGCCCGCCCGATCGGGATCGAGGGCGGTGTCGGGCCGGCAAAGGCGACATCCTCGGCGGTGACGCCGGGCAGGTGAAACATCGCCACCGAGCCAAAGCTCGCGGCAGCGGCGCCAAAATGTTTGAGCGCATCGGAGCCCGGCACCTCCTCGATGCCCTCGATCAGCGGCACCTCCCAGTAAGAGCCGCAGGCCTCGCCGACGATGCCGCCGACCGCACCCCATTCGGCGAGATCGGCGGGCCTCGCCGCAAGCCGAAAGCGCCGGGTGGCGCGGCGGTGCTGGTCGAGATGGTAGCCATAGCGCGGGGTGCGGCCGGTCAGCGCCGCGGCGAGCGCCGAGGGGCCGCCTTCAAAATTGCTGCGCGCGCCAAACACGCTGTTCGAATAGATCACGACCCCGGTATCGCCATAGGCGAGATGGTCGCCGCGCACCGGCGGCAGGATCGTCTGGTAATTGATGCAGGTGTCGGTCATCAGCACGCCCAAGGCGCGCAGAGCCTCGATCGCCCGGCGCTCCAGCGCCGCCATCCAATCGCTCTGGCGCAGCCGACGGTAGACGGCAAAATCGATGCCGCGCGGGTCGGTAATGGCCGGCACCCGCACCCGCCGGTCGGCTTGCGGGGCCGCGGCCAGCTGTTCGAGAAAGCGCACCCCCGCCTCGCCGAGCGACTCGGTGTCGGCCATGATGTGCGCCTGGCTGACCGCCACGAAATCGGCGGCGTCAAAAAATTCGCCGACCGCGAGCTGGTGGGCGATCGCCCAACGCCGCGGCTCGCCAAACTCGCCGGCGAGCATCGCCCGCTCTTCATCATCGAGCCGCATCGCCGTCTCAGCCTACAACTAAAAATGGCGCCGCCGTGTCGGGTTTGCTGATATTTACAGCGAATTTACAGCAAAACACTCGCGGAAGTTGCAATCGGCCTGCGCGCCGGCGGTCGCCATCAACCGCCACCCTACCCGGCAAAAATGGCATTGTGGCGATGCTCCGCACGGCGCTCACGAGGAAGGTTCGCCGGCGATCCGGCGCGCCATCAGATCGGCGATCTGAGCCTCGGCGAACCCCAATTCGCGCAAGATCTCGCGCGAATGCTCGCCCAAACGCGGGGCCGGAAGGCGCAGCCCGCAATCGGCCTCGCCAAAGCGCACCGCCGGCCGGGTCGAGCGGATGCGGCCCTCGCTCGGATGCTCCTGCACCGGGAAGAAATCGACCGCGGCCAGATGTTCGTCCTCCGGCAGGCGATCGAGCGAATTGACCGGCCCGCACGGGATATCGGCGGCTTTGAGCGCGGCAAGCCAATGCGCGGTGGTCTCGCCGCGCACGCATTCGGCGACGAGCGCATAAAGCTCGGCGACATGACGGCTGCGGGTCTGGGCGTCGGCCAGGCGCGGATCGTCGGCCAGTTCCGGGCGGCCGGCGACGCGGAAGAAATCGCGCCAGTGCCGGTCGCTATAGGGAAGAATGCAGATGTGGCCGTCGCTGGTGCGGTGCGGGCGGCGGTCGGGGGCGAGCATCCGCGCATAGCCGGGCGGACCCAGGGGCGGGTCGAAGGTAAGCCCACCCATATGCTCGGCCATGACAAAGGCGGTCATGGTTTCAAGCATCGGCACCTCGACCTGCTGGCCGCGGCCGGTGCGCTCGCGCTGGAACAGCGCCGCGAGCAGCGCATAGACCATCGTGATGCCGACGGTCTTGTCACCGACTAGGGTCGGGACAAACCGCGCCTCGCCGCCGGTCGCCTGTTCCAATGCGACAAAGCCGCTGGCGCCCTGGATGATGTCGTCAAAAGCCGGGCGGTCGGCCAACGGCCCGTCCTGGCCGTAGCCATGCGCCGCGCAATAAATCAGCCGCGGGTTGACCTCGCGCAGCTGCTCATAGCCGAAGCCGAGCCGGGCGATCGCCTGCGGACGCATATTGTGCAGCAACGCATCGCTCTGCCGCACCAGCTCCAGCAGAATTTGGGCCGCCTCCGGCCGCTTCAGATCGAGGCACAACGACCGCTTGTTGCGGTTGAGGTTCAAAAACACATGGCCCATGTCGCGATGCCGGGCGGGGCCGGCGTAACGCATGATGTCGCCGTCCGGGGATTCGACCTTGACCACATCGGCGCCGAGATCGCCAAGGATCTGCGTCGCCAGCGGTCCCAACACCACCGTCGTCAGATCGACAATCCGGATCCCGGAGAGCGGCCCCGGCCGGGCGACGCCGGTCGCAGCCGGATGCGGCGCGCGCCGCGCCGCACTCATGCCGACCGCCTCGCCGACAGATACCAATCGAGGATTTCCGCCCCGGTCCAGTAAAGAACCCCGGCATAGCGGCCGATATGTTCGTAAACCTGTTCCAGATATTTGATCCGGTGCGGCTGGCCGCTGATATAGGGGTGGATGGCGATCGCCATGATCTTGGCCCGCTCCGCCCCTTCCTGATAAAGCCGCTCGAACGCGTCGAGGCAGCGGGTCGTGAAATAGGCCGATTCGTGATGCTGGACGAGCATCATCGGGATGTCGTTGAGTTCGACCGAATAAGGCAAGGTGACGAGCGGTCCGTGCTTGGTGTGGATTTCGGTCGGCTCGTCGTCATAAACCCAGTCGCCGATATAGCGGATCCCGGCCGCCGCGAGCAGATCGGGGGTGTCGTAGGTCTGGGTCAGCCCCGGCCCGAGCCAGCCCACCGGCCGGCTGCCGGCAAAGCGCTCAAGCGTGTCGAGTGACCGGCCGATCATCGCCGCCTGGCTTTCGACCTTGTGGATCGGCATCTGCTGCCAGGCATGGCCCATGAACTCCCAGCCGGCCGTCCGCGCCGCCTCGGCAATGCGCGGATACGCCTCGCAGACGCGGGCGTTGATCGACAAGGTCGGACGCACCGCCAGGCGCTCAAACAGCCTGAAAAAACGCCACACGCCGACCCGCATGCCGTATTCGTGCCAGGTCCAGTTGGGCACGTCGGGGAGCAGCACCTCGCCGGTCGGCGCCGGCAGCACCTGCCGCGCCATGGGTCGCGCAATCGACCAGAATTCGAGGTTGACGACCGTCCAGACCACAATGCGGGCGCGCTGCGGCAAGCGCAGCGGCGGACGGTCGATGATCGCCGAGAACCGGCTACGCTTGCGCGGGATCATCGAGATTTCAACCTCCATGCAAAGATGACCCGTCACTGTCGCGCCATGCGCCAGCCGCGACAAGTCTCGCCGATCAACGCGGCGCCGATTAAAGAGGCAGTGCCGCACCGCGCAACCGGTTTATTGCAGAGCAGCACTGCGGACACGACAATCGCCAAAGCGGTCGGCGATGTCCATGCTCCGCCGGCGTTTGTCGCAGGTGTGACGAGCGGAGAGGCCGACCCGATGAGAGCGCAATATTTCCGGGGCAATGTGTTTGTCGGAAATCTGCCCCCGGATCTGACCGAAGACGAGTTGGCCGAGGCCTTCGATCCGTTCGGCATCGTGCTGAGCGCGTTCATCGCCCGCGACCCCGAAACCGGCAAGCGCCTGCGCTACGGGTTTGTCGATATCGCCACCGAACGCGCGGCCAAACACGCCGTCGAAGCGATGAACGGGACCGAAATCGGCGGCCACAGTCTCGACGTCCGGATCAGCGAAAGACCGGCCAAGGTCAAGCGGCGCCCGCCCGCCCGCTCATCGGGGCAGCGCCCCGGTCGCGGTGTTGGCCCGGCTCACAGCCACGCCGCCGCCGAGCCCCAGCCCTACCGGCCAGCCGCGCCGCGGCGCCGCCAGCCGACCTTTCAGGTCGAACGTCGGCCGCTGCCGCGCCGGGTCTAGGGGGTGATGATCACACCCGCCCGGGTCATCGCCTCGAGCGCCCGCGCGAGCGAGCCGTCGAGGTCGATGCCGCGGCAGGCCTCGAGCGCGAGCCTCACCTTGAAACCGGCCTCGCGCGCATCGAGGGCCGAATAAAGCACGCAATAATCGGTCGCCAGGCCGCACAACGTCAGCTCATAGAGCCCGCGCTCGCGCAGATAGGCGCCAAGCCCGGTCGGCGTGCGCCGGTCATTTTCGCGGAAGGCCGAATAGGAATCGATGTCCCGGCGAAACCCTTTGCGCAACACGAGCTCGGCCTGCGGCACCCTGAGCCCGGGGTGAAACTCGGCACCGCGGGTCCCCTGGACACAATGGTCGGGCCACAAAGTCTGCGCGCCATAGGGGGCCTCGATGGTCTCGAAGGGCCGCCGCCCGGGATGGGCGCTGGCAAACGAGGAATGGCCCGGCGGATGCCAGTCCTGGGTCAGGATGACATGAGTGAACCCCTCGGCAAGGCGATTGACCGCGGCGACGACGGCATCGCCGTCGGGCACCGCCAAGGCCCCGCCCGGACAGAAATCGTTTTGCACATCGATGACGATCAGCGCCGCCGATTGCTGCGATGATTTGTCGGCGTCTCGGCTCATCCCTGACCCACCCTGTCGATCCTTAGCCGCGGGCACCGCCGTGCCGCCGCCGGCGAAAAACCGCCCATGCGGCCCCCTATGCGGTGGCGCCATTATAACGCCGTCCGGGCGGCGGTGGACCGAAACGGGCCCGGGCCCGGTTCTGCGCCCGCTGCCACGCCTGCCCGCCGACGAGCAGGACGGACACGAACAGCACCGCGAGCCCCGGCCACATGGCCCAGACATAACGCGGCAGACCGGCTTCGACGGCGGCGGTCAGGCCAAACGAGGCCTGGACCACGAGAGCGGCGACAAAGCCCAGCCGGGCCAGCGGCGGCAAGCGGCGGCGCCACCAGGCGCCCGCGACCAGTCGCAGGCTCCAGCCCAGACTTGCCGCAAACGCCGTCGCCATGAACAGCCGCAGCCCCCAAACGACAACGGCGTTGCGCGCCCGGTGCCAGGGCGGGTAGCGGCCGAGCCCGGGCAAAGGTTCATGGGCCGCGACAAACGCCCGGAAATGCATCAGCTCGGACCCGGTCATCGCGTCGGGCAACGACCACAGCGCCGCGTAATTGAGGGCCAGGTCGCCGAGATAGGCAGCCGGTGCGGCCGTGATCACCGCCCATGACAGCCGGGCCATCGCGCGGTCGAGCGCGGCCGGGTTGCGCGCGGCGGCCGGGATTTGTTTCGCGACCGCCTCGGCCGCCGGTCCGAACCGCCAGAAATCGTAATAAGGAACCAGGAGGCGGAAGCGGTCGGGAAGGGTCGGGGCGCGGTCGATCACCGCGCGGTCGGCGGCGACCGCCGCAACCAGCGCCGCGATCTGGCGATCCCTTGGCCGGCCGCGCAGCGGGACGATCGCGGCGGCCTTGCCGATCAACAGCCGGCCGAGAAAACTCTGGGTCCGCCACAGGCCATGCTCGGCATGATAGGCGGCCATCCCCAGACCCAGCATGATTGCAACCGGCAACAGGGCGGCTGCCGCGACCGCCTTGCGCGACACGCCGTCGCTGGCGCTCCACCACGCCAGAACCGGCAACGCCGCCAACAGCGCGTAGCCCGCCGGCCGGATCAGCACCGCGCCGCCGATCAGCGCCGAGACCGCGGCGAGCCGCGGCGCGTCCGGCGCCCGCACTAACCGGCAACATAGCGCCAGCAGCGCCATCAACAGCGCAAGAAACAGCGGCTCGGTCATGACCATGAAGGACAGCCGCGTGATTTGCGGGTTGCCGAGCAGCAGCGCCAAGAGCAGCAGCGCCGCAACAAAGCTGCCCGACAGCCGCTTGAACGCGTTGCTCAGCGCCACGGCGCCGAGCCCGTAGAGCGCGCATTGCAGCAGCGGCAAATTGTCGAGACCGCCCGGCAGCCGCTCGACCAGGCGCAAGAACACCGGGTAGCCCGCGGTCCGGTCGGCGGCAAAACCGAGATAACCGGCGCTGTCCGGCTGCATCAGCGCCACCGCCGGCGGATGCAATAGCACAACCGTCTGGACGAGCACGGTCGCACACGCCGCCGCCCACAAAAACCCGCCGCCGAGCACGGCATCAGGCCGGCGGCGTCGCCGCCGCAGCTCGCGGCGCCACCCCCAACCCGGCGGTTCGGCGGGCGGCGGCAAGGATCGTCAGGTGCCGACCGCGAGCGGGCCAACCAGCTTTTTCAGCGCGGCCAGCACCGAGAGCGCGGTCAGTCGGCCGGTCTTCGGGTTTTCCGAGGGAACGTTCTCGATCTGCATCGAAAAGCGCGCGGCGTCGGCCTCGACCTCGATGCGGTGGGTGTTGCGGCTGACCCCGGGATCGGCCCAGATCTCGATCGTCGTGCGCTCCGGCCCGATCCCGGCCAGCGCCAGCGCCGCGGCGACATTGACATTGGCCGGGAAACCGCGGGCCGCTGCATGCGCGCTGCCGGAAAAGACGAGTTTTGCCGTGCGCAGCCCGTCGAGCGAAATGCCGCGCTCTTCGAGATAGGGGGCGCCGGCGAGACCTTGCGGCGGTTTGCGGGTCACCATGTGCACACGGGTGATCGTGCCTTCGGCCGCCCCCGCCACCGCATCGAGGCCGAGCAACGCACCGCTCGGCACCACGATCCGTCCGCCGTGACGACGGGCGAGCTCAACCAGATCGAAATTGTCGAGAAGCGCCCCGGCGCTCAGCACCATCAGGATGCGCGAGCGGGTCAGGGCCGGCTCGGCGATCTCGCGCAGCACCGCGGCCGGCGCACATTCGACCACCACCTCGGCCGCCTCGCCGAGCCGGGCGAGCGGCAGCACCGGGACCGGCGTGCGCAGCTCCGCCATCGCCGCCTTGGCCCGCGCCGCGTCGCGCGCCGAGACCGCGACCAGCCTCAGCCCCTCGATCCCGCGATCAAGCCGCGCCGCCACCGCCCGGCCGATCGCCCCAAAGCCGCCGATCGCCACCGCCAGCGGCCGCGGGCCGATCGAACTCGCCATCCCCGCCTCCCCGATTGCGGTCCCCGACCGCCGGCGCGCGCGCCGGCGTCGAAGGATCCTGCGGCAACCCTGCAATCAGCCGAGATCGACGATCTCGATCCAACTCGGCATGTCGCCAAGCCGGTACTGCCGCAACGGTGTCAATAGCCCCTGGTCGGGATCGATCGCCGATACGGTCATCGCGTTCGAGCTGAGCCCGGCAGCGAGCAGGAACCGCCCGCGCGGATCGATCGCAAAGCTGCGCGGCGTGGTCTCGGTCGGCCACCGTCCGCAGCGCAAAAAGGTGCCGCGTTCGGGATCGAGCCGATAACCTTTGATCGTGCTGGTTGTGCGTTCACTGGCATAGACAAAGCGGCCGTCGGGGGTGACATGCAGATCGGCGGCCGATGGTTTGCCGGCAAAGTCGCGCGGCAGGGTCGGCACCGTCTGCAACTCGCGCAGCGTGCCGGTGTCGCGATCGACTTGATAGGCGCCGAGCGTCGCATCGGTCTCGTTGAGCAGATAGAGAAACCGACCGCTCGGGTGAAACGCCAGATGGCGCGGACCCGCCCCGGCGCGGGTGGCGATCGCCGGCGGTTGGTTCGGCGCCACCGTCCCGGTTGCGGCGTCGAAGCGCAGCTGCATGACAAGGTCGACCCCGAGATTGGTGCAATAGGCGTAACGGTTCGAGGCGTCGACGACGACGCAATGCGCCTTGGCGCCGGTCGCCAGGATCTGGGTCGGAGGGGTCGCAACCCGCCCGGCGGCGTCGATCGGGTTGATCGCCAATTTGGCGCCGGGATAGGACGCGCTCAGCAGAAACCGGCCGGTGCGGTCGGTCACGATATAGGCCATGCTGTCGGCGAGCGGAGCGGCGCCGAGGTGACGGAGCCGGCCGCTGTGCGGATCGATGGCAAAACTCGACACCGGAAACGGTTCGCTGCGCAGGGCGGCATAGAGAAAGCGGCGGTCGGGGCTCATCGCCATCGGGATGCTGGTCGGCGACGGCCGATCGGTGCCGGGGACCGCGACCCGCTCGATCTCGCTAAGATCGCCGCTGTCGCGATCCATCGCGAAGACAAAGATCTCCTTGCTGCCGGCGTTCGATACATAGACCAGCGTGGGCGACGGGCCGGTCATCGGCTCAGCCCTCGCGCTGCAGCTGTCGCGCCTGCTGCGCCGCCGGGCGGTCGTGGCAGGTCTTGAGCCACGCCTCGGCCCGCGGCCAAGCCGACAGGTCGACCCGCGCCTGGCGCGCCCAGGCGAGGATGCTGGCGACATTGAGATCGGCGACCGAGAACCGCTCGCCGAGCAGATAGGGGGTGGCGGCGAGCGCCCCGTCGAGCACCTTGAGCGGTGCGGCCAGCGCGCGCTCGGCCGCGTCGGCGGCGGCGGCATCGCGGCGGTCTTCGGGGCCGATGCGGTTCAACAGCACCGTCAGCGCCGGCCGCTCGAGCTCGGTCATGCCCCAAAAGCTCCACTGCCAGACGCGAGCCTCGTCGTGGAGATCGAGCGGATACAGCCCGCCGGCGGCGTATTTTTTGGCGAGATAGAGGTTGATCGCCATCGATTCCCAGAGCCGGAAGCCGTCATCCTCGATGGCCGGGATATGGCCGTTCGGATTGATTGCGAGGAATTCGGGGCGGCGTGTGCCGCCATCGGCGAAATCGAGTTTGATGTGCTCATAGGCCAGCCCGAGTTCGCCGGCCATCCACAAGGTGCGGAACGCTCGCGACCGGGCCACGCCATAAATCTTGAGTGCCATCTGTGCCCTCCTCGCGCAAACCCTCCCCGGTGCGTGAGCCTCGCACGAGCGGCGGGCGGGGGAAAGGGTTTCGGCGCAGAGCGGCGAAAGCGGCCGGTCTTGCGCGCCCGCGACCGGGCGCCGATCGGCGGCGCCGCGACCGCCGGCGCGGCGGCGCCGCCCGCCCCGGCCGCTCGCCTAGTATTCCCGGTACGGCAGGAACTTGCCGCTCAACGTCAATTTGACGCGGTCGCCCTTGGGATCCGGCTGGCGCTCGATGGTCATCTCGAAATCGATGGCGCTCATGATGCCGTCGCCAAACTCTTCCTCGATCAGCGCCTTCCAGGTTGTCCCGTAGACCTGGACCAGCTCGTAGAAGCGGTAGATCAGCGGATCGGTCGGCACCGCGCCGGGCAGCGAACCGCGCTGCGGGATCTCCGCCAGCAGCATCTGCTCCTCGCGATCGAGGTCGAACAGCTTGGCCGCGCGTTCGGCCTGTTCGGGGCGCAATTTCATCTGCCCCAACAGCGCCGCCGTCACATAAACCGCACCGCCGCCGATCTCGGCGACGATTGTCTTCCAGCTCAGCCCGTGGCGCCGCTTCGCCGCGAGGATCTTGCCCGTGAGTTGGTCACGCGTCATTGCCGCCTCCTTGATGCCACAAGGTGACAGGCAATTTTCGTGCCGATGAGCGGCCCCCCGCCCGCCCGCGCGGGCCGCGCCAGGTCCAACCGCGGGGCGCCCCCTCAGTGGAGCAGGTTTGGCAGTTCGGCTATGGCCCGGTCGATCAGGGCAGCACCGCGCTGTTCGTCGAGCTGGGCGGCGATGACTTGCCGGGCGGCGGCGATCGCGATATCGACGGTGACCGCGCGGATCTCGGCGACGGCACGCGCTTCTTCCTGCGCAATCCGTTCTTCGGCCAGCTGTTGTCGGCGGTGCAGCGCCTCTTCGAGGGCGCGCGCCGCCTCGCCGGCGATGCGCTCGGCTTCGGCCTTGGCGTGGGCGACGATCTGCTCGGCCTCGGCCGCGGTTTCGCGCTCGCGGTCGCGCAACTGGGCGAGCATGCGCTCGGCCTCCTCGCGCAGATTGCTGGCGGTTTCGAGCTCGTCGCGGATCCGCGCCGCGCGCGCGTCGAGACCGCCGATCACAAACCGCTTGGCCGGCCGCCACATGATCGCGACAAAGACGACCACCGCGATCGTGAACCAGAACTCGGCTTCGTGGAGCAGATGCATCAGAGCGCGCGCTCCGCGGCGACCCGGTCGACAGCCGAGGTCACCGTCTGCGGATCAGGAGGGGCCCCGGTCAGCCGCGCGGCAAGATCGGCCGCGACATCGGCGGCGACGGTGCGAATTTCGGCAAGCGCCCGGGCCTTGGCGGCGGCGATGTCGCGTTCGGCGGCACCGGTGCGTTCGGCCAGCACCGCGGTCAACTGGCGCTGCCGCTCGGCCGCCGCCGCGGCCAAGCGCTCGCCGGTGGCGCGCAGCGTCGCCTGGGCTTGCTCGCGCGCCGCGGCGCGGGCGCTTTCATAAGCGGCGACCAGCGCCTCGGCGTCGCGGCGCAGCTGCGCCGCGCGGTCGAGATCCTCCTCGCGCCGCCGCCGCCGCGCCTCGATCGCGGCCGCGATCCGCGGCAAGGCGATGGTCGACATCAGCACATACAGCACGATAAAGCTGACCGCGAGCCAGAACAGCTGCGGCAGATAGGTCGAAACGTCGAGCTGCGGCATGGCCGGCGGCCCTGTCGGCGGTGCGAGGCTAGAACACGAACAAGATCAAAAACGCGATCGCCAGGCCGAACAAGCCGGTCGCCTCGGACAGCGCAAAACCGAGAAACGCAAAGGGCTGCACCTGACCCTGCGCCGCCGGGTTGCGCGCCAGCGAGCTGATCAGCGAGGCAAAGACATTGCCGATGCCGATCCCGGCGCCGACCAGCGCGATGCAAGCAAGCCCGGCACCAATCATTTTGGCCGCGTTGACGTCCATGGGTGTCTTCCTGTCGTCGGTGGTTGTTGGCGAAGGCGGCGACGCGTCAATGCATATGGATCGCGTCGTTGAGATAGAGGCAGCTCAGGATGGCAAAGACATAGGCCTGCAGCACCGCCACCAGCAATTCGAGCGCCAGCAGCATCACATCGATCGCGACCGGGAAAATTGCCAGGGCGCCGATCAGCGCCGCAAACCCGGCGAAAATACCCAGCATCGTGTGGCCGGCAAGCATATTCGCAAACAGCCGGATCGACAGAGTGAACGGGCGGATGCAGTAAGACAAGACCTCGATCGGCACCAGGATCACCAGCAGCAAGGCCGGCACGCCCTCGGGCACAAAAAACCGCAAGAAATGCAAACCATGTTTGACGAAGCCGACAATTGTCACGCCGATAAAGACGACAATCGCCAGCGCAAACGTGACGATGATCTGCCCGGTAACGGTGAAGCTGTAGGGAATGAGGCCCAGCAAATTGGCAAACAAAATGAACATGAACAGCGAAAATATGAAGGGGAAGAACGGCAAGCCCTGCGGGCCGACGGTGCTTTGCAGCATATCGGCGACGAACTCGTAACTGAGTTCGGCCAGCGATTGCACCCGCCCCGGCACCAGGGCGGCGCGGCGGGTGCCAAAGATGGTCAGCGCGGCGATCAGCGCCACGATCGCCGTCATCGCCAGTGCCGCGTTGGTGTAAGAGACGTCGAGACCGTGCAGGCGCACCGGCAAGACGCGCTCGATCGTGAATTGTTCCAGCGGATGCAGCTCGATCGCCAAATCAGCAATCCTCGTCGTCTGGCGGCGCCGGTCGGGCGGCGCGATCCGCGGCCCGGCGCCAGCCGACCGCCCCGCCGGTCCCGGTCAGGGCTCGATAGACATTGAGCATCCCGGCCGCAATCCCCAGAAAGAACAGCGTCACCATCGCCCATGGCCGGGTGCCGAGCCAGCGGTCGAGCGCCCAACCGAGACCGACCGACACGGCCACCGCCGTGACCAGTTCGATCCCGATGCGCCAAGCCGCCGCGAGGCCCTGCTGCAGCCCCGGACCGCCACCCGATTTCGCCACCGGGACGCGCTCCGCGCGCGCCCGGTCAATCCGCTCGCCAAGCCGCGCCAGCGGGTCAGACGGCGGCTCTTCGCTCATTCCGGAGGCACGGCCATTCGCTACCCGTCCGGCCGCAATCCGGCCGGGGCGGCGCGACCATAGTCGGCGGCTCGCCGCCCTGTCAACGACCACGCCGCCGCATCGCGCGCCGCGCGGCGGCGGCCATCTGTGCGCCCCTTGCTCAATAGCCGCGCTCGCGGTCGACCGCGGTCGGCAGCGGCAATCGGTTCTGAAAGCGGCGGATTGCGTCGAGCACGATCGGGGCGGCGGTGCGCGGATTGGTGACGCCGGCAATATGGGGGGTGACGAGAATGCGCGGGTGGCGCCAGAACGGATGGGCGGGCGGCAACGGCTCGTCGCGGAACACGTCGAGCGCGGCGGCCGAGAGCCGCCCTGAATCGAGCGCCGGGATCAGGTCTTCCTCGATCAGGTGACCACCGCGCCCGGCATTGACCAGGCACGCCCCTTCCGGCAGGGCGGCGAAAGTGCGTGCGCACAGGATACCCTCGGTCGCCGGGGTCAGCGGCAAAATGCAAACCAAGATCTCGCTCCGCGCCAGCAACTGTTCGAGGCCCGCTGCGCCTGCATAGGTCACAAACCCGTCCACCTTGCGCTCCCGCCGGGTCCACCCCGACACCGGGAAGCCGAGGGCTTTGAGCCGGCGCGCGACATGCCGGCCGATCTCGCCAAAGCCGAGGAGCCCGACCGGCCGCTCGCCGGCACCCTTTTGCGGCAATTCCCGCCAGATCGCGGCGCGCTGCTGCGCCTGGTAGTCGAGGTCGCGGCGATGAAAACGCAGCACCTGCAGCGCGACATATTCGCTCATCGCATCGCTGAGATCCGAATCGACGAGGCGCACAATCGGCACCCCCGCCGGCAGGCTCGGATCGCCGAGAATGTGGTCGACCCCGGCCCCCAGCGACAAGATCAGCTTCAAATTCGGCAGCGACGCCAACAGCCCGGGCTCCGGCCGCCAGACCAGCGCATAGTCGATCTCCGCCGGGTCGCCGACCGCCGGCCACACCCGAAAATCGAGATCGGGGGCAAGCCGGGTGAGTTCGCCGCGCCACGCCGCCGCCGAATCGACCGGTGAATGGAACAACATCGCCATCGCCGCGGTCATAGCACAAACCCCGCTGCCGCCATATTGCGGCCCGCTTGCGGGATTATCGGCGCGGCACCTATGAGGGGGGCGGTTGGAATGCGCTCGCTGTGGAAATCGTTGGCCGTACGCTGGCTTGGCGGACGGGCCTCCGAGGCGTTGGTTGGGGAGATCACCCCGCTCGAACTGCTGTTGTCGGAGGCGGCGCCGACCGCGCCCACATTTGCCGTCCGGCGCCTGGCGGCGGTGTCGCCCCGCGCCCTGTTGGCTCAGCAGCCGCCGGCGGCGCTGCACGGCGTCGCCGCCGCCGACGACCCCGCCATCCCCGCTCCGGTCGCGACTGAACAGCGCGGCTAGCCCTCGGGCACGGCGAGCGGCGCTCCGCCGCGGCGCGTTTGCCGCCGCGCGCAAGCCTTGCGATTTCGCCGGTAGACGCGGGGCGCGCGGCTGGTCAGGATGCGGCGATTTTCGCGGTCGCGGCGCGCGGAAGAACGGCCGCCCGGCGGCGCGCCGCAGGGAAGGACGAGAGAATGAGCAGCCAGGAGGATGGCGCCCGGCGCGCGCAACCCGCCCCGCGCCGCTTCTTCGAGCGGGTGCGCGACTATTTCTCACCGCATGAGATCGTCGACACCTCGCCCAAGATCGCCGACGAGGTCAAATACACGACCTGCTACATGTGCGCCTGCCGCTGCGGGATCAAAGTGCACCTGAAGGACGGCGCGATCCGCTACATCGAGGGTAACCGCGACCATCCGGTCAACCGCGGCGTGATCTGCGGCAAGGGCGCCTCGGGCATCATGCAGCAGCACTCGCCGGCGAAGCTCAGAAAGCCGCTGCGCCGCGTCGGCGAGCGCGGGGCCGGCGCGTTTCGCGAGATCGAATGGGACGAGGCAATCGCGACCGCGATCGAATGGCTCGCGCCGATCCGCGCCAGCGACCCCAAACGGCTCGCCTTTTTCACCGGGCGCGACCAGAGCCAGTCGCTGACCGGTTACTGGGCGGCGCAGTTCGGCACGCCCAATTTCGCCGCCCATGGCGGCTTCTGCTCGGTCAATATGGCGGCCGCCGGCATGTATACGTTAGGCGGCAGCTTTTGGGAGTTTGGCGAACCCGACTGGGAGCACACCCGTTATCTGTTGATGTTCGGCGTTGCCGAAGACCATGATTCGAACCCGATCAAGATCGGCCTGTCGAACCTGCGGCGGCGCGGCGCCAAATTTGTTTCGGTCAATCCGGTGCGGACCGGCTATTCGGCGATCGCCGACGAGTGGATCGGGATCCGCCCTGGAACCGACGGGCTGCTGGCGCTGGCGCTGGTGCATGAACTGCTCGCCGCCGACCGGATCGATCTCGACTATCTGGCGCGCTACACCAACGCCCCGTGGCTGGTCATCCAGGCGCCGGGGGCGGCGGATGACGGTCTGTTCGCGCGGGACGCGGCGGGGGCGCCGTTGGCGCTCGGCGCCGATGGCCAACCGGTCAGCGCCGTCCTAGCGGACACCGCGGTCAAGCTGGTCGGCGAGACGCGGCTCGACGACGGTCGCCGCGCGGTGCCGGTGTTCCAGCTGGTCGCGGCGCGCTATCTCGATCCCGCCTACGCCCCCGAAGCGGTTGCCGAGAGCTGCGGGGTTCCGGCGGCGACGATCCGCCGGCTGGCCGCCGAACTGGCGCAGGCCGCGTTTGCCGAGACGATCGAGTTGCCGGTGGCGTGGACCGACTGGGCCGGGCGCCGCCACGACACCATGCGCGGGCGGCCGGTCGCGATGCATGCGATGCGCGGCATTTCGGCGCATTCCAACGGCTTTCAGACCTGCCGCGCGCTGCACCTGCTGCAGATGCTGCTCGGCACGATCGACGTCCCCGGCGGCTGGCGCTACAAGTCGCCGCACCCCAAACCGGCGCCGCCCGGCCCCAAACCGGCCGGCAAGCCCGAGCAGGTCGCCCCCGGCACGCCGCTGCCCGGCATTCCGCTCGGCTATCCGATGGGCCCCGAGGATCTCTTGATCGAGGCTGACGGAGGCCCGGCGCGGATCGACAAGGCGTTTTCGTGGGAGGCGCCGATCGCCGCGCACGGGCTGATGCATCTGGTGATCCGCAACGCCGCCAACGGCGACCCCTATCCGATCGACACGCTGTTTATGTACATGGCCAACATGGCCTGGAATTCGGCGATGAACACCGCCGAAACGATGGAGCTGTTGACCGCCAAGGACCCGGCGACCGGCGACTACCGCATCCCGCACATCATTTATTCCGACGCCTATTATTCCGAAACCGTCGCCTATGCCGACCTTGTTTTGCCCGATACGACCTATCTCGAGCGGTGGGATTGCATTTCGCTGCTCGACCGGCCGATCGGCAGCGCCGAGGGTCCGGCCGATTCGATCCGCCAACCGGTGCTGCAGCCCGATCGCGACGTGCGGCCGTTTCAGGACGTGCTGATCGAGCTCGGCGCGCGGCTCGGCCTGCCCGGCTTTGTCACCGCCGAGGGTCAGCCGCGCTACCCGGGCGGCTATGCCGACTACATCGTCAACCACGAGCGCCGGCCGGGGGTCGGGCCGCTGGCCGGCTGGCGCGGCGCCGAGGGCGACCGGGCCGGGCGCGGGGCGCCCAATCCCGAGCAGCTGCGCCGCTATGTCGCCAATGGCTGCTTTTGGAAATACGAGCTGCCGCCCGAACAGCGCTATTTCAAACACGCCAACCGGAGCTATCTCGAAACCGCGGCGGCGATGGGCTTTATCGACCGCGCCGAGCCGATCGTGCTGCAGCTTTATGTCGAGCCCTTGCAGCGATTTCGCCTCGCCGCCCAAGGCCATGGCGCGGTCGTGCCGCCGCCGCGATACCGCGAGCGCATCGCGACCTATTTCGACCCGCTGCCGTTCTGGTACATGCCGTTTGAAGAAGCGCGCATTGACCGCACCGCCTTCCCGCTCCATGCGATCAGCCAGCGTCCGATGCCGATGTACCATTCCTGGCATTCGCAGAATGCTTGGCTGCGTCAGATCCTCGGCTATAACCGGCTGTTCATCAACCGCGCCACCGGCCGCGCGCTCGGGCTCGACGAGGAGGATTGGGTGTGGGTGTCGAGCCATAACGGGCGCATCCGGGTGCCGACCCGGCTGATGGACGGGGTCAACCCCGACACGGTGTGGACCTGGAACGCGATCGGCAAGCGGGCCGGCGCCTGGCAGCTTGATCCGCAGGCGCCCGAAGCGCGCCGCGGCTTCCTGCTCAACCATCTGATCTCCGAGCTGTTGCCGGCCACGGGCGGCGACGGCTTTGCCAATGCCGATCCGGTCACCGGGCAGGCGGCGTGGTATGATTTGCGGGTGCGGATCGAACGCGCCGCCGCCCGCGAACCGCACACCACCGTGCCGGAATTTGCCCCGCCGGCGGGGCTGCGCGCGCCGCCGCGGCCGGCGATTCTGCGTTACGGCGTCAAGGCGAACCGGGGAGAGCGGCGATGACCTCGCTGCCGCCGCCGCGCGCCGGCCAGAAGAAGCTCGGGCTGGTCATCGATCTCGACATCTGCGTGGGCTGTCACGCCTGCGCCACCGCCTGCAAGGAATGGAACAGCGGCGGCCATTCCGGGGCCTTGCCCGATTTCGACCCCTATGGCGCCGAGGCCTGGGGGGTCTGGTTCAACCGCATCCATTCCTACGAGGAAGGCGACGGCGACGGCGCCCGCACGGTGCATTTTCCGAAATCCTGTCTGCATTGCGAAGATGCGGCCTGTGTCACGGTCTGCCCGACCGGCGCCTCCTATAAGCGCGCCGAAGACGGGATTGTGCTGGTCAATGCCGAGATCTGTATCGGCTGCAAATTGTGTTCATGGGCCTGCCCCTACGGGGCGCGCGAATTCGACGCCGATCAGGGCGTCATGAAAAAGTGCACGCTGTGCATCGACCGGATCTACAACGACAACCTTGCCGAAGCCGAGCGCCAGCCGGCCTGCGTGCTGGTCTGCCCGGTCGGCGCCCGCCATTTCGGCGATCTCGGCGATCCCGATTCGAACGTCTCGCAGCTCGTCGCCGAGCGGCGCGGCCGTGATTTGATGCCGGAGCTGGGCTACCGGCCGGTCAACAAATATCTGCCGCCGCGCCCCGGGCGCATGGCGCCGCACCCGGCGGCCGCGGCGGCCGCGGCTGGCGCGAGCGAGCCCGCAACCGCCGGTGAGCGGCTGTTGCGCTGGGTCGACCGGCTGCTGTCGCTCTGACCCGGCGCTTCGATCGGGACGTCGCGGCGATGCACCCCGCCCTGTCGATCGTGTTGTTCACAACCGCGGCCGGCGCCGGTTTCGGGCTGATCATCGTGCTCGGGCTCGGGGCGCCGCTCGGATACCTGCCCGCGGGCGGCTGGTTTGCCTTTGTCGCGCTGGCTGTCGCCACGGCGCTGGCCGCCCTTGGGCTGTTCGCGTCGGTGTTTCATCTCGGCCGGCCGGAACGGGCGTGGCGGGCGTTTTCGCAATGGCGCTCGTCGTGGCTGTCGCGCGAGGGGGTGTGCGCGGTAGCGACGTTTGTGCCGACCGCGATCTTCGGGATCGGATGGGTGTTTTTCAGCGCCACCAGCGGGATCGCGGGGTTGTGCGCGATCCTCGGCGCGGCCCTGGCGGCGGCAACCATCTATTGCACCGGCATGATCTACCACTCGCTGAAGCCGGTCCACCAATGGCGCAATGCCTGGGTGGTTCCGGGCTATTTTGGGCTCGGGCTGATGAGCGGGCTGCTGGTTCTCGACCTGCTGCTGCGGATTTGGCGACGGCCGGCGCCCGGCTGGACGCTGGTGACCGTGCTCGCGGTGGCGGCCGGCTGGGTGATCAAGGAGCGCTATTGGCTGGCGGTCGATACGACGGCGGGTCCGAGCACGCCGGCCAGCGCCACCGCGCTCGGCCGGCGCGGTCGGGTGCGGCTGGTGGAGGGGCCGCACACGCAAGACAATTACCTGCTCAAAGAGATGGGATTTCAGATCGCGCGCAAACATGGCCGCCGCTTGCGCTGGATCGCGCGGCTGGCGGGGTTTGTCGTGCCGCTGGCGGCCTCGGTCATAGCGGGCTTGGTCGGCCATGGCCCGGCGATCGCGGCCGCGGGCCTGGCGGTGGCGAGCGCGGCGCTGGGCCTTGTCGTCGAGCGCTGGCTGTTTTTCGCCGAGGCGCGGCACACGGTGACCCTTTATTACGGCGCCGACGCGGTGTGAATGGGTCCGCTTGCCGGTTGCGGGGGCGGCCGCGGCGCGCGCGATCCTCCCGCTCGACCGCGGCCGGCGGCGCGCTCCGCTATTCGCTCATGGCAGGCATGCTGCGGCCCGCCGGCGGCGGGTTTGGACGGCAAAAAAGCGCCGGCGCCGGGTTTGGGGGGAGGTTGACAGGGGGTGGAGGGTGGGGTTATAAGCGCGGCCCCTTGGCGGGCGTGGCGACCGGGTGGCCGGGAGGCTGGTTGGGGTGGCTGCGGCCGCGGGTTTGCTGATTGAGATGGTGA